>Ga0335085_10010790_pt1 | contig 13624 bp, 12 predicted proteins | sample Lox_Sample_45_FD_206712 | JGI IMG/M metagenome (GOLD analysis project Ga0335085, IMG submission 206712) | Soil microbial communities from Loxahatchee National Wildlife Refuge, Florida, United States - Lox_Sample_4.5 | ecosystem: Environmental > Terrestrial > Soil > Wetlands | place: USA...
AAGTTGAGGATGTGCCGCCGCGTGATGGACATGTTCTCCATCGAGAACGTCGATCCGCTGCCCGTGAATTGGAGTTCCAGCCCGTCGACGGACGGGATCTGGGGGTCGCCGTCGGGCTCGCAGTTCTCGAACACGAGCTGGAGGGGGCTGGCCTGATTGAACGCCAGCGAACCCGCCCCGGGCTCCCAATAGACGCGCTGGGCGAGCGCGGCGCCGGGCGGCAGCGCGAGGGCGAGCAGGAGCGGGAGGAGGAGCGGACGGCGCATGAGGGGCGTCACCAATTGCGGCCCTGTTTCGGAGTGGGCTTGTACTCCCGGCTGTCGAGCATCTGAAACAGCTCGGCGGGCGAGTCCTGGTTGCGGAGCTGGTCCAGCTTCTGGATGGGCAGCACCATGGAGGGATCGGATTTCGCCTCCCGTGGCCGCTGCGGCTGGCCACCGACTTTCTGGGTCTCCCCGGTATTGGCCTTCGGCGGCTCGGTCTGATCCTGCGGCTTGGGCTCGGGATTCTGGGACTGATTCTGCGGTGATTGTTCCTGCTGCTGCGATTGCGGCTGTTTTTGCTCCTGCGGCTGGGGCTGGGGCGGCGGTTCGGGCGGCTTCTTGAGCAACTCTTCCAGCTCCCGGCGCAGTTGGGGCCAGTCCGCGGCCTTGGCGGCGAGCTTTTCCCCGGCGTCGACGCCGGCCAGGGCGTCCCGCACGGGCCCGGGCATGACCGCCTGCCCGGCGCCTTGCAGCCGCTGACCCCAGGTAATCGTCTCGCGCGCCAGTGTGGCGCAGTCACCGGCCGAGAGCTCCGGTTGCACCGCGAGGCGTTCGACGAGCTTGCTCAGCGGCGCGGCGTAGGCCGAGGTGTCCTCGGCCGCGATGGCGGGAGACTGGAGCAGGGAGAAGGGGGAAAGGAGCAGGAATGCGGCCACCGCCGCCGTGGCAAGCCTTCCTCCTTGCTCCTTGCTCCCTGCCCCTGGCGGCACCGACGCCGCCAGCGGCAGACTGCGCACGCGCGGCCGGACCGGGAACTCCCGCCACACACTCAGCAGCAGGCAGAGCAGCGCCGGCCCGAGCGCCCACTGGAAGCGCTCCAGCTGCCGAGCCTGGATGCGTTCTGTGAATTCGCCGCGTCGGCCGGTCTCGACGGTCTGTTTCAGCAGCGCGCCGAGATCGACCCACGTGCTGGCATCCGTGTAGACCCCGTTGGTGGCCGCGGCGAGTTCCTGCAACGTGGCGCTGTTCAGCTTGGACAGGACGACCGCGCCGCGCTCGTCCTTGAGGTAGCCGCCGCCCTCGTCCGGAATGAAAGCGCCCTGCGCAGTGCCCACGCCGAGGCCGATCACCCGGATGTTCTTGGTCCGGAGATCGCCGACGAGGTCACGCCACGCCTCCGTCTGGCTTTCGCCGTCGCTGAGGATGATCAGGTAGCGGTCGGCCGTGCCGCTGGCGCTGAAGGCGTCGAGCACGGCCCGCAGCATGGCCTCATAATTGGTGCCGCCCACCGGCATGAACGCGGGATTGAGCGACGGCAGGAACTCGTTGAGCACCTCGTAGTCCGCGCTCAACGGCACCTGCAAGAACGCAGTGCCGGCGAATACCACCAGGCCCACGCGCTCGCCGCGCAGACCGTCGAGGAGTCCCTGGATGAGCAGGCGCGCGCGCTCCAGCCGCGAGGGCCGCACATCCGGCGCCAGCATCGAGCGGGAGAGATCCAGGGCGAGGACGATCTCGCGCGACTGGTCGAACACCGGCTCCTCGACCCGGCCCCACTGCGGCCGGGCGAGGGCGACGACGCCGAACGCCAGGCCGAGCCAGAGCAGCAGCCGGCCCCGCGGGCTGTGGTGGGCGTCGCCGACCGCCGCCTGCCGCGCGCCCGCCCAGGCCCGCAGGATCTTCGGCCAGGCGCGGGCCGAATCCCCGTTGCCCCGATGGAGCGCGTCCACCATCGCAAAGATCGCGACGGGCAGGAGGAGCCAGAGCAGATGGGGCCAGTAGAAGATCATGGCAGCGCGGAGGGACCGGCGGGGAGCGGCGCGCGCGCCGGCGCGGCCGGACGGCGCAGCGTCGGCCAGGCGAGGATGAGCCCGGCCCCGAGCAGGCAGGCCAGGCCGGGCGCGGCGAACCACGGGAAAAGCTCGGTGGTAATCAGGTAGGCCTTGGCTTCGAACTCGATCTTCTGGGCGCGGTCGATCGACTTGAACGCCGTGTCGATGGTGTCGGCGTCGCGCGCGCGGAAAAAGCGGCCGCCGGTCTGGTTGGCGATGGTCGAGAGGGTGTTCTCATCGAGATCGGCAAGGATCTGTTGGTAGGTGACGGTCCGGCCCCGCTCGTCGCGCACGGGCAGGAAGGTGTAGCCATCCTTGCCCGCCCCAATCGTGTAGACGGGGATGCCGCGGGCGCGGGCGACATCGGCCGCCTGCAGGGGCGTCAACACGCCCGAGTTGTTGGAGCCGTCGGTGAGCAGCACGACGAAGGCGCCCTTGCGGCGATTGCCCTCCTCGCGGCCGGCCTGCTCGAGCCGGGTGAGGGCGACGCCGAGGCCGTCGCCGATGGCGGTATGATCGGAGTTGATGACGCCGATCTCGAGGCGCTCGAGCTGCCGGGCGAGCCAGGCGTGGTCGAAGGTGAGCGGCGAGAGCGTGTACGCCTGGGTGGCGAACACGACGATGCCGATGCGGTCGTTGGGCCGGTTTTCGATGAAGGCGCGAATGACCGGCTTGATGACCTGCAGGCGGTTCGGGCCCTCGCCCGGCCGGCGGTTGTCCTCCGCCAGCATGCTGCCGGAAAGGTCGATCGCGAGCATCAGGTCATAGCCCTGTTGATGGGCCTCGCGCTTGTCGTCGATCCGCTGGGGGCGGGCCAGCGCGATCGCGACCAGCACCAGCCCCGCGATGCCGAAGCCGACGGGCAGCCGCGCGACGGCCACGAGCGTCGGCCGGTACCACGCGGCGGCGAAGGGCACGACGAGCGCCGGGACGCCGCGACGGCCGCGCAGCCACGCCAGCAGGGGGATCGCGGCCAGCGCGAGCAGCCACCAGGGATCGTGCAGCGTGTAGTTGCCGTAATTCATGTCACCAAGCCGAGGCCGGGGCGCTTCCCGGCGGCCGGCAAGCTCCAAATCCCAGACGCCGAATTCCGAGGAAAACCCAATCACCAATCGCCAATACCCGAGAGGGGATCGGCCGGAAAATGGAGGTGCTCTCGTGGGACAGCGGCATGGAAGGTTGCGGAATCCTTTGAGTTTGGATCTTGGCGTGGGGGGGTTATCCGCGGCTGCGGGTCCGCATGCGGGCGTGGAAGAAGCGCACCAGCGCCTCCAGCCGCGGTTCCTGGGTGCTTACGACGAGCCGGCTGAGGGAATCAGGGTACAGTTCGCGGAAGGCCGACTCGCGGCGCTGCACCCACTCGGCATGACCGGCGCGCTGCGCCGCCGTGCCATCGAGCGTGACCAGGCGGCGGGCCAGCGGGTCGTAGGTGACCAGGGTGTCGCCCGACGGCAGGGCCCGTTCCCACGGGTCGTCGACGCGAAAGCCCATCGTCTGATAGCGGCGCTGGAGCACCCCCCAACCCTCGGGCGCCTCGCGCGGCGGGAAATCCGACAGCCAGATGAGAATGCTGTGCTTGGGCGCCGCGCGCGCGAGCAGCTGCCACGGGATTTCGGATACCGGGTACCGGATACCGGAGAGCGGCGAGGCGGTCGAGCTTTCGGGTTTTTGACCTTTGGGATCCGGTTTCGGCGCGCCGGCTTCCGGCATCCGCACCCCGGTTTCGAGCGGCGGCATGGGGGTGCCGAGCAGCGTGGACGCCGCGTGCAGGATGGAGCCGCGCCCGCGCACCGGCTCCTTCACGTGATAGCCGCCCGGGGCGGCGTAGACGTAGCCCACCCGGTCGCGGTTGACGGCGCCCAGCAGCATCACGAGCCCGGCCAGCTCCAGCAGGGCCTCGCGCTTGGACTGGCGGGAGGAGCCGAACTGCAGGCTGGGCGCATCCTCGAATACCAGCAGGAGGGTGACCTCGCGCTCCTCGACGAATTTCTTGCGGTAAGGCTCGCCGAGGCGGGCGGTGACATTCCAGTCAATGTCGCGCACGTCGTCGCCGAATTCGTATTTCACGACCTGGTCGAACTCCATGCCGCGCCCGCGGAAGGCCGAGCGGTATTCGCCGCTGAGGATGTTGGCGACGGCATGCCGCACGCGCCACTCCAGCCGGCGCAGGAGGGCGAGCTGCGATTGCGGACTGGCGGCGGAGACGGCGGGGGTCAAAGGAGAAGGCCGGGGCGGGCCGGGGCTCACGCCACGGCGCGGCTGGTGGCGGGCACCGGGGTGCGCTCGATGATCTGGCGAATGATCTGATCCGTGGTGATTTCCTCGGCCTCGGCCTCGTAGGTGAGCCCGAGCCGGTGGCGGAGGATGTCGGGCGCGAGCTCCTGCAGGAGGGCGGGGGAGACGAAATCCTCGCCTCGCAGCCAGGCCAGCGCGCGGCCGGCCTGGAAGAGGGCGAGCGAGGCGCGCGGCGAGGCGCCGAAATTGAGCTGGCGTTTGGCCGGGGCACCGTCGGTGCGCTCGGCCAGCATGCGGGTGGCCCGCACCAACGAAAGGATATAGCGGTGCACGTCGAGCGCCACGTGGATGCAGTCGACTTCGCGGCGCAGGTCGAGCAGCTCCGGGCCGCTGGAGACCGCGGCGAGCACGGGCTGGCTCGTCACCTGGCCCCACCGCTGCATCATGGTGTGCTCCTCCTCCGCGGAGGGGTAGTTCACGATCAGCTTGAAGAGGAAGCGATCGGTCTGGGCCTCGGGCAGCGGGTAGGTCCCCTCCTGCTCGATCGGATTCTGGGTGGCCATCACGAAGAACGGCGACGGCAGCGGCTGCGACTGGCCGCCGATGGTCACCTGGCGTTCCTGCATGGCCTCGAGGAGGGCGCTCTGCACCTTGGCGGGCGCGCGGTTGATTTCGTCGGCCAGCAGGAGATTGGCGAAGATGGGGCCGCGGTGGGGCGCGAACGTGCCCTCCTTGGGCTGGAAGACCATGGTACCGATCACGTCGCTGGGCAGCAGGTCCGGCGTGAACTGGATCCGTTCGAATTGCACGCCGAGGGCCTGGCCGAGCGACCGGACGAGGAGGGTCTTGGCCAGGCCGGGCAGGCCCTCGAGCAGCACATGGCCGTTGGCGAGCAGCGCGACCAGCAGGCGCTCGACGATCATGTCCTGGCCGATGACGGCCTTGGCGATTTCGGCGCGGAGTTTCTGGGACCAGGCGGGACCGTTGGGCATGGGAGGCAGCGGGTTGGGGACGAGGGCGGGACGGGACTTGGAGATCGACGAAATCGCGGAATAGGACTAAACGGCTGAAGCCGCGGAGGTTGATTGGACTGCCGCGGCTCGGCTAAGTTTCACGCGAGAGAAGCAAACCCATGACCGGATTTCCACTGCAAATCGAGCCCGGCGTTCGCCGGCGGCTGGAAGCCCTGGGCGTCTCCCCGGGCGATGTGGTGGAGAGTTTCGTGCGCGGCACCGGCCCGGGCGGGCAAAAGATCAACAAGACCGCGTCCACCGTGTGGTTGCAGCACCGGCCCACGGGCGTGGCGGTGCGCTGCCAGGCCGAGCGATCGCAGGCCGTGAACCGGGCCCGGGCATGGGCGGAGCTGGCGGCAAAGCTGGCGGCGCGCGCCCGGGCCGCGGAGGCGGCGGCGCAGGCGGCGCGGGAGGCGGAGCGCCGGCGCACCCGCCAGAAGAGCCGCGTGCAGAAAGCGCGCATGATCGAGGCCAAGCAGCACCGGGCGCGGATCAAGGGCGCGCGGCGGCGGGCGGCGGCGGAATCGTGAGAAAACGCTTTGCGGTCCGGCGGGTTTTTGCCACAATATCGGCGCCATGAATCCAGCCGACCACGCCATCGAGGAGGCCCACCGGGCGGGCTTCGATGTGGATTTGCTGGACACGAATCTGGCGCTGACTCCCGAGGAGCGTTGGCGCCAGCATGACGCGGCCCTGGAGCTGGTCTTGGAACTCGAGGAAGCGCGAATCGCACGCGATGCAAAACTTCGGCCAGCTGCTGCAGAGACTCGCCGACGCCGGGCTTGATTTCGTGATCGTGGGAGGGTACGCGGCGGTGGCGCATGGCTCGTCGCTGGTCACGCGCGATCTCGACATCTGCGCGGTGCTGACGCCGGACAACGTGGAGAAGCTGCGCCAGACGCTGGCGGATTGGCACCCGAAGCACCGGCTGACACCGCAGCGGCTGTCCTTTCTCGATCATCCGGGGGCGGATCAGGCGGTGCAGAATCTCTACCTTCAGACCGACATCGGCGTGATCGACATTCTCTCGACGATCCTCGGCGTCGGGGATTTCTCGCGCCTCAAGAGCCGGGCCGATGAACTGGAGGTGGGCGGCCGCACTTATCGCGTGATCTCGCTCGAGGATTTGATCCAGGCCAAGGAGGCGCTGGGGCGGGAGACGGACCTGCTGGCGGCGAAGGAGCTGCGGGCCATCGCCGCCAAGCGGAGGCAGAAGAAGCCGGCGGGCTGATCGCGGCGGCCGAGGGGCCGCGGCGGCAGGAGCAGAGGTTGCGGTGATGCGATCCTCGGAAACAACACCCAGGCGAAAATGGCGCGCCATTGCAGCTATAGGACAATCGGCTTGGTCACAGAGATCACTGAGGATCGGCCTAAGAACACGGAGGTGCTCTGGGTTGCAGCATCGGCGGTGAAGGATCCAGCACCTAGCCAGCGGATGACTCATCCGGCCGGTGCGAAGTTCGCAGCCCGAGCACGGACCTCCGCTCCGTGCCCTCCGGTTCGCCTCCGTGAGCTCTGTGTCAATCTGCTCTGTTCGGGACTACAGCATGACGACCCCGTCGCCCACGGCCAGCCGGCCGGTTTTCGTTTCGTGAACGAGATTGCGGCCGAACATGACGTCGCCCTCCATGTCGCGCCGGTAGGTCGCGAGCGTGCGCAGGGGCTCCTTGCCGCGCTCGGCCGTGATCTGGTCAGTGGTGGTGATGGCGCAGCGCCCGCACCGGGTGGCGCCGTGAAAGACTACGGTGCCAATCCGAAAGCGCCCCCATTCATCCTCGGCATAGGGCGCGCCGCCGGCCACGACCAGATTGGGCCGAAAACGGTTCATCGGCAGCGGCGTGTCGAGGCGGGCGTTGAGATCGGCGAGCGACTCTTCGGAGATCGCCAGGAACGGGTAGCCGTCGGCGAAACTCACTTCGTGAGCCGTGCGAGGTTCATGGTGCAGAGTTGAAGGCAGCTTGCGGGCCGGGAGGGGCCGGGTGTAGGCGGCGCCCGCGCGCACGAGCCGGCAGGGCAGGCCCAGGAACTCGCTCAACCACGCGGCGGGTTCTTCGCCGCAGTCATCGGCGACGACGGCGTCTTGCCAGACGGTGACGCTGATCTCGGAGTCCGGAGACCGGATCCCGGAAAGCGGAACGGCGACGGTGGAGAATCGCGGTGAGGACAAGAACAGGCGATCAATAGTGAGCGCGGTTTCGATCAGGGCCATGCGAGGGTGCGCGCGCTGGGTGAGGAACCGCCCCGCGGCATCGACCACCAGAAAGCGGCGGTCGCCGACGCAGCCGCGCGCGTCGACCTCGGCCGAGGTCACGGCGACGCCCCGGCACGATTTGACGGGGTAGATATTGAGGGCGGTGAGGCGGAACATCTCGGCGACACGCTACGCAGCGAATTCCGGGCAGCAAGCGGAGATGATTCGAGTTTGGATTCGAGCCGCGGCCGGTGATCGCGCAAAGCGGCCGCCGCGGCGGCGCGGATCCTCTCGGAGGGAAGGCATCCGTGCGGCGCGCCAGCCTCGCGCCTTTGTCGGGTATTGCGTGAATGCGAGGTCGGTCCCTGCCGCGGCACGGGTGGCGGGGATGTCACGTAATACGTGACATCGAAATCCGCCTCTTCGGAGGAAAAGTTGGTGGATTTGTCACGTCGTACCTGAAGATGAGGTTGATCCCTACCGCGGCACGGGTGGCGAGGATGTCACGTAATACGTGACATCGGGATCGGGCTGCGCGGAGGCACGGCGCTCGGGGCAGGCCGCGCCCTTGAGTTGCGCGGCAGGCTGTCCCCCAAGGAACGCGGTGACGCCAAAATATCAGTTGACGGTGGGGGCCTCGAAATCATAGTCCGACATTCCCTTTTCGCGGGCGTAGCTCAGTTGGTAGAGCACCACCTTGCCAAGGTGGACGTCGAGAGTTCGAACCTCTTCGCCCGCTCCATCTTCCGCCGCCGGGACCGGCGGCTTTTTTGTTGGCCCGCGGCGGTAAGCCGCTAAGAGTGGCCGGGTTGAAAGCCGCCGAGTTCTTCACGCTGCCGCCCTCGCTCGCCGCGTTCGCGGCGCATTTTCCACCCGACGTGCTTCCGTGGGAATGGCTGCGGCAGATCGGGCCCGCGCTGGCGGGCTTGAAATACGACGCGCCCCAGCCGCCGCTGCCGCCGGGCGTGCACGTGGAGGGACTGCTCTGGATTCATCCGACGGTGAAGTTCGCGTCCCACGCCACGCTGATCGGCCCGGCGTACATCGGGGCGCGCACCGAGATCAAGCCGGGCGCGTTCTTCCGCGGCAACGTCATCGTCGGCGAAGGCTGCGTGCTCGGCAACGCCTGCGAGTACAAAAACTGCCTGTTGATGGACGACGTGAAGACGCCGCACTACAATTACGTCGGCGACTCGATCCTCGGCAACGGGGCGCACCTCGGCGCCGGGGCGATCTGTTCGAACTACCGGCTGGATCATCGCAGCATCCAGGTGCGCATCGGCGACGCGGTGCACCCGACGGGCCTGCGCAAGTTCGGGGCCATCATCGGCGAGGCTGCGGAGGTCGGCTGCAACACCGTGCTCAATCCGGGGACCCTGCTGGGACCGCGCGCGCTGGTCGGGCCGGCCATGGCGTTTGGCGGCTACCTGGCGCCGGACCACCTCGCGCGCGTGCGCTTCCCGGTGGTCGACGAGCGCCGGCAGTAGCGGGGGGCGGGGAATTCCCGGCGGCGTGCCGCGGCGCGGGTCGGAGACCGCCGCGAGGGCGGACAGGGATAAAATACTTGCCCGAAATGCCGCGCTGACGCTTGCTCGGGCGTTCGGCGAATCCACGGCAACCGCGATGAACGCAACCAAGACCTTGAGGATCCTCTCCGGCATCCAGCCCTCCGGGGCCGTGCACCTCGGCAACTATTTCGGCATGATGCGCCCGGCCATCGAGCTGCAGGCGCAGGGCGAGTGCTACTATTTCATCGCGGACTACCATTCGATGACGTCGCTCACCGACGCCGCCGAGCGGCGCCGCAACACGCTGGACGTGGCGCTCGACTTCCTCGCCTGCGGCCTCGACCCGCAGAAGAGCGTGTTCTTCCGCCAATCGGACCTGCCCGAGGTCACCGAGCTCACCTGGCTGCTCGGCTCGCTCACCCCGATGGGCCTGCTCGAGCGGGCCACGAGCTACAAGGACAAGCTGGCCAAGGGCATTGCGCCGAACTTCGGCATCTTCGCCTACCCGGTGCTGATGGCGGCCGACATCCTGATCTACGACTCCAACCTCGTGCCGGTAGGCAGGGACCAGAAGCAGCACGTGGAGATGACGCGCGACATCGGCATCAAGTTCAACCAGACCTACGGCGAAACGTTCGTCATTCCCGAGCCCGCCATCCGCGAGGAGGTGGCGACGGTGCCGGGCACGGACGGCCAGAAGATGAGCAAGAGCTACGGCAACGCCATCGGGATTTTCGGCGACGAAAAGATGATCAAGAAACAGGTCATGTCGATCGTGATGGACAGCCGCACGCCGCAGGAGCCGAAGCCCGACGCGGACAAGAACGTCGCCCTGCAGTTGTTGAAGCTGGTCGCACCGAAGGCAGTGGCCGCCGATTTCGCCCAGCGGCTGCGCGCAGGCGGGCTGGGCTACGGGGATCTCAAGAAGGCGCTGTTTGAACACTGCTGGGACTATTTTGCCGCGGCCCGCGCCCGCCGCGCCGAACTTGTGGCCGACCGCGATTACGTGGAGCAGGTGCTGCGCGAGGGCGCGACCCGCGCGCGGGCGGTCGCCGGCAAGGTCCTGGTGCGCGCCCGCCAGGCCTGCGGCCTGGCGGGGTGAGCGGGGCGCGCTTCGGGCGCACGCAGCGGGCGGGTTGGCCGTAATACGCGGAGCGCGGCGTCCTACGGACATTGGCTGCTACTCCGTGACGCTGGTCTGAGACCGGCGCTACTCGATGCCCTCGGGCGGAGCACGCCGCCCGGCCGGACTGGAGGGACGGGGGCCGTCAACCCGCCGTTGCGGCGGGTTCCACCTCGCGGGCGGGACGGCGGCGGCTATTGCTTCAACGGTGTCAGCCGGAAGAGCACGACATCGTGCGATTCGACGCGATCGGTGCGCGCGGCGCGCGTGGTGCCGAGATCCTTCTTGGCCCACACATCGCGCACCGCATATTCGCGGTCGACGATCGGGATCGCGGACCAGTCAGTCGCGAGATCCGTAGCGGTCGCGCCGGTGTTGAGCACGCAGACGGCCCAGTCGCCGGCGGTGAGTTCCCTGACCCAGATTTCGCGGCCGGTCTCGGCGCGGAGGCGCCAGCCCTGCTTGCCGAGGGGATCCTGGTCGATGGCGATGACATCCCGGTCGGTCAGGATGTCGTGGACTTCTTTCGACATGTGCCGGACGTCGTTGCCGGCAATCAGGGGGGCCGCGAGAAGGCACCACAGGCTGAAATGCGCCCGGGATTCGGCCAGCGTGAGGCCCTTGTTGCCCACCTCGAGCATGTCGGGATCGTTCCAGTGGCCGGGGCCGGCGTACTGGCCGATGCCATCCGGGCCGTTCGAGGTAACGAGTGCGTATTGCTGGTCGAGGATCAATTTCCAGCCGCTTTCCCAGCGCTGCCGGCTATCGTAGCCCGCCATGATGTCGCCCGTGGTGCGCCAGAGATGGCCCACATCCTTGGCCCACTCCCACGGCCGGTTCTGACCCCACTCGCACAGGCTGAAAACGATCGGCCGGCCGGCCTTGTACAACGCGTCGCGCATCGTCTTGTAGGTTTCGCGGGCGTCGGCGGTGCCGTGGTTGCACCAGTCGTATTTCAGGAAATCGACGCCCCAAGCGGCGTAGCGGAGCGCATCCTGATACTCATGGCCGCGTCCGCCGGGGTAGCCCGCGCACGTCTGGGTGCCGGCGCAGTTGTGGATCCCGAACTTGAAGCCCTTGCTGTGGAGAAAATCGCCCAGCGCCTTCATTCCGCTGGGGAATTTCATCGGATCGGCGACGATGTTGCCGTCGGCGTCGCGCTCCTTGGCCTCCCAGCAGTCATCGACCACGATGTACACGTAGCCGGCGTCGCGCATGCCGTTCGCGATCATGGCCTCCGCCGTCCCCTTGATCAGGTTTTCGTCGATGTTCGCGGCGAAGGTATTCCAGCTGTTCCAGCCCATCGGCGGAGTCAAGGCGAGGCCTTCGAATTTCTGGGCGAAGGCGGTGACCGGCACACTGAGAAGGGCGAGCAGCAGCAATTTCTTCATGGGGACGGCGGGTTGATGGCCGCACGGTGGTCGGCCCGGATATCCGGGAAGGATGGGTGGCGACATTGAGAGCCGGGTCAAACAGATTGCGCGGGAAATTTTCCTTGGTTCGGGGGTCGGCGGCTCTAGCGTTGCCGGGAGCAGAGCCATGAGCGAATTTTGCGCGCCACTGAAACCAAGGCTGCGCGCGCGCGGCCGGCGCTTCGGCCGCGGCGGCGTTCCGGCCATCGCGTTCTGCCTCCTGCTGGTCGCGGGATGCACCACCGCGCACCGGGCGCCGCCGGCCGCGCCGGTCACGTCGTCGCCGGTGGCTGCACCCGCCCCGGCGCCCACTCCATCGGGGATGCCCGCCCGGCTGGCGCCGGCGATGCCGCCGGCGGCCGAGATGCCCACGGCCCCGCCCACTGTGCCGGGGCCGGCGGCGCCGGCCGCCGCCGGGCTGACGATGCTGGTCGACTCGGTGCCGCCGGGGGCGATCATTGTCGTGGACGGCCGGCCGGTGGGGAAGGCGCCGGTGCGCCTCACGGTGCCGGAAACGGCCCAGGGTTTTTTCCGCGACTACATGGAAATCCGCGCGCGCTTCGTCGCGGCGGATCCAAGCGGGGATTCCCATACGGTCATGGAGGAAGTCACGCCGCGCGAGAAAGTGCCGGCGGTGCTGCGCTTCACTCCGGACGGCGCGCAACGCACGGCGCGATGAGAGGGGGGCATGCAGGCTGATCCGGTGACGCCGGCGGACGCTTCCCCTTCGGGAAGGCCGCGATGGATCCTGGCGGCCGGCATGGCGCTGGTGGCGGCAGCGGCGCTCTTGCCGTGGCTGCGGAACCGCGGCTACGTTCGGCATTTCTTCGACTACGGCCTCGTGATCGCCGGGGTCACCCGGATCGAGGAGGGCGAGCGTCCGTATCGGGACTTCTCCACGCCGAACCAGTCGGGTGCCTTTGTGTTCAATCTGGCGGCGGAAAAGCTGGGTGGCGGCACCTATCAGGCGATGACCTTGGGTGCCGGCATCTTCATCGCCCTCTCGGTGTGCCTCCTGGCGGGAATGCTCTGCCGGCGCTGGCTCCCGCTGGCGTCGCTGGCGGTGGCAGCGGCCGTGGTCTGCGCGGGTGTCTCCCAGCACACCATCATCTGGTACAACAGCGTGGGCGTCGTGTGCCTGGCGCTGGCGGCGTGGGGCGCGGCCCGGGCGCCCGTGCTGCGGCGGGAAGACGCCGGGTGGCACGCGGTGGTCGCGGCGGCGTTGCTGGTCGGAGGGGTGACCAAGCTCAACTTTCAGCTCGTGGCGCTGGCTGTCACCGGGGGATGGGCGCTGCGCGCGGGATGGACGCGGCGTGCCGCGTGGACACGGGTGGGGGTGACGCTGGTTTTTGTGGGGATCTTCGGGGCGGTGCTGCCCGTCGCCGGGGAGCTCGCATGGACGGGAGCCACGCCGGCATTGTGGTGGCACAATGCAGTCAGCATGGCGACCCCGGAGCGGGCGGAGAACCTGGCGGCGGCGCTCCGCCCGGACTTCTATTTGCGGCCGGTGCACGACCACTACGGCCCGCTGCGGTTGCCCCAAACCGGCCTGCTGGGCGTCCTGCTGACGGCTGCGGCCGTGATGGCGGCGTGGCGCCGCCGCGCGGAGGAGAAAGATCGGTGCGACCGCCGGCTGTTGATCGCCGCCGGCCTGCTGGCTCTGGGCGGGGGAGCCGGTCTGCTGGCGACGAACTACGAGATCGACTATGTGGGGATGGCGGCGTGGCTCGCCCTGGCGGCGGGACTGTGGCTGGGCTTTGAGGTGCCCTCGCGCGGGGCGGCTTTCTACGGAGGCCTGGTGCTGCCGGCGTTGCTCGTGGCCGCGATTTCCTGGGAGTCCGCCTGGCGGGGCCAGCGTTCGCAGTTCGGTTACTCCTCCGCGCCGCGCGGCGCCTATCGGGATGGCGGCGCTGTCGACCCTGATTTTGCCTATCTGCGGGGAACCTTCCTGCCGCCGGAGGAGTGCGAGTCGCTCGCGGACCTGGCCCGGTGGCATCGCATTCAGCCGCCGGTGGGGGGTGTGCTTTATGGTCCCGGGCTCGAGTGGCTGGAGCGCGCTTGGCCGGTGGCGAAGGTGCCGCGGCTGCCGCTGGCAATCCGCTGGGGC
>Ga0335085_10010791_pt1 | contig 13623 bp, 13 predicted proteins | sample Lox_Sample_45_FD_206712 | JGI IMG/M metagenome (GOLD analysis project Ga0335085, IMG submission 206712) | Soil microbial communities from Loxahatchee National Wildlife Refuge, Florida, United States - Lox_Sample_4.5 | ecosystem: Environmental > Terrestrial > Soil > Wetlands | place: USA...
TCCTGCCGGCACCGTTCCCGCTCTGGCTGGTGCTTGCACGCACCGATCAGCTCGCCCTCGCGATCCACGACGGCCTCGCCTACACGAACGGGTTCGCCTTCACCATCTCCCTCCGCCGCCGCCGCGGACGAGAGAGGCCCGGCGACGATCCGATCCACCTCTGGCACACCCTCCGCGGCGGAGACATTCCCCCGGAAGCCTTGCGCCTGGGCATCCAGCTCAGCGACGGGTCAAAAGCGACCGTGTTCGATGGCCATCGCTGGCTCAGAAGCGCAGAGCGCCCCCAAGGCCCTGTCCTGATCCAACGCGGTGGTAGCGGCGGGCTGCACAGCTGGGAGCTCGCCTTCTGGGTCTGGCCGCTGCCGCCGCCCGGTCCGGTGGCGTTTGTCTGCGAGTGGCCCGCCGAGGGCGTCGAGCTGACGCGCGCCGAGATCGACGCGTCAGCAATTCTCGACGCGGGCGCGAACGCCAAGGTGCTCTGGCCCAACGACGGAGCAGCAGGGGCGGGGCGGAAGCACCTACCAGGCACGCATCGGCTGATCGCCGCGCCCTCAGACGGTTACCTTCGTCCTGGTCGAGCGATAGGTGGGTGATGGACGACCTGGCCGCGTCGGCGTTCCGTTCCCATTACGACGAGCTGTTTCGCTTCGTCCGCCGTCGCACCACGAGCGACGACGAAGCCGCCGAGATCACGCAGTCGGTGTTCGCGCAGGCCGCAGCGCGGCTCGATCCGGTGAAGCAGGGATCGACCCCGCTGCTCGCCTGGCTCTACACGGTCGCGCAGCGTCGGCTAATCGACGAGGCCCGCCGTCGGGCGCGCCGAGGCGAGACGCTCCCGCTCGATGCTGTCGCGGCCAGTTCGCAGGAGCGGCCCTACGGCAGCGAGGTCGCCGACGCGCTCCGAGTGGCACTAGCGGCGCTGCCACGGCCGCAGCGCGAGGTGGTCGTACTTCGCCTTGTTGAGGGACGCAGTTTCGCCGAGATCGCGACAAGGGTCGGCTCCACGGAGGCCGCGTGCAAGATGCGCTTCCTTCGCGGCCTCGCCGTTGTTCGCGATGTCTTCGAGAAGGAAGGAATCGAGCCATGAGCGCCGCCACCGCTACACCGACGGTGTTCGAGCAGGACGACCTCGTCGACCTGCTCGCCGACGACCCCGAGCTCCTCGCGTTCGCCGATGCGATTGCGCAGACCCAGCCCGAGGCGCGCCCCGAGCTGTCGCGCCGGGGCGCGCTGCTTGGCCGCGCGCGCGCACGCAAGGCGATCGTCGCAGTCGGACTGCTCGTTGGGGTCTTGCTTGCTGTCGGTGCCACGCTGGCTGCCACGCTCAACGGCTTCTCCGGCTGGCTCACGGGAACACCCGGTGAGCCTGCCTCGCCGGCCGCGCAGGCACAGTTCAGCACGGCGAACGCCCACTCCTATGCGGGCTTTCCGTCCGGAACCGTGCTGCATCGCCTGATCGTCGAGCACGCGGCGGGCACCACCTACACCCTCTACGGCTTCCGCTCCGGAGATCAGCTCTGCCTGCGCCTGGTCGCGCTGGGGATCTCCGGCCAGCCCGCGCTCAGCTGCGCGCCGCGTCTTGCGCTGGAACACGCGCACGCACCGGTCCAGATCGCAATCGTCGACTACGCCTTCGGCCTCCCAACACCACCGCCCAACTCGCACGCGCTCGTGGCCCCGGCCGCCTCGGCCAGCTTCGGCTTTGTCGCCGACGGCGTTACTCGTGTCACCGTCAGCGCAGACGACCAGACCCAGCAGGCGGTTCTCGCGAACAACGCCTTCCTCGCCATCCGGCTCCACCCCAGCGCGACCAGCCGCATCGACAAGGTGCAGGCAACCAACCAAGGCGGCCACACCAGTTCGATCCCGTTCGCGCCTTCGCCGATCGGCTTCTCACCGCGCCAGGCAAGCGGCCCCATCCCCGGCCCGCACACCGTTCAGCACAGCATCGGTCCCGGCGAGATCGGCTGGGTCCTCCGCCACCAGCCGCGAGGACAATCACTCGCCCAAGCACACATCCCCCGCCGCACGCTGCTCGGCTACCACCTGCCCGGAGGGATCAAATTCGCCCGCGTCCTCCGCCCAGACCCAAACAGCAACCTCCGCATCGTCGTCTCCCTGATCGGCAAACACGGCCACAACCTCTGCATCCTCACCATCCTCACCAACGCCGGCGGCGGCGGCTGCAGCGTCCGACTCGACCCGCTAAACGCCGGCCTCACACTCGACCAAGGCGGCAACCAATTCGCCGTCCTCTCCGGCCTCGCACGCGACGGCGTCACCACCCTCAACCTCTACCTCGCCGACGGAGAACGCTGGCCCATCCCCCTCACCAACAACGCCTTCGCCATCCAAGTACCCCGCGACAAATTCCCCGTCTCGCTCGTCGCCTACAACAACACCGGACAGATCGTCGGCATCACACCCAACCGAGGCTTCTAACCGCGAACGCGCAGGCATGCGCCGCCGGATCGCCCGCCTCGATCGAGTGATCGCGACGGTCGTGACCTCTGGCGATGCTGGAAACATGGCCACCACGAGGATGTGGATTCTTGCCGCGGTCGGCGTCTTGCTTATCGTCAGCGCCGGAGCTGGCTCTCTCCTGCTTCGACACCACAACAACGTCCGCCCTCCGGACAGCTCGCCGTTTCCCGTCGGCCAGGCCTTCACGACCCAGCAGTGGGCACAGGTGAAGACGACACTGGTCGCGCGCGGCTTCGACGGAGCCGCCGCACGCGTCGTCAGCGGCCTCCGCCTTCAGCGGAACAACGAGCCGTTTGCCCTCGTGCGCGCGACCTCTCCCTCTCGGGGAGTCTGCTTCCTCCCGGTCCGCGGCCTCCAGCCCGGCGCCGCAACCTGCAGCTCCGACGGACAACTGCCGACGCCGCTCCTCGTCTTCTCAGCCCGCGATCGCTGGGGAAATCACAGTGCGGCGACGGCGGTGGTCGGGGTTGCGCGACACGCGATCACCGGCGTCTCGATCACCGATCCGCGCGGCATTCCCGCCGGTGTCGCCTTGATCCCGGCAGCGGGCGGACTCTGGTCATTCGCGGGCGAGCTCGGGAACACGACCAAGCTCGTAGTCCAGGCACGCGCCGCATCTACGCGAGTTGTCGCCCAGACCACCCTTCGCTAGCGACGCCCGAGCGAGCGGGTCAGCGGCCGGACACGACTTCGCGGAGAGCCTCGACGCTGCGGCGAAGCGACTCGGCTACTCGGGACCGCTCGGCGGTGGTAACAGTCGCGAGCAAGAAACGACCGAGGCGGTGCGCCTGGTCGGGGTCAAGCGAGATTGCCCCTTCCGCCCGCTGGTCCCGCCAGATGCTGAAGCGCAGGTGACGAGGCGAGGTCAGGTACGCGGAAACCTGAAGGCCGCCGTCGTCAATCTCAGGATGGCCGTGGAAGTACTCCACGATCTTGCTGCGCTGGGAAACACCACAGTACGGGCAGAAACGAAACTCGTCCGCGAGTTCCCTCGAGCACTGAAAGCACTTGCTCAACGTCTATCGCCTCCCGGATCTACCACCCCACGTTCTATTCCCTCAGACTCTTCCGGTCAACGGTCGTCAGGCGACTCTGAGACCGCCCGAGTCGCCGGGCACGGCACGCCGCACGCCGGCGTGCGCACATACTCCCGACTGGTCTCATCGCCTCTTCGACGAACTCGCCTAGGAGGGTGATTCTGGGGCCCGTCCGTCCGTCCGCCCGTCCGCCCGCCTACGTAGAGTCCCCTCGTGGCTGTCGCCCTTCTCTCTCAGCACGTCCAGGACGCGGTTGCGCGGGAGCGAGAGCTCGTCGCCGCTCGGCTTGAGACCTTGCGCGAACAGTCCCACCGTCTACACGAACTCGTTGGCCAAGTCGACAGGGATGTCGAGGAGACAGCTCGGATGCTTCGCGGGATGGATGAGATGCTCGGCCTCGCGCCCCAGCTCTCCATCGACGCGCTCCACGGCGAGCTGCGCGGGAAACGGCTACGAGAGATAGCTGTCGAGCTTCTCCGCCAGAAGCGCGGCACAGGAGTAGTCGTGCATTACCGGGAGTGGTACGCGCTCCTTGTTGAGGCTGGAATCCGTGTCGCCGGCCGCGATCCGCTTGCGACCTTCCTGACGCAGATCGCCCGTGCGCCGGGCGTCGAGTCGGTGCGGCCGCGCTCCGGGCTCTACCGGCTCGGCGCCGCGTCCTAGGACGGGATACCCGGTGCCGTCTTGACCGTCTGCTATCCGTTGATGTAGCTGACGCCAGCTACATCAACAGGTACGGAGGTCGACTGTGGCAACGAAAACCATCACTACCCTCTCCGAGCAGTTCGACGGCGCGCTCAGCCGACTCGAGCTGAAGGAGAAGCGCGTTCGGGTCATCGCGGCGCACCTCGAGATCCGCGCGGTGCTCGAGACGGATAGCCAGCTGTGCGAGTGGGGCGTCGATACGGTTTTGATCGGGTCGTACGCGCGACACACCGCGATCTACCCCGGCAAGGACGTCGATGTCTTTACGAAGCTGACGAAGCTCGACACGTCGTCGATCGAGCCGCTCACGGTGTTCGAGGCGGTGCGCGACGTACTCGTCGAGAAGTACAGTGACCGGGCGCAGCCGCAGGAGAGGTCGATCAAGGTCATCTTCTCGTCCGATGGCGAGGAGGACTTCCACGTCGATGTCGTGCCGGCAGTCCGCCACGCCGACCGCTGGGCGATCCCCCGCCACGACACGAGCGTCTGGTCGTCCCCGACGCTCAACGAGCGCTGGGTCGAGACCGACCCCGGAAAATTGACCGAGATGAGCGAGGAGCGGAACAGGTCGCCGAGAGTGGGCAGCCGCGGCGCGTATGTGCCGACCGTGAAGCTCGTGCGCCAGACCCGCCGCCACCACCGCGGCAAGACGAAGCCGGGCGGCTTCTACTTCGAGCTGATGACGTACTGGACGTTCGAGACCGGTGTCGAGGGCGACAGCTTCGCGGAGATCCTGGCGAACACGCTGACGTCCATCGCCACGCAGCTCAACAGCGGTCTGCCGCTCACCGACCCGGTGCTCATGCGGCCGTACAGGCCGGAGCCCGATCCGATGGACAGAATGACCGCCGCGGCCGTCTTCACGGAGCTCGCCCAGGACGCCCAGCGAGCGCTCACGCTCGACACGTGCCCCGCCGCGGTCGTCTGGCGCCGGATCCTCGGCGAGATCGACGAGTACGGGCCGATCTTCGAGATCCCGCCGGGGTGCGACGCCCAGGGGCGTGCGCTGCCCGCAGTGGCGGTCGCCGCTCGCGGCGGTCAGGAGGCGAGCCGCTTCGCCGCCGGTCGCTACAACTGATCTCGCCTCGCTGGAACGCTTCCAGCGGGACTTGATTGAGGCTGGTTTCAAGCCGGTCGATCAGCCCGACCGCCGGTTCTGGGAGGGGCCTATCGCCGACCCCCTACGGGCGCTGACGTCGGCCACCTCGATGCAGATCGAGTTCGTCGACGGCTGGCCCTACCACCAGCCGCGGCTCCTCGTCGACGGCATCTCATTCGAACATACGAACAACCGTGGCGAGGTCTGCCTCTGGCAAACCGGCGCGGCGAGCCGACCGTGGCTGAGGTTCGGGGGGCTCACGGACAGGATCGCCGAGTGGGTCGAAGCTGCCTGTGCTGGCTTCCCGGACGACGGGATCCTCGACGCTCAGCTCTACTACGACCCGAAACACCTCTCCGCAATTGCGACCATCGACATCGGGCGGATCGACGACCGTCGTCGCGAGGAGCAAGGCCGCATCTACGGCCGGTGGCGGAATAACGGGCACCTACTCGAGCTCGCTACCAACGACAAGGCTGGTGGCAACATCCAAGGACGGTGGTACTTCGCACCCGGCGAACCGGCACCGCCTCGGAACATAGACGACGTGCGGAACATGCTCACGAACAGCCAGGCACGCAGTCTCGACCTCGGCCTCGCCGCGGTCGACGGCGGCAAGGGCGAGCGCCTCGTCCTCGTTCTCTGGGAGACGCGCGACGGGACGAACGCGTTGACGCTGACCCAGCGCCTCGCCAAGGGGTACGTCGAGGTGTCCGCCATCGAGACCGCACCGACCGACCGCAAGTACCTTGAGGGGCGCGCAGGCCCGGACTTCGAGGCCCTCCAAGAGAAGCGCATCCTCATCTACGGCGCCGGCGCCGTCGGGTCGCACATGGCCGTGCAGCTCGCGGAGTGCGGAACCGGAACGCTCGTCCTCCGCGACAGCGAGATCTTGCGCCCCGGCAACGTCGTCCGTCACGCCGCATCGCGTGCGTACATCGGCTGGACGAAGACGCGCGCTACGGAGGCCGTGATCCAGGCGCGCGTGCCATGGACGAAGGTCGAGGTCGGCCTGGCGACTTGGAACCCGAGCGAGATCGCTGCCGCCGTCGCCCACGCGGATGTCGTGGTCGACGCGACCGGCAACGCCGGCTTTGCCGACATGCTCTCGGACATCTGCCAGCAGCAGAACAGACCGCTCGTCTCCGCGGCGCTCTACCGCCGTGGTGCCGTCGGCCGGGTCTGCCGGCAGGCCGCGGAAGCTGACACGCCGATCCGCGCGCGAGATGTCGGGAACGACGCGCGCTACCCACTGATCCCGCCGGGAGACGAGCCGGTGATCCGCGAGCCTGGCTGCTCCGCGGTCGTCAACAACGTCCCGCCCTCGGCGGTGGCTGCGCTCGCCGCGCAGACGGTTGAGATCATCATCGACACCATCACCGGCACCTTCAGCTACGACGACGAGCTGATCGAGGTCTACCGGCCACTCGAGGTCGCGCCCTTCGAGCACGTGGGGACGATGCGGATTGAACGCTAGCGGACGTTGGCGCGCCTGGATGTGCGAAGAGGCCCGGCGGGAGCTCGAACGTGCTGCCTCCGCGTCCCATCCGAACGAGACCGGCGGCATCCTCGTCGGCGTGCACACCGGTGGCTCGCGGCCGTGGATCGTGCACGCCGTCGAGATTCCCTCGTCGCATAGAGGCAGCGCGCACTACGTCGTGCCACCTGGGCGTCGGCGCAAGGCCGTAGAGGGTCTTCGCAAGCAGCACGACCCTCGGCTCGGCTACCTCGGAGAGTGGCATAGCCACCCGCTCAACGTCGGGGCAAGTCCGACCGACCTCGACTCGATCCGCCAGATCGCGAGCGACCGCAGCGCCGGCTGCGCGCGCCCCGTCCTCCTCGTAGCCCGGCGCGCCGGGGACGCCTACCTGCTCGACGCATTGCAGGTTGACCGCCACTCGTTGCGACTGCTCGCGCTCATCGCTGCTGGACCGCTTCCGAGCACGGAGGCGACCGCACGCCTTCGGCGCCCCCGGCGTCGGATCCGCACTACGGTGTCGCGTCGATGACTGAGCCACGCCTTCCCGCCCCGAGCGGTGCACGCCTCGCCGGCGACGACTACCAACACGCGTTCACCTTGCTCTACGCGCTGAAGCTCCTCTTCAACGACGGGAATATCACGAAGATCGAGATGGAGGCCGACGGCGCCGGCAACGTCGACGACCTGGTCATCCATCGGAGCGACGAGCCGACCCTCTACAACCAGATCAAGTTCGTGACCGCGCAGTCGCCCCTCAAGCACACGTGGTTCACGACACCGCCGAAGACGGGCCAACAGACACCCCTCCGCCGCTTCTACGACAGCTACGAGCGACTCACCATCGCCGAGGGCACGCAGCCGGAGATGGCCCTGCAGACCAACCGGTGGCCGGCAGCTGACGACCCGCTGCTCGCATGCGTAAGCGGAGCTGACGGGAAGCTCGTTCCTCGACTCGGGATCGCGGCGTCGGGCTCGAGAGCTGGGAAGGTCCGGCGGGAGTGGGCAGAGCATCTCGGCATCACCGAGGAAGAACTGCTCGGCTTCCTCGCGCACGTCGCCATTCGTGCCGGCCAGGACGCACTCGACGCGCTCGAGGACAGGTGCGGCCTCGCCCTTCGTGCCGCAGGCTTCCGCGGCGACAGGACGTCACTCCTCGCCGCCGTCGGTGCCTTGCGGAAGCTCATCGAAGGCGGGACACGTGCGCTCGACGCCGACGCGATGCGGTCGATCTGCTCCGAGCTCGACCTCCACGCCACTCGGCCGCGCGCGACGCTCCTCGTCCAGGCGATCGCTTGCGACGATTGGCCCGAGGCCGCGACCGCATCCGTCGACTGGGTAGACCTCTTCGAGGGCGAGGACGCGGACACACGCCGCCAGCTGCATGACCCCGAGAACTGGAACCAACGGTTGAAGCCCGAGCTGATCGCGGCGATCAAGCAGATCAGGCGCACGAAGATGAAGGACGTCCACGTGACCGGCGCGATGCGTCTGTCGACCGGGCTGCTCGCCGGACAACTGCTTTCCCAGGTCGCCGGGTTCGGCGTCAGCATCACCGGGAGAGACGGTGAATGGGCGAGTTCGTCGCCGAAGCAAGACTTCGATCTCCAGCGCGAGATCATCGACGTCGGTGCAGCCGACGACATCGCGGTCGCGATCTCGATCAGCCAGACGATCAAGGACGACGTGCTCGCGTACATCAAGCACGAGCAGCTTCCGATCGGAAGGCTGCACGTCTACGCGCCAGTGACAGGAGCCAGCCGAGAGGCGATTTCAACACCGGAACACGGCGCGGGGGCGGCTGCTGCGATCTCCGCCGCGCTGCGCGAGGACACCGGACGCCATCGCGGGCTCCTGCACCTCTTCATCGCCTCCCCGCTGCCCCTGGCCCTCCTCGTCGGCAACCTCTGGAACCGCATGCCGAAGACGCAACTCTACGAGGACAGCGGTGCCGGCGGCAGCTACTTCCCGTCCTTCACCACGTAGCGTTTCCACGGATTAGCGGAACGACCAACGCCTGACGCCAGCCACCGCGAGACAGACCTTCGACCTCGGCGCACACGCCGCATGCCGCTACGACGCGGCCCTTCTCGTAGTCGGCAACGTCCTTCGAATGCTCCTTTAGCTCGACCAGGCGAACTGCCCCGTCCATTCGACCTGTCCGTAGTAGCGCGGCCAGTCGTTAGGCGGATAGAGCGGTCCGGCGATCCTCTCCGGGGTCACGCCGAGTTTCGGGATCAGCCAGACGGAATCGCCGGCGATGTAGAGCAAGCTGCGTCCGTCGCTTGACCAAACCGGTGACGCCGCACCGCGTGTTCCCGCGATCTCTGTGGCGCGCCTCGCGCCTGCGCGGAGGAGCCAGAGCGAGTGGGTTGCATACCAGCGCGCGACCGTTGCCTGGCGAAAGTCACTCGCGGGTCGAGCTGCTGCGTCGACAAACGCGAGCGTCTTTCCGTCGGGCGACCAGGCTGGGTCGATGCTGAGCCGCCCGGGCGGTGTGGGGACGCTCGTGCAGCGTGCGGCGGCGGTGCTGCAGGTGATGACGTTCTTGGTGATCCAGGCGTACCGGTTGCCGCCTGCGCCGATTGCAAGGCTGCCGCGTGGGCCAACCGAGACGTTGCCGCCGACCGTGACCGCAAGCTTGACCGGCTTCGCCATTGGCGCGCGTAGCAGGTAGACGCTCATGCCGTCGGCCGCAAGCGACGCCGACTGGTCGGGGTCGACCCAGAAGAGCAGCCCCTCGTGGCGCGGCAGCACATCAACGCCAGTTATTGCGTTGCCGTGGAAGCCTGAGCGGCGGGTGAATGAGAACGGCTCGACGTGCCAGGTCGTCCGCTTGCCGGTGAGCGTGTCCGCGACCTGCAGCCGGTCGGCGCCGCGGAAGGCGCCACCGCGCTCGTGCATGATCGCCCGCGAGACAAACGCGAAGCGATCACCGTCGGGCGACCAGGTAACCGAGCCCGCCGGTTCCGCGGCGACACGAACGAGTCGAGCGTTCGGGTCAAGACGGAAGACGCCGTTGCGCATTGACAGGTCGCCGTTGGGAAGCCAGGCCGCGCCACCCTCGTGCCGCGAGATAACGCGCGCCGAACTGCCGTCGGAACGCGCAAGTCCAAGCCCCCCACCGTCAATCGTGTACGCGAGCCAGGAGCCATTCGGGGAAAAGCGCGGATCGCTTGCCTGCTCACCCGGCGTAGCTATCGCCGTGAGCTTCCGGCTTCCGCCGTCGAGGACGAACAACGCTCCGCGCGAAACGAACGCGAGCACGCCATGCCCAGCAAAGGCTGACCGGTCGACGAACAACCCCTTCGGCGTGTCCCCGGCGATGCGCGCACTGCCGCCTGACACCAGGCGAACGAGGCCGAAGACGAGCGCGCCAGCAACGATAACGACAAGCGCGATCGCGGCGCCTCGTCGCCGCCTACGGCGCTGACGCTGACGCGCCTCCTCGATCAGCGCATCGGGATCCGGGTGCGGCGAATGCGGCTGCGGCGCGACCCGAGGCGGAGCGACAACGCTCATGCCGACGCGACACGCTGGATCATCTCGACCACCTCGTCCGGCCGATAGCCGCGCGACCGCGCGAAAGCCAACAGCTCGCGCACCTCGGCGATCACCGCGCCTGACTCCGCCGTTCCCGCGACGGTGACGCCACGGCCACGACGGAACTCGAGCAGCCCCTCCTCACGTAGCAGGCGTAGTGCGCGCAGAACCGTGTTGGTGTTGACCTCGAGCACGGCAGCGAGGTCACGCGCGGGCGGCAGTCGCTCCCCCGCCTTTGCCTCGCCGTCGGCGATCGCACGGCGGATCTCGGCGGCCACCTGCTCGAACAGGTCCGTCGGCTCGCCGCGGTCGATCTTGACACCAATCATGGTGCTAGCAATAGTAGTGCCATCATGCCGACGGTGCTAGTGCCGCCTCCACACCTCAAAAAAGAGCAGCCTGCATTAGACCCGGACGCGCTGATCAAGGAGGCGCGCGAACGGCAACGCCGCCGCCGACGGCGGCTTTCGCTGCTGGGCGCGCTGCTGGTTGCCGGCATCGGCGGGCTCAGCTACGGGATCGTGCGAGCGCTCTCGGACGGCCACAACCCAACCACCCCATGCCCAACCGCCAGCTGCGCCGACGTCGCCGTGCACGAGTCCGGCAGCGCCACACGCACGCCGCTGTACGGATTCTCGAGGGTGTACGCGGCACCCTCAAGCTTGGGTCGTGTCAGCCCGGCCACGTTGAAACTCGTCGGCAAGAGCCTTCACGTGCCCGAAGACCTCAATCCCGGCGCGGTTGCTCCCGACGGAACGCGTCTTCTTCTGCTGAAGATGAGCTATCCGACAAGAAGGGACCGCGGTGAGCCCAGCCTGTCGATCGTCGACCTCCGCGGCATGCGTGTCGAGGTGCAGCTGCAGCCGCAACTCAATGCCGATCTCGCGCGGCGCCAAGTCGTCGCCGCGATCTGGCCCACCGCCAACCAGATACTTGTTGTCGCGCAGCGCTTCGGCCGAGCCAGATGGCCGCACGGACCGCGTGTCGTGACCGCCCAGAGCCTGATCGCGATCAACCCGAGCACCGCCGCGATCGACTGGACGCGAACGCTGAACAGTACGCTCACACCAATCGACTCAGGGACGGTGGGAAACAACGTCATCCTTCTCTTCCAGCCGCCGAACAAACCCCTCCACGAGCAGGCGACGATCATCAGTGCCTCCCCAAGCGGATCGCTGCACTCAACCAGGATCCCACTCACGCCAGGCGGATACGGGAACTTCCCCGCTCGGCTCGTCGTCACATCCAGCCCAACCGGGCAACACGCCTATGCGCTCACCGCCGGCGGCAACGTCTACTCGTTCAACCCCACGACCGGGCGCGCAACCGTCCACCATCTGCCGACTCCCACGAACGCGCCGTCCACCTCGCCACCGGATCTGCTGCCCGACGCGGCAGCCATCGGCAACAACATCGTCGTCTCGAGCTTCTTCCCGCGACCGAGCGGAGCAGCGGCCGCCGGCATCTACCTGATCAACCCGACAACCTGGACCGTCCGGCTGCTCGACCCAACAACGCCCGCGTGGTTCACCGTCGGCAACTCCCTGGTCACCTACACCAACGCAGGCCAGTTCCGGCTTGCCTCTTCCTGGCAAAGCAAAGGCACCGGGATACGGATCTACAACCAGAACGGCAGCCTCCGCCGCCACCTGTACGGCACACAAGCCTTTGACTATGTCCTCCCAGGACCGGGCTTCGACATCGCCGTCCTACCAAGCCAACCAAACCGCACCAGTCCACCGCACACGCCCGCTCAATACCGCGCCCGAAACGCTGCCGCCATGCTGCACGAGCTGCTGTTCAACCCGACAACCGGCCAAAGCCTCGGCAACCGCACCGAGATCGGACAACTGCCCGCACTCATCAGGCCAACCACCCCAGCCACACACCGCTAGCGCAGCGGACGGATGATCGCCGAGGCCTCTCAGCGAAGCGCCTCCTTTTCGGGGAAGCGTCGACTTCGAGCGCATCACTAACTATCGCTCTCTCGGAAGACCAGTAACGTCGCTTGGGCCGGCGTCCGCGAGTGTCACCTGACCGGCTGGTCGACTAGTCCGGCTCGGCTGCCCGCCTGAGCTGGGCGTTCTGTTCCTCAGACAGGCTGGCTCTGGGGTAGACGTTCGCCAGAGCGGCGCGGAAATTAGGCGAGCGCGCGGCCTCGGCTTCGATCCACCGCAGTCGATCCTCGTTCGTGGCAAAGTCCTCGACTGGTCCCGCGCCCAGGTAACCCATGTCCGCGCCACTCGGCGCGCGCTCCGCGAGTGCGCGGATGAGATCGCAGGCAAATTCCTCGTCCGTGAGAACGACTTCTTCATGCCAAAGCTCAGAGGCCCAGTCATCGGGGTCAGTGCCCCAGTCCTCTGGAGTCTCGACGGTGCGAAGCGTGTACCGCCACCATGTGTCAGCGATTTCGTCAACCGACACCATGGCGCGGACTGCCCGCAGGTCGCCGCGTTCCGCGGCTGCGACGATCTCCCTTCCCGAAGGCATCTCCTGCGCACGTTAGGCGGCGCACGACAGATCGCAATCCCTCGCCTGCGCCAGCGTCCTCTCACCTGTCCGGGTTCGGGCGCCGGCCCCTCACCCCGAAGCCCATCGGCGAGGATGTCCGGCAGGCACCAAGGATCAATGCGACCTGGGCGAGCACCACTGGATCCTCCACCTTTGGCGGCAGTCCTTGAGCAACCGCCGTCGAGACGGCCCACTGCTCTGCACGTTGTCGCAGCTCGTCCTCGATCTCAGACATTTCCTTCCCTCCTGGTCCGATCCATCTAACGCAATACGACACGCGTCGAGGGATCGTCACAATGCGGGCGCACTCGGGCGAGTCGACGGCCATAGCCGCACCGGGCTCGTCGGGCAGCAAACGGGCAGCAAACACCTCAAACGGGCTTCGCCTAGCCATCCCGCGCGACTTCCGGCATCCCCGAATCTCCGCATCACCAAAGCGATCGCGCGTCAACAGTCGCCGACCTTGTGAGTGCGGAAGCGGCCTGTCACGCCGGAGGTCGCGGGTTCGAGTCCCGTCGCTCCCGCCTTTGACACCCCGCCTCGCTCGCGGGGTGTTCAGTCTCTGCATGGTGCGGAAGTAGCGCACGAACGGCTGTCGCGGCCTGACCGCGACGATGTGGCCGCCGTCCTGCCAGACGCGGTCGAGCAGTGTTGAGATGAGCTTGCGGCGCTCCAGCGGCGACGGCTCCTCGTCCCAGAAGTGAGCAAAGTCCCCGAGGAGCGCTTCGGCTTGTGCGAGCGCCGGGTCGATTGGCGGCGCGTGGCGT
>Ga0335085_10010792_pt1 | contig 13623 bp, 16 predicted proteins | sample Lox_Sample_45_FD_206712 | JGI IMG/M metagenome (GOLD analysis project Ga0335085, IMG submission 206712) | Soil microbial communities from Loxahatchee National Wildlife Refuge, Florida, United States - Lox_Sample_4.5 | ecosystem: Environmental > Terrestrial > Soil > Wetlands | place: USA...
CTCGGAGCCTCCGGCCCGGTGATGGCGACCTGAACCCGGACATCCGAGAAGCCGGGCCGCGCTGTCGTCGGCCCCCAGGAAGCTGCGGATGTCGAGATGGATTTGACTCGGCCACCGGGATCACGCTAATCAGCCGCTACTTTTCACCCAGCTTCCTGGCGAGTTCAAGCACCCAGCAAACGGAGGCGACCTCGTCAAACACGTCTGCGCAGCAGAAGGACGATAAGCACGATGATCACAATGAGGACTATCGTTCCGATACCGATGTACATGGCTTGGTTCCTCCCCTCGCGCCCGCTAACCGGGCTGGCTGTTCTCGGAGCCTGATCTGGCGCCGGGCTGAACAATCTGCTCGCGGGCATGTGACCGGCATCTGCCGCCCGTGCTGGGGCATCTGGCTACCCGCCGGGGCTGACCCGAAACGTCGCCGCCATGGCCGGGCCGGATCCCCGGGAGCAGGGGACCTGAAGCACCTGGGCGCTCACCACCATCTGGCGGGTCCGGTGTCCTTTCGCTGCATCAGCCGTGTTACGCGGGCCGAAGGCTGGGGTAGGGGCAGGCATTCATCTGCAGGAAGGGCGGACAGCATGGAACACAATGGCGACCGCGAGAAGGTGCCTCCCACGCAGGAGCGCTCAACGGGCGAACTGGTCAGGTCGCTGTCCGAGCAGGTCTCGGTGCTGGTCCGCGATGAGCTGAAGCTCGCCCAGCTGGAGATGACCCGCAAGGGCAAGCAGGCGGGCGTGGGCGCCGGCATGCTGGGCGGCGGCGGCGTGATCGCCTTGTACGGCGTGGGCTGCCTGCTCGCCTGCGCGATCATCGCCCTCAGCGGGGTGGTGGCGGCGTGGCTGGCGGCACTGATCGTGGGCTCGGCGCTGCTGGCGGTCGCTGCGGCAGCCGTCCTGGTGGGGAAGGGCCGCCTGGCGCAGGCCACGCCCCCGGTACCCGGGGAGGCTGTGGACAGCATCAAAACCGACGCCGAAGAGATCAAGGAAAGGGCGCGGCGATGACCACGAGCGGACGGGCAGGCAATCCCCCGAGACGGCGGCCCGCTGAGGCGGACACCACACAGGGCACGGTCCGGTCACCAGATGCCGCCGTCGGCGGCGGCAAACCGGGGAAAGGCCCGCTGGCTGATGGCTTGCCGCCGGCTCCCCATGACCCTCAGCAGCTGAGGCAGGAGATTGAGCGGACCCGCGAGCAGCTCGGCGAGACGGTGGAACAGCTGGCCGCCAAGGCAGACGTGATGAGCAGGGCACAGACCAGAGCAGCCGAGGTGTCCAGGCGCGTGAAGGCCAAGGCAAGCCAGGTACAGCAGCAGGCGGCCGCCCGGGCGGGGAAGGTGCGCGGCCAGCTCGTCGGCCGGACGGCGGCAGCACGCCACAAGGCTGTGTCCGCCGGCGGAGCTGGCCAGGACCAGCTGCAGAGCCGGCTAGCTGCGGTGGGCACGCCGCTGTGGGATGCCACCCCCGAATCCCTGCGACGGGCTGCCGCAAGGGGGGCCAGCGGCACCAGGGAGCGCCACGTGCCGCTGGCAGTGACCGTCGGCGTGCTCGCCTGCGGCTATCTGGCGATCAGGTGGTGGAGAAAGCGATGATCAAGCTGCCTGGCTAATGCGCAGGCTGGACGCTGAGGACAGACCGTTCCGCCGCGCTGTCCTCTGTTGCTTTGCCTGGCTTGCCCACGAGAACGAGCCGTCGGCGTTCACATCTCTGATTGCCTGTACATAGGCTTCAACGCCAGGGTCAGGTTTGGATCGCTCGTACGCGGCAAGGCGCCTTCTACTGCGACCAGGCCAGGTCACTATGGTCTTGGAGGTCTCCCCTCGGGATGCCAGGACGACCGTGAGGTTGGCAGGTTAGGGGGTCAGGCGGTGCACGACCCAGGAGCGCCCCACGCTGCTGGCTTCGTGCACGCTGCGCTCTTCTACCGGACCCCGGCCGAGTTCACCGCTGGTGTTCTCCCGTATGTGGAGGCGGCCGTGGCGGCGGGCGAACCGGTCATGGTGGCATCGCAAGGCCGCAACTTGCAGCTGCTTCGAACCCAGCTGGACGGCCTGGGCGAGCGGGTGGCGTTTGCCGACCTGACGAGCATCGGCCCGAATCCGGGACGGCTGCTGGGCTGGCTGCGACAGGTCAGCGGACAGCATCACGGGCAGCCTGTCCGCTACGTCCACGAAGCGGTCTGGTCGTCACGGGGGCCGGAGGAAGTCGGTGAGGTCATCCGGCATGAGGGCCTGATCAACCAGATTGTGACCAGCTGGCGGGTCAGCGTCCTATGCCCCTACGACCTGGCGCTTGGCCCAGATGTCATCGCCAGCGCAGAATGCACCCATCCCGAGTTGATACGCGGGGGCCACCATGAGGCCAGCCACTCGTATGACCCTCAGCTGCCGTTCCCGGCCGAGTACGACCGGCCGCTTGGGGATCCGCCACCTGATGCTGCGGTGCTGGCCTACCGCGACGACCTCGCCCGGGTCCGTGCCTTTACCGCCAGGCACGCCTGCCAGGCCGGGCTCCCGGATCACCGGGTACGGGATCTGGTCATCGCGGTGGCAGAACTCGCCGCCAACACACTGGTTCACACCAGCAGCGCAGGCACTCTGGGTATCTGGGCCACCACGAACGAGATCATCTGCCAGGTCCATGACAGTGGCCGCATCGAGGACCCGCTGACAGGACGGCTGCGCCCCGACCCAGCCGACGTCGACGGCGGGCGGGGACTCTGGGTAGCAAATCAGCTGTGCGATCTGGTCGAGATCCGCACCGGCCGCGGCGGTACCCAGGTCCGCCTGCACATGCGCCTACCAGCATGACGATGTGACAGCCGTTACCCGGTCCACCCGGCTACCTCCGAGGACCGTCTGGCTTGTACGGGACGGGCTGAGGCCGCTCTCTCCGGATAGTAAACGGGGCTCGCGGTGAACGCTTCTGACCCCTCTCAAATGCGGATTCCGTGCTTGCGGATCGCCGCCGGCTCTGAGATCTCCGGGTTTCATCCCCTGGGTCAGGTGTGCTGGCGTAGACGCGGGGGAGGCCCGGCTAGGGCCGATTCCAGGGTCGGGTAGATGGGGAACAGCTGGTCGGCCCCGACGATTGTGAGTATGCGCAGTACCACCGTGGCTACCACCCGGAGCTCAGTGCCGTTCGCTGTTGCCTGCTGGTAGGCGGCGATAACGGCGTGCACCCCGGCCGAATCGCAGAACGTCGTCCCGCTCATGTCGATGACCACGACCGCCGTGCCGAGGCTCACGGCCGACAGCAGCCCCTGGCGGATCCTTTCGGCATTGGCAGCGTCGATCTCGGCGGGCAGCGCGACCACGGCGTGTGGGCCTACCCACCGGACCTGGCAGTCTTCGGTGGGCATGGCTACTGCGTCCCTAGCGGCGGGCGCCGGAACATGAGCAGGGCAATATCGTCACGGGCCGGCTCGTTGCCCACCAGGGCAGCCATCACGGCGGCGCAGGCGGCATCGGGCGGCTGGGCTGTCACCGTCTGGCACAGCAGGGCCAGGCCGTGGTCGATCGGGTGGCCGCGGCGCTCGATCAGGCCGTCGGTGTAGAAGCACATCAGCGTGCCCGGGGTGATGTCGATGGCGGCCACCCGCCGCTGTGCGCCGGGAGCCGCGCCGATCAGCAGGCCAGGCGGGACGTCGGCCAGCTGCGCAGGTTGCCCGGGCGCGGCGATGACCGGGGGATAGTGCCCGGCCGAGCAGATGCGCACCCGGTGCAGGCCCGGGTCGAACACCGCGTAGGCCACGGTGGCCAGAGCACCGGGTTCGAAGTGCTGCATCTTGCGGTCCAGCCTGCACAAGACCTCCGCCGGATCGCATGTGTCCAGGGCGTAGGCGCGCAGCGCGCTGCGTATCCGTCCCATGATCACCGCTGCCGGCAGGCCAGAGCCGGTCACGTCGCCAATCACCACGCACAGCTGCCCGGGCGGGAGGGTGAACACGTCGTACCAGTCACCCCCGACCGTGCCTTCGCCAGGGACGTAGCGGACGGCCATCTGCGCCCCGTCGGTAGCTGGGAGCGCGGAAGGAAGCAGGCTGCGCTGCAGCGCCGCCGCGGCGGCCCGGTCATCCTGCGCCATCATCGACTGCACCGCGGTGGCCGCCCGGTCGGCGGCCAGCTGCAGCAGCCGGAGGTCTTCGCTGGTGAACTCGCGCGGTGTCAGCGAGCCGACGTGCAGCACACCGATCATCTTGCCGCCGGCGATCAGCGGCACGCCCATCAGAGTGCGAATGCCCTTCGACCACAAGATCGGGTTCAGCACCGTGTTGTGGTCCACATGATCGAGGATCACCGGCTGGTGCTCGGCGGCGATCCGCCCCGCAAAACCCCGGCCCACCGGGATCCGGACCCCCTGGCGCACCTCCTCCTCCAGCCCCGCGGCCGCCGTGGCGATCAGCTCTCCAGACGAGAAGTCCAGCAGCAGGGCCGCGGCGGTGTCAGCCTGCAAGATCGTCCTGGTACGCTCGAGCAGCTCGACGAGCAAGTCATGATCGTCAAGACGGGACAGGGCGGCGTCCGTGATCGCCTGGATGTCGCGGAGCCTGTCCTCCAGGTCGGCGCGGCTGACACGTACCGTCACCCCAAGGCCTCCCCCTGAGTCAGTGTGGTTGAGGCGGCATTCGCGCCGGTTAGCGTGAGGAACGTCACGGCCAGATCGAAGGTCTCTCCTGATGGTATGGCCTACCGGGTGAGCCCGGCAGGTCCAGTACCGTGCCATCTCCCATGCCTGCCTGCGGGCGGCAGCAGAGGCGGCCGGTTGCTCAGCTGCGGTCAAGCCGCCGGAAGGCGACCTCGTGCAGCAGCAGCCGCAGCGCGGCGGCAGCGGGTATGGCGATCAGCGCGCCGATCAGCCCCATCAGCGTGCCGCCGACCAGGACGGCGACCACGGAGACCATGCCGGGCACCCGGACGGTCTTGCCCATGATGCGCGGCACGAGCAGGTAATCCTCGGCCAGCCGGTAGCCGACGTAGAAACACAGCGTGGCGATGGCCACCGGGAGCGACACCGACAGCGCGACCAGGGTGACCACCACCCCGCCGATGGTGGATCCGATCACCGGGATCAGGTCGAGCAGGGCGCATGGCCAGCACGATGGGCAGCTCCAGCTCGCCGAAGCGGCCAAAGCCCTCCGCCAGCAGGAGCAGCACCATAACGACGATGGAGCTGATGGCCTCGTACCCGACGACAGCCTCCATGAGGGTCCCCCGCCAGACCACGATCCCGCACGGGATCACCCCGATGAGCATGGCGATGGCCGCGATCACAAAACCGTTCACCGCGCCGCCTTCCCCTCCGGCGCCACCAGCTGGTGGACCACCATGACGTCGCGGTCGGGGTCGATCCCCAGCGCGAAGGTGTTGGGAGCAACGGACCGGCCGCCGATCAGCAGCACCCGCCTGGTGACACCCTCGGCGCCGTCGCCGCCGAAGCGGGCCGGGAGTTCGCGGAACCCGCTGGGCGGCTGCTCACCACGGACCAGGCGCCGCCACAGCGCGGCGAAGACGGTCACCGTGTCCCGGGCGACCTGGCCGGGCAGGCTCAGCACCGGCGCCATCCATTCGGCCCGCGCGCGGAGCCGGGTGGCCGCCTGGTGACGGGCGAGCTCGGCGACCAGGGCCGCCAGCGCCGCGGCCCCCGCCCCGGCCAGCAGCTCATCCAGGGCGATCGAGTCGTCCACGACGACCCACAGGGACATGAGCAGGACCCACCACACCAGCCACGCGCCGGCCCGGCAGGCGGCCGGGATCTCCGGCTGGCGCCGCTGACGCTGGCCGCCACGCGGCCCGCTCAGCTCCTGCATCGCGGGATACCGGTCATCCCGGCTAGACCCGTCGCCACCGCGCCTCGCACAGTCCGTAGATGCCGAAGACGATCAGGCCGAGCGCCGCGAGGATGAGCAGAACCTCGCCGAACGGCTGGTTCCGCAGGGTGAGCAGCGCCTTGTCGATGCCGCCGGCCTTGGCTGGCTGGTAGGTGACGGCCGCGTCGATCACCAGCACCCCCGCGAGCGCGAAGACAGCGCCGCGGGCCGCGGTCCCGATCATGCCGAGCCACTCGACGAGGCGGCGGGCCCGGGGGCTCAGCTCCGACAGCTGCAGGTACTTCAGGAATTCGCGGCGGACGCCCTCGTAGACCAGCATCAGCCCGGCGATCACGATGGCCAGGCCGACGATGCCGACCAGCCAGCGGCCGCCGGAGTGATGCATGACCTTGGCCGTCAGGTCCTGCTGCCTGCCGCTCTGGCTGCCGCCGCCCGAACCGGAGATGATCTGGAACGTCAGGTAGGCGAAGAAGGCATAGATCAGGCCCCGGACCAGGGACTTCAGCCGGGGCCCGGCGCCGTACCCCTCCCCGGTGACCCCGAACGCGGCTTCGCTGAGGCGCCACAGCGCGTAGCCGGCGAACCCGATGCCGAGCAGCCAGAGCAAGACCAGGCCATAGGGCTGGCCGGCCAGCAGCTGCAGGGCACCCTGCTGGTCGGCCTCCTGCGAGGTCTGGCCGATGGCGACCAGGATCGCGACCCAGCCGATGAGGATGTACAGGATGCCGCGGGCGGTGAGGCCGGCCCGGGCCAGCGCCCGCGCCGCGGGGCTGTCTGCTGCGCGTCTTGCCGTGCCCGAGGCACGAGCGGTAGCCGTTGATCGCATGCCCGTCTCTTCCTCTCAGCCAGCCAAGCAAACCTCCACGTCGCCGCGCCGGCGGGCGGAGCGCAGCTCACGGTCCGCCCAATGCGCCGGCTTGCATAGCCGCCCCGATCCGGGGTACTGCGCGGGGCTAGGCCGGTACCGCCCGGTCCGTGGGCCGCCCGCCAGCGTGCGCACAGCCGAGGAATGAGGGAGGGACTTCCCGTGACCGCCACCATCGCGCAGCTGGTGCAGACGTATGGCTACTGGGCGGTCTTCCTGGCGGTCGGCCTGGAGAGCCTTGGCGTGCCCATCCCCGGTGAGACCACGCTGATCGCCGCCGCGCTCTTCGCGGGTGCCACTCACCGCCTCAGCCTGGCCTACCTCGTGATCGTGGCCAGCGTCGCCGCCATCGCCGGCGACAATCTCGGATACCTCATCGGGCGGGGCGGGGGCTACCGGCTGCTGCGCCGCTACGGCCACCGGGTGCACGTGGACGAGACCAAACTCAAGGTGGGCCGCTACCTCTTCGCCCGCCACGGCGGAGGGGTGGTCTTCACCGGCCGCTTCATCACGGTGCTCCGCACGTACGCCGCGTTCCTGGCCGGCGCCAACCTGATGAACTGGCGCCGCTTCCTCCTCTGCAACGCCGCGGGCGGGATCCTCTGGTCAGCGCTGATCGGGGCGGGCGCGTACCTCCTGGGAGCTGCCGTGCACCAGGTCAGCACCGTCGTGACCGTGGCCGGCGGCGTACTACTGGTGGTGATCGTCGTCGTGCTGATCTTCTACATGCGCCGGCACATGAAACGCCTCGAGCGGAAGGCCGAGCAGGCCTACCCCGGGCCGCTCGACGACGCCGACGAGGCCAGCGGCGCCCCGGCCGGCGGCCACCGCCGCTGAGCCGGCGCCCCACCGCGGCTGAGCGGGCGGCCGGGCTGGCCACCCGTTACCAGGTACCCCACTTCAGGCTGGGTTCTGGCAGGGACGGCGGGTCGAGGAAGGCCGGTGGGCCGGTCAGGTCGAGCGCGCCGAGAGGCGAGACCGCCGCCGCGTCCCGCGCGGTCAGCGTGGGCAGGTTCCACTTCTCCTCGATCAGCTTGAGCACGGACGTGTGGTCCAGCACTTCGGAAAAGACGCAGTCCGGCCGCGCGCGCGGCGAGACGATCACGGCCGGCACCCGGAACCCGTACCGGTCGTAGCGGTGCGGCCCTTCGGTTTCGTTCTCCGCGTTGTGGACCTGGCGGGGGAAGATCACCCGCAGCAGGCGCTGCAGCCTCGACGGGCTCCCGGTGAGGCTGCGTCCCTCCACGTCATCGGGCGGCACCGCGGCGGGCGGCGGGACATGGTCGTGGTAGCCGCCGTGCTCGTCATACACCCAGATCAGCAGCGTGTGGGGCCACCCCTTGCCGTGCATCACCCGGTTGATCACCTCGGCGGCGAAGCTCTCGCCCTTCCGGATGTCCTGCGGGTTCTCCTCGGAGTAGACGTCGAAATCGGGGTCCACGATGCTGAACGAGGGCAGCGTGCCGGCGTCGGCATCAGCAAAGAACTGGTCAGTGCTCCGGACGTGCAGCCTGTACCGCGCCAAGCCGAGCGGGAAGACGTTGGCGGTGAACTGCAGGTCCTTCTGGACTCCCTCGGTCACGTGCCGCAGCGACCTGCCCATCCGCTGCAGCCGCCGCCGGGCCATGCGGCGCGTGTGATGGGCATAACGCCGGGCCATGTGCTTGTCCTCGGGGACCGAGTGGTAGTTGGCCCAGGAGATCCCGTGCTTGGTGAACATGTCGAAGATGGTCCCGGCGGGCGGGTAGTCGAGCAGGTCGTACGGCAGGTCGTCGATGAGGCCGTGCGCGGTTCCCGCGATGAGGAAACGGCGGTTAGGGAACGTGGGCCCCAGGCATGAGCTGAACCAGTGGTCGGCGAGCGGGAAGGTCCGGGCCAGGCCGTAGTAGAACGGGATGTCGGCTTCGGTCCAGTAGCCCATGCTGATGGCGGGATCGGTGTCCGGCAGCAACTCCTGGTGACCGGCCACGAACCCCCGGCAGGTCCCGTGCCACCACTGCAGATGGCTCGCATGCCAGCTCTGCGAAGGCGTCTCCTGGTGCTGGACCGTGGTGGGCAGGTGGTGCGCGGGCACCGACTCGCCGTCGGTGCCCGGGTTCGACACGACGGGCTCGCCGTCCGCCCCCAGCGGGAAGCCCTGGCCGCGGCCGCGCAGCATGCCGAGGTAGTTGTCGTAGGAGTGGTTCTCCATCATCAGCACGACGATGTGCTCGATCTGCGGCAGCAGGTCAGTGCCGATCGGCTGGGACGGATCGGGGGGCTGGCCCGGCTCCGTGGTTCCGGCGCGGCGCGCCAGGTACCGCATCTCGTACCGCTCGAGCCGCTGCCACACGGTCCCGCACCTCCCCGCCCTGATGCCGCATCGTCTCACCCTTTGCCCAGACCAAACCGACGTATGCATGGGGTAAACGTGCATGGTGTGAACTGATGCGGGCTGGGCAGCTTGGGTTCATGCTGTCTCGCGCCTTCGGCCGCCACCGGCGCAGTCTCGCGCCGCTGGCCGCGATCACCGCCGCCGCGCTGATCTTCGCGATCCTCCTCGTGCTGGTGCGCCTGCGGTGGGCTCCGCTGGAGTCGGCCGACCACGGTGCCGCGGCCGGTATCAACGACCTGATCGCCGGGAACGCCGCGCTCGTGGCGGTGGTCAAGGCGGTGACCTGGCTGGGCAGCAGTGGTGTGCTGTGGGTGGTCGTCGGGGCGGCGGCGATCGTGCTCGCGATCCGGCGGCAGTGGCGGCTGGCCATCTACCTGCTCGTCACCGGCGCGGGCGCGCTCGTCCTGGACCCGGTCCTCAAATCGCTGGTCGGCCGGCTGCGCCCGGTGGTGGCCCATCCGATCGCCCACGGCATCGGGAACAGCTTCCCCAGCGGGCACGCCCTTGGCTCGATCGTCTGCTACGGGGCGATGCTGCTCGTCTTCCTGCCCGCGGCCCGCGGCCGGTGGCGCACCGCGTTCATCGCCGTGACAGCCGCGCTCGTCGCCCTGATCGGGATCAGCCGGATCCTGCTCGGCGTGCACTACCTGTCCGACGTGGTGGGTGGCTGGGCGGTCGGGATCGCCTGGCTCGGCCTCACCACCTTCGCCTTCGAGCTGACCCGGCAGGCGGCCGGGCTGCCGGTGACCGACCCGGTGACCGAGGGGCTGGAGCCCGAGGCCCGCGCCGACCTCAAGCCGGCCCAGCCGGAGCCCGCCGGGGGAGGCGCGCCCGCCCGCCCTATCGGCCGGGTCGCGGCGGGGCTCGTGGTCGCCTGGGTGCTGATCCTGGGCGTCCTCGTCGGCCTCGGCGAGCTGGTCACCAGGTACGGGAACGGCAATGTGCTGGGCGACCACACGATCCCGCACTGGTTCGCCGCCCATCGCACACCCGGGGGGGACCGCTGGAGCCTGGTCTTCAGCACCCTCGGCGCCACCCAGGCGATCCTGATCGTGGCTCTCACCACATGCGTCGTCTTCCTCGCCGTCACCCGGCGCTGGCGCCCGGTCGTCTTCATCGCCGCCGTCATGACCGGGGAGATCGTTGCATTCCTCATCGCCGCCGCGGTCGTCAAGCGGTCCCGGCCGGACGTCCCGCGTCTCGACCACGCCCTGCCGACCTCGGCCTATCCATCCGGGCATATGGCCGCGACCTGCTGCCTCTACGCCGCGGTGGCGATCCTGGTCATCGGCCACGCCGGCGGCTGGTGGCGGTGGCTGTTCCTGATCCCGGCGGTCGCCATGCCGGTGCTGGTCGCGATCTCCCGCATGTACCGGGGTGAGCACCACCCGACCGATATCCTCGGCAGCCTCCTGCTCGCCGCGCTCTGGCTCACCACAGCCACGATCCTGATCAGGCCGAACGCCGCCGGTGGCACGCCGGAAGACCGGCCACTGCCGAGCCGCCCAGGAGCGTGCCCGCGCCGCGTGCGATCAGCTGAGCATCAGCCCCGTGGGACAGGCGAGCCAGCGCTCGATCTAGGCGGCTAAGGACCGGTCGGCCGCGTCGGCGGGCACGCAGATCCTGACCGAGGCGGGATGAACCTTGATCCGCAGCTTCCTGGCCGCCGGCCGGGCACCGCCATCAAGCTCGTAGGGAAGCTGCCGGTCGAACCTGACCTGGAACTTCCTGCCCCGTGTGACATGGACGAACGGCGACCTCCCGGCCTCGCCCAGCATGACTCGTCCCAGCGTCCGGGCCCATTGAGGCGCGTTCCCGGCAGTAACCACTCCGAGTTCCAGCAGCCCGTCGTCTGGCTGGGCTCCATGGAACGCCTCGACCCCGCCGAGGACCTTGCCCACGTTGCCGGCCAGGACACACGAGACCCGGCCCTTGAAGAAGTGCTGGCCGTCGACCTCGATGACTGCCTTCACCCGGCCCGCGCTGATGTTCCTGGCCCCGGTGTAGAGGTACGCCGCCCGGCCAAAGCGGTCCTTCATCCCCCGGTCGGCCTGCTTGATCATCCTGGCATCGAATCCGGCGCCGGCCATGACCGCGAAATGCTCGCCATTCACCGATCCGGTGTCCAGCGGGCGGCGGTCTCCGTGCAGGCCGATCCGCACCGCCTCGGCCAGGTCGGCCGGAACATGCAGGTTCGCCGCCAGCAGGTTCGCCGTGCCGGCCGGGAGGATCGCCAGCACGGCCTCCGTCCCGGCCACCGCGTCGATGCAGCGCTGGACCATCCCGTCGCCGCCCCAGACGAAGATGACCTCAGCCCCGTTCGTCAGTGCCCGGCGGGCGCATTTCGGCGCCTTGCGGCTCTTGGCCACCTCATACCAGAGCGGGTTGGTAAATCCCTCCCGTGCCAGCACCTCCCGGAGCTCGGCCAGACCGCCGCCGAAGCTCTTGCCAGCGTGTGCCACAACCGCGACCCTTGTCATCGGCAGGCCTCCGTTCCCCAGCATGGGAACTACCGCGTCCAGGCTCGATGATGCAGCGGTGATCACCACGGTCCATGGCCCCGGCGGTCGGTAAGAAGGCCGGCCGGCTGGCCGTCCTCGCGGGTCTCAGTGTCTGGCCCGGCGGCCAGTCCGCCGGGTCACCGCGGTCACGGCCGAGTCGGCCCGGTGGAGCAGCCTTGCCGAACGGGCGTCGCGACGGTCGGCGGTGACGGCGAGGCGATGGACCAGGAACCGCGCCAGCGGCAGCGCGATGGCCATAAGCAGCCATCTCCGCAGCCGGGCGGACAGGAAGACCCACATTTCAGCGTCCCTTTCATCTGGGCTGCCTGGTCATGTGCCGGGCACCGGGCTCCTCAGCTCCCTACCCGCACGGACCGTCTTAACCGGAATGGGAACCCCGCCCGGCCCCGGGTGATTCCATCAAACTGAATTGATGTATGTTTGGCCGGTGGCGACGTGGAGTGTGTCTGCCCCGCCGCCGTTCGTGCGGCTGGCCGGGCATCCGCTGCGCTGGCGGCTGCTGGGCGAGCTGGCGCGCAGCGACCGGCGCGTGCGGGAGCTGGTGAACCTGGTGGGCCAGCCGCAGAACCTGGTCTCCTATCACCTGGGCAGGCTCCGGGCTGGCCAGCTGGTGGCCGCGCGGCGCAGCACGTTCGATGGGCGGGATGCCTACTATCACCTGGACCTGGCGAATTGTGGGAGCGCCCTGGCCGCGGCGGGCCTGGCCCTGCATCCGGGCCTGCGGCTGGCGCCCGTCCCGGCCGCCGCGCCGCCGCGCCGCTGCCGGGTCCTGTTCCTGTGCACGGGCAACAGCGCCCGCTCCCCGGTCGCCGAGGCGCTGCTGCGGCAGCGGGCAGATCAGGTGGAGGTGGCCAGCGCTGGCAGCCACCCCAAGCCGCTGCATCCCAACACGGCGCGCGTGCTGCGGAACTACGGGATCGAGCTGGCGGACCGGGCGCCGCAGCACGTGAGCGCCCTGGAACACCAGCGGTTCGACTATGTGATTACGTTGTGTGACCGGGTGCGGGAGGTATGCCCGGAGTTCCCCGGCCGCGCCGAGCAGTTGCACTGGAGCATTCCCGATCCGGCCGCCCTGGGCGGGACCGGCCGGGACAACTATCCGGCCTTCGAGCGCATGGCCGCCGAGCTGGAAACGCGCATCGGGTTCCTGCTCGCCACGATCGGCGCGGCGCCGGTGCAGGCATCGATCCAGGAGGTGTGATGAGCAGTCCAGAACAGATGGTCAGCGTCCGTTACATGGTCGACGACGTGCAGGTGGCCGTCGGCTTCTACACCAGCCACCTTGGCTTCACGCTGCGCTCCAGCGCCGCGCCCGCGTTTGCCGACGTGACCCGGGGCAACCTGCGGCTGCTGCTGGCCGGGCCGACCAGCTCGGCGGGCCGCCCGATGCCCGACGGCGCCAAGCCCGGCCCGGGCGGCTGGAACCGGATCCACCTGATGGTGCCGGACATCGGCCGCGAGGTGGCCCGGCTGCGCTCCGAGGGAGTGAGCTTCCGCAACGAGATCGTCATCGGCCCGGGCGGCAAGCAGGTCCTGGTTGAGGACCCGGCCGGGAACGTCGTCGAGCTGTTCGAGCCCGCGCCTGGTTCCCCGGCTCGCCCGTGACCCCGGCCGCCCCCGAAGGGGACGACACTCCGGCACCCGGGCCCGCCGCTAGTCCTGCTTCTGCGCCAGCGGGACATCGGCGAGCCCGTCGGCCGGAGCCCGGCCCGGGCCCGCCGCGAGTGTCTCTGGCCACGATCCTGCTCGAGTGGGGCCGGATTGGCTGCATCGGGTTCGGCGGGCCACCGGCTCACATCAGGCTCCTGCGCGACCTGTGCGTCGAACGCCGCAAATGGCTGAACGCGCAGGAGTTCGAGGATGCGATCGCGGTCTGCAACCTGCTCCCCGGCCCGGCCTCCACCCAGCTCGCGATCTTCTGCGCCTGGCGGCTGCGTGGCCGCCCGGGCGCGCTGGCCGGAGGTGTCGCGTTCATCGTTCCCGGATTGATAGTCATCTTGGCGCTGGCGGTTCTGTTCCTCAGCACC
>Ga0335085_10010793_pt1 | contig 13622 bp, 6 predicted proteins | sample Lox_Sample_45_FD_206712 | JGI IMG/M metagenome (GOLD analysis project Ga0335085, IMG submission 206712) | Soil microbial communities from Loxahatchee National Wildlife Refuge, Florida, United States - Lox_Sample_4.5 | ecosystem: Environmental > Terrestrial > Soil > Wetlands | place: USA: Florida...
TTCAAGAACCACCCGCAGGTGGCCAACGTAAAATCGTTCGGTGGATTGCTGGATCGCGAGATTATGGAAAACGTGTTCGCCACGGAAAAGTTGTACCTGAAGGAAATCGCGCCGTTGTCGATAGAGGCGCGCGAGCGCCGTTTGGCGGAAATGGCCAACGCCGTTCAAGGCGGCACTCCCCCACGGGAAAACGCGCGCGAAAATCGCACCATTGATGTAATCGTGGGCCGGGGTTCGACCGACGTTGTGCACTGCGTCCTGATGGGCACTTGCTGCTACAGGCAGACCGGCCTTATTCAAGCGTTCGCGGCGCAAAACCTGCTCGGGGGAAATTTGCGCAAGCGCGGTTTCGCGTCGGCGGCCGAAGCGTTTGGATCGCGGGAGCTCCTCGGCGCGCTGGAAGATCGTGGGCTCTCCAGGATGAAGATGCTCTGAAGGCCGGCGGACCAGCGTGCGCGCAATCGATTATTTCGACAAAGCAGCCGAAACCTTTGGGGAGCGGATCGCCCTCGTGGACGGCGAGTTCCGCTGTACTTTTAGCGAATTGCGCACGGCGAGCGAACGCGTGGCCCGCGCCATGTGGGCAAGCGGACTGCGGGACGAAGACCGCGTAGCCATCTACGCTCCGAACGACGCCCGCGTGCTGACCTGCATGCTTGGCCTGATGCGCGCCGGTGGCGTATGGGTCCCGATCAACTACCGCAACGCGATTGACGCTAACGTGGAGTTCATGCAGTACGCCGAGACGCGCTGGCTTTTTTATCACAGCAGCTTCCGCGATCAGGCAAAGGAGATGCAGACCCGCGTGCCGGCGTTGCGCCATCTGATTTGTATGGACGCGGATGACGGCGAGATCCCATCACTCGCGCGCTTCATGGATCAAGGTCAAAACGCCCCGGAGCGCGACTGGGCCGATCCCCGAGGCAATCCCGGACGAATGGTAGGCCTGGTTCCGACCGGAGGCACGACGGGCCCTGCGAAAGGCGTGCGTGTCACCAGCGATTCCTGGGGAGCGTTCGTCGAAATGGCAGGGCACTATTGGCGTTGCGAAGACTGCCTGCCCATTTGCCTAAGCACGGCGCCGCTGTCGCACGCCGCGGGCGTGGTGGCATTCGCGCTCTTCACGATTGGAGCAACCAACGTGATTCTGCCGCGGTTTGACGCCAGCGCGGTGCTGGAGAGCATCGAGCGTCATCGCGTGACGCATATGTTTCTTCCGCCGACCGCCTTCTACGCATTGCTCGCGCATCCAGAGGTGCGAAGGCACGATTGTTCTAGCCTTCGGCTGATGCTTCTCGCCGCTTCCCCTGTTTCACCGGATCGCGTGAAAGAGGGGGTGGAAATCTTCGGACCATGTGTCTGCCAGAGCTATGGGCAGACCGAAGCGCCAATGTTGATAACGTGGCTGGACCGGAAAACCGTGGCTGCCGCCGCGGCGGGAGATCATCCGGAGCGGTTGCGAAGTTGCGGGAAGGCTACTTACGCAGTGCGCCTTGCAATCATGGATGAGCAGGGGAAGCTACTGGGCGCCCACCAAAGAGGAGAGATCGTCGCCCGCGGTGCGTTGGTGACACCGGGCTACCACAATCTGCCGGAAGCGACCGCCGAGATTCGAACGCACGGCTGGCATCATACGGGAGACGTCGGCTACTACGATGAGCACGGATACTTTTACATCGTCGACCGCAAGAAAGACATGATCATCACCGGCGGTTTCAACGTGTACTCCGGAGAAGTAGAGTCTTGCTTGATGGGAATTCCGGGAATCTATGAGTGCGCGGTGGTCGGCGTGCCGCACGACACTTGGGGCGAAGCCGTGAAAGCTATTGTCGTCCTGCGCGAAGGACAAGCGCTAAAAGAGGAAGAGATTATCGCGTATTGCAAGGAAAAACTCGGCGGAGTGAAAGCGCCTAAATCGGTGGAGTTTTGCGGCGAGATTCCCAAAACACCGGCGGGAAAAATCGATCGGAAAAAATTACGCGGTCCGTATTGGCAAGGCAGCGATCGCGCCGTCCACTAGTTCCGAACTCCGGATCCTCGTTCGAATATCGCTTGATTGTGCGGAAATCGAGTTTCCGTTCCCCCTCGCCCCGTGCATACTCCACTTCGCCTTCTCTACTTCCAAGTGTGGCCGGCAAAAGCAGCCGTCACCATCTCGGATCCGCGGAGTTGGGCCTGGCGTATGCTTCTGCAGATCAATCATCTCCAGAAAACTCCCGCGGCCAACGCAGCACACGATGTTATTGACGCGCTGCTCTCATTGCTCGAAGCGGGGCAGTTGGAAGCGGGGCAACTCGCCCGCTTGCGCGTGCAGCTCGATTGGATCCAGTACCGCAACAATTTTCGCGAATCCGTAATGGCCGTGCCCTGTGGCAATTCGCCCGAAGTGTCGATTGCGGCGCTGGATCTGCACGTCAACACACGCCAGTTTGGGAAGGATTCTTTGCAGGCGGAAATCCTCGACGCTATTTCGGGTTGCAAGGAGAACGGTACCCAACACGCGGCCCGGATTCCCCTGGAAGAGTTCTGTTCTTTCCACTCGAGCATCGCGTGGGAATTCAATCGTCTGTACTGGCATCGGCTCGCGGATTGGGAGCGGGCTACCGGCCGGGGTTACGAGCAGGCGCTACCGGGAGGGAAGTCCGATGCGCATCATCCCGAAGCCATCGCGGACGGCGTCGCCGATTTCTGGACGCTGCTCAAAGACATGGAACATCACAACCAGCTTCCGGCTGAGATCTTTGTCCTGGAAATTGGCGTGGGGCTCGGCAAACGGGCGGCACTCTGGCTGGACCGATTCCAGGAATTGGATCAGCAGCGCGGCACCAGCTACTATCCGCGGCTGAAGTTTTTGCTGGGAGATTACTCTCTCGCCACGCTGGAGCGCTCGCGCCCGGCTCTGCAGAAACACGCGGAACTCTGCAGCTTCGTGGTGCTCGACGCGCTGAACCCCATCCGCTCGCTCTCTTTTCTGCGGCACAAGCTGCTGCACATCCATTTGACCAACGTCTACGACAACCTGCCCGATGAGGAATTGGCGCGCCGCGACGGAAGGCTCTACCTGGTGCAGGTGCGCGCGTACCTGCCGAAAGCGGAAGCGGAACGCATTTGCAAAAACGCGGAAGTCTCCTTGGGCGAGCTACACCGGAACGTGAACCGCTTACTCGAAATCGGCCCGGACTTTTTCGCTAGCCGGTCACAAGGCGTGGTGTTTTGGCAGGAAGTCTGGAAAGGCCTCCGCCTTGAGGAGCGACTGGTCAGCCTCGAAGAATTGCCTGCGGAAACGCTCCCGGAAGGTCTGGGTCTTGCGCGCATGGAAGAGGTCCTCCGCAACGCGCCGAGCGATGTCCGCTTTCACCTGAGCACTGGGGCCATCGAAAGCCTGCGAAATACGCTGCCGCTGCTGCGGCCCCGCGGATACCTCCAGGTCCAGGATATTTTTGTCACCGACCTGAACGACTATCGCACAGGATTTTACGGCCCAGGCAAAGTGGATGGCTCCATCGTGAATTGGGTCAACGGCGTGCTGCTGCGCGAAGTGGCTGAGCGCGCCGGATACGACCTGCATTTCGCGCCCTTTCATTACCGCCCGGGATCCCATACATCGGTGCTTTATACGACACAACGGGAGTAGCGCTTATGACTCTGCCCATTCTTCCGACATCCGTGGTTGGCAGCTATTCCATGCCCGGCTGGCTGGAGCGGCTGAAAACGGAATACCACGCGCGGCGCATCAGCAAGCAGGATCTCGACGAAATCCACGACACTGCAGTCAAGGCCGCAATCAAGGACCAGGAAGTGGCTGGGATCGACATTATCACCGACGGCGAGTTGCGCCGCGACAACATGATCGATTACTTCGTCGAGCGCCTCCCCGGTGTGCAGTTCGACCGTTCCTCGAAGAAGTTCTACTACGATTTCTACGACTGCGAAGTTTTGGGAAAGTTGCCCAGCGGGCCTCTCGGCCTGACTGGCGATTTTCGCTTTCTGAAGGCCAATACCGAACGCGAAACGAAAATCTGCATCACCGGCCCGCATTCGCTGTCCAAGCGCATCCGCAACAAACATTATCCGAGCGAGGAAGCGTTCGCGATGGATTTGGCCCGCGTGATAAACCAGGAGCTGAAAGACCTGGTGAAAGCCGGCGCGACACGCATCCAGATCGATGAGCCCTATTTTTCGGGATTTCCCGAGGATTTGGGCTGGGGCGTAGCCGCGTTGAATGAACTCGTGGCGGGCGTGAATGCGTTCGTCGGCGTGCACATCTGCTATGGAAACCGCTACGGGAAGCCGGCCTGGGAGGGAAGTTACCGCTACCTGTTTCCGAAGATTCTGGACGCGAAGGTGCAGCAAGTGACCATGGAATTCGCGAGGCGCGGCGGAGAAGACTTGGATTTATTCCGTGAATTCTCCGCGCCCTTTGAAGTGGGCGTGGGCGTGATTGACGTCAAGACCCAGGCCGTGGAGACGCCGGAATTGGTGGCGGAGCGGATTCGTAAGGCGCTTGAGTTCATTCCCAAAGAGCGTGTGGTGGTTTTGCCGGATTGCGGATGCCTGCACCTGCCGCGGAACGTGGCTTTCGCAAAGCTCAGTGCAATGGTGGAGGGAGCGAAGCTCGTTCGCAAAGAACTGGGAAATTGAGATGGCCGCCACCAATCCATTGCGCGAAGCGCTGACGGGCGGGAAATTCTGCTACGTGGTGGAACTGGTCGCGAGCCGGCTGACGCGCGAGGCGAAACTCCTGGAAGTGGCCTCGCAACTTGCCACGCTCCCGGGAGTCGTGGCGGGCAGCATTACAAGTTATGCGGGCGGTGCCATGGGGCATGATCCAATCCGCGTGGGAACCGCGGCGCGGGCGCGAGGACTGGTTCCCAACATCCATATCACCTGTGTCAATCGAAACCGGGCGGCGGCGCAGCGGACATTGGAAGATTTGCACGGTCTTGGGATCGAAAATGTTCTGGCGCTAACCGGCGATTATCCGAAGGAGGCGGGAAAAAACCCGGCGCAAGCGAACTTCGAGATGGATTCCGTGCAGTTGGTCAGCTTGATTCGCGAAATGCGCGGGCGCGGGAAGCCGTTCTTGGTTGGCGTGGCGGTTTCCCCATTCAAATACACGGAAGCGGATTGCAACTATCAGTATTTGAAGCTCGAGAAAAAGATCGCCGCCGGTGCGGACTACGCCATCACCCAGCTCGGATTCGACGCCAGAAAATTTTGCGAGCTGCGGCAGTATCTGGCGGAACGCGGCTTGCGGACGCCGGTGCTCGGCAATGTGTACGTCCTGCCCGGCAAGGCCGCCGGAAAAATGGCCAGGGGCGAGCCGCCGGGCTGCTGGGTCGCGCCGGAATTGCTGGAGCGGATTCAGCAGGAGGCGAAAGCCGCGGACAAGGGATTGGCCGCGCGCCTGGAACGCGCTGCCCGCATGGTGGCGGTGGTGCGCGGCCTCGGCTACGCGGGTGCCTATCTCGGCGGCGACCATCGTGCCGACCGCGTCCGTTGGATCATCCGCCGTTCGGAGAGCCTGGCGGAAAAATGGGAAGAATTGGCCGAAGAGTTTCAATACCGCCCGAAAGGCGGATATTTTCTTTACGAAAGCAAGCCCGCCAAACCGAAGAAACGTGGAACGATTCCGCGGGTGCTGGATGCCCTTGGCCGGCTATTTCCCGTGGGACGCGATGGAGCGCTGCGAGAACTTCTCGTAAGCATTTTTCGCTGGGTTGATAAGCGCCCGCGTCTCGAGAAATTGGTGGAAAGAGGGGAATTCCTGCTCAAAGCGCCGCTATTTGGCTGCCAGGCGTGCGGAAACTGCGTGCTTGGTGCGATGGAATACGTTTGCCCGCAGACCTGCCCCAAAAACATGCGGAACGGACCTTGTGGTGGAACGTTGCTCGGACGCTGCGAAGTGGTCGATCACCCGTGCATCTGGGTGGAGGTATACGAACGGGCCAAGGCAATGCAGCGCGTGAACGATCTGCGCGAATACATTCCACCGCGAAATCCCTCGCTACAGGGCACGAGCTCCTGGGTCAACTATTTTCTGGAGCGTGACAATCGGCCCGGGGAAAAAGTGCCACTTTACCGGGTGGAGGAGATTGCTCCCGCTGCCAGCGGTCAGGGTACTCCGCAAGTTCAATCCCCAGTCGCAGGGAGGGAGCGCTCGCGAGACGGATAAAACTCGATCGGTGGTTTCTTCGCCGCGCTTTGGCGCTGCGATTGGGCAGAAATTTTGCCGAGTCCCAATCACTTCTGTAGAGATGACTGCTCGGCGACCGACTGGTTGGCTCGAAAGATGATGTATTCGCGAATGGCCGCCGCATCCCGTTTGGAAATCTCCTTCCCGAACGAAACCATGCCATAAGATTGCAACATCCCGCCGAGGACAATCTGGAACCACTGGTCGTCCTTCAACGCGCCAGAGTACCGCAAATCTGGCAGCACGCCTCCGCTCACCGCGACGTCGCCATGGCACCCGCTACAATAGCCCTGATAGAGCTGTTCTCCGCGTTTCAGGGTGGCAACAGCGGCCGTGCTTTTCGGTGGCGTCAACTCCTGTGGCTTCACTTCCGGTGCGGCTGGCAACGCGGCTTTTCCTCCCAGCTTGAAGGCCAGCATCCGCGGCACGTTGACCATGCGGGGCTTCTGCAATCCGATTTCCCCAGCCACCAGCGGTAGCGCGCCTCCCCAGCCGACGATGACCGCCACGTATTGTTCCCCATTCACGGAATAAGCGATCGGGCCCGCGGTGACACCGCTTTCTGTGGAGGCGGACCAAAGTTTCTCGCCCGTCGTCGCCCGGAATGCCTCGAACTGGCCACTGCCTGTGCCTTGGAAGACAAGATTCCCGGCGGTCGACAGCGCTCCTCCGTTCCATGGGCCGGGTCGCTCCACGCGCCACACTTCTTTTTGACTCACGGGATCCCAGGCAACCAGGTGGCCTTTGATGGTTCCAAGCACCGCCTTCTTCACCTGAGGAATTTGCGGAAGTTCCGCGGCCACGGGATCGGTGCCTGTGTTCCACGCCAGGCGGTTATGGCTGAAACGCGCCGCCGACTTGTACGGGAAGCCCGATTCCAGCACGGGAAAATAAACCAAGCCGGTTTGCGGACTGAACGATACGGGCTGCCAACTGTGCGCGCCGCCTGGCCCCGGAGTAACCACAGACGGTTTGTCGCCGCGTTCGTACTCGGATTGCGGGGTTTCGATGGGGCGTCCTGATTGCGCATCGATCCCGGTCGTCCAGTTCACGCCGGTGAACGGCTTGGCGCTGAGGAGCTTGCCGGTCTGGCGATCCAGCACATAAAAGAATCCATTTTTCGGCGCATGCAACAGAACGTGACGAAGATGGCCGTCGAAGGTCAAATCAGTCAGGATAATTTGCTCCGCGGAATCGAAGTCCCACTCGTCCGCCGGATTTTCCTGATAATGCCAGACGTACTCCCCGGTGTCCGGCTTCACGGCAACAATCGAAGACGAGAAAAGATTGTCCTCGGTGGCTTGCCCGCGAAATTTTCTGGACCATGGGTCCGCGTTCCCGGTGCCGAAATAGAGCAAATCCAGATCGGGATCATAGGCGATCGAATCCCACACCGTGCCTCCGCCTCCATTCTTCCACCACTCTCCGCTCCAGGTCTTCGCCGCCTTTTCCAATGCCGCATTTTCAAACGGTTTTGACGGATCGCCGGGCACCGTGTAGAACCTCCAAACGAGCTTCCCCGTGCCCGCGTCGTAAGCGGACAAATAGCCGCGCACGCCCATCTCTGCTCCGCCGTTGCCGATCAGCACTTTCCCTTTTACCACGCGCGGCGCCCCCGTAATCGTGTAGCGCAATTTCGGATCGATCGTGAGGGTCTCCCACACCGGTTTGCCCGTGGCTGCGTCCAGCGCGATCAGCCTGCCATCCAGCGTTCCCAGAAACAGTTTTCCTTTCCACGCGGCCACGCCCCGATTGACGACGTCACAACAGGCGTTCACTCCCCAAGCGGGCGGAACTTTAGGATCGTACGACCAAAGAATTTTGCCCGTGGCCGCATCCAACGCAACCACTTTGCTCCAGGCCGTGGTGAAGTACATCACTCCGTCAATCACCAGGGGCGTCGACTCCTGCCCACGGTGCGTGTCGAGATCGAAATACCAAGCCAGGCCCAACTGCCGCACATTCTGATCGTTGATCTGCCGCAGTGGGCTGAACCGCTGTTCGCTGTACGTTCTTCCGTAAGTAACCCAGTTGTTGGAATCCCGATCCGCTTGCGTCAGGCGTTGCGCATCCACCGAAGCCGCTCCCGCGGGCGCCGAAGTCGCATCCGTGGGGCGCTTGCCGCAACTCACGCACCCAAAGACCATGCCCAGGATGGACAACAAAAAATACCGGGCACTCCAAATCCCCGGATGGCGTCTTGCCCGGCAATCGAAATCAGAATTCTGCACGGAAATCACCTCAATCCCTCACTGGAAAGCAAAAACCCAAATGAAGAATTCCACCGGCAACAAATACGTATCTTTCAAAATCCTGGATGTCAAGCCGGCGATGCGAATTGAGCCGGCATGGAAACGCGGCGCTCGGGAAGCCGCCGCGCGGTTCACTCCGCGAAATAGGCAAAAAGTCCGAGTTCACGAAGAATCACCTTTTCCGCGGAAAAGCAGCAGTCAAGCCGATTCTGCGCGATATTCGCACGGTCTGCACGATAACTGCCTTGACACCGAAACACCCCAAGTTTATCCCTTCTCCCCATATTCGCTATCTCTCGGGTCGAGCAACCCCCGTGGCAAGAGGCGGTTGGGGACATAAGCGTCTTGGAAGGAGATCTTATGGGGCGACGTGGATTGCTGGCCGTTCTGTGCTTTGTCTGCTTCGCGACTTTGGGGAGAGTGGAGTTCGCCTCGGGCCAGGCGGCGACGAGCCTGGCCCAACTGAACGGTACCATTCAGGACGCCTCCGGGGGCACCGTCGCCAAAGCGAACGTCACGCTACGCGAAGTGGACACGAATCGCACCTACTCCGCCAGTTCGTCCGACAACGGCTATTACGTCATTCCCAACCTGCCGCCAGGGCAGTATGAATTGAAAGTCGCCTTCACGGGATTCGCGGCCTACTTACAGACGGGCATCGTCTTGCGCGTCGGACAGGTAGCCACCGTCGATGTCACCCTGCGTGTGCAAACGGAGGGCGAAAAAGTCGTCGTAACCACCGAGGCGCAGCAGATCGAGCCCACCCGAACGGAAGTCAGCCAGGTCATCGAAACTCAGCAGATCAACGCGCTACCGATCAGCGGGCGCTTGTTCACTGATTTCGCGTTGTTGACTCCCGGCGTAGCTACCAGCCGCACCAGCCTGGGCACCACCTTCACGGAATTTGAAGTCACGCAGATCTCTTTTGCCGGCATGCGTTCCTTCAGCAATGAAATCACCGTGGACGGCGCGGATTTTGTGAACTCCGTCAGCGGCGTGCAACGCGCGACCCCGCCGCAGGAGGCTGTGCAGGAATTCCGCGTGGTGAATAACAGCTTTGGATCGGAATACGGTCGGGCGCTCGGCGGTATCGTCAATATCGTCACCAAGTCCGGCTCCAACGACCTGCACGGCTCGATCTACGATTTCCTCCAGAACAACGCCACGGACGCGAGATCTCTTCTACAGCCTTCGCCGTTGCCCTACACGCTGCGCCAAAATCAGTTCGGAGCCACACTGGGCGGGCCCATCAAAAAAGACAAAACATTTTTCTTCGCCAATTACGAAGGCAAACGGCGCGGCGAATCGCCCACCTACGCTCCGGACCTGATCAACAACCTTACGCAAATCGATCAGGCCAAAGCCTACATGGGCTTGTCGCCCGAGGGCTGCTTTCTCTCTCCCGCACAGTGTACCGGCACTCCCTTCTCTTATCTGCAGTCGACGTTGAAAGATTCAAACACCGATTACGGTTTCGTGCGCGTGGACCACCAGTTCAATACCAACAACACCCTTGCCGTTCGCTACCTGATTGAAGACGCCAGGTTGCTGGGAGAACTGATCGGCAACACGCTGGATGGCGGAGGCATCGGCACACCCAGCGGAGGCCGCAACAACTTCATCCGCGACCAATCACTCGTCGGCACATTCAACAGCATCCTGAAGCCGAATTTGGCCAACACCTTTCTCGCGCAATACGCGCGCCGCCATTACAACTTCCCAGGTACCACGGGCGAGCCGGATCTGAGCGTGGTCAACGATCTCGAATTCGGCCACAACTTCGGCACCTACGACGCGATTTATGAAAGCCGCGCGGAATTCGCGGACTCCTTGACGTGGATCAAGGGCAGCCACTCGATGAAGTTCGGGTTCGACGGAAACTATGTCTGGAGCTACAACAATTATCCGGGCTTCACTCCGGAACGCATTTTGTTTCCCAACCTGAGCTGCATGTTTGAATATGCGAACTTTGTGGAGGGCGCCATCACGGGAACCGGGGGAACGCTTCAGCCAATCGCCAGTTCGCCTTGTCCGCTGGACCCGGCCGCCGACGGCGTCGGTTTCATTTACTGGGGCGTCGCGCTTCCTCGGACCAATTGCCCGGATCTCACCATCAGCTGTGCCAACGGGTTTTCCAATGGCCTCGTTCCTCCGCCGGCAACAGGTGGGGGATACAACAGTGGCTGGCCCAGCGCGTTTCCGACGGACCTCTATCACAACTATGACTACAAGTTGAATCACGGGTATTGGGGCTTCTTTGCCCAGGATCAATGGAGGATCAAGCCGAGTTTGACGCTGAATTACGGCCTGCGCTGGGATTTCGAGTCCGGCCTCGGAAATGTGATTGACGGCTACTACGGCGCGTGGCAGCCGCGCGTGGGCCTGGCGTGGTCTCCCGATCACAAGACCGTGATTCGCGCGGGGTATGGACTCTTTTTCGACCGCAACAACATGACTTTCTTCTTCACCACGGGCAACCAGAAAGCTCTGCCCGGCTATTTCTGCCAGCCGCCAAGCGCCGATCCCGGTTGCACGGCCGCAAATCTTTCAGGTGTCACCGTGCCCATGATTCAAAAATTGGCTGCGCAAGGCGGATGGCAGCTATCGGCACAGCCCGGTTTTCCGGGGACGCCCTCGTTGCCCTGCGCGCCGAACGGTCCGCTCCCCCCGATTTTCTGCACCACGGGCCCCACCGCCAGTGTTGCAGCGATTACTGCTTTCGGCATCATGGCCGGCGGGCCGAATTCGTACGATCCCGTCACTTTAACGGGGCCGTGCAGCTTGACGGTCGCGGGTCCCGGGGGAGCTTGTGGCGTCGGCTCCGGCGGAATTCAGCGGGACGGGAAGTTGCCCTACGCGGACCAGGCCAGCCTGGAAATTGACCGGCAAATTGGCCACGGATTTACGCTGGACGTCGCCTATCTCTTCGTCGAGGCGCACCGCCTTGTACGCGGCAACAACATCAACGTGCCGTGTCCCTATGGCACCCAAAAGGTCGGGAATCCTTATACCGCGCAGGGTCTCGTCAACCCCGATGGGTCGCTTACCCCATGCACGGGCCAGCCCATTCTGGGACCTTTCGGCCTGGGCCCATTCTTCAATTGGCTCGGTCCTGCAAGTCCCATTCCTCCGAGTGTAGGAGTTCCAAATCCTCTCCTTCCTTACAATCCCAGCGGCTTGGAATTTGGCGTCCCCAGCGCCGGCACGGGAATTCCGGCTATCAGCGGGGAGCCGACGCTCAGCGGCGGCTTGCTGGATTACAACAACAATATCGCTAACGCGATCTATCACGGGTTGACCGTGACGGCGCTGGAGAAAATCAACAATATTTTCAACCTCAACGCCAACTACACCTTTTCGCATACGATCGACAACGGAAACTTCACAACCTTTATCAATCTCCCGCAAAATCAATTTGACTACGCGGCGGAGCGCGCCAACTCCAACCAGGACGTGCGCCACCGCTTTGTGGCCAACTTCACCGCGACTGCGCCGATGGATACCTGGCTGCGCCAGTTTGAGTTCAGCAGCATTATCACCATCGAGTCCGGTCGCCCATTCACGTTGTTCGTGGGAAACAACACATTCGGTGACGTCGCTGGCCAGTCCACGGATCGCGTGGGCGGACCGCCTTTGGCCACCGCCGCTTGTCCTTCTGTCGCCGATTGTTCGACGACAGTGTCTCGCAATACCTACCTCGGCGATCCGCTTCGCACGTGGGATCTGCGCTTGTCCCGCTATTTTATGTTCAAGGAAAAGTACCGGCTGGACGCGGCCGTGGACGCTTTCAACGTGCTGAATCGTGCGAATGTTGACGAAGTGAGTTCCGTCTACGGTTCCCCGGTCTTCTGCGGCGGAACGCCCGCCATCCCGCAGCATTACAAAGATGCAACGACACTGGCCATCCAGCAGGGCGCCATCTCTTGCGCCTCGCAGCAGATGGCCGGAAATCCGGTGGCTTGGCTCTCCCTGGGACTCCTGCCCGTGTCCATTCCGAATGCTCCCAATCCCGTATTCGGCCTGCCCAGAACCATGTTTAACCCGAGGCAATTTCAATTTTCCCTGAAATTCTCGTTTTAATTCCGCTCCCGCCATGCTGACCGGCGCGCGCCAGAAATCTATTGGCCGCGCCGGCTGTATTTCTTTCCTTCTTCCGCGGGAACCAGGACTCGCGTAGGCTTTCGAATCGGGATGATCCGGCATCGCAGAGCGCCCCGCTCAAGTTACACTTGCTCGCTATTCGGTTCCGGGAGATGCGCATGAATACAGGGGTCATCACGCATTGAATTCTCCGCACTCCATTTCCGCGCGCTATGCCTGGTATGTCGTATTTGTACTGACCCTGTGCTACGCCCTCTCGCTGATCGACCGCCAAATCCTGAGCCTTCTGGTCGCACCGATGAAGCACGATCTGCACATCAGCGATACGCGCATCGGGCTGTTGCAGGGATTTTCGTTTGCCGTGTTTTACACCTTCGCGGGCCTCCCTCTGGGAAAGCTGGCCGATTCCTGCTCCAGACGAAGAATCATCACCATCGGACTCGTCGCCTGGAGCCTGATGACCGTCGCTTGCAGCGCCGCGAAGAACTTCTGGTCGCTGTTCCTCGCCCGCATGGGAGTGGGGGTCGGCGAAGCCGCGCTTTCTCCTTCGGCTTTTTCCTTAATCACCGACTCGTTTCCCCCCGGCCAATTGGGGCTTGCCTTGAGTGTCTATTCGATGGGCATCTATTTTGGATCCGGACTGGCCATGATCGTGGGCGGCTCCGTGGTGCAGAGCTTGTCGCACACGCCGGAACTCACTCTGCCGCTCCTCGGAACTATCGCCTCGTGGCGCGCCACCTTTCTGGTCGTCGGGCTTCCTGGATTACTCGTGGCCCTGGTCACGCTCACGATTCGCGAACCGCAGCGCTGTTCCTTGCTGCTCACCTCGCAAGGGGAAGTGACAAAGCCTGAGCTTCGCGAGGTTTTGCAGCAGTTGCACAGCCGGATCTGGTCAGTAGCGGGTGTTTCGGTGGGAATGGTGTTCCAGGCCATCTGTGGCTACGCGTTTTTGGCTTGGGGACCGGCGTTCTTGCAGCGCACCTATGGCTGGACTCCGGGGCACGCGGGGCAAACGCTGGGAATTCTGACGGTGCTCTTCGGATGCTCCGGGATGTACACGGGCGGAACCCTCT
>Ga0335085_10010795_pt1 | contig 13621 bp, 10 predicted proteins | sample Lox_Sample_45_FD_206712 | JGI IMG/M metagenome (GOLD analysis project Ga0335085, IMG submission 206712) | Soil microbial communities from Loxahatchee National Wildlife Refuge, Florida, United States - Lox_Sample_4.5 | ecosystem: Environmental > Terrestrial > Soil > Wetlands | place: USA...
TGCCTCTCAGGGGGTGGGGGAGGGGGTGTTAACCAGATAGTACAACCGTTCCAAAATGCGAAACTGGGGAACGGCCCTTCGGATTTTATGAACTAGTAAACAGCCGACCCGCTCACCCACAGCTCCCTGCATTGATCCGCCGCATGGGCTGGCCCGGGATGACAAGCTGGTGAGTTGTGTCCTAGTAGCGAATTGCTGCCAGCTGTCTCATGAATCACTTTGTGTCAGGGCACGTCTTCAGACGTGCCGCACGCGGTCGGAAAAGACTAGGGCTTCAGCCCCTGAGGTCGTTCCTTTTGCAGGGGCTAAAGCCCGGCACTTAAGGCTCCTCGTTCGGCACGGCTGAAAAGCCCCGCCCTGAGCGGAGTCGAAGGGTCGTGCCCTGACACGAACCTGTAATATTTGTGAGGTGAGTGCTAATTGCTAGTTGCTCGTCACCCGCCCGACTGCCGAGACGCTGACGTTGACGTTGCTCTCCACGTGCAGAAACATCTTGCTGGGGTTCTTCATGCCCCAGTCCTGGTAAGGCACGATGAAGCTGCTGACGGCCGTAATTGCGTCGCCGCTCTTCTCGACGGTCATGGGCAACGTGAAGTCGTGGTCAGCGCCGTGGATCTTGAAGACGCCCTGGACCTGGAGGTTCGACTTCCCCTGCCCGGCGAGGCTGCCCACGACGTGCCTGGGAACGAAGGTAATCTCGGAATAGCGCGCGCTCTCCAGGACTTTGTTGTGCATGTCGGCGTCACGGTCGTGGTTACCGCTTTCGCCGCTGGTTGCATCCACCACGATCGCGCCTGATGCATCGCCGGAGCCGGGATCAAACTTGACAGCGCCGCTCTTCAGCTTGAAGCTTCCGTGCACGGTGTGCATGGTGGCGCCCAGCGTCCACTCAATTTTGCTTTGCGCCGGATCGAGCGTGACCTGTATCTGCTGCGCGGTGCAGACACCACTCAACGCCAGCAGCGAGATCAGCCCGAGACAAGCAGCGCAGCGCAGAGAACAGCGGCGATTCACGCGAGCAGACATATCGAGTCTTCAACCGGAGCAGCGGGTTTGCATACAATATGGATGTGCGATTCTGGGGTTTGATTCTGGTCGTGGTTTGTCTGTGCTTCGCGGGCGCAGCTCTTGCGCAGCAGCCTCCGGTCGAGCAGGTTCCGGTGGACAAGTCGGCTCCGCCGCCGAAGGACAATCGCGAAGCTCCGCCGCGCTCCGACGAAAGCTCCAGCAAGCAGACGCGGATTGACATCTCGCCTCCGGCCGACGACGCCACCAAGCATCCTGAGGCTGACCTCTCGGACACTGGTGTTGACGAGTTCACGCCGTGGAACCCGATGAAGGCCATGAAGGCCATTGAAGTCGGCGACTTTTACTACAAGCAGGAGAATTATCACGCTGCCGTCAGCCGCTATCGCGAGGCGCTGGAGTTCAAACCGCACGACGCGGAAGCTACCTTCAAGCTGGCCGAGGCGCTGCAGAAGACCGGCGACAAGGCAGGCGCAATCGAGAACTATCAGGCCTATCTCAAGATCCTTCCTGGCGGCCCGTATTCCAAGAAGGCGCGGGAAGCGCTCGACAAGTTGAAGGTGAAGCCGGTTGCAGGTGGGAAATAGTTTACAGGTGTGTCGGCCTGTGCGATGATGCCATCGCTCCGGGCGCTGACTGCGGGCGCTCCTGGAAGCAGTCGTGAGTGGAGCACGCCGGAACCGCTCCCTCGGAATGACCAGCATTTTGCAGGGAGATGGAATGACGGATTTCGGGAAGCTGGCGCATGCGTGGGTCCACACGCTGTCCAGCTACAAGCCGGGCAAACCTGTGCGACAAGCGGAATTGGAGAGCGGCGTGCGCTGCATCAAGCTGGCCTCGAACGAGAGCCCCTTTGGACCGTCACCGTTGGCGCTGGAGGCCATCAAGGCGGCGAGCTCCGAGATGAACTATTATCCCGACACTCTTTCCAGCGAGCTCACCGCTCGTCTGGCTGAGCTGCACGAGGTCGAGCCGGAACAGGTTTTGGTCACCGCCGGATCGACGGGATTTCTGGACATCCTGGCGCGGACGCTGCTTGGTCCGGGACTGAATGCCATCACCAGCAAGCTGTCGTTCATCATCTATCCCATCGTGACACGCGCGACCGGAGCGCACATTGTTGAAGTGCCCACGCTGGACGAAGGTTACGATCTGGAGCGCATCCTGGAAGCGGTAGATGTGCACACGCGCGTGGTGTATATCTCCAACCCCAACAATCCGACGGGCACGCTGCTGGAAGCGCGTGCGATCGATGCCTTCCTTGACCGGCTGCCGTCGCACGTCATCACCGTGCTCGATGAAGCTTACTACGATTACGCCAGCTATCTCGCGGCGGAGCGCGGCGTCGAGTACTCGCACTCGCTTAACTATGTACGGCAGGAACGGCCCGTGGTCGTCCTGCGCACCTTCTCCAAGGCGCACGGGCTGGCAGGGCTGAGGATCGGCTACGGCATCGGGCCGGCGGAGTTGATGGGCTACTTCAGGCGCATGAAACCGGCGTTCATGGTGTCGTCGCTTGGAGAAGCAGCAGCGCTGGCGGCGCTAGCCGATGGCCATCACGTCCGGCGCGCCCTCGAAGCCAATGCTGACGGCGCCCGGCTGCTGACCAAGGCCTTGTCGGAGATGGGAATCGGCGTAACCCCGACATGGGCAAACTTCCTCTTCTGCCGAATCGGCGAAGAGACGAGCAGCCTCTGCCGCGGCTTGCAGGAACATGGAGTCATCGTGCGCCCCATGAGCGGAGGCTGGGGGGCGCCCGACGCTTTCCGCGTGACCATCGGCACCGCCGAGCACAACGAGCAATTCCTCGAAGCGTTGAAGCGGGTGCGGTCGGGCATTCCCGCGTAGAAGGCCGAGCGTGCCGCTCCCGGCGAACGGCACGCTCGACTGTCAAGCTCCTTATTGTTTCGGCGACGGAGGGCCCTGTGGTGGAACATAAGGTGGCGTCGGCGAGGTCAACTCTTCCACATTCGCCGGAACAACACCTTTTACGGTCGGCAGGTGTTTCACCTGGCCCGCTTCGGCATCGGCAATATCAATGCCCAACTTGGAAAGCGTTTCCGCGGTGGACTTATCCAACTGCACCTTGGATTTTTCGTAGTTGGCTGCAGCATTAAGAACGTTCGATTCCGCTGTCGTCAGGTTGCTCGAGGCCTGCAAGACGAGCGTCGGGGTCGAAGCTCCGTAGCCAAACTTCTTTTGCTCCGCTACAAGGCTCTCTTTGGCATAGTCGCGGGCCGCTATAGCCGCTTGCAGGGCCGCGTAGCCTTGCTGCACTGAAAATTGGGCCTGCCTCACTTCAATGGAGATTTGGTTCTCGAGCTGTTGCAGTCCCACCTGAGATTGCCGGTATTCCAGCACGGAGCGGACTTGTTCGGCCTGCGCGGCGCGGTTGCGAATCACAATGTTGAGGTTCACTCCGACGCCCTTGTCCGGTCCCGAGCTGTTAAACAAATCGTGAAATGCATTCGGGTAGCCGCTCCTAGGAATCGTTCCTGGATCCAGGCAAGTCTCGCCAGGAATCGCTCCCTGGAAGTTGCACGGAGGAAGGAGTGCTGTCTGGTCGCCGGCCAGGGACGAGGCGCCGTAAAAGGCGTACACATCCAATGTTGGGCGGAGGGCATTCTTAAGCGACTTACGCGAGATCTCGTTATTCGCCAGATTGATGCGGGCTGTGGCGATCTCGGGACGAGCCTGCAAAGCCTCCTGGATCAAGTCCTCGACCGGGCGAACTTCCAGCGGCTCGTTGATCTGTAGCGAGTCCGTCGGGATGACAGGAGCGATTGCCAGCATGGGATCGCCCATGTTTTTGGTAATAGCGTTCTTCATGAGCAGTTGTTGAAGCTGGAGCTGGGTCTGCGAGGTAATAACGTTCTGATTCGCAGTTGCAACTCCGCTCTTGGCTTGCGCCAGAGTGATGGGCGCAAGCGTGCCAATCCGGACCTGTTCTTCGTTGTCGGAGAGCGTCTTCTGGGCCAGTTGCAGCGCGCGCTCGTTTACCCTAACTGCTTCGTACGCAGTCACCAGGTCCCAGTAAATATTCTCGACCTGGGAGACTGTCGAGATAATCTGCTGCCGAAATACAACGTCTCCATTCTCGCGAGTATTGCGGGCGATACGAATCCAGCGAAGGTTGGGATCGAAGCCAAAGCCTTGCAGCAGGTGCTGGGTCAATTGAAACCGGAAGTTCGAACCTATCTGTGGATTTACCAGGTTGAAAGGTACGTTCGTCGTAATGCGGTTGTTGTTGAAAGTGACGTTCGCAAGGGTGCCCGTTGAAAACGCCTGCCTGTAACCGAAGTTATAGGTACTTGTGTTTTGCACCACTCTTGGAATACCGCCAGTGAAAAAAACGTTTGCCTGAGGCGTGACTGCGCGTTCTCCCTGGATCGTACCCGTCACTGTCGGGTCGTAACTGCTGAGTGGAGGGCCGCCACCAAGTGTTGAGCCTACCAGGCCTCCTGCGCCGGCTCCGGCTCCGCCGACTCCCACTTGCGTGCCGCCTGCGCCAGTGCCGGTTGCTCCGGTAGAAGCACTTCCCGTGCCACCAGAGGATGGTCCGCCAGGTGTTCCCTGCACTACGCCTTGAGGAACACCGAGGGCGAACGATCCGGACTTCGTGAGCAATAAGTCGGTATCCGCAATCGAGAGGTTATACCGTTGGAGGACGACGTCCAGGTTGTTCTCCAGCGCCATCGCCACCGCGTCGTTGATGGACAGGTATATCTTGCCATCGCGAAACAGTTGGTCAGTGCGCGCAGAATTGATCAGGTTTGCAGGCGGCACGCGTTGCGCTTTATAGGGAGCCAGAACATTGGGGAATGGAGATTGCGGCTCCGAGTAGTCCCGGTCTGAATACAGATGAGCGTTGTTCTGCGGCACCGGCGCCTGCGGCATCGGCGGCAATGGCGGCATGCTTGTCGGAGTGCCTGGTGGAGTTGCATTTTGGGCAAAACTCGCGGTGACAAGCAAACTCACGAACGCTAGTGAAACTGCCTTCCGGAACGCAACTTCGACGAAACGCGAAACGAACATTTCCTTCTCTCCTGAAACTGACGCACGCATTTCCTGAAACTGATGCATGCCTCAGTGGTGGTCTCAGCTTTGGCTTGTTCCTGTGGCCTCTGGGTGATACGCACGAAAGTGCTTAAAGGTTCATGATGTTAGGGGTTATGTTGGCGACAAAAGCGTGCAACCGCCCAAACAGCTGTTGCCCGTGAATGGACTAACTCCTGCAAAAAACGTTAACCCATAATTCTACGGAAAGTCGATGGTCGGCGAGCGCATTACATCAATCCGGAGGCCCTTCGGATCAGCGGCATCAGATCTGCTGCTGTTTCCAGCGGCCGCGCTTAAACAGGATGATGCTGGCCACGGCGATTGAGCCCTCAGCTATCACGATGGAGATATACACGCCATTGGCCCGTAAGCCGGCCGGAATCGCGAGCCCGTAGGCCAGCGGGATTTCCATCAACCAGAAACCGAAGAAGTACACGATGGTCGGAGTCACGGTATCACCCGCGCCGTTGAAAGCTTGTAACGTAACCATGAGGTATGCGTATCCGATGTTGCCGTAGCTGATAATGCGCAAGCAGGTCGCGCCTTGCCGTATGACCTCCGGATCGGCGGTGAATCCTCGTATCACTGGCTCTGCGAACAGCACGAACAGGATGCCAATGATACCGAGGAACAGCATGTTGTAGATGCCGGTTCGCCACACTGACTTCTCGGCACGCTCGGGTTGCTTGGCTCCCAGGTTCTGACCGACCAGAGTCGCAGCGGCGTTGCTCAATCCCCACGATGGCAGCAGGACAAAGATGACCACACGGATGGCAATGGTGTATCCCGCGAGGGCCGTGTCACCAAACGTGCTGATGATGCGCACCAGGCCAATCCAACTTGTATGGGCGATGGCAAATTGCAGCACACCGGTCGCAGAGACTCGTGCCAGCCGCCACAGGACCGACATGTTTAGGCGAATCTGCTGACGCAAGATGCGAATGCGTTCCGTGCCGCGCAGTAGCCGATAGAACTGATACACCATGCCGATACTGCGGCCGGTCAACGTCGCGACCGCGGCGCCGGTGACGCCCAAACGCGGAAATGGCCCGAGGCCGAAGATGAAGCATGGGTCGAGGGCAAGGTTGATGATGTTCGACACCCATAACAGCCGCATAGCAATGGCTGCGTCACCCGCGCCGCGGAAGATGGCGTTGTTCAGGAATAGCATCAAGACCACGCCGCTGCCGCCGAGCGCAATGCGGGTGTAATTGCCGCCGAGCGCAACAATCTCGGCCGAACCACCCATGACACGCAGCAGGCGAGGACCCAGGATGAAACACGGAATGCCAATGGCCAGCGAAACCGCGATGCCCAGCATGATCGCCTGCACCGCCGCCACCGCGGCATCGGCTGGATCTTTCTCTCCGATGCGTCGCGCTACCATCGCGGTCGTGGACAGGCTCAAGCCCATGGCGACAGCGAAGACCAGGCTCAACATGGACTCCGTCAGCCCAATAACCGCCACCGCATCGGCACCGAGATGAGCCACCCAAAAGACGTCCACCACGGCGAATAGCGACTCCAGAACCATTTCCAGCACCATGGGGACGGCGAGCAGGAAGATGGCCCGGTTCAGACTGCCGGCAGTGAAATCCTGGTGTGAGCCGCGAAGGGCCTCCCGCAGTGAGCTCCACAGGGAGGATTGCGCTTGGGTCGTGGCGTTAGAGGTGACATCCATAGCGACCTGCAGTCTCGCGCCACCCGCTTGCGAGCAGGCTATGACGCTCTTGCAATCTTACGGAGAAGAGTCGACGGCGTCAGCAGACGCGCTTCGCGGACCGGCACGGAAGCGTATTACGGAAGGATGAACATGGTTCGTGTCCTCGGAGGCAACAGCCAGACGCTTACCTGACGCGCAACCGACAGCGGGATGAACGGGATTGTAGCCGAACCGTCGCGACCAGGCAAATCGGACCGAGAAAAAAACCGCCAGCGCAGCAAACTACGTTGGCGGCCTCGGTGTCAAGCTAGATAACGGGCTACTTCGATTCAGGCGGAGTCGTTCGGCCTGCTTGCGAAGGCAGCTCGTTATCACGATCTTCCGGTGACCTAGGCGGATGGTCAGACTGAATGCCCGGTATCGGGACGTCATTCGCCGAACTGAAGGTCGGCCCTGATGTGCCAGTGAAGGGGAAGCCGTAGCCTTCGGTATAGACGGCCTGCTGGTAAAGACCGCCGCTGGGCTGATTAGCAATCACGTAGATGGGGAATCCGCGCGGCCCTGAAAATACGGTAGCAACGTAATCGGCCACCATGCGTCCCGAGAAGGTATTAGGTAGCCAACTCAGCTGCATGCCGTGGGAGAGTTGCCGGCCTGCGGTCCAGGTGGCGCCGCCATCACTCGACTGCGTCCAGCCAGCGTACAGCGTGCAGGAATTCCCGCAATTTGATACGGGGTAAAAGTAGTAGGTGACGCCGATATGGGCCGAGCTACCTGAAGTCTTTGGGTCGATGCCCATTCCGTGGATGAAGTGGTCCACGCCGCTGTTTATGGGATCAGCCGGAATACGAACCACCGAGCTCCAATGCACGCCGTCGCTCGAGGTGCTGTACACGATGTCGTTGGCACTGCAGCCCGACTCGAAGCGGCAATCCGGCCACGACACATAGACGGTGCCAGCGCCATCAATGGCGGTGGATGGAAGCCCCGCACTGCGCAAGCTCCCCGCTTCACCATGGCTGGGAGCGTTGGCGATACTTATGGCTGCAGTCCAGCTCTTGCCGCCGTTGGTGGACATATAGGCGGACATACCACCGTCGAAGTCGGCGAACCCGACGATCACGTTACCGTTGGGCTGCACCACAGGATTCACACCAATTCCCTGATCGAAGCCTTGCGTAGGCTGCGGCGAGCTCCAGGTCAGCCCGCCGTCGCTGGAGGTCGTCATCTGGATTTCGGAGTTGTCCCATCCGACGTAGCAGTTTCCGAAATACGGACTGGTGGGAGTATTGTCGCAGATGATCCAGTTCTTGTCGGCGTTGCCCGGCTTGGAGATGAAGACCGGGTTGTCCCAATGCAGCGCATCGGTGGAGCGGTTGACAGCGACATCGACGCCACCGGCAATTGGGATGGTGTTAATGAGCCACACACCGTGTTTCAAATCGTAGGCGACGGATGCATCGCTCGCAGCCGAATACGTGCTGCCGTTGCCCTGATACCACTGCGTGAGACCGGGCAAATATCCGTTGGTCCAGGCAATACCACCGTTGGTGGAAGTGGCCCAGCCTACATCCATGCCTCCGCCACTGGAAATGCGGGCCACCTGGAAGGCGGCGACGATGGTCGAGCCATAGGCGAAAGCCCCGGGCTCAACTTCGGACTGATGCTGGCCGCTGCCACCGCTGAAGCTGTCCTGACTGAGTTGTCGGAAGATGCTTTGTGCGCTCGCTGGAGCGGCGATAAAGACGCACAAGCCGCAGAGTAGGGAGAGAACGCATAGCACGCGGCCTAAGCCGGCGCCGTGGCGCAGAGAATTCTGTGTCATCTTGAATCTACCTTCTTCATTCCTTGTGATTAGGAGAGGACGCACGTCCAGATTCGTTACAAGTAGAGTTGCTTGCGCCAGACAGGAGTTGTGGAGACCACCAGTCGAGGCGTTTTGACTTTATCGTTCTGCGTCAGGGCATGTCAATGAAAGAGTGGGCCAATTTTCAGATGCCATTTCTCCTCAGCCCGATTTGGAACGTAGCACTCGGACAATATCGAGGTAGATTGCTAAAACCTGCCGCCGTTTTCGCTTACGGAATAAGCACAATCTTTCCGTACGCTCCGGAAGGCTTCATGACCTCGATGTGTGCGCGTGAGGCCTCGGAGAGAGGGATCTTCTGACCGATGATTGGGCGTAACGTCCCGTTCTCCAGCCCCGCGAGCAATGCGGCGTGCATTTCCGCGTACTCGTGCTCAGTGGTATTGAGCAGAGTCGTCCCGCGAATATCGGCGTCGCGAGACATGGCATCGCGCGGATTGATCTCGATTGGCCCACGACTACCGATGACGACGACCCGGCCTTTTTTCGCCAGCACGGTCAGATCTTTGCCCAGGTTCTTGTTGGCCAGCATTTCCAGGATCAAGTCAACGCCGCGGCCGTCGGTGAGTTGCGTCAGTACCAGCACATAGCCGTCCGAGGAATGATTGAGTACGTGGTGCGCGCCTTCAGCCTGCACCAATTGCATGCCGCGCTCGCTGCCCGCGGTGCCAATAACCGTAAGGCCGGCGGCCCGAGCCAGTTGCACGGCTGCGGTGCCGACGCCGCCGCTGGCGCCATGAATCAGGACACTCTCGGCCGCTTTTGCGTCGCCGCGCTGAAATAGACCGCGATACGCGGTGCCGTAAGGAATACCCATCGCTGCGCCTTGTTCGAAGGTAACGTTGGCGGGCAAGCGATGTACTTGAGCTTCACTACACAAAGCCTGCTCGGCGTAAGTGCCAGTGACGGAGCCGGCGACGTAAACCCGGTCGCCGGCCTTGACTCGTGTGACGCCGTCGCCGACCGCCATGATGACGCCGCCTGCATCGTTGCCGGGCGTGTAAGGCAGGTTAGGCTTGACGGCGTACGCGCCCGAGCGAATGTAGGTTTCGACGGGATTGACGCCCGCGGCATGAATGCGGACCACAACCTGTCCGGGCCCGGGCCGCAGATCGGGAACGTCCTCAAGTTTCAGGACCTCAGGGTCGCCGAACTCGTGCACTCGAATCGCTTTCACAATTCCTCCATCAGGATCGACGCCACCGCCGTCATAGGCGAATGCCCGCCAACAGTTGCTCCACTTCGGCCTTTTTGTCGGCGGTCAGCGGCAGCAAGGGCAACCGCGGCGGTCCACCATAGAAGCCGTTGTAATCCATGGCGTATTTCACGCCGGGAATGCTCAGGCCGCCGACGATACGCTCGGCAGCCTTGGCGATGCGCTCCTGCTTCTCACGCGCCAATGCCGTGTCGCCGTCCTTCCACGCGGCATAAATCTCGTAGCACGCGGTCGGAGCGCAGTCGGCGAAAGCTAGAATTGCGCCCACCGCGCCAACTTCGAGTGAAGGATGCAGCTTCTGCGCAGCGCCCACCAACACCTGGAATCCGACTTCCTTCTCGCGCGTCTTGAGTCCGCCGACAACTTTGACCGCGGCGGACGAGGGCTTCGCCGTTGACGCCGTTCCGGCCAGCGCGCCCACGGGAATCATCGCGTCGCCATCCGCGTCGGCGATCGCTGAAATTGCGGCCTTCATCATGCGTCCAGTCACGGCGGCGAAGGTCTCGGTCACTGTCGCTTTGCGCTGAATGTGGCGCGTGCCTTCGACCATTTTCTGCACCTTCTCGATCGAGCCGGACGATTCCTTGATGCCAATCAGCTTCGGATGCCCAGCCAACTCAATCACGACTTCCGCCGGAATGTCGTAGCCGGTTGCCTGCGGGAAGTTGTAGATGATGACCGGCAGCGGCGAGCGGTCGCATACGAAGCGATAGAACGCCAGCATGTTCGCCGGATTCGCCATTTGGCCTTTGTAGTAATGCGGCGTGCGCACCATGGCGACATCGTAGCCTAGTTCGTACGCGTATTCGGTGAGACGCAGGGTCTCGACGGCGGACTCAATTCCAGTGCCGGCGATGAGTACCTTCTCGCTGGAAGCCGCGTCGCGCGCGGACTTCAGCACCTCGCGGCGCTCTTCATCGCTGAGCAGAATGGCCTCGCCGGTCGAGCCTTGCACGACGATGCCGGCAATCGGCCCGCGGCAGTATTGCTCGACGTGCTGTTCCAGCTTGCGGAAGTAGATTTTGCTGTCGGGATAAAACGGAGTCGTGATGGGAGGAAAAATTCCGTGCAGAAGCATGTTCAACCTCGGAAGTATGACTTCAATCCAGATTATAGGACGCAGCGGAAGACAGCGGCGCTTGACCGCCGAGCGTCAAGCTTTCAGCACGAAGCTTTCAAGGTTCAGCGCTCGTCGGAATGCGGCGCGATTTTGGGCCAGCGTTGAAAGCGGGCGAGAGGCAAGATTCGCGTTCACTGCGAGACCCCCCGCTAATTTTTACGTAGAATCAACGATTTAGCAAAAGAATGACGGCAAATAACAGATTTAACAGGATTTATCATAACATAGACGGAAGGTACAGAAAAATAATTACTTTAGATGCAATAAGTCACGTTTCCCGGATCCAAGAGTGTCATATTAGTCATATAACCAATACACCTAAATGTCGTACTATTCATACAATCCATGCCAAACTTTGTCATACTATCCATACAAATCCTACTCGGGAGGCTGAGGTGACAGAAAGCGAGACCAGGCTATTTCAGGTTCGGCTGAGCGAAAGCGAGAAGCGCCGCGTCAAGGCACTGGCTGCCGGCCAGGGTTTGAACCTGCGACAGGCCACGGTACAGGCGTTCGAGGCTTGGGCGGAGAAGCTGCAAGCGCAGGCTTTGCCTGCAGAACGAGCGCCGGGCCAGCCTGGGCGCGCTGCGACATCCCGCCGAGACCGGCGTTCGGTGGAGGCAGCGCCCTCTTCCACATCCGGCGGCCGACAAGCCCCGACTCAGGAAAGCCCTTCGCGAGCCTGGCTCCGGCGGGCGGCACAGTCGGATTGGGCAAAGTGTCCGGCGGTGGAGGGCGCGCCGGGAGAGAGGGGCCGAATCTGGGTGGTCCGGGGGACAGGCGCTCCCCTGTCGGAGATCCTCACCGCAGTGGCGGAAGGCCACCCGTTCCTGGATATCGCCGAGGCCTTCGAAATCAATCCGCAACAACTCATCGCCGTGCTGCAGTTCGCCACGGAGGGTGCCCCGCGAAGCTAAGGCGCCGCGCTGGCGAGGGACCTGCAGTTTTTTCTTAGTCGTCGTCCAGCCTCGTGAAGAGCCAGCGCGAAATGGTACTACCTTAGCAGGCGGGCAGCCTCAAACCGCGGCAGATCACTGGCATTTGAGCCCTCCCAGGTTAGCGGCCAATAAAACGGCGCGAAGCTGGGAGCCAAGCTGGTCACTTCATGCAGAGAACTGTAAGGAGGTTGGTCCCGAATGGCTTGTCCTTGTAGATAACCCACACCTGCTTGTTAAAGTGCAGCGCGGATTCGGCTATCTGGTACGCCCATTCCGGCCAAGAAGATGAGTACCCCATGGTACTGGTATTAAATTGCACCTCTCCCTGACCGCTGGAGTCTCGGCCGGCGAAAGCGATGGTTCCAACGTCAGAGGCAATTCCGGAGGCGGCGAGCTTCTGGGTCACTTCCTTGAATTGAACGTCGAAGGTGCTGGTAACAGTTACATGGTGTAGCGTCTTCAAGACGGCCGGTAGTTTGGTGGCCGCCTCAAATTCCCGGCGTTCGGTGACAGTGGGCATTGTGTCTCCTTCCGCTCCCCGAATGTCGGGGGTTACTGTCAACCAACAGCATGCCGCCGGTCGCTTGGGCTGTTAGCTCTCTTTCTCATCCCAAGACCCCGCTAATCCCGAAACGGTCCAGTGGCGCCGCCGACCACCCCGATTACGACACCGCATGTGCAGTGCGAAGCTGAAGGGCGCCGCTCACTTATCGCTGAGCGCTTGCGTCTAATGCCTCGGCGTTAACAGCTTTCTGTCCACGAACGAGGAGCCTGCATGAACATTCGATTTGTCTCGCCCTCGGTCGCAGCGCTCCCTCGCACTCCCTCGGGATCACAGCGTTGGTTCTCGCGACAGCACTGCGGAATGCACTCCCGAACCCACTGCACGGATAGTGCGGGCCTTCGCCCATCCAATCGGATCCCATAGCGACCTGTAAAACCTTGCCATGACACAAAACTCACGCGGGGGGGTCTCTAATGAGATTGTCATCTGGAGCCAATTGAGCCAATCCTGGCCCGCGAGAAATTCGCTCTTGGTTGACCGACAGATGCGGACGCTCCCTTATTCACCCATTGGGACCAGGAGATTCACACAACCGCAATATTCGTGTATAAAATCAGAGCGTATATTCACATCTCCCAGCCAGGAAAGCGACACAAGGACCAGCCATGCCAACAGCGACTGCGACTGCGCCAGCCCGTGCCAAAGTCAGCAAGCCAACGCCCTCGCCAGCGCCAACGCCAAAACCCCGCGAGGCCATAACCCCCAGTTGGGTGGGTCGTGTGCCACAGCTCAAGCCGGGTCAGTATGCCGATGGAATGCCGATCCATACGGTCACGTATCTCTGCTGCAAGCTCATTCTGCGGCCCAACAAGTTCTGGTCGCGCCAGAGCTTCTTCGACTTCGGCAGGGTGTTCAAGGAGCCTGCCAAGCAGACCGGCGTCAAGTACAGTCTGGCCGGGTTCGAATCCCAGCCGACGAAGTCCCGCGAAATCATTTTTGTCGACACCGAGGACTTCCGCCTGTACAACAACGCGTTCATTCTGCGCCGCCGGATTCCCTACAAGGATGGATTTCCCGTGGGCGATCCCGAGGTCGTCTTCAAGTTCCGCCATCCCGACATGCAGCTCTGCGCCGAGACCGACGTCCGGCCGCACATTCTGGGAGACCACCAGGTCAAGTTCAAGTGCCAGGCCATGCCGCTGAAGGACAAGCTCGGCGGTATTCGGC
>Ga0335085_10010796_pt1 | contig 13621 bp, 12 predicted proteins | sample Lox_Sample_45_FD_206712 | JGI IMG/M metagenome (GOLD analysis project Ga0335085, IMG submission 206712) | Soil microbial communities from Loxahatchee National Wildlife Refuge, Florida, United States - Lox_Sample_4.5 | ecosystem: Environmental > Terrestrial > Soil > Wetlands | place: USA...
TCCTCGCGCATCCGCTCCAGGAGTTGGGTCACAGAGATCTCCTTTCTCTGTGACCAACGCTACCGCCGGCAATTCACCGATACACGCCGAAGGCGTCCGTCGCGCCAGCGGCTTCGTTCAAGTCGGCTTGCCGACGCCCATCCGCGGGTGCTTCGGCCGGAGCACCCGCTACTCGCAGAAAGCTGATCCGCTCTTTCCCCCTGTGACACCGCGGTACCGACCGTCAGTTCAAGAGCCGCGCGATGTTCGCAGGCTGCAACTCATTGCATTCGCGGCGAGGACGCACAGGGCGACCGCGGCCTTCTTGTAGCCCGGCGGTGCTTCGTCGATTCCGGCGGTGACCAGGCAGAACCGTCTTCATCACGCGGTGTTCTGGCGGCGCCGCTGCTCGCTGGCTTTGGTGATTTCGCTCATGTCCCCAACGGGCCGAATCTCGAAAATGTTGCCAAACGTCAGCGCCGGGTGCTGGCCGATCAGTTGCACCGCATGGTTCATGTCCCTCGCCTCAAGGACCAGAATGCCGCCGAGTTGTTCCTTGGTTTCCGCATAGGGACCGTCGGTGGTGGCCACTTTGCCGTTCTTCCAGGACAGGGTTAAGGCGGTGTCCGGACCCTGAAGCGCTTCGCCGCCACACCAGTGCCCGTTGGCGCGCAGGTGATCGTCGTATGCAAAGCATCGGTCGAACAGGCGGTTTCGTTCGCTCTCGGTCATGGTGTCGAATTTGTCTTTGTCGTAGTACCCCAAACAGATGTATTTCATTGTCCTTCTCCTAATAGCGGATCGATGGAGCGGCGCCCGAGCGTTGCGCAGGCTCGTTGCTCGCGCTCGCGGTCGCGCGTGTTCCGGCGCCGCAATACCAGGTTGTTTACTTGCTCCCGCCGGATTCCTGTTCCGCAGCCGGGAAGAAAAGAAGCTCGCGCACCTCGCCCGCCGCATCGCAGGAGATGGCGCCCTTGCGCGCCCACGCCAGCGCCTCTTCCAGGTCTGCGCATTCCAGGATCCAGAAACCGCCCATGTGCTCCTTGGTCTCGGTGTACGGCCCGTCGGTGACGAGCACCTTGCCGTCGGGCTGCTTTCGCAGCGTCTTCGCGCCGGCGGCCGGGGAAATTCCGCAGGCGAACTTCCTCACGCCGGCAGCAATCAATTCGCGGTTGAGCGCGTGAATCTCCTCGATCATCGCTTCGGTTACGGTGGACGGGTCAAAGTCGTCGGGGAGGTAGTTCGCGACCAGATAATGCGGCATTGCTTTTTCTCCTTGTTTTCTGCAGTTCTTCGCGATGACTCATTTCCTGTTCACCCAGGAATCGTAGCTCATCGTGCTTTCGCCCTATAGTCGTTGGGGAAACCGAAAATCGACAGCCACTCCAATTATTATTTCAGCCGCCGAATCCGTTCCTGAAGGAATTGCCGCTCCGGTTCCTGTTGGGTCAGCGCCAGCGCCCTCTCATAAGAAGCCCGAGCCTCAGCGGTCCTGCCGAGCCTGCGGTACAACTCTGCGCGGGCTGAATGCGCCAGGTAGTAATTTGCCAATTCGCCATGTTCCAGCAGTGCGTCGATGTGCGCCAGACCGGCCTCCGGGCCATCGCACATGGCAATGGCCACGGCGCGATTCAGGTATGCGACGGGCGAAGGATGAATTCGCACCAATTGGTTGTAAAGCGCGACAATCTGGCGCCAGTCGGTCGCAGCGGTCGATTCCGCCTCCGCATGAACGGCCGCAATCGCAGCCTGCAGCGTGTAAGGGCCGAAGCGGCGCGAGCTCAGGGCTTTCTCCACCAATCCCACTCCCTCCGCAATCTGTTCGCGGTTCCAGAGCGCGCGGTCCTGATGCTCCAGCAAAATCAGCTCGCCGGCCGGCGAGGCCCTGGCTGCGCGCCGGGATTCCTGCAGCAACATCAGAGCGAGCAGCCCAATGACTTCCGGCTCCGGTTGGAGCCCGGCCAGCAACCGTCCCAGCCGGATGGCCTCGCCGGTGATCCCGGCGCGCGTCACTTCCGTTCCCGCCGTGGCCGAATAGCCCTCGTTAAAGACCAAATAGATGACCTGAAGCACCGCGTCCAGCCGCTCCGGCAATTCCTGCGGCGCCGGCACCTCGTAGGGGATCGGCGTCTCCCGAATCTTTGCCTTGGCGCGCACGATGCGTTGAGCGAGCGCCGCCGGCGACACGAGAAATGCGCGGGCGATCTCTTCCGTGGTCAGGCCGCAGATTTCGCGCAGGGTGAGCGCAACCTGTCCCTCGGGGGGAAGAGCGGGATGGCAGCAGGTGAAGATCAGACGGAGTCGATCGTCTTCGATCTCTTCGTCTCCGGTCTCTTCGGTTCCGCCGAAAGCGTCGACGCGCGATTCCATGTGCGCAGCAAGATCTCTTTGTGCGCCGTTGAAGCGCGCGCGTCGACGGATTCCGTCGATGGCCTTGAAGCGCGCCGTGGAAATCAGCCAGGGGCGTGGCTTGTCCGGAATGCCAGTCTGAGACCAGAATTCCAGAGCGGCGGCGAATGCCTCGTGCATGGCCTCTTCGGCGAGATCCAGATCTCCGAGGAGGCGCACCAGCGTTGCCAGAACCCGGCCCGATTCCGACCGGTAGAGGCTCTCAATGGTCTTGCGGAGTTGCTCGGGCGCGGGCGCCGGCATCTAGGCCAAGCTAGCAGACGAAATGGCTCGATACAACTGCGCAGGGCTTCTTGCGCTCTGGCTTCTCCTGCCCGCAATGCACCGGTGTTGCGAGTGTTGGAGGGCGTCACAGGGCGCACAAGGCAACCAGGCTTGCGGAAGCGAGCCCGAGTTCAGAACTGTTCGAGGTCCTGCCGACGAAATTCTAAACCTTTTGGGCCGTGCGGCCGATCAGAGTAGTGACATGCAACCGGAGACAAGCGTGGGGCCGCTGGCGGGCAAATCGTCACCTTGAGGAAATCTATCTTATTGAAAACATTGGGTGTGATCGCGCAATTCTGGGGCATTCGCCGCATCCTGCCTCCGGCCCCGAGCGGTAAGTTCTTGGAGCTACAGACAAAAGAGTCTGGAAATCGAAGTGCAGTTTCATTCCTCTATGCAGTCCTATCTGGGAACGCCGCAGGCGCCCTCGGCCGATAAGCGCTGGAAGATCGTCGAAGCGACGGCGCGCCGCCACGGGCGGGAGCCGCACGCGCTCATCGAAGTACTCCATACGGTGCAGGAGACGTTCGGCTACCTGGACGAAACGGCGCTGCGTTTCGTCGCGCTTCTGCTGCGCCTTCCGGCGAGCCGCGTGTACGGCGCCGCCACGTTTTATCATTTCTTTACTCTGAAACCGCCTGGCCGGCACACCTGCGTGGTCTGCACGGGGACGGCCTGTTATATCAAGGGCGCGGGCGCGCTGCTGGCGGGGATCCGCAATGCACATGGCGTCGAGCCGGGCGAAACCACGCCGGATGGAGAACTGAGCGTGCTCACGGCGCGCTGTCTGGGCTCCTGCGGGCTGGCGCCGGCGGCGGTTCTAGATGGCGCGGTGCTAGGGAAGATTGCGGCGCCCGATCTTGTTGCCCGCATCGCGGAGGGTATGCGGCATGACCATTGAAGAGCTGCGCAAAATTGCCGAAACCGAGCGCGCGGCGAGCGCCAGGTTTGCTCATCACGTGCACGTCTGTGTGGCCGCCGGCTGTCTTTCTTCGGGCAGCGACGAGGTGCGCGATGCGCTCGCGAAGGAAGTTGCCGAGAGCGGCATGAAGAACGAAGTCTGCGTCAAAGGCGTAGGCTGCATGGGGCTGTGCAGCGCCGGACCGCTGGTGGAAGCCTGCGAAGAGGGCAAGGTGTACGGCGGCGTCACGGCTGAAACCGCGCCGGACATCGTACGCAGCCTGGACCGGGGCGGGGAAGGGCCCGCGGAACTCGACTCCAACATTCCGTTTTTCCAGCGGCAGAAGAAGATCGTTCTGGAAAACTCCGGCCGCATCGATCCGGAGCGGATCGAGGACTACATCGCGGCCGAAGGCTATCTGGCGCTGGTGGAGTCCATCACGGAGAAAACGCCTTCCGAAGTCATTGATAGCGTAATTCGCAGCGGCTTGCGCGGGCGGGGCGGAGCGGGGTATCCCACCGGGCTCAAGTGGAGCACGGTAGCCAAGACCGGCGAGCAGGAAAAGTACGTCATCTGCAATGCCGATGAGGGCGACCCCGGCGCGTTCATGGATCGCGCGGTGCTGGAAAGCGATCCCCACCGCGTACTCGAGGGCATGGCCATCGCGGCTTTCGCGGTGGGAGCGCAAAGGGGCTACGTCTATGTGCGCGCGGAATATCCGCTCGCGGTCAAGCATCTCAAGACGGCCATTCAGCAGGCGGAGCGCCTGGGCCTGCTGGGAAACAACATCTGCGGCACGCGTTTCAGTTTTCACGTCGATATCCGGTTGGGCGCGGGAGCGTTCGTGTGCGGCGAAGAGACGGCTCTCATCGCATCGATTGAAGGCAAGCGCGGAACGCCGCGGCCGCGGCCCCCGTATCCGGCGGAAGAGGGCCTGTGGGGCTGTCCGACGCTTATCAATAATGTCGAGACGTTTGCCAATATCGCTCCTATTCTGCGCAACGGCCCGGAGTGGTTCGCCGCGATCGGCACGGAAAAGAGCAAAGGCACGAAAGTGTTCGCGCTGGCCGGGCGGGTGAACAATACGGGTTTGATCGAAGTGCCGATGGGGATTACGCTGCGCGAGATCGTGCACGAGATCGGGGGCGGCATCCCGGACGGCAAATCCTGCAAGGCGGTGCAGACGGGCGGACCTTCCGGGGGGTGCATTCCGCCGCAGCATATCGATTCGCCGGTGGATTACGAATCGCTGGCGCGCATCGGCTCCATCATGGGGTCGGGCGGCATGATCGTGATGGACGAGACCTCGTGCATGGTGGATGTGGCCAAGTACTTCATGGATTTCTGCAAGAGCGAATCCTGCGGCAAATGCATACCCTGCCGCGCCGGCACCGAACAGATGCACGCGCTGTTGGAGAAGATCGCCGCGGGAGAGGCCACCCAGGCGGATATCGCGCTGCTCGAAGAGCTGTGCGACCTGGTCAAGAACACGAGCCTGTGCGGCCTGGGCCAAAGCGCGCCGAATCCCGTGCTGACGACGCTGCGGTATTTCCGCGAAGAGTATGACGCGCACATCGCCGGGGGCGGATGTCCGGTTTGCCGGCCGCAGGACAAGGAGGTGACCGCATGAGCCGCGCGCCGGTTCGCGTCAGGACCCTCATGATCGACGGCCGCGAGGTGGGCGCGCGCGAGGACCAGACCATCCTCGAAGTCGCACGGGAAAACGGAATCCGGATCCCTACGCTCTGCCATCTTGCGGGACTCTCCGACGTGGGAGCGTGCCGTCTCTGCCTGGTGGAAATCAAGGGCGTCTCGAGGCTGCTTCCCGCCTGCGTGACGGCGGTGGGCGAAGGGATGGAGGTGACGGTGCGTTCGGAGCGCCTGGACCGCTACCGCCGCGGCATTCTGGAACTGCTGTTCGCCGAGCGCAACCATGTCTGCTCGGTGTGTGTGACCAACGGGCACTGCGATCTGCAATCGCTCGCGCTCGAACTCGGCGTGAGTCATGTGCACTTTCCGTATCGCTATCCGCGCCTGCCGGTGGATGCCTCCCACGAGCGCTTCGTGGTGGACCACAACCGGTGCGTGCTGTGCACGCGGTGCGTGCGGGTATGCGACGAAATCGAAGGCGCACACACCTGGGACATCATGGCGCGCGGCACCGATTGCCGCGTAATTACCGACCTGGCGCAGCCCTGGGGCACGTCGGAAAGCTGCACCGGATGCGGGAAATGCGTGCAGGTCTGCCCCACGGGGGCGCTGAGCGAAAAAGGAAGAAGCGTTTCGGAAATGTCCAAGCGCCGGCAGTTTCTACCCTACCTCACGGCCATGCGGGAGGGCCGCCGATGAGCTCGAAAATCCGCCTCGCCACGGTCTGGTTGGATGGCTGCTCGGGCTGTCACATGTCCCTGCTCGATACCGATGAGCGCCTGGCCGAACTTGCGGCGCGCGCCGAACTGGTTTGGGGCCCGCTGGTGGATGCCAAGGAGTTTCCCCAGAACGTGGACGTCACGCTGGTCGAGGGCGCCATTTCGAGCGAGGAGGACCTGGAGCGCATCCACATGGTGCGCGCGCGCACCCGCATCCTGGTGTCTCTGGGCGATTGCGCGGTGACCGGAAACGTACCCGCGATGCGCAACAAGTTCGGCTCCGAAGCGGTTTTGCAGCGGGCGTACCTGGAGAATGCCACTTTCGACGCGCAGCTTCCGCGCGAGACGGTGCCCGCGCTGCTGCCCGCCGTGCGCCCGGTGCACGAGGCCGTAGCGGTGGATGTGTTCGTTCCCGGCTGCCCGCCGCCCGCGGACCTGATCTTTTCGGTGCTGAGTGCGCTGCTGGAGGGCCGCATTCCGGAAGCGATCGCCAAATTCGGATAAACCATGCCACGGCAAACCATCACTATCGACCCGGTCACGCGCATCGAGGGCCATTCGCGCATCTCGCTGCATCTGGACCGCCAGGGCCATGTGGAAGAGGCCTACTTTCACGTCAACCAGTTCCGCGGCTTTGAGAAGTTCTGCGAGGGACGGCCGTTTTCGGAGATGCCGGCGCTCATGGCGCGCATCTGCGGCATCTGCCCGGTGAGTCACCTCATCGCTTCGGCGAAGGCCTGCGACGCCATCCTGGCCGTGCGCATCCCGGAGAATGCGGCCCGATTGCGGAAGGTGCTCAACCTGGCGCAGATCGTGCAATCGCACGCGCTCAGCTTTTTCTATCTCTCCTCGCCGGACCTGACGCTCGGGCTGGATTCCGACCCGGCGGCGCGCAATCTGTTCGGCGTGCTGGCGGCACATCCCGGTCTGGCCAGGGACGGAATCCGGCTGCGGCAGTTCGGCCAGCAGGTGATCGAGCGGCTGGCGGGCAAGCGCATCCATCCCGCGTGGGTGGTGCCGGGAGGGGTAAGCGAGCCGCTGACGGCGGAACATCGCGATCGCATTCTGACGGAGCTCCCCGAAGTGCTGACGATCGCGGGCCGGACGCTGGACTGGTTCAAGGGCGAGATCGAGCGTTTCCGCGAGGAGATCCGCACGTTCGCCAATTTCCCGACCTTGTTTATGAGCCTGGTGGGGGCAAGCGGCGAACTGGAACACTACGGCGGGAAGCTGCGCTTCCTGGATGCCGGCGGCAAGATTGCCAGCGATGGGATCGACGCTGCCGATTACGCCGCGCACATCGCCGAAATCGCGCACCCCTGGACGTACCTCAAGACGAGCTTTTACAAGCCGCTGGGCTACCCGGAGGGTATTTACCGCGTCGGTCCGCTGGCCCGGCTGAACGTGATCGATTCGGTGGGCACGCCGCGCGCCGCCCAGGAATGGGCCGAATTCCGCGAACTGGAACGCGGCGCGGTGCTGAGCTCCTTTTATTACCATTACGCGCGCCTCATCGAGATCCTCTACGCGCTGGAGCGCATGCAGGAACTGCTGAACGAGTCCGAGGTTCTCGACGGGCACGTGCGCGCGCGCGCCAGCGCCAACAACGGGGAAGGCATCGGCGCCGCCGAAGCGCCGCGCGGCACGCTGATTCACCACTACAAAGTCGATGGCGACGGGCTCATCACGTGGGCTAACCTGATTATCGCGACCGGCCACAACAACGGCGCCATGAACCGCGGGGTTTTGCAGGTGGCGCGCCATTTCGTGCACGGCAACAAGCTCTCCGAGGGCATGCTCAACCGCGTGGAGGCCGTGATTCGCGCCTTCGACCCGTGCCTGAGCTGCTCGACCCATGCGGACGGCCGCATGGCGCTGGAGATCGCGCTGCACGGCGCCGATGGCGAATTGCTGGACACGTTGTGCACAGGCTGATTATCGGCTACGGAAACCCTTTGCGTGGAGACGATGGCGCCGGCTTTACGGCTGCCGAACGCCTCGGAGGCCTGGCCGTGCACCAGCTCACGCCCGACCTTGCCGAACCGGTTTCGCGAGCGGACGAGGTTGTCTTCATAGACGCCGCGGTTCCGCAAACCCCTCCCGGACCGGTGCTGCGGCGGCGCCTCCTGGCGCCGGAGGGCGGCGCGCAGCCCTTCACGCACCAGTGCACGCCCGGTTCTCTGCTGTCGCTGGCACAGACGCTGTACGGCCGGGCGCCCCGGGCCATCCTCTATACCATTGCCGCCACGCAGTTTGACACCGGGGCGCCGCTTTCGGCCGGGGTCGAGGCGGCGATCGGCCAACTCTGCTTGACTTTACGAGCAAAAGATCCGATTCTCTAATTAGCACCACCTTTGAGAGGTGTCTATGTCCATACCCCCGAAAGTCACAGCCGAGGAGGCCCTCGAGGTAGTCCGCTCGGGCCAGCGGGTCTACGTTCACAACGGATGCTCGGAGCCGGTCCCGCTGGTGGAAGCGCTCACGCGACGGGGCCCTGAACTGCAGGACGTGGAAGTCATTCACATGGCGACGATGGGGATCGCGCCGTACTGCGCGCCGGAATTTGAAGGCCATTTCCGGCCCAGTGCGCTCTTCATGGGCGCGAATATCCGGGAAGCCGTGCAGCAGGGGCGCGCGGATTACACCCCGGTTTTTCTCAGCGAAATCGAAGATCTGTTCCGCACGCGGGCCATTCCGCTGGATGTGGCGCTCCTGCAGTGCGCGCCGCCGGACCGTCACGGCTATCTGAACCTCGGCCCCAGCACCGATATCACGCTGGCCGCGGTGGAGGCCGCGCGGCACGTCATCGTGGAGGTGAACGACCAGGTGCCGCGCACCTACGGCGATACGGCTCTGCACGTGAGCAAAGTCCATGCCGTAGTGGAGACCTCGCATTCGCTGGTGGAGTATCGCACGGCGGAACTGAGCGAAGTGAGCCGCGCCATTGGACAGCGCATCGCCAACCTGGTGCCGGACGGCGCCACGCTGCAAAGCGGCATCGGCGGCATCACCGAAGCGGTGCTGGGCCTGCTGGGCGGCCATAAGGACCTGGGCTTTCACAGCGAACTGATTCCCGAGGCGGCGATTGACCTGATCGAATCCGGCGTGATGACCTGCCGGCAGAAGACGCTGCACCCGGGGAAGCTGGTGGCCGGTTTTGTGCTGGGCACCAAACGCCTGTTCGATTACATCGATCGCAACCCGATGTTCGAGTTCCGCAACACGGCCTATGTGAACGACCCGTTTGTAATCGCGCGCAACGAGCGTATGGTGGCGGTCAACTCGGCGATCGAAGTGGATCTCACCGGCCAGGTCTGCTCGGATTCGGTGGGCCACCTGCCGTACAGCGGGATCGGCGGGCAGGTGGATTTTCTGCGCGGCGCGGCCCGCTCGCGCGGCGGCGTGCCGATCATCGCGCTGCCTTCGACGGCCAAGCGCGGCGCGGTTTCGCGCATCGTTCCCACTCTGAAACCGGGCGCCGGCGTGGTCACTTCGCGCGGCGACGTGCATTACGTGGTGACCGAGCATGGCGTGGCCTATTTGCACGGCAAGACGCTGCGCGAGCGCGCGGAGGCGATGATCCGCATCGCCGACCCGAGGTTCCGCGAATCGCTGGAACGGTACGCGCGCGAGGTGAAGATGCTGCCGCGGCCGGTGGCGGTGGCGGGCTAGGGCTGCATCATGGAGGCGATGCTCACGATGCCGTCCCAGAGATTGCCGAGCCGCAGGTTTTCGTTGTCGCTGTGCTGATTGTTATCGAAGTTCACGATGGGCACGCCGATGGCGGGCAGCCCTAACTCGCGCACGAAGGGCGCAATGGGCACCGTGCCTCCGGAGGTGCGGATGAGCACCGGCTCGGCGCCCCACATGCGGCGCAGCGCCGCGGCGGCGCGCTCGGCTTCGGGCGATTCGGGCTCGGTGCGATAGGCCTCCATGGAATCCTGAACCTGGAGACGCGCGAGCCGGGGATAGCGCGCGCGGTCGTCATCGGTGGGCGCGGATTCGGTGAGGTGGTAGCCCTGCCGCTCGATGTATTCGCGCACAAGCTGGACCATTTTCGCCGAGGGGGTCTCCTTGACGAGCCGGATATCGATGGCCGCCGTGGCGTCGGGCGGAATAATGGTGCGGGGCTCATCGACGTAGCCGCTGCGCAGCCCGCGAATATTCAGGCTGGGGTACTGGATGGCGTCCTGGAGGCTGGCGCCGACGGCATCGGGCTGCGCCACGCCGAAGAAACGCAGCAGCGCCGGTTCGTCGTCGGGCACGGAGGCGAGAACTTTGCGCTGCGCGGCGGTAAACGGCGGAATGGCGCTGTAGAAGCCGGGGATGGTGGCGCGTCCGCGGGCGTCTTTCATGCCGGCGAGAAGCTGCGCCAGGCGCATGGCCGGGTTGGGAATCCAGTTGCCGTAGTGGCCGCTGTGGAGGGCCATTTTCGGTCCGTAGACGGTGAGTTCGAGCGTGACGATGCCGCGCGCGCCGAAGGTCAGGGTGGGGCGGTTGCTGGGGTGCAGGGGGCCATCGAGAATGAAGAGCACATCGGCGCGCAGCTTGTCGCGGTAGCGGCTCACGGCGGCGGTGAGGCTGGGCGAGCCCATTTCCTCTTCGCCATCCAGCACGACGTGGATGTTGCCGGCGAGCCTGCCTTGCGCGAGATCGAGCGCGGCGCAGAAGGCCACGATGGGGCCCTTGTCGTCGGACGCGGAACGAGCGTAGAGGCGCCAGTTGGGGTCGAATGTTTCGAGCGCGGCGAAATTGGCGATGGTTCGGGCGCCGTCTTCGAGGCGGCCGGCGCGCATCAGGGGAGTGAAGGGGCCGGGCTGCTTCCAGCGCGCCGCATCCACCGGCTGGCCATCGTAGTGGATGTAAAAGAGCAGGGTGCGCGCGGCGCCGGGCACGTTCTTTTCGGCGTAGACCAGGGGATTTCCGGCCGTTTCCAGGAGCTCCGCCTGCATACCGCGGCGCTCCAGCATGGCGCGCAGGAATTCGGCGTTGCGGCGGATGTTGGCGCGGTCCTCTCCGACGTTGGGGATGGCGAGCAGTTGCGCGAGTTCGCCGATGACCTGGTGCTGATGGCCGGCGGTCCATCGCTGGATTGCCGCGCGGTCCTGCGCGCACGCGGCGGAGGCGAGGAGCAGGCAGAGCCCGAGAATTCGCATGTTCCTTACGATACACCGCGTTTCGGGGCCGCGGCAGTTCGCTACAATAATACTTCCGGAACCGGATTTATGGAATTTCTTGCCGCCAGCCTGCTCGAACTCGTCACGCAGACCGCCACCAATCTGCCGCCCGACGTGCGCGCCGCGATGTCCATCGCCTCAGCCAGCGAAACGCCCGGGACCCAAGCGTCGCAGGCGCTCGACATCATTCTGTCGAACGTCGATATGGCCCACGACGACAGCGGGCCCATCTGCCAGGACACGGGCATGCCCACGTTTTTCGTGCACACGCCTGTGGGCGTGAACCAGATTCGGCTGCGCGGCGCCATTTTGCAGGCCGTGGCCGAAGCCACGCGGCTGGGCAAGCTGCGGCCGAACTCGGTGGATTCGATCACCGGAAAAAACAGCGGCGACAACCTGGGCGATGAGACGCCGGTCATCCACTTCGAGCAGTGGGAAGAAGACGAAATCGAAGTGCGCCTGATTCTGAAGGGCGGCGGCTGCGAAAACAAGAACATTCAGTATTCGGTGCCGTGCAATCTGGATCACCTGGGGCGCGCGGACCGCAACCTCGAGGGCGTGCGCAAGTGCATTCTGCACGCCGTGTGGCAGGCGCAGGGGCAGGGATGCGCACCGGGCGCGCTCGGCGTGTGCATCGGCAGCGACCGCGCGCACGGCTACGACCTGGCGAAGCGGCAACTGCTGCGCACGTTGGACGACGTCAATCCGAATCCCACGCTGGCGCGGCTGGAGTCTGAAATTATGGACGAGGCCAACCGCCTGGGAGTGGGGACGATGGGGTTTGGCGGGAAGACGTCTCTGATCGGCTGCAAGATCACGGCGGCGAACCGGCTGCCGGCGAGCTTTTTCGTCTCGGTGGCGTACGAATGCTGGGCCTTCCGGCGGCTGGGGATTCGTCTGGATGCGCGCAGCGGGGCGATTACGCAGTGGCTGTACCGCGATCCGTCGCGGGTGGTGGAGAGAATGGCGCGCGGCGAAGGCTTCGCGTTGACGGGCCGCGAGGTGATTCTGACGCCGCCCTTGACCGAGGCGCAGATGCGCGCGCTGAAAGTAGGGGACGTGGTGCTGATTCGCGGAGAGATGTTCACGGGCCGCGACAACGTGCATGCGTACCTGATGAAGAACCCGCCGCCGGTGGATCTGCAGGGCGCGGCGCTGTACCATTGCGGCCCGGTGATGCTGAAGGAAGGCGAGCAGTGGAAGGTGAAGGCCGCGGGGCCGACGACGAGCATCCGCGAAGAGCCGTACCAGGGCGAGGTGATCCGCAAGTATGGCGTGCGGGCGGTGATCGGCAAAGGCGGGATGGGCCCGAAGACGCTGGCCGCGCTGAAGGAGTACGGCGCGGTGTACCTGAACGGCATCGGGGGCGCCGCACAATATTATGCGCGGACGGTGCAGGAGGTACTGGGGGTGCATCTGATGGAATTCGGGATTCCGGAAGCGATGTGGCACCTGCGCGTGAAAGACTTCGCGGCGATTGTCACGATGGACGCGCACGGCAACAGCCTGCACGCGGACGTCGAGAAAACGACGGGCGAAGCGCTGGCCGCATTGCAGAACGCGTGAAGGGACTGGTAAACTGAAGTTTCCCACGCGATGGCCAGGTAGCTCAGCTGGTAGAGCGCAGCCCTGAAAAGGCTGGCGTCGGCGGTTCGATTCCGTCCCTGGCCACCACCCCAACACATACAAACCACGAGAGTTACACGTCTAATCGCAACCGCCAGAGATGTGGAAAACGCATCGCTGGAGCACAACTGGAGCACAAACTCCCCCAGGTCCCCGCACGTGACCGCCGGGATAGTGTGCTCCGGAGTGTCACGGTAGATAAGCTTCGCTGCTGCATGAGCTTGTGACAGCCGGGACAATCGGATCAATAAAGACCGCTCCGTCTTCCTCGTCGTCCTTGTACTCCTCCAGGATTTTGGCTCCTATATATACTCAAGCTGTCCCGAACATCCCACGCCCGGGCGCGCAGGGGGCGCGCACGTTGCGCGCGGCCTGATCGCGCCACGCGGCACACGGGCCGGAGGCCCGAATGTGTGCTTGAGGTTCCGCGTTAAAAAGCGATTGCAACCTGACTATGGTGATAGTAGAATAGCTGCAATCGTAGTCCATCGATATGGGCAGACCGCGACTCACGAAGCTTGAATTGCAGGTGCTGGAGGCGCTCTGGGAGAAAGGCGCATGCTCCGTTCGCGAGATTCAGGAGACGTTTCCGGAGCCAAGCCGGCCGGCCTATACTACCGTGCAAACGGTCGTCTATCGCCTCGAAAGGAAGGAGGCGCTGCGTTGTGTCAAGCGGATTAGCAACGCCAATATTTTCGAGGCCGTGATCTCACGCAAGGATGCGCAGCGGCGCTTCGTCGACGAGTTGCTCGCGGTATTCGGCGGCCGAGCGAAGCTGGTGATGGCACATCTTGAAAGTGGCCCCCATTGTCAAGACCATTTTTCAGGCGCAATAGGCTTAGGATCGGCGGGTCTGTTTTCTAATTGCCGAGATCCGATGGATATCTACCCCAACG
>Ga0335085_10010797_pt1 | contig 13618 bp, 15 predicted proteins | sample Lox_Sample_45_FD_206712 | JGI IMG/M metagenome (GOLD analysis project Ga0335085, IMG submission 206712) | Soil microbial communities from Loxahatchee National Wildlife Refuge, Florida, United States - Lox_Sample_4.5 | ecosystem: Environmental > Terrestrial > Soil > Wetlands | place: USA...
CTCCCCGCCGATGCTCGCCTTCGTTGATCGCGTGTGCGCGGCCGATGGTCCCGAGCTTGCCGCGCGAGATCGTCGTGCTTTGCGAATCCGACTCGTCGTCCTGGTCTGCGTCGCGCTGCATTTCCGCATCCGGTCGAGGGGCGTTCTCCGACTCCGCCAATGCAGGATGGCGCTGCAGCTGCATGCCGCCGTCGTCATCCGCGCCGCTCGTTTCGGCGTCGACCAGGGCTGCAAGCCCTTCGTGCAGGCCGCGCACCTGTCCGCCCCAATCATTCGGGCGCGGTGCAGGAACATCGACATAGCGGCCGTCTCCGAGAGCCGGCGCATCCGCTATACGCGACGTGAAATTGCGGTCTTCGTAGTAGCGCAGCTTCTTGGCGCGGATGGGTGCAAGACTCGACACGAGGATGAGCTCGTCATCCGGCGGAAGCTGCATGACTTCGCCCGGTGTGAGCAGCGGCCGCGCCGTCTCCTGCCGCGAGACCATGACGTGCCCGAGCCAGGGCGAAAGCCGATGGCCGGCATAGTTGCGCTGCGCCCTTAGTTCCGTGGCTGTCCCGAGGGCATCGGAAATGCGTTTCGCCGTCCGCTCATCGTTTGAGGAGAACGCGATACGCACATGGCAATTGTCGAGGATGGCGTTGTTCTCGCCATAGGCTTTGGAGATCTGGTTGAGCGATTGCGCGATGAGATAGGCGCGGATGCCATAGCCGGCCATGAAGGCAAGCGCCGTCTCGAAGAAGTCCAGCCGTCCGAGCGCCGGAAACTCGTCCAGCATCATCAGCAGCTTGTGCTTGCGGCTTTTGCTCGGGTCGCCCTCCAAGCGCTCGGTGAGACGCCGGCCAATCTGGTTGAGGACAAGACGCACCAGCGGCTTGGTGCGCGAGATATCGGACGGCGGAATGACGAGATAGAGCGAAACCGGGCGCGCGGCGTCCACCAAATCGGCAATGCGCCAATCGCAGGCGGCCGTCGTCTTGGCAACCGTTGGGTCGCGGTAGAGGCCAAGGAACGACATGGCCGTGGACAACACGCCGGACCGCTCATTCTCGCTCTTGTTTAGAACTTCGCGCGAAGCGGAAGCGACGACAGGGTGAACCACGGGCGCCTTGGGCGTGCCGAGATGGTTGGTCGCCATCATAGCGCGCAAGGTGTGCTCGAAGGACCGGCGCGGATCGGAGAGGAAGCTGGCGACGCGGGCGAGCGTCTTTTCTTCTTCGGCATAGAGAACGTGAAGGATCACGCCGACAAGAAGCGAGTGGCTGGTCTTTTCCCAGTGATTGCGCCGCTCCAGCGCACCTTCCGGATCAACCAAGATGTCGGCGATATTCTGGACGTCGCGGACTTCGTCTAGGCCCTTGCGGACTTCAAGGAGCGGGTTGTAGCGGGCGCTTTTGAGATCGGTCGGATTGAACAGGAGACAGTGCGAGAAGCGGCTGCGCCAGCCCGCCGTCAGCTGCCAGTTCTCGCCCTTGATGTCGTGGATGACGACACTCTGCGTCCAGGACAGCAATGTGGGAACGACGAGGCCAACACCTTTGCCGGAACGTGTAGGCGCGAACGCCATGACATGTTCGGGGCCGTCGTGGCGCAGATAACGGTCGCTCAGTTGACCGAGGAAGACACCGGATGGGCGAAATAGGCTGGCCTTGCGGACTTCCTGCGTCGTCGCCCAACGCGATGAACCGTAAGTCGTGACATTGCGATTCTGGCGCGCGCGCCAAAGAGACCCGATGATTGCAACGGCGCAACCGGCAAAGCCGCTCAGTGCTGCAATCGAGCCCGCTTCGTTGAAGATCGATGGCGCGTAGGCGTCATAGGCATACCACCACGCAAACAGGTTCCACGGGCGATAGATCGGATAGCGCAGGATGTCGAACCAGGCCGAGCCCAGCTGGCTTTGGTAGCCCAACTTCCAGGCCGCCCATTGTGTCGCGATCCACATTCCGCCGACTGCCACGGCGAATACGACCGCGATCTGACCGATGAGGAATTTGGTTGGTGTCACGCACTGCCTCCTGACGAATCAGGAATCGTGCGAAACTCAGAAAATGAAAATCGCCTTTATGTACGCCGATATTCGCTATCGTAGATAAGGCAATGAGAATCGAGACAAAATGAGACAGGGTTGCTCCACAATACGAGCAACCGTCATCTGAACAGTCGATGTCAGCTGATTTGTGAAAGTAAGCCGTTAGCGCCGATCTCGATCGGCGTATTCCAGTGGTCCACAAGGACGGGCTCCGAAAGCTCAAGCAAGTTCGGAGCACAGTGCGTCTGGGGATCTAATTCCGTGTAGAAGAGACAGATCGGAGCCAGTACCGGCACCTTCAGGTCGTGGAACGCGATCTGAACCTTCACTTCCAGCCGGCGCTGCCGATTGGCGAAACCGGCGTAAAGTGCGGCCTTCTGGCCGCTCTCCAATACGATAGCGGACCCGTGCATCACCGCGAGTGCATGAAGAATCAGAAACTCTCTCGCTCCTTCAAGTTGCGGGCGTTCGGCGTCCCGAACAATGCCATTTTGGATAAGCACATAGCAAAACTCGTCGAAGAGCTGATTGGCAGTAAAGGCTGGCTTCCAGATAAACCGATTGCCGAGAAACTCCAGAACCCTGGCTTCTGGATCGGTCACCGCCGCCTGCTGTTTGATTTTGTCTAACGCGCGCTCCAATCGCGTTCGCGCAGCGGGACGACGGCAACCACAACCCGTCTTCAATTGCTCATCGGAGGCCAATCGTAAGTTCGCGCGGGCGGCCCGTTCGATGTCGTCCAGAGAGGGCGTACGGCCTCGCAGTCCCAGGCTCCATACCTCCAAGCTTGTGAAAACATCTCTTCCCACTTGCGTCACAAGTCCCTTTTCACGCTTGTCTCGGTGCGCGATGAAGTCTCCGATTTCACGAAAACAAGATTTGTTCCATGCGCGATCTCGCTGACCGAGAAACAAGCGATCCAAATCCTCTGTTCGGAAATCTCCAGCGATCACCCGTTGGGCCCGATGGCGCAAATCGTCATTCAACATCGTACGCCCCTATCTGAGCTGCCCGCTAAGTGCCACCTTTCGAATTGCGACATTCGCGGGCCGCCGCGCTTCCGGGCGAGCGACAAGTACACCGAGTCGCCGTGTCCAATGCCCGTGACAACCTTGCCCAACTGGCGTTCGAACACTGGTCGCCAAGGCACCAGCGAGAGCTCGCGGCTCTTCTCGACCATCGCATATTCTCCACTCACTAGCTGGATGGAGAGCCGATAAGCGCGCTGCCCCTTGCGCAAATGCCCATAGGCTCGCAATACCGTTCCAGGTTATTCGGACCGGACCAGATGGCTCGATTACGAGAAATTCGGCGCGAAGACGTTGCGGTTTGAGAGGCTCTTCGTGAAGTTCCAAAACCACATCCTTAGTCGTATTTCCAGCCTCCAATTTGGCACTGGAAAAGCGTTGTTCGATTAAGTCCTGGAAAACAAAAAATAACGGTTTGAGCGGATTGCAAAATCCATGTATTCGGAGGTCTTCGACCTTAATGGTGTGGACCGGCAGGCATGGGATCAACACCGACGATCGTGTGCGAGGAAAAATCATATGCAAGCAGCAATGTTCGCCCGACGCAGCGCGTGCTCTCCAATCTCGCTAAGGTTTCCGGCGTTATGCTGCCAGCGAAATAGGATTCAATCAGGTAGAAAAATGCGTCAAGCGCTTCGCTAGCCTCTTCCTCAGACAGATCTGGCTGAATAAGAAACTTGAACGTCAACTCGTCGCGTGTCGGAACCAAAATCGAAAAAATAGGCGAATAAGAGATTGATGCCTGCAATTTTCCTGACGAACCAATACGCGAAACTCCTTGCCGTTGCGCTTTGTGATGCAGCGAAAGGGTAGCCGTCTTTAAGCGCTTGTATGCATCTTTTCCGGCCTCAGAAATCATTGCTGCGAAAAAGACGTGTGTGACATACAGAACCACCGCGGTTGGCATCAGCCATTCAAGCCCAGCAAAATGACTCCCATGGGCGCGAACCTCGATCGCCGGTTCGTCCGCCCTCATGGCTTCGACAAATTCGTCAATGATAAATTCCGGAAAATCCGTAATTCGGCTCACTCCGATTCCGACCACTGCTGTTTTGCGCTGTGGTGGTCCCGTTCTTGCGTTCTGCGATGTCGCCATATTCAAACTTCCTAGTATTTCTCCGCGTCAAGCGGCAGTGGCCCAAGCAACACCCAGACCGACTACCGCTAGAAGCGCGATAGCATTGACTTGGGGGCTTTCTAATTTCAGGCCATGACAATGGCGCACGAAATAGTCACAGTTGAAGTTGATCAGATCGTATGGCCGGGTCGCGATCGCTACGCGAGCGCGCTGGACGACAAGTTGCCAAGGTAGCGTTCCGGGATACGAGATTGAGTCAAACGGGCGTCCAGCGGCAAAAAGAGATGCGGGCTCTTCGACAATTCCAGCTGGTTTGAATGAAATCACCGAGCGTCCCCAAAAGGGATGCGGCGCGAGGATGCCGACATGCTGTGGAAGAGGAAACGGACCGATACGGGTGCCTACTATCGCGCCGAGCTGGTCGCGAAGACAATGATTGTGAAGAACATACATGGCCACTCTCCGCGAGATATTACGCCACCTCGAAAATGGCGTGTTGAAATGCAAGTGTCTCGAAATCCGCCCCTTTGCGACGTGTAAGTAAATTCTTGCCTACACCACCAGCGTTCGTCGCCCACACATGTTCCGCGACCGCTTGATACGCCCGGATCGACGCACCGTGCGGGTGATCATACTGGCTCTCCACGCCTGCACTCACGAGAACTGTGTTAGGGCTGATATTCAGCAACACCTTGGGATACACGCCGGAAATCGATCCGTGATGTGGGGCAGCCATCACGTCGGAAGCAAGATTGTCGCCGAACAAGCGACTAATTGTTTCCCATCGATCAATCTCGGTATCACCAGTGGCGAGATAGCGAAATCCTTGCGTGTCGTTGCCTATGATCTTGGCAACGATGCTGCAATTGTTCGACGTATCCATATCCTCAAAGTGCGGCGAGAACAGCTCGACGGTAAAGTTCTTCCCGAGGCTCGGGATGATGCGGGAGCCCATCTTGTCTAGCCGAATGGAGTAACGAATGAGGGGGCGCGTCGTCGAAGCCCGCCGGCGTTCGTGCTTGTTGATCGAATTAAAGACCGCTGTGGCGCAATCTGTGTCTTTGTAATACTTGGGGTACATGATCCAGGCGGGCTGGAAGGTCGTCAGTATCCATTCCACGCCGAGATCATGAGCGTGATCCGAGTCGAAGCCAGTGAGGATCAACCCACGGACGTCGATACCCTTAAAATATGTCGACAGGCTCTGCTGGATTTCCTCAGGATTCACGTTTTCGCATCGGGGCATATGAGCGTCGACGATTATGCCTTCGCCGCCGACCCGAACTCCGGCGAGCGCCCCCTGATCGACAAACAGCGTCAGAACATCCATAGCCGCCCCCTTTTCCTTTTGTGAGACAGTTCTGCCACCAACTGCGCGTTGCAGGCGCGCTCGGTCGCGATCAGCGCAGCGCGTGCGCTGGAGAAAGTGCTTTTGTCGAGAGCCTTCGTCACCGGCTCCATATGGGCTTGCGGATTGCGAAGGGTGACGCTGCAGACGCCGGCATCGGTATCGCGCAGAACCACAACTTCCTGGTCCGAGCCATCCGCCAGCTTTATACCACCCCGCCAATAAATGCCGAGTTCCTTTGATTGCAGCGCTTTGACCTTCGGAAAGAACTGTGAAATGGCGTCCTGATCGTGAACCAGATCGGCGTTGGCGACGACGGTGTCGCGTGGCGATATGTGTCTGCGTGCGGGCATGGTTTCCTTCTCTGTGGGCCAAACCAGCGGTGTATCAACCAGGCTCACGGCGCTCGCCGGAATTTCGTAGACCTTCTCGTCGCCTCGCCGCAGCAGGTAGTTCTTGAAGACGTAGCGCTGCAGACCCGTCTTGCCGGGCACCTTCTCTGTTACCAAGAGCGCGTAGAAGAAATCGGTATTCTGATTCGCGTGAGCTACTGTCCGACGGTAGGTATCAATGTCGCCGCCGCTCAAATGGCGCAACCCATTTACGTGATGGGTGTGCCAATTGCCTAGATGCTCGATCGACGGCATCTGATCTTCGACATGGCGGAAGACCTTTTCCTGATAGTCGCCATCCTGCTTGAAATAGGTCTGGGTGCGCTGAGCATTGGGACCCGGCTCGATCACCCCATTGACTGCCAGGTTGAGCACATTCCCCGAGGCGTTATAGGTGCCGAGTATTCGACCGCCGGTCTCATCGACGTTGTATCGGTCGCATTCATCGAAAATGGCCTCAATCGCAGCGCGCGGTATTTCGAGCTTGATGTCGTTGGCGCGGGTGAACATCACGCTTCTACCTCCTCGCAAATCTTGCAGCTAGCGACAGCGGGCAAGACCATTTTTTCGATCTGGAAATGCGTGTCGAAAGGATGCACGGGCCGATTGCCCCACGCGACATAGTTAGACTTGATCGGTTCCATGTTTTTCGGTCGCTCCGGTAGCCGACGGGCGATAGCGTCCAGCGCATAGCGCGTGTGGAAATTCGTGATGAACGCTATATCGACGTTGAGACCCGGCGAATCTTTTATTTCAGCGATGGGTAACCCATACATCGCATCCCGTTCCTCCTGACTCACCAAGTCGATTTCACGCACGCGATCTCGAAATTTCGACCGCTCCAGAACCATCTCCAGACACCCATAACAACCACCCTCGCCAGGTCGATATGCGAAGACCTCGCCACCGATGCCGCGAGTAAAGACTTTTCCGACAACGAAGGGCGTACCGGTACGCACACAGGCTTCGTTTAGACGGTAACGCGACGGCTCGTTGTCGGTCGCCATGATGACCACGCTTGCCTCGCGCACCCTATCTTCGAGATCGGATAGCTCCAGCAGATCCGTCTGGTAACACTCGGCGTGAATTGCAGGATTGCGGTCTTTCAGAACGTCAGCGACAGCTTTCGTCTTTTCCCAGCCGACGTAACGCAGTCCGCAGGCATGGCGGATAACGTTTTCCTCGCCCAGCGTGTCCTTGTCGTAAAGCGCGAAATTGTGGACGCCTGACATGGCGAGTTGCAACGCGACTTGGCTCCCTCCCGAGCCGCAGCCGCCGACAAGAACCTTGGCCTGACCGAGGAGACCCACATCGTAGAGTCGCTCGATGCGCTCAAATAGCCTGCTTTTGCTGTCCATCGCTTACCCCAAATGCGGCCAAAGGCCGGTACGCCGCCAGCTCTCATAACGGCCAATCCAACGGCGCGCGTTTTCCAGCGCGTCGCGTGCGGTGTGCTTTCCTGGATTCCAGGAGCTCATAACGCCGAAGATGCAGAGAGCGCCATCCGCGAAGCGGTGCGGAGCGCCTTCCTCGATCGAGTCGACATATACTCGCGGACACGCGTTTGGATAATTGTGCGGCAGCGTTATCACGATCCCATAGATCGCATCGCCTTGCTCATGCCGGATGCGGATCGCGACTTCTCTCTCGTCGGTGATGGTCGTGTTCGCGACTTCACCGGCTTGTTGAAGCTCGTCGAGTTCTTGCGCGATGCGCGCGGGCGAAACATCTGGTAAGAAGACCGAAATCGGCACCAAGCACGCCTGGCGCCTTCCGTTGCGTTCGATCACAAAGGCTTCGCCGTTATCGACCACACGATCCAGAATCTCGCCCGGCCGCGATCGCAGCTCCGTCATCGGAAGCGGTGTGAAATCGAGCCTCATGCGGTATGAGACAGCGACGGACCAGGCCACCGGTTGGTGGCAAGATAGACCTGGTGTTTGTTAAGCCAGACGGCCGCTTGCCCCAGCACATATTTGAGATCGTGGCGCGCGGGATTCCACACACTCGGATGCATGTAGCAAATGTGCCCGCTGTTATACATGTGCATGAGATGCTTCACGGTCGGCGTGATCACCATCACCTTGGGCATCGAAGAGGGATAGCCGACGAAAGTGACCATGATGATGTACGGCTGACCGGTCGAGGTTTGCAGCGCGGCCTTGATATAAAGGCCGCCATCAGTGGTGGTGTAGGACTCGATATTAGGGAAGTGCTCGGCTGCCACGCGAATGTCGCTCTGCACGCGCTGCAAGTTCATTACGCCGTCTCCCCGTATTCGCCACCGAGGTCTTCGCGCATCGTCAGCGGCTTGCGGCCACCGCGTTCGGCAGACGTGGTCTCGTTCTTCGCGCGAACCTCGCCGTTGGGGAGGATTTCGATCTCGACCTCGTCTTCGCGTTGGAGGATCGCCTCAAGATCGGCGATGGACGGCCTGGCCATTGAATTTGTTCCCTCTTTGTATAGAATCGCGCGACCACGCGACTGAACGATCTTTTATCGCAGGGTTGCCTGCCTCCGTCAAGAAGTGCGGTGGGCTTGCGCGCGGGGCACAATATGTGGGCGATAGACCATGGCCAGTGACCAACAACTGATGAACGAGCCGGGACGTTTGGGGTTGGCGCTGTCTGGCGGGGGCGTCCGCGCCTCCGTTTTCCATTTGGGCGTGCTGCGCTGCCTCGCCGAACGCGGCGCAATGGAACAGATCACTCAGCTCTCAACGGTATCGGGTGGCAGCCTAGCTGCCGCGGCGGTGTTCACGGCGGCCGGGACGAAGTGGCCGGGGTCGCCAGCGTATCGAGACAGCATCTACCCCATGCTTCGATCGCTCCTTACTTGCCGCGACCTATTCAGCTTCAAGGCGCTAGGGCTGGGAGGCGCCTTCCGGCACAACATCGCGCTGCTCACGCGGCGCGCAGATATCCTGGCTGAGCTCCTCCGACAGCAGTGGAACGTCCGTGCGCTGTTAAGCGAGTTGCCGGAATCACCAGTTTGGTGGATCAACACAACCTGTTTGGAGACCGGAAAGAACTGGCGGTTCTCGAAGCGAGAAATGGGAGATTGGCAGTTCGGTCGGCACTACGCGCCACCATACGATATCGCCCAGGCCGTGGCCGCCTCCGCGGCCGTTCCTTATGCTATTGGAGCGTTGCGCTTCGAACTTCCGCCAAACGGCTGGTACGCGACGGATCCCGCGACTCGGGCTGCCCGCACAGCGATCAAGCCGCAACTCAACTCCGTCCGCCTTTGGGACGGCGGAGCGTATGAGAATCTAGGCTTAGAACCGCTGTACAAGCCCAGCCAGGGCCTTGTTGATTGCGACTTCCTAATTTGCAGCGATGCTTCCGGCCCGCTCTCCACCGCGAGTTCAAATCCACTCAGGCAACTTTTCAAAGGCCAACTTGCCAGCCCGCGGCTGTTTGATATCGCCGCCGATCAGATACGTGCGTTGCGAAGCAGAATGTTCATTGATGCGATCACGCGAGGCGCGGTTCGCGGCGTGCTGTTGCGAATGGGGAATTCTACTCGCAATCTTGATCTCAAAGCCGGGCACGTGAGGGTGTCATCCGAGTATGACGATTTCTCGTCGGAGACCGACGTTGCAGCGGCTGCGAACCATCCGACCGATTTGAACGCACTCTCGCTCGCGGGATTCGACCGCATCGCGCGACACGGCTATGAGGTCGCCGATCATACCTTGAGAATTTATAGTCCCTTCAGGCATACGTGACTGTAAGGGCCGGAACCATCACCCTCATGAACCGCAAACGTGAGCACGACAAGCTGCTAGGGCATCGAAGGACCGCTACGCTGCCGACCAAGTCTCCACGACATAGCACCGCCTGTCCCCACGCCGGCAATCGATTTTCCAATATATCGCTCGAGAACCGGCCGCCACGGCACGAGCGTAAACTCTCGGCTCGTTTCGATCATCGCGTATTTTCCGCTCATCAATTCGATAGAGCGACGATAGGTGCCCTCGATCTTCTTACCTGCCTCGATGTAGGCAAGGCCGGTTTCGCGCGCGATATCGCCGCCAGCCTTCCGCAGCTCGCGTCGGGTCAATGCGGCTAGCATGTCCGATCGATAGCTCGTGCGATCGTTAGTGGCTTCTGCAAAGCCCTCCGCGATCAGCCATTGCCGGCGACGTGACAATGCGGCACGGGTCTCGTGTCCGAAGGCGGTGTCGCGTATCTCTGCATCACGACCGCCAACCAGTGTCCGGTCAAGCCATGTCGCGCCCTCCGCACCGATCTGCTGCTGCAACGACGCCCGCGAAAGAAGTTCTACAGTTACCAGAGCCTTTCCGGCTTGATCGCGGTCGAAGGTGGCCGCCCTCGCGAGGTGATTCGATGCGATCCTCCAGGAGCCGTCGGCCTCCCGTTCGGCCGCGCCCGTGAGACGTCGCATCGCCTCCAGCCGGCGGATATGCGCTTGCACGAATTCACGCGACGCGGACAGGTCCGCCTGTCGATGAAGTTCCATACTGTAGCGGCCGCCGTTCTGTTCGGCGATCCGCGCGACTGTCCGATCGACCTCCCTCGGCGCGGCCTCACGGCCTCGTATTTGCACGATCGATCCCACCGGAACGTCGTCGCGCGCCTCTCCGAGTTCCACATAGTGTGCGCGACCGTCCAAACCATCGACAATCCCGTAGTGCCGATCATTCAGCTCATCGGACAATCCTCGTGCGGCCAGACGTCCGATCAGAGGCTTGGCTCCAGGCTCGCCTGCATCGAAGATCGCGTAATCGCTCATCGCCCGCGCGTGACCGGCAGCGGAGAGTTCTCGATGCAAGGTCTTGATGATGTCGCCGCGCTCGCCCATCCGGCGCAGCGTCGTCTCGATGCCGTCCGCGAGTTGCCAACGTCCCGGGTCCAACTCTTCGGCAAGACCGAGCCGCTTAAGTTTCTGCAAGCGGCCGATTCTCAGCGACTGGCGGAAAGCGTCTCGCGTGCCGGCTTCCGGTGCCACGATACCATCCTCATTCGCGCGCCGCATCAACTCGCGATCCAGACTCGTCAGCCGCTCCTGCTCCACTTCGCCTCTCAACCTGCTTTCGATTTCGTGAGCAGATTTCGGACCAAGATCGAGAGAGACGATTTCGGCCGCGCGCTCGCGCATGCCTTCAGCCATGTAATCGCGCGCAATGACCAAGTCCTTTCCCTGGTCGTCCTTGCCGCGCAACACGATGTGGGTGTGCGGGTGGCCGGTGTTGAAATGATCGACGGCAACCCAATCAAGCTTGGTGCCGAGGTCTTCCTCCATCTGTTGCATCAAGCGCCGCGTGACCGGCTTGAGATCGTCGTACTCCGCGCCGTCTTCCGCTGAAACGATGATCCGGAACTGGTGGCGGTCATCGCCGCAGCGGCCGAGGAACTCCTTGCTCTCGGTGTGATCGTTACTGGCATCGTAGAGCTGTCCGGCCTGACCATCCCGCGTGACGCCATCTCGCTGGATATATCGCAGATGCTGCACTGCCGCTTTGATGGCTGTACCTTTCAGTCGGATTACGCGCGATTTGACGATCACACGGCGCGCTCGGAAGGCGGCATAGCGGTCGCGTTCTGACAGCACACGGCCGACACCGGCGCCGCGGCCGATGCGGTTGCCGTGGAATTTCTTTCCCGAGCGGCTCTTGCCGACCAGCGTCGCGGCCTGCAGCACACGTTGCAGATAGCGCCGCCCGGTCTTGCTGCCGCCGTGCCGGATCTTGCCGAGCTTCGGTTCGAATTCGTCGTCGAAGTTCATGCCGTCTCCGCTGTCGCCTGAACTCGCGCAAGTCGCCCGTGGTGCCGCGTTGGTGCCAGCGCGAAAGCGTTGGCACCACGCATTTGGATGTGCAGACAACGGCTTAGGCGCCGATGGTGCCGTCCTTTATCTTGCCCTTCCGCGTTCTTATTGATGCTCACACCTTCTCCTGCGATCAATTGCGATGGAGTGCCGTGGCTATCGCGCCGATGCCGCGAGAGGAACGAACAACGCGGCGCTGTTTGTGGCCGCAAAGTTCGGTGAATCGTCGCGGCCGGGACTGTTGTTTGCGGTGGTTTCGGGAGGCGGATTTGCGGTCACGGCCACGTCTTTGCGCACGAAAAACAGCCCTCCTGGATGTGGTTTTGCAGGACGCAAATCGTTCACAGCCGGTATGCTGGGCACAACTCCTAGGGATAAGTCAGCGGTCGGGGTGAACGCGATATTCGCGCCCGGGACGATGCTGCCGACATAATCCAGCGTCTCGCGCGGAAGCGCCCGCCCGTCAAACAGGAAGTCTTCAAAACGCTTTGGTCCAGCGTTGTAAGCAGCAAACAAGGAGGGATAGCCATACCGGTCATACATCTGGCGGAGATATGCGGCGCCGGCGAAAATGTTGTCGTGGGGATCATAGGCATTGCTGCCGAGGCCGTATTGAACGCGCAAATTGCGATACGTATCCGGCATGACCTGCATCAGGCCCATCGCGCCTTTGGGTGATGTGATCGGCCTGCCGTTGAGCCATGCCCGACCGCCACTCTCGGCCTGCATGACACCGCGGATCCACGCATCGGGAATGCCGAAACGTCCGGCGGCTTCGCCAATAATGTCCTGCCAATGATCGATGTGCGACGGCATGGAAGGCGCTGTATCCGCCGCTTCTGTCGCTGTGCCGAGCAGAACCACACCAATGACGGAGACAGCCAGAACGGTCACTCGGTCCATAGCGGCATAAGCCTTCCTATAACGGCGGTGCGTGAGGTGACGCCGAAATAGCGCCCATCGAAAGATGCCGGCGCGGCTGTCATCAGTAAAAAGATGTCGTTTGCGCCAAGCGTGCGGCACCCGCTCCAACGCGGCAAAGCACGGCCCAGCCCGTCACGTGCGCGCCGAACGGCGACCGCAACGCCGTTGATGGAAATATTGTCGCCGGTGCTGCAAACGATGTCGCCACGTTGCGCCGCAATTCGCTTGACGAGCGGCACGTTGGCCGGAATGTAGTCTCGCTCCGCAGCAAGGTGACGGACGCTAAGTGGTGTTGAGACAAGCACCAGATCGCCGCGCTTTGCGCGATGATCCACGACGAAATAGAGGCCTCGCGGCGCGCTCGCGGTTGCATTCCAAATCAATCGCGGGTGGGAGACGAGTCCCGTACCGCTAACCAAGATCGCACACGCAACAATCGCCGTTGCGAGCGTGCGTTTGCCGGTCCAACGTGATCGAATGTCGTGCATGTTCGGTCACTAAGGCTGTGATGTGGACTGCTGTGAATGGGCCGCTGACCAGGCGTCGAGCGCTTCGATGTGGTAGCGCACATAGCGACCATGCTTGCGGAATTCCGGGCCGCAACCGTTGCAGCGCATCTTCTCAAGCGTGCGACCGGAAAGGCCGATATAGGCTCCGGCTTGCTTGGTCGTCAGAAACGGACTTTTGAAGCGGAGCCGCGAGAGCCCCTCGATGGCTTGTGCCGAGTTGCCGTTCACGTGCGTGTGATCGTTGTCCATGCTTCCTCGCTTTTGCTTCGAGGACGCAATGGAGGCCACCATCACGTCCCCGATGTGCAGCTTGCATGGAGTTGCGGTGATGCGGGACGGGCGAAAATCGCGGGTGTCGGTTTTCGCCAATTTGAGCGCAACAGCGAGACCGCCCCGCGCGCGATTTCGCACGCGGGGCGGCAGGTGGCGGCGTCAGTCGGTGGGATTCCAGATGACGGCGAACACGCTCTCGTCGTCCTGTCCGGCGGCGCGGCCGAGATTGGCGTAGAGCTTC
>Ga0335085_10010798_pt1 | contig 13618 bp, 15 predicted proteins | sample Lox_Sample_45_FD_206712 | JGI IMG/M metagenome (GOLD analysis project Ga0335085, IMG submission 206712) | Soil microbial communities from Loxahatchee National Wildlife Refuge, Florida, United States - Lox_Sample_4.5 | ecosystem: Environmental > Terrestrial > Soil > Wetlands | place: USA...
CCCCGCCGTACTTCTTCGCCAGAATGTGCGTCATCGCCGCCGTCAGCGTCGTCTTGCCGTGGTCCACGTGACCGATCGTCCCCACGTTCACGTGCGGCTTGGTCCTCTCGAATTTGCTTTTTGCCATGGCGGAACGCCTATCGTCTGTTCACAGAATGACTGGTGCCCATGATGCGGATTGAACGCATGACCTCTCCCTTACCAAGGGAGTGCTCTACCACTGAGCTACATGGGCCGCATTGCGTGCTACCCCTGCTGAGCTCTGGAGCGGGTGAAGGGAATCGAACCCTCGTCATAAGCTTGGAAGGCTTCTGCTCTGCCATTGAGCTACACCCGCCTCGTTCACTTCACCCAAAACCTGCCGCCAAAACGCTCGTCCCGCCGATCGCCCGAGCTCGAACGGTGGAGGGGGTTGGATTCGAACCAACGTAGGCGCAAGGCCAACAGATTTACAGTCTGCCCCCTTTAGCCGCTCGGGCACCCCTCCGGCGGAACCGGAAATTATGTATGCTTTCCGTCAGTTACGCAAGAGATTAAGTGGCTTCCCAAGGCTCAAGTGCCGTAGCGGTGGTGCGCGGACAACTCGCGCAAGGCGGCCAGCGCGCTGACGCAGGCCAGGACAGAAGTCTTGGGGTTGCCTGGCGACGGCTCGTTGGCCAGCACAATGCTGAAACGACCGCTTACCCCGTTCACGACTATGGTGTGCGTATTTCTCGTAAGTCCAGGGTCTGCAACGACTTTTAGGAGTGTCCGGTCCATTCCGACGCCAGCCAATCCGAGTACTGCGGCGATGTTCACGTTCTGCGGGAAATGGGGCGCTCCGGCCCGGGCCACCCCGTGGAAGAGGGTGACCGCGCCGTCCAGCCTGTCCAGGTCGATTCCCAGGCGGTCTACGAAATCGATGCCGCGCCATGCCGCTGGAGGCTTGGCGACCTCGATCGTCACCGAGTCGACGCCGGCGATACAGGCCGCCTTGAGCGCATCCAGCCCTCCGATACCACCCGAAGGGACGTAGAGCAGGGCACCCGAGGCTCGCGCCGCGGTCTCGGCGTCGAGTCGCAGGCGGTCGTCCGCGAGCGCGCCAGCCGAGAGCACGACCACGCTGATCCCGGCGTCCAGCATGGCCACCAGATGCTCGCGCACCGCGTCGTGCGAGGCTGCTTCCAGTACCACGTCGGGCCGAAGCGCCCGCAACGCGTCGCCGCCACCCGCGTAGGGCAGGGAGAACTCCGCGGCGAGGCTCCTGGCGCGCGGGCCGGCGGCGCGCCCGGCCACGGCGGTCACCTCATAGCCGGGGAGCGCGCCCTGCCTCAGTTGTTCCAGCACCAGGCGCGCGATCGTGCCGCCGCCGAGCAGGCCTAGCCGGGTCATCCTTTGCACCGCATCAGGCCGGCATTATCATCCGGACCGTGCGGATCGCCATCCTCGAGGATGACCCCGACCAGCTCGCGCTGCTGCAGCGCTGGCTGGTGCAGGACGGACACGATGTGCACGGCTACCTCGCCGGGCGGGAAACGATGATGCGCGCGACCCGCGAGAGCTTCGACCTGTTCGTGCTCGACTGGCAGGTGCCCGACGTCCCGGGGATCGAGGTGCTGCAGTGGATCCGGAACAATGTGTCGCGCCAGGTGCCGATTCTGTTTGTCACCGTGCGCGACTCCGAGCAGGACATTGTCTTTGCGCTGGAAAGCGGTGCCGACGACTACATGATCAAGCCCGCGCGGCAGAAGGAACTGCTCGCGCGCGTCCATGCCCTGCTGCGGCGAGCCTACCCGCGTGAGGAGGAGAAGCAGCTTTCCTTCCCCCCCTATCAGATCGACACGCAGAAGGGGGAGATCCGCCGCGACGGCAGCAAGATCGAGCTCACGCCCAAGGAGTTCGACCTCGCCGTGGTGCTGTTTCGCAATATCGGGCGGCTCATGTCCCGCGGGCACCTCCAGGAGGCCGTTTGGGGGCGCTCCGGGGATCTCGCGACGCGAACCGTCGACACGCACGTCAGCCAGGTTCGCAAGAAACTCGACCTTCGCCCGGATTCGGGCTTCCGAGTCGTGCCGGTCTACAACTACGGCTATCGGCTCGAGCAGCTCTCGGAAGCGGCCTAGCCGGGCGCCCGCGCAACTGCTACTGCAGCGCGCGTAGCCTCTGCTCCGCGTAGCCGCGAAGGTCCGCGGCGAGCGAGCCCGACGCGAGCGCCCGGCGAAACGACTCGATGGCGCCCGATCTTTTCCCGAGCGCTTCCAGGGCGATTCCGAGGCCAACCCAGTCGGCAGGGTTGTCGGACGAAAGGCGCAACGCGGCGCTGAAAGCGTCGGCCGCCTCGGCCTGCCGACCCAGCGATTGCAGAACGCCCCCCAGCATCGAGCAATAGCCGGGATCGGCTGCACCCCGCGCCCTGGCGCCCTGGAGGGTCTCCAAGGCCTTCGCGTACTCCCGGCGCTCGGCGAAAATCCGCGCAAGCACGGTGGCGAACTGCACGTTCGACGGGTTGGTGGCAAGTCCTTCCTGCAGCAATCGTCGCGCCTCGTCGACTTGGCTCTTCTCGAGCGCGAGCGCGACAAGCGCCTGGCGCGCGGCTTCGTGGCCGGGGTAGGCGGCAAGTGCCGCCCGAAACCGCTCCTCCGCATCCTCCGGGCGACCCTCATTCAGGAGCGCCGCGCCGCGACGGAAATCACTCTCGGCCAGCATTTCGGGCGATCGCGTGCGGTCGCGCTTCTCGACCTTTCCGGAGTCATGCTGCGGCGCCGGCAGGATTCGCGCCGGCGGCACGTCGACGCCGAGCGTGGGCCGCGACTTCTCGGACCTTCCTGCGCTTGCTGAGCGGGAATCGCGCGGGGAGCCGGCCGGTGCCCCATGCGCCAAGCGGACTGGCTTCGATTTAGGCGTCTTCCCGGCGATCGCCGGCGTCCCTCCCTGGTCACCGCCAGCGGCCGAGGGAATGGCGGCTGCAGCCCTGGGGCCCTGGCCCTCGCCGGGCGCGGTCGGCGCCGGCGGCGCCGTCGGGGCAGGAGCCGCGGCGGCCGAGGGAATCGCCGCAGTCGCCGCTTGAGCTGCCGGCGCAGCAGGCCGTTCGGTCGCCGCGATCTTGCGCTGCGCGCTGGCCGCGGCCTTGAACGCCTGATCGGTTGCGACGGATGCCCTCGGCTGGAGCTGCCAGGCGATCCATGCAACCCAGGCGATCGCCGCAAACATGAGCAGGGCAATGACGCGCCAGAACCACTCGCGCCCGCCGCGTGCCGGCGCCACGCTTCGAACCTGCTGCAGCACGGCCGTATCCGGACCCGCTGCGCCCTGGCGGCGATCAAGCTCCTGCAGCATCCGATTGATGATGCTCACGCGCGGCCGCCTTCGTTCAGTCGGCCAGGCGCGAGTAGCGCAGGAATCGCGGCCACCACAGACGCGCAAGCGGCGCGGCGGCCGGCGTGTCGGCTACCGCTGCGCCCACATGACGCCGCTCGACGCGCCGCCCCCCCTCGCCGAAGACCAGCAGCAGCGACTTGTGGGCGAGGATATTCACGAGGCGCGGGATGCCGCGGCTGCCGCGATGCAGCGCAGCCACGGCGCCATCGGCGAACAGAGGCTCCTGACCATAGCCCGCGACGGCTAGCCGATGCGACACGTAGGCGCCCACCTCGTCCTCCGCCAAGCCGCCGAGCGTGTAGTGGAATGTGATGCGCTGCAGGAGCTGACGGATGGAACGGTCCCGGAGTTTGCGGTCCAGCTCCGGCTGGCCGAACAGCACCACGTGAACCAGCTTACGCTTCTCGGTCTCGAGATTGGTCAGCAAGCGCACCGCCTCGAGCGTCTCGAGCGACATCGCCTGGCACTCGTCCATGCAAAGCACCACGCGCTTGCGCAAGCGGGCGAGATCGAGCAGGCACTTGGTGATGCCCTTCAGCAGCCTATGCTGGTCGGCACCGGTGTCCGCCGCGACGCCGAGTTCCTCGGTGAGCGCCAGCAGCAGGCCGCGCGGATCGAGGGTCGGATTCGGGAGGTAGGCGCTCACCCAGCCCGCATCGAGCGTGGCGAGGAACTTGCGGCACAGCAGCGTCTTGCCGGTGCCAACCTCGCCGGTGATCTTGATGAACCCCTCGCCGTTGGCAAGCGCGACGAGCAGCGTATTCAGCGCCTCCTGCGTTCCGCGGCAGGCGTAGAAGAAGCTCGTATCCGGCGTGATGCCGAACGGCGGCTCGCGCAGGCCGAAATAGGCGACGTAGTTCACTGGGAGGGTTCCCCGGCCTTCGGCGCCGGCGCGCCCAGCGCCTCCACCCTGCTCCGCGTCCGCTCAAGATCGGCGTCCCAGCTGCGGTCGCCGTGAATGATCGTCGGCTTGAGTAGGATGACCAGCTCCTGCTTCACGACAGTGCGGTCGGTATTGCGCAGGAAATTGCCGACTGCGGTGTCCCCCGTCCCGGGCAAGCCGCCGCGACTGTCGGAGAAGGCAAGCTTCATCAGCCCGCCGAGCGCGACGATGTTGCCGTCGGAAACGCGCACGATGGTGTCGGTCTCGCTGACGTCGCTCTTCGCGAGCGGCAGCGTAAGCGATCCGGCGACGCCGAGATCGATCGACTTGCTGTCGGTGGTGACCGAGCTTACCGAGGGATGCACGTGCAGGATGACATCGTTGTTCTCATCGATCTGCGGCGTGACGTCGAGCACGATCCCCGAGAAGAACGGCTGCACGGTCACGGTCGGAACCGGAGTGCCGGTCGTCGTGCCGGCCGCCGTCGCGATTGTCGTCGCCGACTGTATGTTGGTGACGAAGAACTCGTCCGTACCGACCTTAAGCACCGCCTTCTGATTGTTCAGCGTCGCGACGCGAGGGCTCGACAGGACCTGCACCTTCCCCTGCGTTTCGAGGAACTGCAGCAGCGCCGTGAAGTTCTGGAAGTTGAGCGCCAGGCCGAACAGCGCGGCGCCCGGGTTCGACGAGAGCAGGGCCGCGGCGGTGGTCGTGGTCCCTAGCGAGCCGGGTGACGGCGTTGAGAGCGACTGGCCGGGGACCGCGGTCAGGCCCTGGCTGGAGATGGCCCCGTTGTTCGAGAGGGTCGTCTGCGCACCGATCTGGCCTGCGGCGAGCCTCGAGTTCGCCAGCAGCGCCCAGTTGACGCCGGACTGATACCCCTCGCTCAGCGTGATATTGATGATCTTCGCCTCCAGCATCACCTCGCGCTCGACCGAGAGGCGCGCCGCGCGCAGGTACTTCGACACCTCGCGCAGCTCGGCCGGCATGGCGCGCACCACGACCAGCCCCGACTGCGGCGAGACGACCACACTGCGCCCTTCTGCGGTGCCGATGATCGCGGTGAGCGAAGTCCGCAGCTCGCCCCAGAAGTCGCTCTGGATGCGGGTGACGACGCGGCTGCTCTCCAGGCCCCGGGTCGCAGACGAGCCCCCCGGCAGCACGCCGCCGGTCGTTGTCGCCTGCACGCCGCCGGTGCCGGCATCGGTGACGGATCCCGATTGCACGCGCACATCGGATACCCCGCGTCGGTCGCCGAGGATGTAGTTGACCTGGAATATGCGCGTCTGCAGGCCCGCCGGCTGGATCATGATCCGGGTGCCTTCGACGGTGTAGTCGTAGCCGTAGAGGTCGCGGATCGAGTCCAGCGCCTCCCACAGCGTCACGTCCTTCAGGTTGACCGAGATGGTGCCCGTGACCGACGGATGCACCAGCATGCTGTAACGGGTGCCCGAGACGATCGACATGAACACCTGCGCGGCTGGCGCATTGTTCACGGACAGGTCGAAACGCTGGTCGATCGGCTGGCCGCGCACCGCCGGCATCTCCATGCGCAGCGGCGGCAGCAGCGCGCGCTCGACCGCCTCGGACTTCGGCGGCGGCTTGTGCTCGCTCGGCTTGTTCACTTCGGCCAGGATGCCCTGGTCGATGCCGGGCTTCATCGGCGGCGGCGCCACGCAGCCGGCGAGCAGGAGCAGCATCGTCAATGCGATTCGCGATCTCATCGTCTAGACCCCTCCACGTGCGGCCCTTCCGTGGCCGTGACGCTACGCGCGCGGACTTTGGCGCGCTTGACCCGCTGCACATCCACGCCCGGAAACATCTTCAGCACCTCGGTTTCGTCCCCTCGGCGCAGCACAACCTCGCTCTCCGTGATCTTCACGACCCTCGCGTCCCCTATCGTTCCGCCCAGCGGCACGGCATTGCCGTTGATGACCGCGATGCGGCGACCCGCGGCGATCAGCACGCTTTGCAACTGCGTGCCGTTCCCCTGTTCAGCCGCGGCGCCGGGCGCCACGTACGCCGGCGGGCGGGTCGGATCCGTGAGTGCCTGGGCCCGAGCGCTGCCGGCAGCCAGCGTCGCCGCTGCGAGCGCCAGCCAAAGTCGCGCCGCCGTCATACCACCAGCCACGCCGCCTTCAGGCTGAGCGTGTACACGGAAAGCTTGAGGGTCACCTGCGGATACGCTGCAACGCTCAAGTCCAGCTTGCCCCAGTACATTTGGCTGGGCAGGTTCTCTAGATCCTTGAGATAGGCAAGCAGGTCTAGATATCCCCCTGTGACGGTGATCTCGACGCCGTGCCGGTAGATCTGCCCCTCTTGCGCGACGGTCGCCGGCTTGGCCGCTTTCTGTGCCGCTGGAGTCTGCGGCGCGCTGCCTCCTACGACCGCGACGGGCAGCGTGCGCATGTCGACGAGCTGCAACTTCCGGTTGCGCGAGAGCATCTCCTCGAGGAGGCCGCCGATCTGCTCCGGCGGCGCGAACCTCCGCTGCTCCTCGGCAAGCTTCGATTCCACTCCGGCGACCTCGGCCTTCAGCGCCTCGAGCCGCTTGCGCGCCGCCTCGTCGGGGTTCGCCTGGCGCGCGAGCGCCAGCTTGCCGACCTGCGCCTGGAGCGCCTGCATCTCGCTCTGGCGGCGCGCGATCTCCTGCGAGAGGCGCTTCTGGCGGGCGAGCTGTGGCTCGATGAGCGCACTATCGATGAGCGCGATTACCAGAAGCGCGGCGGCGCCGAAGATGAGCACCCTCTCCCGCAGCGAGGCTGCGTCCACCTTGTCCGCATACCGCTTCCAGAGCTGCTTCATTTCGTCGCCTCGCGCCGGGGGGCAGGCTCCACATGCCCGCCGCTGCCATCCGGGGCGCGCAGCGCGATCAGGCTGAATTCCACGTAGCGCGCCGGCGTCGCGGCGGCCTGAGGACCTCCACCTGGCGCGGCCGTGGCAGCCGTCGGCTGCTCCTCTCGCGCCGTCAGGCGAAGCTCGGATACCTTGCGCCCGCGCATCACGGCCTCGTTGTTGAGGCTGCGGATGTAGGCGGGAACGAGATCCGGATAAAGTACGCGCCCGGTGAGCTGCAACACCGACTCGTCGCCAGCGATCGAGACGCCGGTGAGCCAGACGCCGTCGCGAGTCTCATGCGCCAATGCCGACAGATAGCGCGAGAAACCCTCCGTATTTCCGAGTCCCCCCGTGCGCATCAACGCGAGCAGCTCCTGGCGCTGCCGGAGGCGCGCGCTCATGCGGGCCACCTCGTCCTCCAGCATCCGGCTGCGGCCCTGGGGCGAGAATTCCCGCGTCATGGCAGCGAGCTGCACGCCCTGTGCGGCGAGCTGGCGGCTGGAGTCGGCGGCTACTCGCGCCAGGCCTCTGGCCTCCAGCAGCGCGTAGCCGTAGAACGCCATCACTCCCGCGAGCAGCAGCCCGAGCGCCTGCAGCATCGTCACCGCGGAGAAGTACTTCTTCTTCTTGAGGAAGATCGGGTTGAAGAGATTGATCTGCTGCGCCATGGCCGCGCCTCAGAGCACCTTGGCCTCGTGGCGCATCGAGGCGCCCACGAGATGGAAGAATTGCCATTGCGCGGCCGCGTCGGGATCCTCGCGTCCATTGAAGTTCACGTGCGCGCAGAGATCGACGCGCTCCACCGGCACGTCGAGCTCGGCCTTGAGGTATCCCTGCAGCCCGCAATCCTCCGCCTCGGGCGCAAGCACCACCTTGGCGATGGTGACGTAGTGGAACTGGCGCTCGAAGTGGTCGAACGTGCGTTGTAGCTCGAGCGCGATGCGGCCGAGCAGCTCGGCGCGCCCATCCTGCGGCCGGCCCAGGATCTGGTGCAGCCCGATGTCGATGCGCCTGGCCAGGTAGAGCTCGCCGCGAAAGGTGACCGTCAGAAGGCCGAAATCCTGATAGAGATACAGCAGCGCGGCGCCGCGCCCCTCGGGCTCGTACAGCGCGCAGATGTTGCGCTGCGCAGTTTCCGGAATGTCGATCACGGTGAGCGGTACTTGCGCCTCCTCGTAGGCCTTGATCCGCTCCTGGATCACCTCGTTGCGCGCTGCCACCGCATACATGGAGTGGCCGCGCCCCGCGACGCTGGATTCCGGAGGAATATCGAGCACGTCGACCATCGCGTCATCCACGTGGTAGTCGAGCATGTCCTTGATGCGCCACCGGATGGCGCTTTTCAGCTCCGCCTGCGGCACCGTCGGCGCCTCTACCAGCACGAGTTGATACTCGCCCGGGTGCAGCAAAGTCGCGCATTGGAAGTCGTGGACGTTCAGGTCCTTCGCAACTCGCTCGAGGGAGGAGCGCCCGGGCTCCACAGGAGGAGTGCTCCCGTAGAAGTCGACGAACGACTTGCCGGAGGTCGCGTACCGCCCGTGGACATAGCTCAGCCTGTGCTCATCCGACGCGAGCACCAGCCAGCCCGGTTCCTTCTTGGTCCTGCGAAACCAGTTGATCATCTCCATCGCCGACATTGACGCGACTTTAAGTTATCTTAGTAACGCATTGTTGTCAATGAGTTTTCCAGTGCATATTGGATACATTAGCGTAGATACCCTATTTATCTCTCTTTCCGATTCGGTGTGCAGCATAACCAAGTTACTGCCGTCTGTCGCCGCAATGCTAGAGGCAAACGCGGAGGGTGCCTGTGAGCGTTTGCAATACTCCGGTGAGCTTTTGCAAGGCCGCGGGCAGACTGCCCGGCCGTGCCTGCCTCTGGACTGGGTCGGACAGCTACTTCGTCAGCGTCAGCACGACTTCGCGCTCGACGTAGCTCGCCGAGAGCGCAGACGCGTTCGGGCAGGCGCCGCTGTTGGGCTGGTTGCAGGCGTTGGACTTGAGGGTATAGGACCGGAACGCAGACGCGCCTTCGGTCGCGCCGACGCTCGAGCATGTGATCGTCGCTGTATAGCCGATCAAAGTTGGCGCGGCGAAGGTTAGGTTCTTGGTCGCACCGCCGCCATCGCAGGACGCCTTGAATGTGCCGCCGCCCGGATCCCTCAGGATTTGATAGGCGGCCCACTCAATGCCGGAGCGCGCAGCCTGGTAGGCGCGCGACGAATCGTAGTCCGCAGCAGAGGAGGCCTGCGACGTAGTCGATACTGTCATCAGGTACGCCACCAGCGCGGCGAGCACCACAAGCAAGAAGACCGCCGCGATGATGAGGAAACCCTGTTCAGGACGTCTGTGCGCGAGCCGGGTCATGGAACATTGTTGACATGCACCGCGTGGTAAAGGGCAGCCGTCTCGGCGCTGCCCCCCGATGTCTGCGTCGAGAGTTGCAGACGCAGGGTGACCAGCCCCACGCCCTGTGAAACGGCCTGGTCGTAGTTGAAGTTACAGTCGCTGACGCCGCTCGCCATGATCGCGCTACCGCCACCGCTGGGCGGCACCGACTGGGTCGCGGTAATCGCGTAGCCCCAGTAGCGGATGAGGTTGCTTCCCGAGCAGCCGTACGTTACCGGACCCTGGATGATGTAGAACCGATCGCTGGGGGACTCGTAGGTGAAAGTATTGCTGGCGAACTCGATCCGATCCTCGCCGGTGAACGCCGTAGCGGCAGTGATCTGGGCCTTGTTGCCCCCCGTTCCCGGGTACTCATAGGCGTCGGCGTTTGTGGTGCCCGGCTGCAGATTGAACACCACTACGTAGTCGCTCGTCGTCACCTTGGAGATGTCCGAGCTCGGGCTGAAGAGGTTGCCTATTGTCTTGAAGCAAGTGTCCGCGGTGGCGAAACTGAGCACATCCCCTGCGTAACCGCCCGTGCAAGTGTTCGTAGCGGCCGGATCCACGTCCGCCCGGTAGCGCCCGCCCACGCGCACCAGCATCAATTCCATGTATTTTCCGGTCGGATCCACGCGCACGCTGTTGGGTAGCGCCAGACGCAGGTCGCGGCCGATGCGCCGCAGCGCCGTGTCGGCGGTATCTGCAAGCGCCGCCCGCTGGCTGGTGTCGATGTACGAACGGACGGGGGCGATAAAGGTTGCGATCAGGGCGCCGAGGATCCCCACCAGCGCTATTACGACCGCAAGCTCGATCAGCGTTACGCCGGCCGCACGGCGAGATTTCGGGGATGCGCGAGCTGCTCTCATGGCACCGTACGGGGCGCGTACATCGTCCTATACCCCTCGAGAGTACGAGTGACGCCTCCAGGCCCCCTAACCTCGATGCTGATCAGGAGCGCTTCAGCGCCGGGTATGGCGTCGGCACCGGAGGCCATCCCCGCCTGTGATACGGTGATTTTTGCGGAGTAGCTATTGAGGCCGGAAATCGGTGTCACCGGGTCAGTAATGTCAAAGATACCAGCCGACATGCCGAACTCGGTGCCCATCGCGAACGCGTTGTAGTCGTTCACGTTATCGAACGGTGTGGTCGCGCTCCAGCGGCTCTCCGGGCCGTACGGCGGCGTCGTTTCCGGGCCGAGATTCTCGATCGCGGCGGCAGACGTGCATCCGTTCGCCCCGACGATCGCGCTCTGTGCCGTCGCGGCCTGGGGGTCGTCCGGGTCGCAATACGTGAACGGCATCAGCGTCACCTCTTCCATCAGCGATTCGGCGATCGCCAGCACCTGCTTGCGCACCTGCGGATCGGAGCTCGATGCGGTCATGGTATTGAACGCCGCGAACAGGCCCGCCATCGCCACGCCGACGATCACGATGAACACGATCAGTTCGACCAGCGTTACGCCGCGGCGCTTCCTAGTGGACATAGCCCGTCTCCGCCTCGACGGTGATCGTCCTTGGCACATCGCCGGTTACTGTAAAAGTGCCGCCTGCGCTGGGGCTTCCGAGCGCGCTGAAGGTGAGGCTCGGCCCTGTGAGCGTCACGTCCGACGGCGCGCTTACCGTGAACGGATCCGTCCCGGGGGGCTTGCGCACCGCGGCGCCGCCGAGGTCCGGATATGTGAGGGAGAGCGTATTCCCGGATACCGCGACGGCCACATTGCGCCGCTGACTGACCGCGATCTTCTGCGCATACCTCAGCGTTGCGCCGATTTCGTTCGCGAAGCCCTCTGTGCGAAACGACGTGACGTTGATGCGCGCCGCCGCGAACGCGGCGAGGATGACCGAGATCACCATGACGACGACGAGTTCGGTCAGCGTGAAGCCGGCGAGCGAGGGTCCGCCTGCGACGCGACACTGGAATCTCATTGCAGTTCGGCTGCCACGTTCTGCGCCAGCGGCGACTCGGGGTGGTCCTTCAGGATCTTCGCCGCGACCTGCTTCGCCTCGGTCAGGCGTCCAGCCGCCGCGAGCGACCGCGCGTACTCCGCCTGCGCCGCCACCGAGTACGGGCGCAGCTTCGCCGCTTTCGCGGCCCATTCGAGTACTTGCTGCGGTGTGACCGGACGATCGAACAGCCCCGGATGAGTTCGGTGCAATTTCGCCAGCTCCAGATAATTGGCGACTTGATACGGTTCCGCGCGCACCCCCTCGCGGAACATCGCGTCGGCTCGTGCTGCGAGCATCTTATTCCCGGTCGCGATCGCTTGGTCGCGCCATATAGTCCCCTCCGCCCAGTAGTGCGCAGACTTGCGGGGCTCCAGCCGGCGTGCCACGGACGCCCAGTAGAGCCCGTTGTCGACGCGGCCCGCGAAGAGTTCCCGGATCGCGTGGTCTGCTGCGAGATCGGCAATCACTGGTTGCGCAAGCCATGCCAGCGCAAAAGACGCGAGCGCCGCTTTAATAAGGGGGGTCGCGGCCTTTTCCCACAGAGCCGGGAACGCGATGCCGAGTCGCGCGGATGAGCCCGTTCGCGACGCGATCGCGCCCAGATAGCTGCCCGTAACCATCAGCGTAAATGGGACGTAAAGCGGAAAATCCACCATTGAGTGAGCGAAGCACCCGGCGAGCGCCCCGGCGCACGCGATCGGCAGCGGATCGCCAGGCATACGCAGGCTCGCTCGGCGCGCCAGGACCAGTGCGGTGCCGACCAGGGCGAGCAGCAGACCGAGGCCGACGATGCCGTATTCCAGCCACACCTGCAGATAGTCATTGTGTGCGAACGGAAAGACGTAGTTGCGGAATACGTACGGCTTGTTCGCCTCGAACAAAGGAAAGAACATGTTTGCGCCGGCTCCCGCGAACGGGTGTTGCAGAATGAGCCCCATCGTCGTCATATAGATCTCGACGCGATCCCAAGTTCCGCGCGCGTATACCACGCCGAGGTCCGTATCGGCGATCCCCGGGGCGCCTCCGCCAAAAGATATATGCCTGAGGAGCGGCACCACGAGGGCGACGATCAGCCACCCCGCGACGAGCGGCAGCCACGTCGGGCGCGCGCGCCAGGCTGCGCGCCGGTCGAGGCATAATGAGATCATGGCCAAACCCGCAAAGAAGGCTAGCAGGCCGCCCCGGCTGCCGCTTGCGATGAGCCCCGCGAATAGCCACAGCGCGAGTGCAACAACGCGCCGGCCCCCCTTGCCCAGTACTTGAATTGCGACCAGTGGGAGCAGTATCAGGTTGATGGCTGTCGCGAATGTATTCGGCGTGACAAAGGTTGCCGCGGCGCGCTCCGGGTTATGGGCAAAGTGCCAGAAGCCGAAGTAGTACTGAAGCAGCCCGAGCAGCACCAACAGGGCTAGGAGCGCGGCGCCGAAGCGGAAGAGCCGGGCGAGCGACTCGCGCGCGAGCGCGGCGCAGGCAGTCGCGGCCGCAAGCAGGATCGCCGGCCGATAGATGCCATCGGCGCTGTAGGCGACGGAGAAAAATGCCGCGTTGGCGAAGAGCCAGCCGCAGTAGACGACTAGGAGGGCAGCGAGCGCGTTCGCGGGAGGCGCGAGCCGTACCTTGGCTCCAGCAAATACCAGCAGCACCAGCGCGCCCCAACGATAGGCGGATGCCGGCAGTACCGACGCGGCGAGCAGCAGCAGCGCCGCGCCAAAAACAAAAAGGGAGGACCAGTCGGTCCTCCCTTCCTGTTTACTCGGCACCTAGGTCGATTAGCTGCAGTAGTCGCTGATGTCAACCGTGGCGGAGTAGGTCGGATCGGCGGCGTAGACGACCGTCGCCGCGCTGCAGGTGCCGCCCCCGAACGTCAGCGACGCGTCCGGATTCGAGACGTTGCCTGCGATCGTGGCGAGCGACTGCTTCACTCCTTGGCTCTTGGCAAAGGTAATGACCGCGGCCGACATCAGCGCGGCCTTGCCGCCATTCACCACCGCCGTCTTGGCGTCTCCGGAGAGATCCTGGAACTTAGGAAACGCGACCGCGGCCAGGATGCCGAGGATCACGATCACGACGACCAGCTCAATCAGAGTAAAGCCCTTTTGATTCCTCTTCATGTTGCCTCCACTAAGGTGCCCTCTTGCGCCGCCGCAGCGGCCCGCGAAAGCGGGGTTATAAAGCAAACGCTATCGGCCGCCGCAGCGAGCCGTCC
>Ga0335085_10010799_pt1 | contig 13618 bp, 10 predicted proteins | sample Lox_Sample_45_FD_206712 | JGI IMG/M metagenome (GOLD analysis project Ga0335085, IMG submission 206712) | Soil microbial communities from Loxahatchee National Wildlife Refuge, Florida, United States - Lox_Sample_4.5 | ecosystem: Environmental > Terrestrial > Soil > Wetlands | place: USA...
TCTCTCCCTGTCGTTTGCGGCGTTCTGCCGATCGTTAGTGGGAGCTATCTTAGCGCAAGGCGGCCCGGAGACGCGACAGCAGCAGCAATTGCCAAGCGCAGAGCGCGGCGAGGAAATAAAGGGCGGCGGCAAAACCGCCGGTCGCATCGTACAGCGTGCCGATGGTCAGCGGGCCGAGCACGCCGCCGATCTCGCCGGCGGTGAAATACATGCCGGCCGCCGCGCCCATGCGCGTCGCGTCGACCTCGCGCAGTTCCATCATCACCAGCACGACGACGACCGAGAGCGTGCCGCGCGCCAGGCCCTGGAAGATGAGGCCGGCGGCCAGCGTGCCGCCGCCCCATTGGATGAAGAGCGGCGCGAGCATCTGGACAACGAACAGCGCGGCGAGGATCTTCATGCGCCGCTCGGGGATGGCGAGGCGCGGAAAGATCAGCGTGCCGATCATGCCGATGACCACCGGAATGCTCGCCCACAGCCCGGCGCGGGTCGGGTCCATGCCGCCGAAGCGCAATATCTCGGGCAGCCAATTGTTGAGCGCATGGCCGAAGAAGAACGTGCCGACGGCGAGGTAGAGCACGGTGCGCATCGCCGGCGCACGCAGCAGCTCGAGATATTGCGCCGAGGAGGCGGCCGGCTTCTCGGCGCGACGCTGGCGTTCCTGCGCGCGGCTCGCCTCGTGGCTGCTGATCGCGAACCAGGCGAGCGCCGCGGCCAGGGCAAGAATGCCGTAGCCGACCAGCACGAGGCGCCAGTCGCCGCCGGCGAGCGCAAGACCGACGCTCGAGGTGAGCGAGAGCGCGCCGATCGTGCCGAGCGACTGGCCCATATTGTAGACGCCCATGGCGAGGCCGCGCTCGCGGCCGATGAACCAGTCGCGGATCACCGTCGGCGCGCCGACCGAGATCAGCGGCCCGCCGATGCCGAAAGCGCCGACCGCGAGCAGCATCGTGATGTAGTTCGTCGCGACGCCGCGCAGCAAGCCCGAGAGCGCAACGACCAGCCCACCGAGCGCCAAGCCACGGCGCGGGCCTATGCGATCGAGCAGCGCGCCGCACGGGATCGCCGCGCCGATATAGACGAGCTGCCACGCGCCGAGGATCGAGCCCATCTGGGTATGGCTGATTTGCAGCTCGGCCGTGATGCGCGAGACCAGCGGCGCGATCGCCGCCGCCGTCGAGCCGAAGCAGAAATAGATCAGCCACACCCCGGCCAGCATGGCCCAGCGATGCGGATGCGACGCGCTCTCTTCCCCCATGCGGGTGCGACTAATGGAAAGCCGGTGCTATCGCAAGGACGGCGCTAGCCCGCGCGCCAGTCGGGCGGGTAGAGCCGCAGCAACAGCGCCTTCTCGTCGTCGGAAAGCGGAAAGTAATGCTCGGTGGCCGATTGGAACGCGTCAGGCCGACAGGGCGACGGGCGGCCACACATCAACAGCGCCGGATTGCTATTGTGCGCGAGGCCGAGCGCGTGCCCCATCTCATGCGCAATCACGTTGCGCGTCGCATTGGGCAGCGTCAGCGGATAGCTTCGGCCGCTCTTGATGCCGATGAGCACGGTCGGCGCGGACATCCAGCGCCGCGTGAAAGAGACGAAATCATCGTCCGACAGCACGATGACCATCTCGCCGGCGTGACCGCGGAGCCAGTCGGGCATGTCGATCGCGCGCCCGCCACTCAGCGCGAGCCCGCTCTGCGCGCTGAGCGCGCCGATCGGCACCGTCCCCGCGCCCGCGCTCACCGCGCCCAAATGGAAGCCGGAGCCGATCTCGCGAAAGGTGCGATTCCAAAACGCGGCGGCGTCATCGACCAGCGACAAGCGCGGATCCTGCGGCGCCGACCACACTGTGATCGCGGGCACGACATGCCAGGCTGGCCCCAAAGCAGTCGCGGCACGAATTCCCCGCGCCGCGCCGGCAATAATCGTCGAACCGAGGCCGATCAGGAAAGCGCGCCGTCTCATACGGGCCGGCGCGCCGCGACGGCTGCGTTACCCCAGCGGGCCGAGCAGCGTTTCGCCGTCGAACGTGTCGCTCAGCCCGTTGACCGTCTCCGGCCAATTGTTGTTGTCGATCTTCGGGCGCTCGTTCTTGCCGCGGACGCGCGCGTCCCAGCCGACCTGCTCCATGTAGTAGTAGAGCTGGATCGTATGGCCGTCTGGATCGACCGCGAAAGCGGTGTAATCCATGCCGGGGAAGAGCTCGGGCGGCAGGTATTTGATCGTGGCGCCGTTCGCCTTGAGGAAATCGATCGCATCGCGCAGCTGCTTGTAGTCTCCGACCTGGTTGCCGAAGCTCATGCAGCTCGTATGCGGCGAGAGGCCGAGTTTGGCCCTGAGCGCCTTCGGGTAGAGCGCGATCGAGTGATGCTCGGTATTGCAGCGCAGGAAAACGCAGCGATGGCCGTCATAGACGACTTCCTCGGTGACGCGCAGGCCGAGGATCTTCGTGTAGAAGGCGAGGCACTTGTCGAGATCGTCGACGAAAAGCCGCACCGGCCCGATCTTGATGACCTTGAACGGCCGCGGCAGCAGCACGCCGCCGACATCGTATTTGAACGGCAGGTTCTCGGTGTTGCGCATGCCGGAGTTCATGTCCATGCCCTCGGACTTGAACATCTCGATCTCTTGATACTCGGAGATCTGCGGCAGATCGGGCTTCTCGTGGAAGCCGCGCTTCCTCACCGCCGGCGGCTTCGACTGCAAATTCCAGCCGATCTGCTCGATGCCGTAATAGATCTCGTTGGTATGGCCTTCCGGATCGGAGGGATAGGAATGCCAGTTCGAGCCGGGCACGTCGCGGCCGACGCGGCCGGGATTGATGCCGATCTCTTTGAAATAATCGATCCCGTCGCCGACTTCGCGCAAGGTGCCGACCTGCCAGGTGATCTGGTTGGTCGTTACTTCGGGATTGGTCACATGGCCACCGGCACTGCCGCGGCCCATGCGATCGAGCGCGGCCTTCGGGAACAGCACGAAGGAATGATGGTCGCTGCCGTGGGTCGTGAAATAGCCGACGGCCGAGATGCCTTCGAAGAGCTTGGCGCCATCCGGGCGAACGCGCGCGAAATCGAGCGTGTCGGTGATCCGGAAGCCAAGCAGGTCGTGATAGAAATGCATGGCCTCGTCCATCTTGTAGACGTTGTAGCCGAAATGGCCGAGGCGCCGGATCTTGAAAGGCCGGTCGAGCAGCACGCCGCCGACGTTGTATTTGCTCCCGATTTTGCTGGTGCCGTCCATGATGTGATCCTCCGCGAGAAGCCGGTGCGCGCGTCATTTTGAGCGCGCCAGGGTTGTTCTGGCAGGGATGATCGCCGAGCGCCTCTGGCCTGTCAACGACGCCCCGGCCGAGCGGAAAACCGCCGCCGCGCGATTGGGTGCCGAACCAACCAAAGGACACGGCGCGACCCGCTGTCGGGCCGCGCCGTTCGCCGAACGCTCCCCGCTTACTTCGCCGAAGCGGTCTTGGGTGCGCCGTAATTCGTCGCGAGGTAGTCGACGACATTGCCGACCTGATCGCCCGAAAGCGGCGCGCCGAAATAGATCATGCGGTTGACGATAGTCTGCCACTCGCCCTTGCTGCGCTTGGTCGCGACGACGCGATCGAGCCCGTGGCAGAGCGCGCAGCCGCCTTCGACCAGCGACTTGGCCGGGCCGTCGGCGAGCGACACTTGCGTCGGCTGCTGCCCCGGGAACGGCACGCCCGGCCCGTAGCTCGCCACCATGTATTTGACCGCGGTGTCGATGTCGTCGGGACCGATCTGTGCGCCGCGCAGGACCATATCGTAGATCTGGGCGCGCCACGCCTTGTCGCCCATGCGGAGCTGGGTGAAGACGTTGGGGCCATGGCACTGCGTGCAGGCGACGGAGACGATCTCGCGTCCCGGGTGATCCGGGAAGGGATTGACCGCCGCCGCACCCGCGCCGAACGCGCCGCCGCCACCGCTCGGCGTCGGTGCGGGAGCCGCCGCGGGCGGCCGTTGCTGTTGCCCTTCCTGCGCGCCCGCCGTCAGCGCAGCGCCGATCAATACGCCCGCGACCGCGAGCGAAACCAAAATTTGCTTCATGATCAAACCTTTCGCGTGCGCTGATCGGCGATGGAGTAAGCCGGGTACCAGGTCGAGGCGGCGCCGACGCCGTCGCGATCGACATGGACGTCGAGCAGATACGGCCGGCCGTCGTAATTCGCCTTCTTCGCCCGCGCGAACGCCGGCTTCAGGTTGTTCGGATCGGATACCACCTCGCCTTCGACGCCGAAGGCTTGGGCCGCCTTGGCGAAATCGACATCCGGGCTGCCGTTGTAGCAGGTCATGTCCTTGCCCATCTTGAACTGCTGGCCTGCGATGAACGACCAGATGCGGTTGCGTTCGTTGTTGTAGCTCTTGTTGTTGACGACGACGTTGGTGATCGGCGCCGCGTAGCGCGACTGGCTCCACAGCGGCTGCGGCCCGCCGAAGAGGCAGCTGCCGTCGCCGACACAGGAAACGACCGGGCGGTTCGGCTGCGCCAGCTTGGCGCCGGTCGCCGCGGCAATGCCCCAGCCGAGGATGTTCGGGCCGGTCGAGATATAGGACCGGCCGCCGCCCCCGCCCCAGGAGATCAGCGGATCCATGGTCCGGCCGCTGTCGCAGTCGGAGACATAGATCGCGTCCTTGTCCATATGCGCTTCGAGCTCGACGCCGAGCCGCTCCATCTTGATCGAGGAGCCGTTGTTGAGGTCGGCGGAGATCATCTGCCGCATCTTCGCCTGCGAGGCACTGTGATCGTGCACGCGGCCGACACGGCCGTCGGCGATCTGCTTCAGCCGGTCCTTGGTCGCCATGCTCTTGACCGCCGCGATGAGATCGGCGACGCCGAGCTTGATGTTGCACACCACGCCGAGATCGACCGGCCATACGCGCGCGAGGCCGGTCGGGTCGCGGCGCATCGAGATCAGCGTCGCGCCCTTCATCGTGCGCTCGGCGCCCTGGTCGCCAATGTTGAGATGCACGTCGACCTGGCCGGGGAAGCGCATATTGGCGGCATAGGCGCCGATATAGAGCGGGTTGCGCGTCGGGAACGGCTTCGACCAATTGCCTTGGCCGGCTTGGCCGCACACGGTGAGCCCCAAGAGCTCGGCGAGCTGGACGACTTCGCCTTCGGCATGATCCTGGGTGATCTCGTCGCCAACCGAGAGCAGCGGGTTCTTCGCCTCGATCAGCATCTTGGCGATGGTCTCGATGTCCTTGTGGTCGGGCCGGATCTTCATCGAGACGTTGAACAGGCTGCCGTCATAGACTGCGGCGGTCGCCTGGCCACGCAGCAGATCGTCGGGGATCGAGAGGAAGACCGGGCCGGTCGGCACGGTCTGCGCGAATTTGATGATGCGGCGCGTGACATCGGGGATATCCGCTGTCGATTCCGCCAGCCACCAATTCTTGGTGATCGGCGCCATCATCTGCTCTTGATGCTCGTAATCCTGGGCGTAGTCGCGGCCTTCGACCTCGGTGCCGAAAGCGGCGACCGTCAGCAGGACGGGAATATGGTCCTTGTAGCTGTTGACGAGCTGCGTCATGCCGTTTGGCAAGCCGACATTGGCGATATGCGCGACGCCGAGCTCGCCCGACAGCCGCGCGTAACCGTCGGCCATCGCGACGACGGCGCCTTCCTGGATGCCCTTGATAAGCTGGATCTCGGGGATGTCGACAAGCGCGTCATAGAACGGCGCGTCACCGGTCGAGGGATTGAAGAAGACGTATTTCACGCCCGCGGCTTTGAGCTGCTGCATGTAGAGCGCGCCGCCATTGCCGCGCACCTGCCGCACCGCGCCCCTGCCCGCGGCTTCCTGCGCCATCGCCGGGCTGATCGTCAGCGAATCGATGAGCGATTTCGCCACCCCGCCGGTGAGACCGGCGGCGCCGAGGCCGCGCATCAGCGAGCGCCGTGAGATTCCGTGTTCAAGATACTGCTTGATGAGATCTTTCATCGGTCGTTTCTCCCTCCAGATGCCGGTGCTCTCGATGGGCGCCGAACGGGTGGGAGCATGCCTGTTTTCCCACCCACCCGCAACGGGCCGGGCCGGCGGCGCGGCGCAAATGTGATGGCGGCGCGCGTTGAATAAAGTTGAACCGCGACCCGAATCCAGCATCTAATCGGCGAGTTTTGGGGATCGGGTGGCAGGACCTGATGCGGGGTGCAGGGTCTCAGGCGCGGCGACGCAGCGCGGCTTCACATGGGACGCGAGGGATCGCCCTCAGTCTCGTCGCCTGCGCCGTGCTGATTTCACTGACAAGCTGCGATACCGCGCAGAACTTCTTGGATCGCGACGATGTCTGCCACGACCAGCGTGCGGCGCTGCGCTCTTACGGCGATTACTTTGCGCAGGACATTCTCGTCGGCGGGGTGATCGGCGCGGCGGTGGGCACGGTGGTCGGCGTCGCGACCCATCAATCGACCGGCACGACGCTCGCGCTCGCGGGGGGCGGCTTCGCGGTCGGCGCCGGCGCCGGCTATTGGGCCGCGGTCGAGCAGAAGAACGCCGACACGGCCGCGCGCCGCCGGCAGGTCAGCAGCGACATCGCGGCCGACAATCAGAAGATCGACGGCGCGCAAGCGGCGTTCAACCAACTCGTCGACTGCCGCCGCCAGGAAGCCGCTCGGCTGCGCGCCGACGCGAAAGCCGGCCGCATCTCGCAGGTCGATGCCGGCAAGCAGATGGCGGCGATCCGCTCGCGCTATGACGACGACATCGCTTTGGGCAAGAAGATCGGCGCCAACATCGCCTCGCATAGCGCCGACCTCGAATTCGCCAACGAGCAGTTGAAGCCGCAGCCTTATGTGACCAAGCACGCTGCGGCGATCTATGCCGACAGCAAGGAGACCAGCGCGAAGCTCGAGAATTTGCGCGCCGGGGCCGTGATCAGCGGCGCCGCCGTCAACACCACCTGGGTCAAGGTCACCCTGTCGCGCGGCCGCACCGGCTACATGCTCGCCAGCGATCTCGATCTCCAGGCCGAGACCATCGCGCGCAACAAAGCCCGCCGCCACACGCTGCCGCCTTCCGCCAAAGGCGATCCGGTCGCCGAAGGCGTGTTCACGAATCTCTCGAAACGCGCCGATTTCGACGATTCCGTTCAAGTCGCATCTTCCAACACCTCGGGATTCGAGATGTCGGGCGGCTGATTCGTGCGCCCAACTCTGCCCGCCCTGAAACGAACACGGCACCGGGCGCCGGCGCTTTTCCTCGCCGCATCGATCACGCTCTCTGCCACCGGCTTCGCGCAGGCGCAAAGCCCCGGCAATGCTGACCCGCCGACGACGCCGTTCCTGCGGCTCGATGCCGGCATGCACACCGCCGAGATCACCGATCTCGCGACCGATAGCGCCGGCACGCTGATCGCCACCGCCTCGACCGACAAGACCGTGCGGCTCTGGCATGCCGATGACGGCTCGCTGATCGCGACCTTGCGCGTGCCGATCGCGTCCGGCGCCGAAGGCGAGCTCGACACCGTCGCTCTCGCCCCCGACGGCAAGCACGCGCTGGCCGGCGGCTCGACCGGCTTCAGCTTCGGGCCGGGCTTTGCCGTCTACCTCTTCGACATCGAGCGCCAAGCAATGATCGGCCGCCTCGCCGGCCTGCCGGCCGCGATCATGGACATCGCCTATGCGCCAAGCGGCAAGAGCTTCGCCATCGGCTTCGCCAAAGCGGGCGTGCGGCTTTATGACGGCAGCGGCAAGCTTCTCGCCGAGGATCACGATTTCGGCGACCGCGTCAGCGCCATCGCTTTCGGCGGCGACGATCGCTTCGCCGTCGGCTCCTATGACGGGCAGATCCGGCTCTACGATGCCGCCGGGCATCGTGTCGCCGCCGCAAAGGCGCCTGGCGGCAAGCGGCCGTCATCCCTCGCCTTCTCGCCCGACGGCAAGCTCATCGCCATCGGCTATGACGATGCGGCGCGCGTCGATCTGCTCGCCGCCGACACGCTCGCGGCCAAAGGCCAGCCGCGCGTCGGCGATCTGCAAGCCGGCGCCCTGAGCGCGGTCGGCTGGACCGGCACGGCCGCGGCGCCGGTGCTGCTCGCCGGCGGCAGCGTGCGCAATCGCGAGGACGTTGTCATCGTCCGACGCTGGGCGAAAGGCGGCGAAGGCGCGGCCACCGATGTCGCGGTTGGGCGCGATCTCATCACGCGTGTCGCCGGCCTGCCGGGCGGCGCCTTTGCTTTCACCACCGCCGATCCGGCCTGGGGCGAAGTCAATGCCGCCGGCAAGATTGCCTATCGCCACGGCAGCCCGATCAACGATTTCCGCGTCATGGGCTATCGCCGTTTCGATGTCGCGCCCGACGGTCTCACCCTCGCCTTCAGCCCGGCGGCGCCGAGCAATCAAGGCGGCGGCAACCCCGTCTATCGCTTCGATCTGCGCGCGCGGAAATTGACCAGGCTCACAGGAGCGGCGGCGACACAGCGCCTCGGCCCGCCGCCGCCGGCGATCGTCACGCGGATGAGCGGCTTCAACACCAACGCGCCGGAGATGAACGGCCATAAGCTCGCGCTGCCGGCGCTCGAGCTCGCGCGCAGCGCCGCCGCGCTCGGGGACAAGGTCGCCGTCGGCACCGACTTCAACATCCGACTTTTCGACGCAGACGGGCACGAGCTCGCCGCCGCGCATCCGGTGCCGGCGCCGGTCTGGTCGCTGGCCAGTGCCGGCGAGAAGCTGCTGGTCGCGGCGCTCGGCGACGGGACGTTCCGCTGGTACACGGTGCAGGGCGCGACGCTGACGCCGCTCGCCGATCTCTTCGTCGCCGCCGACGATCGCCGTTGGGTGATCTGGACGCCGCAAGGCTTCTTCGATCACGCGGATACCGGCGGCAAGGAGCTGGTCGGCTACCAGCTCAATCGCGGCAAGGGCGATGCGCCGGAATTCGTCGGCTTCGACCAGCTCTACCGCGCCTTTTACGCGCCCGATATCGTGCTGGCGCAGCTGCAAGGCCAGACCGGCGCGGCGCAGCAGCGCCTCGGCGCGATCGGCGACGTGCGCAGCTTCCTGCAGGCCGGCAAGCTGCCGGCGCTGCAATGGTCGGCCGTTTGCAGTAACGGCAATTGCGCGCCGCTCGACCCGGGCAAAACCATCCGCCTGCCGCCCGATGTTGCGGCCCAAGCCAAGGCCGCTTTCGTCAATGCGAGCCTGCCGTCCGGCACCAGCGTGCTCACCCTGCGCTACCGCGTCACCGATCGCGGCAGCGGCATCGGGCCGAGCGATCTCTTCATCAACGGCCGCAACGCCGGGCGGCTTTCCGCCGCGGACGTCGCCGCGAACCTGCACGCCGTCGCCGGCAGCACCACCAAAGAGGGCGAGCGCGCGGTGAAGCTCGATCCCGGCGTCAACACGATCGAGCTGCGCGTCTACGACAAGGCCGAGCGCTCCTATGCCGTCTCCGACCCGGTCACGCTGTTCTCGCCGGTCCCGCCGCCGCCGAAGCCGCGGCTTTTCGTCCTTGCCGCCGGGATCAATAACTACGTCGCGCCGGCGCCACAGCTCGATCTCGCGGTGACGGATGCGAAATCCTTCGTCGCCGCGGTCCGCCAGGGCGCCCAGCCGCTTTATCGCGAAGTCGACGCCTATGAGCTCTATGACGATCAGGCGACGGCCGACGGGGTGCGCAAGGCGCTCGACGATATCGCGAGCAAGGCCGAATCGAGCGACGTGCTGCTGGTCTATCTCTCCGGCCACGGCGAGCAGGTCGATAGCGACTACTACTTCATCACCCAGGATTTCCGCATGCCGGCCTCGGACAGCGATGCGGCCATCGACGAGGCGATCAAGAAACAAGGCCTCAGCGGCGAGGACCTGGTCACCCATTTGGGGAAGATCGGCACCAAGAACGGCTTCCTCTTCCTCGACACTTGCCATGCCGGGGCGATCAAGCTCGATACCGGCCCGGCGCGGATCAACCAGGAGAGCGGCCGCTACATCCTGGTCGCCTCGCAAAGCATCCAGGAGGCGCTCGACAGCTTCGACGGCAAGAACGGGGTCTTCGCCTATGCCGTGCTCGAGGGGCTGAAGGGCAAGGCGAGGCAATCGCCGACCGGGCCGGTCGACGACATCGATCTGGGCTTCTATGTTGCAAGCCGGGTCGAGGAGCTCGCCAAGCAAAAGGATCACGACCAGAGCTCGAGTTTCAAAATCTCGGCCGAGGATGCGCGGCGCTTCCCGATCGGCCAGCCGCGCTAAGCGCGCCGGCGCTGGGCAGACCTCAGGTAAGGAAAAGAAAGAAATCGATGAAAATCATTACGCTGGAAGAGCACGTTACGACACCGCTTTACGCCGAGAAAGAGGTCATCACGCCGCGTCGGCGGCAGTCGATGATCGACCGCAGCCAGCGCGTCGGGCATGACGTGACCGCCGAGCTCTTGAACGTCTCGAACACGCGGATCGCGGCGATGAACGAGGCCGGGATCGATGTTCAGGTCCTGTCGATGACCATGCCCGGGCCGCAGGGCCTGCCGGCCGCCGAATCGATCGCCGTGGCACGCGACGCCAATGACCGCATGGCCGACGCCGTCAGAAACCATCCCGACCGTTTTGCGGCCTTCGCCTGCCTGCCGACGCCCGACGTCGCCGCCTCGGTGAAGGAGCTCCAGCGCACCGTCGGCCTCGGCTTCAAGGGCACGATGATCAACGGCCACACCAACGGCGAATTCCTCGACGACAAGAAATACTGGCCGATCTTCGAGGCCGCCGAGGGGCTGGACGTGCCGGTCTATCTCCACCCGCGCGACGTGCCGCCGAAGGCGGCGTTCTATTTCGAGGGCTACCCCGAGATCGCCACGGCGGCCTGCGGCTTTACGGTCGATACCACGATCCATTTCATGCGCCTGGTCTTCGGCGGCGTGTTCGAGGCGTTCCCGAAGCTCAAATTCCTCCTCGGCCATCTCGGCGAGGGCCTGCCCTTCGTGCTCGATCGGATCGAGGACCACACCGCCCTCGCCACCAGGCGCAAGGGCTTCAAAAAGACCTTCGCCGAGACGATGCATGAGAATGTCTGGGTGACGACGAGCGGCAATTTCTCGCCGCCGGCGCTGCGCTGCACCGTCGACGTGCTGGGCATCGACCGAGTGATGTTTTCGGTCGACTGGCCCTATGAATCGAACAAGATCGGCATGGAATTCTTCAACAAGCTCGATCTGCCCCCGGCCGACCTGGAAAAGCTCGCGCACGGCACCGCCGAGCGGCTGCTAAAGCTCTAATTTTCAGCGGGTTGCGGAACCCGCCCTTCCACCCGAGCGTTTGCGATATGGGAGGCCGGCGTCGGCCGGCTCCCTGGCCAAATCGACTCATGGGTTGTGGACGGACGGAGGTCACGATGCCATTCGATGGAAGAGACTATTCCACTCGCATCGATGCACTGGAGAAGATCGATCGTGTGATCGACCAGTTGCCGAGCGAGGACCGATGGTGCAAGGGAGCGCTCTATACCGTCGATGGCAGACGCTGCATCCTCGGCGCGATGCAGGCGGTCAACGGCGCCATGGTCCTGAAGCAGCCGATCCTGCAGGCGATTCAGGAAGTGACCGGCCGGCGCTACACCGCGATCGAGACGTTCAACGACCGCCGCACGACCACCTATTCGCAGGTCGTCGCCGTGCTGCATCGCGCGCGCCAGGACATTATCGACGGCAGCGCGGGCTACAATCCCGGCACCGCCTCGCGCATTTCCTGGCTGAAACGGCTGGTCAGCGTTTCGTAGCCCGGGAGTCTGACGGAAACCGTCAGACCATCGCGCCGATAACCGAAGCGAGTTTGTCGAGCGCGTAGGGCTTGTCGAGCCGCGGCAGGCCGGAATCGTCCTGCGCCGCGAGCTCGGCGTAGCCGCTCGCCAGTACCACCGGCAGGTTGGGCCGGGTCTCGCGGATGCGCCGCGCCAATTCCTTGCCGGTCATGCCGGGCATCGCATAATCCGTGATCACGAGATCGACGCTCGCATCGGCGACGAGCATCTCGAGCGCGCGGCCACCCGAGGACGCGACCTTCACCCGGTGGCCGAGCACTTCGAGCATGCCGACGGTGGTCTCGGCGACCATCGGATCGTCGTCGACGAGCAGGATGCTGCAGGCGCGCGTCTTCGCGCATTCGCTCGTCGCGGCGGCGGCGACCCCGGCGACGATGCGGCGCTCGGCTTCGGCGGCCACCGGCAGCCAGAGCTCGACGGTCGTGCCGACGCCGACGCGGCTCGCGATACCGATCGCGCCGCCCGACTGCTTGGCCATGCCGTAGACGCTGGAGAGGCCGAGCCCCGTCCCTTTGCCCAGGCCTTTCGTCGTGAAGAACGGCTCGGCGGCGCGCTTCAGCGTCGCCTCGTCCATGCCGAGGCCGCTGTCGTTGACGGTGATGCGCACGAATTCGCCCGCCGCAAGCTCGCGCTGATTGTTCGGTCCGATCGTCTCGCGCCGCGCCGAGATCGCGAGCTTGCCGCCTTGCGGCATCGCATCGCGCGCGTTGATCGAGAGGTTGAGGATCGCGAGCTCGAGCTGGTTCGGGTCGACATGGACCAGCGCCAGATCGTCGGGGAAGGACGCGACGAGCTCGATCGTCGGCCCCAAGGTCCGGCGCAGCAGGTCGCTCATATCCTCGATCAGGCGCTGCACGTCGACCGGCTCCGGCCGCAGCTCCTGGCGTCGCGCGAAAGCCAGCAGGCGCTTGGTCAGCGCCGCACCGCGCTCGGCCGCGCGGCTCGCGCCGTCGATCAGGCGGCGCGACGGATCTTCCTCGCCGATGCGCCGCGACATCATCTCGAGATTGCCGAGGATCGCCATCAACAGGTTGTTGAAATCATGCGCCAAGCCGCCGGTCAGCTGCCCGAGGCTGTCGAGCTTCTGCATCTCGTGCACCTGGGCCAGCGCCTGCTCGCGCTCGGCGGTGCGTTCCTCGACGCGGCGCTCGAGCTCGGTATTGGCTTCGGCGAGCTCGGCGGTGCGCTCGGCGACGCGGCGCTCGAGCTCGACATTGAGGCGCTCGAGATCGCGCGTCTTGCGATAGAGCTCGGCGAAGACCCGGACCTTGGCGCGCAGCAGCTCCGGCACCACCGGCACGGAAATATAATCCACCGCGCCGGCCTCATAGCCGCGCAGATAATCGCTTTCGCTGAGGTGAATGGCGGAGATGAAGATGATGGCGGTTTTCTGGAACCGGGGATGCTCCCGGATCATCTTGGCCAGCTCGAAGCCGTCCAGATCGGGCATGCAGACGTCCACCAGGATGACCGCCACGTCCGACTTGAGCAGAAAGGCCAGCGCCTCCTGGGCCGAAGACGCCTTGACCAGATTCTCCCCCAGCTCGCTCAGCATCACCTCATAGCTGAGCAGCTTGCCCGGCTGGTCATCCACCAGCAGGACATTCACGGGGGCCCGGATTTCCGCCGTGTCGTTCACCGGTGCAACCACATGCGCAGGGCCGAAAGCAGCTGCTCGGTATTGACGGGCTTGGCCAGATAATCGGAGGCGCCCGCCTCCAGGCACTTTTCACGGTCGCCTTTCATCGCCTTGGCGGTCAGGGCGATGATGGGAAGGCGGCGATAGGCCGGATTTTCCCGGATACGCGCCATGGTCTGATAGCCGTCCATCTCCGGCATCATGATGTCCATCAG
>Ga0335085_10010801_pt1 | contig 13616 bp, 7 predicted proteins | sample Lox_Sample_45_FD_206712 | JGI IMG/M metagenome (GOLD analysis project Ga0335085, IMG submission 206712) | Soil microbial communities from Loxahatchee National Wildlife Refuge, Florida, United States - Lox_Sample_4.5 | ecosystem: Environmental > Terrestrial > Soil > Wetlands | place: USA: Florida...
CGGGGCCGATACGGCGCGGCGCGTGCATCGAGCTCGTGGCGGTGGGTGCGCTTGTCGGAGGCGCACTGGCGCCCCAGACGGCCAGGCCCGGTCTAGCAGGTCTGGCGGCCGTGGCAGCGCTGGCGGGTCGTGTGGCGATGATGGTCGATAGGCACAGAGTCGGCCATCCGGGCGTGCCCGTCCTGAGCGATGGGTTGATGTGGTTTCTCGCATTGGTGTTTGCCCTGGGTGCGGTCTTCTTGGGTCTCGCCGCAGTCCGCTCTGGCGCGGGCGCCGCGGGCGCGGTCCTCGCCGGGTGCTGCGTCGCCGGCTCGGCCGCAACGATCCGCTCCGTGTTGCGCCGGCGATCTCACCTCCAGGATGCGCAGAGGGACGGCAACGGAGCGCGGCTCGAGCGCTTGTGAGCGAGCTCGATACTCCCTAGCCGTACTCGTCAGCATCGAGTTCGGCGCCGACCTCGACGAGGAACTCGAGAACCGAGCGGTCTAGATGCCAGCCCAGCGACTGATGCTGGCCGGGCAGCTTTTCCAGGCCGTCCTCGGTCACACTGATCTCCTTCTCCTCGCCGTCCTTCATCGCGGAGAACACGCCGAAGTAGCGGACCAGCTGAAGCCAGGCCTGGACCTGGCCGGTGCGCACAAGATCACGGATCGCGCTCGAGTGCGGAACAGCCCTGTCGACGACCTGCTTGACCTGCTCGTTGATCGTCAGTCCTCGCTCGGGACGCGGCCGGCCGATGCCCGCCGCGTCGGCGATCACGCGGGCGCCGGCCGTGAGCTCCTCGGGCGCCATGTGGGTGTAACGGCTCACGGTTGAAAGGTCCGCATGGCCGAGGTCCTGCGCCTCAGGCAGCCTCGACCACGACGCCTCTGCGCCCCTTCGAGCGCTTGGCGGGCACGAGGTGATGCTCGACGCGGCATCCGAGGGCGCCGGCGAAGCGCTCGATGGTCGAGAGCTTGGCGTCCGATGCGGTGGTCTCGAGCCGCGCTAGTGTCGGCTGCGAGGTGTGCATCGCGGCCGCGAGGAGGGGCACCTTGCGCTGCCTGCAGTCTGCGGCCGGGCCGTCTGGGGGCCTTAGGACCGGTGGGCAGGGATCGGACGGTGCGGGCGCCCGCGGATGCTCCAACGCGAGGCGCGATGATGGATCCGTTTCTCGGGTTCCGGACGCGGCCGTGCGAGCGGAGCGCCTTCCGGGGGGGCCCGGTAGAAACGCCGCTTGCCGAGTTCGACGAGACCGAGATAGATGGGAATCATCACCACGAGCACGGCCAGGAAGGCTGCCGGCAGCGCGGTGAAGCCGAGGACGTGAGCAAGTGGGGAGTAGGGCAGCGCGACGCCGATCGCCACGCAGACGATCGTGGCGACCAGCAGGGGCGTGCTCGGCGTGCTGCGGAGGAACGGGATGCGGCGCGTGCGGATCGCGAAGATGACCAGGCTCTGGGTTGCGAGCGACTCGACGAACCAGCCCGATCGGAACAGCGGCGCATGAGCGTTGAAGACCCAGATCATGATGCCGAAGGTGGCGAAGTCGAATACGGAGCTGATCGGACCGAAGAGGGTCATGAAGCGGCGGATGAAGCCGGTGTCCCAGTGCGCCGGGCGCTGGAGCTGCTCCTCATCGACGTTGTCGGTGGGGATCGTCATCTCGCTGGTGTCGTAGAGCAGGTTGTTGAGCAGGATCTGCGTCGGGAGCATCGGCAGGAAGCTCAGGAGCAGCGAGGCACCGGCCATGCTGAACATGTTCCCGAAGTTCGACGAGGTGCCCATCAGGACGTACTTGATCGTGTTGGCGAAGATGCGCCGGCCCTCGACGACCCCGCCCGCGAGGATCCCCAGATCCTTGTCGAGCAGCACGATGTCGGCGGCGTCCCTGGCCACGTCAGTCGCGGTCTGCACCGAGATACCCACGTCCGCGTCGTGCAGGGCGACGGCGTCGTTGACGCCATCGCCGAGGAACCCCACCGTCGAGCCGAGGGCACGCTGGGCCTTGATGATCCGCGACTTCTGCTCCGGGGTCACGCGCGCAAAGATCGTGGTCTCTGGCAGCGCGGCCGCGAGCTGCGCGTGGTCGAGCTGATCGAGCTGGGCGCCGGTGAGCGTCCCGTCCACGGCCAGACCGATGTCGGCGCAGACCTTCTGCGCGACGCGGTCGTTGTCGCCGGTGATGATCTTCACCACCACGTCGAGGCCCTTGAGCCTGTCGAGCGCCTCGTGTGCGTCGGCCTTCGGGCGATCGACGAAGGTGAGGAAGCCGGCCAGCTCCAGGTCACGCTCGTCCTCGGCGCTCAGGGTCGTGCGGCCGTTCCCGGCGCGCGTTGCCACGGCGATCACCCGACTTCCCGCGGCGAACTGCTGCTCGAGCACGGCATGCGCCTGCGCAGGGACCTTCGAGCAGCGGTCGAGCACGGTCTCCGGTGCGCCCTTGACGACGATCTGCCGCTCGTCGCCGGCCGCTTCGACGAGAACCGACGCCAGGCGGCGCTGGTAGTCGAAGGGGAGCTCGGCAAGGCGCCGAGTCTGCTCGGCGCCGGCCTTGCGGGCATCGGGCGCCTGCCAGATCGCCTGGTCCAGCTGGTTGCCGGCGATCACGCGCCCGTCGGAGACGGTCACGTCGTTGCAAAGCAGCGCGGCGCGCAGAACCGCAGGCGAGGGCTGACCGTGGGCGTCTAGAGCGGCCCCGAAGGTGATGCTGCCCTCCGTGAGGGTGCCGGTCTTGTCGGTGAAGAGGACCACGATGTTGCCGAGATCCTCGATGCTCACCAGTCGCTTCACCACGACGGAGTGCTCGGCGAGACGCTTGGCTCCGGTCGAGAGGCTGATCGTGACGATCGCCGGCAGCAGCTGGGGGGTGAGGCCGACCGCGATCGCGAGGGCGAAGAGCACCGAGCCCAGCAGTGAGCGCCCGAGCACGACGTTGATGACCAGGATCGAGCCGGCCAGCACGGCGGTTACCCGGACGAGCAGCAGCGAGAAGTCGCGCAGGCCGAGCTGGAAGGCGGTCTGCGGCTGTCGTTCTCCGAGCTGCATGGCGATCGCGCCGAACTCCGTGCGAGCGCCCGTGCACACGACGACGCCTAGCCCGCTTCCCTCGCGCACGACGGTTCCCATGAACGCGCACGAGGCGAGGTCCAGCGGAGATTCGGGTGCCATCACCGGATCGCTTCGCTTCTCCGCCGCCAGGGACTCGCCGGTGAGCACCGCCTCATCGCACTCCAGACCGTCGGCCTGCAGCAGGCGCAGGTCGGCCGGCACGACGTCGCCGACGGCGAGTCGCACGACGTCGCCCGGCACGAGCTCTGTGACGTCGATCGCCACCGCCTCGCCATCGCGCATGACCAGAGCGGTGTGGCGCAACTTGGAGTGCAGCGCCTCGACCGCCAGCTCCGAGCGGTACTCGTTGAAGAACCCCAGCCCGACGCTCATGCTGATGATCAGGAAGATGATCATCGCGCTCGTACGTTCACCCACGGCAAACGAGGTGAGCGCGGCAGCCACGAGCAGGATCAACAGCGGATTGCGCAGCTGACGCGCGAGCACCGCGAGCGGTCGCGCGCCGTGGCTGCGCAGCGCGTTCGCCCCGACCTCGGCCAGCCGCGCCGTGACCTGATCGTGCGACAGGCCCGCGGCGGCGCTGTCCAAGCGTCCGAGGACATCCTCCGGCGACTGCACCGCGGCCGAGGCAAGCGTCAGCGTGTTCCAACCGATGGCCTCCGGCGACGGGCGGAGTTCATGGACCGTGGTCATGCGGCCATGGTCGCACGGCCGACCTCTGAGCGCGGGCGCTCAACCAACACGAACCTCGACATGGACGGGCGCAGCTGTCGGAGGGCCAATCGGGCTTACAGACCTGCTGAGGAAAGGCCCCGCTCCGGCGGGGCCTCTCTGTGTGGTGAGTCGGCCTACCCGTGCCGCTTCCTGGGCGGCCTCAGCGTCAGATGTGTGCGCGAGGTCAGCTCGTGCGCGTTCCCCGGCAGGGCGACCGTGATCGTGAGCGTCACGGGCAGCCTGCCGAAGCGCCGCTCGAGACGGCGTCCCAGTGCGTTCAGCCTCAGGGTCAACGTCTTCGTCTTCCCCGCCCCGACGGTGACCGTCAGGCTGCCGACCGTGACCGTGCGCCGCCTCTGGCGCTTGGACAGCGACACGACCCTCTTGCCGCGGAGCTTCTCGGTGGTGCTCGCCACCGCGGTGATCGGGCAGGGGGCGCCGGCCGCGCAGGCGACGGTGAAGAGGATCGCGTTGCCACCCGACGCCGAGCGCCCCTGGCCTGAGAGCCGCACGGTCGGCTTCGCCGGCCCCGGCACCGTGGTGAGGGTCTGGTCGGCCCCGACCGCGACGCCCGCCGCGTTCGTGACCACCTCGCGGAAGTGATAGGTCGTCCCCGGCGCGAGCCCGGTCACCGACGCGGTGAAGGATGCGCCGGCCGCCGCGGCGGCGATGCCCTGCGGGGCGGTCGTCGAGCCGTAGGCCGTGGTGGGGCCGAACTGGAACGTCACGCTGCCGGCGAGCGCGTCGGGGTTGGCGGCGAGGCCACTGAGGGTGGCGCCGGTCGAGCTGATGTTGGCTGCTCCTCCCGTCACGGCTGTGGCCGGCGCCCGCTCGTAGGCACCGATGTCGCAGGCCGGGCCCTGCGGGCGCACCACGCCGCGGGCGTCGCGCCCGGGGCAGCCGCTGTCGTCGCCGGCGTCGATCGCCGGGCTGCCGCTCAACAGCGCCATGGTCTGCACAGGGCCCCCGTTGCTCTCCAGCGCGCCGAGCAGCGGGTTCGTGTTGACCTGGTCCCCGGTCCCATGAAAGCCGCACTCGTTGGTGCTGTCGATGTTGTGCCCTTCCGAGAGGACTTCGCTTCCGCCACCGCAGTTCTGGCTCGTCGGTTCGTTCGCGACGCCACCCGTGACGATCGAGTTCTTCGCGTGCAACCCGGGTGAGGACACGAAGATGTTCCCGCCCGTGACGGGCCCCGCGGGCGTGCCGGTCGCGGTCGCCGAGTTGGCGTCGACGGTGGAGTTCAGAAGGGTCACGAGACCGCCCCCGGCGTTGATCCCGCCGCCCGATCCCGCGCCGGCCTGGGCGCCGTTGCTCGTGATGCTGTTCGCGGCGATCGTCGCATCCGTGAGCGTGGTCGGCGATAGGCGATCCTCGAGCCCGCCGCCGACGGTGAAGCCGCCGGCGCCGCTGCTCCCGCCCGTGGCGCTCGCGGTATTGCCCGCGATCGTGACGTCCGCGAGCGTCACCGGGCCGGTGCCTTCGTAGAGGTCTATTCCCGCGCCCTGGGCTTCGTCGCCGTTGCCGGTGGCCTCGCTGGCATTGGAAACGGCCCTGTTGTCGCTCACGCTGAGGTCTTCGAGCGTGAGCGTCGTGCCCGCCTCGCCGCGGTAATGGACGCCGCCGCCGCCAGCGATGCCGCCGCTCGCGCCCGAGCTTTCGACGAGGTTGCCTTCGACTGCGCCCCCGAACATCGTGAGGCTCGATTCGCGAATCGAGAGCCCGCCGCCTTCGGTGATGCCGCCGGGCTGGGTGCCCGTGGCGTTGGCCAGCGTCCGATTGCCCGACACGGTGGTGTCGATCAGCGTGAGGTGGGCGCCGAATCGAGCCGCGATCCCGCCGCCTTCGGCGATCCCGCCCATGAATGAGCCGGAGGGGTCGCTCGAGTCGGCCGTGTTGTCGCTGATGACCGAGTCCGCGATCGTGACGGCGGCTTCGTCGACGAAGATCCCGGCGCCACTGACGAGGCCGTGGGGCGCGGCCTCGAGGCCGTCGGTGACCGTGACGCCCGAGATGGAGACCGTGACCAGGCCGGGCCGTCGATGCGCATCACCTGCTGGACGCCGCTCCCGCTGATCACGGTGGCACCGGCTCCCGCTCCCTCGATGGTGAGGGAGTGCGTGATGATGAGCGGTTCGGAGTCGAGCGCGATCGTGCCGATGCCGGCCGGCACGACGATCGTTTCGCCTTCGGCCGAGGTGTTGATCGCTTCACGCAGCGAGCCCGCACCGAGGTCGGCGTTGTTGGTCACCGTCATCGTGCCCGCGCGGCGATCCCCGTCCAGGCCAGACCCAGCTGGGCCGCGACGGCCGCCGCGAGGAGGAGCGTGCGCCTCATCCAGCCGATCTTACCTGCGGGTGCTGGGGCCGCGGCGGGTGGCACTCGGCGGCTTGGCCGCGAGGGGCGCAGCGCGTCCGTCCGCGCGGTATGGTGGCCCGGCCTCCGCGCGATCGGGAGATCGAGCCCGGTGGCAATGGCGGCGGCATCCCCAACAGAGGAGGCGGTGCCATGAGCGACAGCTACGACGTGATCGTGATCGGCAGCGGTGCCGGCGGGGGTACGCTGGTCCACCGGCTCGCGCCGTCCGGCAAGCGCATCCTGCTGCTCGAGCGCGGCGACTGGCTCCCGCGCGAGCCACAGAACTGGCTCGCCGAGGACGTGTTCGCGCAGAACCGCTACGTGTCGCCGGACACCTGGTATGACGGCGCCGGCAACAGCTTCCAGCCGCAGGTGCACTACTTCGTGGGCGGGGCCACCAAGATGTACGGTGCGGCCCTCTACCGCCTGCGCGAGGGTGACTTCGGCGAGATCCGCCACCACGATGGGATCTCGCCGGCCTGGCCCATCTCCTACACCGACATGGAGCCCTACTACACCCAGGCCGAGGAGCTCTACCGCGTGCACGGCGCAAGGGGAGAGGACCCGACGGAACCGGCCGCCAGCGCGCCCTATCCCTTCCCGGCGGTCTCACACGAGCCGCGCATAGCAAAGCTCTCCGAGGACCTCGAGGCGGCCGGGCTTCACCCCTTCCACGCGCCCTGCGGCGTGATGCTCGACGAGTCGAACATGCCCTACAGCGCGTGCGTGCGCTGTCCCGACTGCGACGGCTTCCCCTGCCTGGTCCACGCCAAGTCCGACGCCGAGGTGTGTGCGGTCAGACCGGCGCTCGAGCACCCAAACGTGACCCTGCTGCGCAACGCCGAGGCGGTGCGGCTGCACACCGACGCGAGCGGCGGGACGGTCACCGAGGTCGAGGTCAGGCGCGACGGCGAGGAGAGCACCGAGCGCCTCCGTGCAGACGTGTTCGTCGTGTCCTGCGGCGCGGCGAACTCGGCGGCTCTGCTGCTGCGCTCGGCCAGCGACGAGCATCCCCACGGCCTCGCCAACGGCTCCGATCAGGTCGGGCGCAACTACACCTTCCACAACAGCCAGGCGGTGCTCGCCATCTCAGAGGAGCCGAACCCGACGGTCTTCCAGAAGACCCTCGGGGTGAACGACTACTACTTCGCCGGCGACGAGTTCGACTACCCGCTCGGCAACATCCAGATGGTGGGCAAGTCCCAGGCGCCCATGTACCGCGGGGAGAAGCCGATCGAGACCGCGCTAGCGCCCACCCGCACGCTGGAGCGGATCGCGACCCATGCGGTCGACTTCTGGCTGTCCACCGAGGACCTGCCCCGCGCGGACAACCGCGTGACCCTCGACCCGTTGGGCAACGTCACGCTCACCTACAGGCCCTGCAACGAGGTGCCCAAGCAGCAACTGCTGGCGAAGCTGAAGTCGCTGCTCGGCAGCCTGGGGATGCATCGCGAGCATCTGATTCCGCGCCACCTGTATCTGAAGAACGACATCCCGGTGGCCGGCTGCGCCCACCAGGCCGGCACCTGCCGCTTCGGCTCGGACCCGGCCACCTCCGTGCTCGACACCGACTGCCGCGCGCACGAAGTCGACAACCTCTACGTCGTCGACACGAGCTTCTTTCCAAGCATCGGCGCCGTCAACCCGGCGCTGACCGCGATCGCGAACGCGCTGCGCGTGGGTGACCACCTCACGGAGCGGCTCGGCCCGTAGACCATATGGCCCAGCGAGCCCCGCCCGGGCTCAGCCGGCGCCCGCGCGCACCCGCTGCCGGCGCCGGACGGGCGGCTCGCGGGCCGGGCATGCCCGGCGCTCAGGCGCTGCCGCTCGGCTGCGGGCGCGGCGCTCCCTGCGGCTCGGCCCGGGCCGCCGGCGCGGGGGCCCCCTCGGTGCTCGCCTCCTGCTGCACCCCCCTCCTCAGGCCGAGGACGGCGACCACGGCGGCGGCCATGATCCCGGCCATCACGAGGAGCACGGAGCGCGTCGAGTAGGCGAAGTCCAGCCGGATGAAGTGCGGTATCGCCGACACCGCGCCGCCGGCATGCGACTGCGCGAGGCTCGAGGCCTGTGCGTGGGCGCGCGCCTGGGAGAGCCCCTGCGCGACCAGCGAGGTGGTCACGCGCGAGCGCATCTGCGACACGAGGATCGTTCCCAGGATCGCGAGCCCGAGGCTCGCGGAGTAGTTGCGCACGGTCTGGGTGATGCCCGTGGCCTCGCCATAGGAGAGCCGCGAGGCGCGGTTGATCGCGTCGGTGTTGGCCGGCCCGAGCATCATGCCCATGCCGGCACCCGCCACGATGATGTCGATCTGCTGCGACGAGAACTTCAGGCCGGTGACCTGTTCGGCCCACAGGTAGAAGCCCACGGCGGCGATCGCGCAGCCGAGCACGACCGGGCGCTTGGCGCCGATGCGGTCGAGCATGCGGCCCCCGACCTGCGCGGCGATCACGAAGCCGATGAAGAAGTAGAGCAGCAGCTCGCCGGCTTCGGACGGTGTCTTGCCGAGGCCCAGCTGGGCGTACTCGCTGGCGAAGAAGAACACGGGCACGAACACGAGCATCGATATCGCCAGCACGATGTTCTGCACGAGGAACGGGCGGATGCGGAAGATGCTCACCTCGATCAGCGGCGATTCCGTGTTCAGCTCGACGAAGTAGAAGACGACGAGGATGATCGCCCCGATCGCCACACAGATGCCCGTGGCGGGATTGCCCCAACCCCAGACCGCGGACTGCTGGAAGCCGAACACGCTCAGGCCGACGCCTGCGGCGATCAGCGCCAGGCCGCGGTAGTCCATGCGCGCCGGCCGGTACTCCGTGGTGGGCCGCGACAGCATGATCAGCAGGAGTGCGATCAGCGCCACCGGGATGTTGACCCAGAAGATGGCCCGCCAGGTCCACTGTGTGAGGAAGCCGCCGAGGATCGGGCCGATGGCGGTGAGGCCGCCGGCGATGCCGAAGAAGATCGCCAGCGCCCGGCCGCGTTCGCGCAGCGCGAACGTCTGCACCACGATCGCGAGTGCCGCCGGGAACATGATCGCGCCGCCCGCCCCCTGGACCACGCGGAAGGTGACTATCCAGGCCTGCGCGAGGCTTCCCCTGGGCGTCAGCCCGCAGAGCGCCGAGGCACTCGCGAACACGATCACGCCGAGCGTGACCATCTTGCGATGCCCGACCGTGTCGGCGAGCCGGCCGCCGAAGGCGAAGAGCGCGGCGAGCGAGATCAGGTAGGCGTTGATCGCCCACTGCACGCCCGTGCTCGTGAGGTGCAGCTCCCGCTGCACTTCCGGGGCCGCGATCGACACGATCGTCTGGTCGATGAAGGTCATCGACACGGCGAAGATCATCGCCGCGAGGATCAGATTGCGCGATTGACCACCCGAGGCGCCGGTTGCCATCGGCTCGATATATCACGCCCGGCCGAGGCCCGCCCGGCCGCTGGCCCGGCAGACGTAGAATGGTCGTCCAATCGCGAGACCAATAGTCCACAAAACGGCGCTCTGACGGTGCCTTGACCTGCTAGCTTGGCAGCACGACTCCGCGGCGAGGGGCCGGTGGTCCAAACCGGCGCCGAAAAGGGCAGGACGCGGTCATGAAACGGAGCTGAAGTGCCGATGAGTCAGTAAGCATGCCCGATGTATGGACATGGGGCGCCTTCACTGCAGGAAGGTGGCGGCCAGACGTGCCGCAGCTGACACGCGAGCCACATGGCCCGCGCAGTAGCCGGCGCGCCGCCGCGACAGCCGCTCTGGGAGCGGCCGTAGGGCTGTTCGCGTCGCTCGCTCCCCCGGCTCTCGGGGCCACGGCGCCGTCGAGCGCCGAACCACTGCCGGCCGCGGACTACTCGGTGCGCGCCGCCTGTCAGCGTCCCGGACCGGCCGAAGCCGGCTGCCTCGCGCTCCAGCTGATCCCCGTGACCAACGCCGCCGTGGCGCGCACCCATCCCGTCGCGATGGTCAAGCGCCGGGCGATACGCTCGGCGAGTGCGGCCGAAGGCGCCTATGGCCTGCGTCCGGCGGACCTTCACGCCGCCTACGCCATACCGAAGGAAGCGCCGGCGACCGAGACGATCGGCATCGTCGACGCCTACAACGACCCCACCGCCGAAGCCGACCTGAGGGTCTACGACGAAGAATTCGGCCTGCCCGCCTGCACGCACGCGAACGGGTGCTTCACGAAGGTCGGCCAGACCGGCTCCACCAGCAGCCTGCCCGCCACCGACGGCGGCTGGGCGGTCGAGATCTCGCTCGACATCGAGACCGCCCACGCCGTCTGCCAGAACTGCCGCATCCTGCTGGTCGAGTCGAACTCCGCCGAATACACCGACCTCGAAGCGGCCGAGGAACGCGCCGTGACGATGGGCGCCGCGGCGATCTCGAACTCCTGGGGCGGGCCGGAGCCGGGCAGCGAAAGCGGCGCCTTCAATCATCCCGGCGTGGTCATCGCGGCGGCCTCCGGCGACTTCGGCTACCTCAACTGGGACGTTCCCGCAGAAGAAGAATGGGCACGCGGCTATGCCGACTACCCGGCCGCCTCGCCGAACGTGGTGGCGGTGGGGGGGACCCGCCTGGCGCTCAAGGAAGGCACCAACGAATGGAAGGAAGAGTCCGTCTGGAACGACGGCGCGCCGACCGGCGGTCACGGGGCGGCAGGCGGAGGCTGCAGCGAACGCTTCACCGCCCAGCCGTGGCAGCGCTCGGTCTCGGACTGGCTGGAAATCGGCTGCGGCACCGACCGCGCGGTGGCCGACGTGGCAGCCGACGCCGATCCCTACAGCGGCGTGGCCGTGTACGACTCGACGCCCGAAGTCAGCGGGCACAGCGCGCCGAAGTGGACGACCGTGGGCGGCACCAGCCTGGCCTCGCCGATCATCGCCTCCACCTTCGCCCTCGCGGGCGGCGCCAACGGCGTTTCCTATCCCGCCAGCACGCTCTACGCCCACCTCGGCTCCGGATCGTTCCACGACGTGACCAGCGGCTCCAACGGCGAATGCACGAAGGCCTTCAACGCGAACGCCGGGCACTCCGGCTGCACCACCGCCGAAGAGCGCGCGAGCTGCCCGAGCAAGCTCATCTGCCTCGCGGCTCCCGGCTACGACGGGCCGACCGGCGTGGGCACCCCGAACGCGCTCGGCGGGTTCATCCCGCCGAGGCCCACCGTGACCGCGGTGACGCCCGACGAAGGGGGCACCGACGGCGGGCGCAGCGTGAGGATCACCGGCACCTACCTCGAAGGCGCGAGCGTCGACTTCGGGGCCAACGCGGCCAGCGAAGTCACGGTCGAGTCCGCCACCGAACTGAGGGTGCAGAGCCCCGCCGCCGCGGCTGCGGGCACGGTGGACGTGACGGTCACCACCGCCGGCGGCACCAGCGCGACGTCCGCCGCCGACCAGTTCACCTACTACATCCCGCAGCCGCCCACGGTCAGCTCCGTGACGCCGTCGCAGGGCTCGATCGCCGGGGGCACGACCGTGACGGTCACCGGCACCAACCTCGAAGGGGCGAGCGTCCAGTTCGGCGCGATCCCGGCCAGCGAAGTCACGGTCAAGTCGCCGACCGAACTGACCGCCAAGAGCCCGGCGAACCTCGCCGGCACGGTCGATATCACGATCATGACGGCAGGCGGCACGAGCGAACAGGCCGAAGCCGACCAGTTCACCTACTACATCCCGCCGCCGCCCACCGTGACCGCCGTGACACCCGGCGAAGGATCGACCGCCGGGGGCACCCGGGTGACGATCACGGGCGAACACCTGGCGGCCGCCACGGCCGTGGACTTCGAAGGGACCGCCGCCACGATCGTGTCGGACACCGCCGGCTCGATCACTGTGGACACGCCCGCCCACGCCGCCGGCGCGGTGAACGTGTCGGTGACCACGGTGGGCGGCGAAAGCGAACCGTCGAGCGCCGCCCACTTCACCTACCATCAGCCGCCCAAGGGCTCGAACGGGTTGGAAGGATCGAGCGGCGAAGGAGGTGGCACCGGCGGGAGCGGAAGCACCTCCGTGGAGACCACGACCACCACGGCGACGGTGGCCACCACGGCGGCGACGGGCGGCGCCTTCAAGCTGATCGGCAAGCCGACGGTGAACTCGCGCACGGGCGCAATCACCTTCAGGGTGTCCGTCCCCGAGGCCGGGACGCTGACGTGGCTGCTGTCGTTCCGCAACGGCGTCAACGGGGTGTACGCGGCACGCCACGGCCAGATCCGCTGCAACGGCCGCCAGGTGGCCTTCGGCAACCGCTGCTGGCCGGCGAGGGTCGTCTACGGCCAGGGCGCCAAGACGGTGGCGGAGTCGAGCGCGACGAGCATCACGGTCCTCCCCACCGGGCCGGCGCGCCGCGCGCTCTCGAGGCTGCTCAAGCGCGGCCGAGGCCTCTCCGTGGCGGCGCTCTTCGACTACCACGCACCGGGAAGTGCCACGACACAGGCGCCGACCACCGTGTCCGTGAGGCTGAGGCGCGCGCGCAGCGCCGGAGGCACGCACACGGTTCGCGCGATCCAGAACGGTGTCGCGCATGCGCTGCTCGCGCCGCTGTCGTCGCTAGTGGCCTTCTGAGCCCGCGGCCCCGGCGCCGTCCTCGCTCGCGGCCCCCGGCGTTGCGGCGCCCGCCTCGAGCTCGTCGTGGGCCGCCTCGCCCTTGGTCTCGAGGAGCCAGCGGCTGAGCGCCGTGTGCATGGCGGCCACACCGACGATCGGGGCTCCGGGCTCGCTCCAGCCGGAGGGCACCACGGCGAAGGGCTTCATCTGCGGGCCGCCGAGGCCGCCGTGCGAGCCCATGAACTCCTCGAAGGGCGCCACCTCGTCGGCGTCGGGGTCATAGAGGCTGTTGACCAGGATGTCCGGGCAGTGGGGGAAGCGGTCGTGGCGGCGCAGGTGCTCGGCGGCGGTGGGGTGGAAGTCCGCCAGCGGGTCGTCCCCCTCGATCGCGTCGTCGTCGAGCCAGCGCCGCCCGGCGGCCCCGATGACGACGGCACCGCGCGCCTGGGTTCGCACCATCAGAAAGCCGATCCCGGGGTGGCCGGCGAGGGCGTCGAGCAGCCGGGGGTGGCTCTCGGCGATCTGCTCGGCCGTGAGGCGCCCGGAGCCGAGCGGCAGGTAGACGAGCCCCAGGCAGCCGGAGGCGAGCACCACGGCGCGGTCCTCCGGCGGCGCCTTGTCCTGCTCGCGGCGCTGCTCCAGCGCGGTGCGATTGGGTCCGAGTGCCACCGTGCCCTCCATTGCCCGGCTGCGCGTGGCGCGCGCCAGCGCGCGAGCGGGCATGCCGCTCTCCTCGCGCGCGTCACCCAGCACGGCACCGACGTCGCCCCAGGCCTCGTCCACGGCGACCGGGGCGTAGACCTCACCGCTCTCGAGCGCCCGTTCCACCACCTGCTCGAGCGTCTCGCCGTAGCGCTGGCGGAACGGGGCGCCCTGTGTCTGGCCGTGATCCGAGAGGACCACGAGGTGATACGGGCGCGGCGACTGGGCGGCGGCACGCTCGAGACGCTCCAGCT
>Ga0335085_10010802_pt1 | contig 13615 bp, 10 predicted proteins | sample Lox_Sample_45_FD_206712 | JGI IMG/M metagenome (GOLD analysis project Ga0335085, IMG submission 206712) | Soil microbial communities from Loxahatchee National Wildlife Refuge, Florida, United States - Lox_Sample_4.5 | ecosystem: Environmental > Terrestrial > Soil > Wetlands | place: USA...
AAGACTGTCAGCGACTTCGAGGTGAGCGCTGATATCGTCCTGCATAAGGGCATCATGAACGATGCCGATCCGCTGGCTTATGAAGCCGGTGCCGTTTCCGATTTCCTGGTCAACCAAGTCTCGCCGCCCGAGTAAGCTGGCGACGCGCAGGCGCCATGGAAGGATGAAGTCATGATCCTGCGAAAGCGTCTTCTGGCCTTTTCCTCTGCCACGGCGATGTTCGCCTTTTTGGCGCAACCGGCTGTGGGGGCGCCTTGGGTGCGCGGCTTCGTGGTGGGCACCTATGAATATGCTTTCCATTATGGCGGCCGGGCCGGCTATGAGCGGACAGGGGAGATCGAGCCCGGATCGGATTGTCTGCACGGCAGTTCGACCCATTTCGCCAATGACACCCAGACCCGCATCGCGGTCGCGCGCCAGCCTTGGCGCTCCCAGCAGGAGATCGACTGGATCGCCAAACCTCCGGGATTGGATCAGGTCAAGGCGCCGGTCTTGACGCGCTTTCATATCTGGGACCGCGCCGTTTCCTATCGCGGCTGGCGGCGCGGCATCGAGACCTATGTGAATCCCTTTGCCGCGGTCGATCCGGGCGAGCCGGAAGTGGCGGGCCGCATTGCCGACGGATTCAATCTGGATGGCAGGATCGGCCCCAAGGATTTCGTCAGCCCTGACGGCGAGAAGGGCATTGACAATGCGCTCTATCGCGCCTGGGGATGCGATGCGCCCTGGCGCGGCAACGGCAACGCCACCCTCGACCTGCGGGCCAACGACAAGATGCAGGAGGGGCTTTACACCATGGTGATCCGGATCTCCGGAAACCAGGACCCGATGAACGACAAGGACGTCACGCTGGAGATCGGCTATTCGCCGGATCATATCGTCAAGGATGCCCGCGGCAATGTGGCGACGGACTTTTCCTATCGCATCGTCAAGACCCAGCAATATACCAAGATGAAGGCGAGGATCCGGGATGGCGTGCTGGAAAGCGAACAGGTTGAGGAGCTGCATGCGCCCCGTATCGCCTGGTTTTACGATCATACCGGCGATGCCGACTTCCATCGGGGCCGCATCCGTCTGATCGTCAACCCGGACGGTAGCGCGAGAGGCTTAATCGGGGGTTATCGCAACTGGCGCGATCTTTATGCCGAAAATACCTTTGCCCAGGATGGCGGCCAGCAAGGCATCCGTGAGCATGAGGACGGCGTGTCGCTCTATTACGCGCTCAAGCGCAATGCCGACGGCATGACCGATCCCAGCACCGGGCAGAATATGGGCATCTCAACCGCCTATCGGATCACCGCGGCCCCGGCCTATGTGGTGGACCCGGCAAAGCCGGCCGAGGTCACAGTGCTGACGGCAGAAGATCCGCGCCGCAAGGCCTATCTGGCCATCGAGGCCGCGATGATCAAGGCCACCACCACCCGCATTGTACAGCCCGTGCCTCCCGGGACCACGGAGGCTTCGGTTCCGGCCCTGGAAAACATCATCGGCGATCTACCCAGCAAGGACTATTTCCTCAAGATCCTGGACCGGCCACATTATGTCAATCCGGTCGATGATTTTGGCAACGAGGTCAAGCCGGCCCGGCCACAACGGCAGGTGAGTAACGACCCGCCGTCTGCAGTTCGGATCGCGCATTAACGTTCAGTGATCGCGTACAGACCCATCGACGCTGTCCCACATTTCCGGGAACTGCCATTCGGGAATGCCCCGCTCATTGTCCACCAGATGTTCGTCCAGTGCGATGCCAAGGCCTGGGGCGTCGATATTGCCTTTTAGGATGATTGCGCCTTGCGTCATCACGAATTCTTTTTGCAGATATCCTTTGCCCATGGGGCTGCGCTCCACGCTGGGACCGCCGCTCACCGCCTGGAGGCTGGGCACTTCATGCGCCAGGAAGTTGGGAATGGAGGCGGCGACGTGCATGGACGCTGCGAAGCCGACCATGCCTTCCTTGGAATGCGGCAGCATGTCGGCATAGAAGGCTTCCGCCAGCGCTGCGATCGCCTTCATCTCGGTGACGCCGCCGGTATGGGTGATGTCGGGCTGCAATAGCTGGGCGGCGCCCGCCGTTAACAGATCGCGGAACTGCCATTTGGTGACCATGCGCTCTCCGGTGGCAAAGGGCACGGTGGTTTTCTTGGCCATCTCCCCCATCAATGGCAAGTTCTGGAACTGGATCGGTTCTTCAAAAAACCAAGGCCGGAACGGCTCCAGCGCCTTGATGATCTCCATCGCGGCTGGCGGTTCATGATCGCCATGCATTTCGATCCCCAGATCGAAATTGGGGCCGACCAAGTCGCGGATCGCCTTCACCTTTTCCACGAAACCATCGATGTAATAAGGATTCTCCGAGGCTCGTGACAGCCGGCCGCGCGTGGAAGAAACGCTGGTCTTCATCGAAGTATAGCCGGCAGCCAGAACATGGCTCTTGGTCTCTTCCACGCTCTCGGCCTGGCCATAGCAACGGATGCGGTCCCGAGTGGGGCCGCCCAAAAGTTCATAGACCGGCACGCCCAGCGCCTTGCCCTTGATGTCCCACATGGCGATATCCACCGCCGACAGCGCGCTGGTGAGGATGATGTCGCCGCGATAGAAGGCATGGCGATACATGGCCTGCCAATGATGCGCCGGCTGACGCGGGTCCTTGCCTTTGAGATAGGGCTCGAGCTGGGAGATCGCCGCCATCACGGTTTCGATCTTGCCTTCCACCGTGCCTTCGCCTAGGCCGATAATCCCCGCATCGGTGTGCATCTTGACGAAGATGCTGCGGAGCGACTGGACGGGAATGATCTCCAATCGTGTGATCTTGAGGGCTCCCCGCGGGTCGGCCAGCGCCCGGGATGTGTTGATGAGCTGGGCTTTGGCATCGGCCATCATGGCGCGTTCGCTTGCCAGCAGGCCGCCCATGCCAAGACTTGCGATCTGCATCCAGTGACGGCGGCTGGTTCTGGTCATGGCGATTCCCCTCGAAGATTCCATGTCGTGGCGGCATCTGTTGCAATTGCGAAGACCAGAGCCATCAGCGACACGCTTCGTTCCATGACAAATCCGCGCCGCCCACCGTTGAATAATCGTGGCCGGCATGGGCGGGCGCAAGAAAATTCGTTAGCGGTATCAATCCCGCGAGAAAATGAATTATGGTTGGACTGGCCCCACAGAGAGACGAGCCCGCTTTCGCTGGAGGATGTCATGCGCCTTTCCCGCCGCGACCTGGTGAGTATGGCCGCAGGAGCTGCGACAATGGCTCAAGGCACTGCCGACGGCTTTGGCCAGACTGCCAACGGCAGCGACTTCTCTTCGCTTGATGCCTTGGCAAAAGCCAAAGGCCGGTCCGGCTTCGGCAGCTTTCTGAACAGTTTTGCGCGCGATCCCGCCCAAAATCACGGCATCCCGGCCGACTTCGACGATATCAAGGCGCGGGACGTGCATCTGAAGGAATGTGGCATCGTGACAGCCGGCGTCTATTGGACATGGACCAGACCGAATGCAAAGGACTTCCTGTTTTATAATTCCGACCGCGTTATCGACTGGGCGGAGCAGCATCAGCTGAAGGTCCGCGGCCACAATCTTGTCTGGCTAAGGTCGGACCGCATGCCGGAGTGGCTGAACAATTACGATTTCGGATCCCGTCCGGCGACCGAAGCTGAACGACTTCTCCGCGAACATATCGCCACCTTCTGCAGGCGTTACGGCACGCGCATATTTACCTGGGACGTGGTGAATGAAGCGATCGACCCCCATACCGGCCTCATGCGTGATGATGCCTTTCACAAGCGGCTGGGAGATGCGGTCGTGGATATCGCTTTCGACGCCGCCCGCCAGGCCGCGCCACATGCTTCCCTGGTCTATAACGACTATATGGGCTGGACGGACGGCAGCGCGCGCCACCGTGATGGCGTGCTCAAGCTGCTATCCCGCCTCAAGTCACAGAACATCCAGGTCGATGTCCTCGGCGTGCAAAGCCATATCGGCCCGGGCCTGATTGGCGACGTCATGGGCAACCTCAGTTTCGATGCGCATGAACGAGCTTCGCTGAAGAGCTTTCTGGACGACGCGACCGCGATCGGATACCGGCTTGCGATAACCGAATTCGATGTCGGTGAATCGGGATTGCCGCCGGACAATCGGGTCAGAGACGAGGCGCATGCCGACATTACCAGGCGCTATCTCCAGTTCATGCTTGCCTATCCCAAACTCGATTACATTGTCGCCTGGGGGCTGGTGGATCATCATTCCTGGCTTCAAACCCGCAATATGCGCGAGGACGGCGCGCTCAAGCGGCCCACGCTCTATGACCCGAATTATCAACCCAAGTTGATGCGCCAGGCGATTGCAGATGCATTGCGGTCGGCGCCGCGGAGCGGTTGAGAGCGCTACTGCAAATTCGGTTTGATGCGGGGAGGACGTCATGAAATCGCGAATTTGTTTGATAGGGGCGGCCATGGCGCTGTTGGCCGCTCCGGCCGGCTCCCAGGACCTGCGCTGGCAGCCCGATATCACGCGCCAGCAGAGTTATGTGCTGCACCGCGCATCAAGCTCCGATCCGACCGGTGCCAATGCCGACGCACGCAAGGTGGCGCCCGGCGCGACCTTTACGGTACTGGATGCCGACGGTCCGGGTTTGATCTCCCATATCTGGTTCACCATCGCCGACAACGAACCCTATCATCTCAAGCGCATCGTCTTGCGCATCTATTGGGACGGTGAGGCCGCGCCAAGCGTGGAGGCGCCGATCGGCGACTTCTTCGGCCTGGGCCTTGGCGTCTATCACAGCTGGCACTCCGAACTTTTGTCAGTCGGCAGCATCAAAGCCCTGAACAGCTTCTTTCCCATGCCATTTGCGCATCACGCCCGGATCACCGTCACCAATGAAGGCCAGCAGCAGATCAACAGCCTTTACTACAATATCGACTACCGCAGCTATGCGCATCCGCTGCCGTCGGACACGCTCTATTTCCATGCCCAATATCGCCAGTCCCAGCCCAATCATGGCTGGACCAATGACTGGAAAACCAATGGCGATCCGCTAATCAACACCAAGCCCAATCTGACAGGTGACGGAAATTACGTCTGGATGGATGCGCAAGGCCATGGCCAGTTTGTCGGCGTCACCCTGTCGGTGCTGCAGAACCAGGATGGCTGGTGGGGCGAGGGCGATGATATGTTCTTCATCGACGGTGCTGCGATGCCGTCGATTGCAGGGACGGGTTCGGAGGATTATTTCCTGGGGGCCTGGGATTTCGGCGGCGAACCCTTCTCCTATCCCCTCTATGGTGCGCCGGTGGTGGGCGCCGAAGCGGCCGGTAGCCGCTCGAGCGTTTATCGCTTCCATCTCGACAGTCCGATTCCCTTTTCAAAATCCTTAAAGGCCACGATCGAGCACGGGCATGCGAATGCTCGGTCCGACAATTATTATTCTGTCGCCTATTGGTATCAGGCGGAGCCGCATGCCGCCTTTCCGCCTCTGCCGCCTGTGGCCGAAAGGCTGCCTGCGCTTCAGTCGGTGGGCGGCCCGGGGAATGGCTCATCACAGCGCGCCCAATGAATTCAGCTTGTAGGCGAGGGTGTAACGCTCCTCGTAACAGATACGTGTGGGCACATTGCCCCGGTGCAGAATCGCGCCCCGCGCGATCACCACCCGCCCCGGGTGCGGCATGATCGCAAATTCGGCTTCTTCTTCGTCGTTGTAATATATGGTTTCGCCTCCCCAGTCGGGCTGCCATTGCAGATTGGCGTAATAGAGCGCGGTCACGTGACGCTCGTGGGCGGCACAATCGCGATGAGCGTAATAGCTATCGCCATAGACGCTGCAATTGACATAGGCCCGCTGGTCGGAAAAGCGCTCGGCCGGAAAAACGCGTTCCACCGCCTGCCGCAGTTGACGAAGGAAAGGATCGACGGCAATTCTCTCGGCCGGAATATCGGAAACCGCGGCCAGCCCCGGCACGCCGGGCCGGCTTTTTTCCTTGCGTACATAATGAAGCGTCCTGACCAGGCTGCCGACCTGCTTCACCATCATCGGATCGATCAAGTTGTCACAAACAAACAGTTCGAGGCCGGAGATCATGGACTTGCGGATCAAGGGTTCTGTGCCGGTCATGTCTGGTCTTGGGTGGGCGGCCGATTTGCGGCGATACTGTTTCAGGGGCCCGAACCAATGGCAACGCCTGTGTGCGATGCCGGCGGGTTGTGGGCGGCAAATGGATGAAGCACACTTGATCTTATAAAGGAGCCGGATAGTGGCAGGGGAGGGGGTATGAAAATCTGGATAATTGGCCTGATGATGGCCTTTCTGGCGCAAGCCTTTTTGGTGGCGCCGGCTCTTGCGGCTCAACCGCGCCAGCCGGGCGAATATCCGCCCACCCAGGATTCGCTTCCGCAGCCCGGCGTGGCCAAGGGCAAGCTGATCGGGCCGCTAGAATTCCACAGCAAGATCATCGAAGGAACAGTCCGGCGTTACTGGATCTACGTGCCGGTGCATTATGACCCCAACAATCCGCCCAACCTGCTCGTGTTCCAGGACGGCCAGCGCGCCATCAATCCCAATGGTCCGCTGAACATCCCGGTGGTGCTGGACAACCTGATCGCCAAGGGCGACATCGGGCCCACCATCGGTATCTTCATTACGCCCGGCAATACGGGGACCGAGCATTATCCCGACAATCTAGGTACCGGCAATCCCAACCATCGCGCCCCCGAATATGATGCGCTGAGCGACGCCTACACCCGCTTCCTGATCGAGGAAATGTTGCCCGAAGTCGCTAAAAGCTACAAATTCAGCGACGATCCCAGGCGGCGCGCGATCGGCGGCACCTCCAGCGGCGCGATCTGCGCCTGGACCGTGGCCTGGAACAGGCCCGACGCCTTCGGCAATGTGATCAGTATGATCGGCAGCTATACATCGATCGGTTATCATCCTGCGACCGCGGATCATCCCATGACGCCGGGAGGTGATACCTATCCCGGCCTGATCCGCCGTAACCCGATCCGTCCGATCCGCATCTTCCTGCAGGACGGCACAAACGACCTCAATAATGAGTTCGGCAACTGGCACCTGGCTAACGAACAGATGTTGTCGGCACTGGAATGGGCCAATGCCAATGCCGACGCCAAAAAAATTGCGGGCCCGCGCTATGACGTGCGTTACGAGTGGGGCGATGGAGCCCATTCCGATGTCCATGGCGGCTGGCTGCTGCCCGGCATCCTGCGTTGGATGTTCGGGAAATAGGCGGTTCTGGAAGGAACTACCGCTTGGCGGCGCCTCTAGTGGTTGTGAATTGTCGCAAATGTTGGCGGCGCCGAACGGCGCTCTGCCAGGCGGTTCGGTTCCATTGCATCGGAACCCTGCCTAAGCTTTTGATCTCCAAGCGAGCCTCTCCCCAAAAGAGGGCCTGCTGCGCTGCAGCAGTGGTCATCGGTACTTCAAATCCTTCGGGCGTTGGCTGGAAGTTAGCGATAACTCGGCTGTAGACTCTGAGTCATGCCGTGCCTAAGAGGGCGGCCTGAGTTCTGGTAGCGCTGCCAAGCCATGAAAATGGCGGGTTTGCAGTGGCAAAGAGAGGTATTGGATGTTGTTTGGCAGGTTGGGCGGATTGGGGCTTAGCGCCGCTGCCGTTGCGGGCTTGATCGGTTTTCTGGGCGCGGCCAGCGCTGAGACCACGGCGCCTGCGCAGGTGGCGACGAATGCGCCTGCGGCAACACCATCGGTGCCGGTGATGGTCACGCCAGACGATCACAAGCACATGCTGATGCAATACTGTACCGCCTGTCACAACGACAAGGCCAAGACGGCTGGCATGTCGGTGGTGCCACTGGATGCGGGCAATCTCCAGGCCAACCAGGCGACCTGGGAGAAGATTCTGCGGCGGCTGAGTTTGGGGGAGATGCCGCCCAAGGGCATGCCGCGCCCGCCCAAGCAACAGATCACGGCCTTCACCTCCTGGCTGGCCAAGTCGCTGGATGATGACGCCGCGGCTCATCCCAATCCCGGCCATGCCACGGTGAGGCGGATGAACCGTACCGAGTATGCCAATGCGGTGCGCGATCTGCTGGGCCTGGATGTGGACTTCTCGAAGGAACTGCCGGTGGACGATACCGGCTATGGCTTCGACAATATCGCTGACGTGCTGACGGTGTCGCCGACCTTGATGGACCGCTACATCAATGTGGCGGGCAAGATCGCGCGGCTGGCGACGGGGGTGGCCTCCAAGAAGCCGATCACCGTCGATTACAAGGTCCCCAAGGATCTGTTCGAGAACGCTTTCGGCGTGGCCTCCTACAACGAACGCGCCAGCGACGACCTGCCGATCAACTCGCGCGGGGGCGGGGCCTTCAAATTCTATGCGCCCTATGACGCGAATTATGTGATTCAGGTCTATCTCAATTCCGGCACCCAGACCGAAAACGAAATCGACGCCAACAACCGCTATGAAGTCAAAGTCCCGCTCAAGGCCGGCTTGCGCACCATCGGGGTTTCGTTTCCCAGAACTCTAAGTTTGGATGAGAGCCTGGTGGCGAAGACCACCGCCGGCCCGCGCCCGACCAAGCCGACAACTGTTACGCAATTGCCCATGGATGTGCAGGTCGATGGCGCGCGAGTCCAGGAAATAATGGTTCCGTCCGTCGCCAATGGCCCCGGGGTGATTCAAGCCTTCTACCTTCGCGATGTGATGCAGATTTCGGTAGCGGGTCCGTATGACGTGGTGGGGCCTGGGGATACGGCGAGCCGGGGGAAGATTTTTCTTTGCCGTCCGGGCAAGGGGCAGAGCGAGGAGGGGTGTGCCAGGAAGATCCTGACGAGCCTGGCTCATCACGCCTATCGGCGGCCGGTGACGGCGGCGGACGTGACGCCGCTGATGAAGATGTATGCCGAAGGGCGCAAGGGCGCGGACTTTGAGCATGGCATCGAGGCGGCGGTGGAGGCGGTCTTGGTGTCGCCGGACTTCCTGTTCATGCGCGAGAAGGACCCGCCCCAAAGCACAGCGAAGAGGGCAACGGGGGATGTGCACAAGATCAGCGATACGGAGCTGGCGACGCGGCTGTCCTTCTTCCTGTGGAGCAGCATCCCGGATGACGAGCTTCTGGGTCTGGCGGAGAAGAACCAGCTGTCCAAGCCTGAGGTGCTGAAGTCACAAGTGGCGCGGATGCTGGCGGACCCCAAGTCCAAGGCCTTGACCGACAACTTTGCCGGCCAGTGGCTGTATCTGAGGCGGCTGGAGTACCAGAAGCCAGACAGAAGGGCCTTTCCGGAGTTTGACCAGCGGCTGAGGTCGGCGATGCTGACCGAGACCCAGATGTTCTTTGACGGGGTGGTCAAGGAGAACAGAAGCGCCCTGGACTTCCTGGATTCCGATTACACCTATTTGAACCAGCGGCTGGCGGAGCATTACGGTATTGCCGGGGTCTATGGCACCAGCTTCCGCAAGGTGAAGCTGGATGCCACGGAACACCGGGGCGGGTTGTTGGGTCAGGGCGCCATCCTGACGGTGACCTCCTACAACAACCGCACCTCGGTGGTCTTGAGGGGCAAGTGGATCCTGGAGAACCTCTTGGCCGCGGCCCCGCCGCCGCCGCCGCCCCTGGTGCCCTCGCTGGATGACGCCAAGAACGGCAAGACCATGACGGTGCGCGAGCAGATGGAGCTGCACCGGAAGAACCCGGTCTGCGCCTCCTGCCACACCAAGATGGACCCCCTGGGGTTTTCTCTGGAGAACTATGACGCGGTGGGAGCCTGGCGCACCGGCTATGCCGGCCAGAAGGTGGATGCCTCCGCCGTGCTGCCGGACGGCACCCAGTTCGATGGCCCCACCGGCTTGCAGAGCATCCTGCTGTCCAGGAAAGACCAGTTCGTGGAGGCCTTGACCGAGCGGCTGATGACCTATGCCCTGGCGCGTGGGCTTGAATCCTACGACATGCCGGCGGTGAGGGGTGTACGCTATGAGGCGGCCAAGGACGACTACCGCATGCAGACCATCATCCTGGGCATTGTTCAGAGTGTGCCTTTCACCATGAGAAGGACCCCCGAGACATGAGGATCACCAGAAAACCCATTGGCCGGCGTAGCCTGCTCAAGGGCGCCGGCACCGTGATGGCGCTGCCCCTGCTGGAAGCGATGGTCTCAAGCGCCAAGGCGGCGCAAGAGGCCGCCGCCACCAGGAAGCGGCTGCAGGTGATCTACACCCCCAATGGCATGATGATGCAGAACTGGACGCCCACCTCCAGCGATGCAGGCTTTGCCTATTCCCCGATCCTCAAGCCCTTGGAGCCCTATCGCAGCAAGATCACGGTCTTTACCGGCCTGTCCCATGTCCAGGCGGAAGCCTTGGGCGACGGGGCCGGCGACCATGGCCGCTGCTGTGGCGGCTATCTGACCGGGGTGCATGTCAAGAAGACCGAAGGGGCCGACATCACCTCCGGGGTGTCGATGGACCAGCTGGTGGCCAAACAGTTCGGCGACCAGACCCAGATCCCGTCCCTGGAACTGGGGCTTGAACCGCCCAGCCTGGTGGGGAGCTGCGACAGCGGCTACTCTTGCGCCTATACCAACACGCTGTCCTGGTCGAGCCCGAGCACGCCCTTGCCGGTGACGATCAATCCGCGCGAAGTGTTCGAGCGGATGTTCGGCGATGGCGACAGCCTGGATGCCAAGAGCCGGCTGGCGCAGCTGAGGCGCCAGGCCTCGATCCTGGACTTTGTGGCGGCCGACGCCAAGCGGATGTCGGGCCGGCTGGGGACAGCCGACAAGGAGAAGCTGGACGAGTATCTGACCGCGGTGCGCGACATCGAGAAGCGCATCCAGAAGGTGGAGAAGGGGGGCAGCGGGGCGGTCAAGCTGCCGGCCTATTCCAAGCCTTCGGGGGTGCCGGATTCCTTTGAAGACTATGCCCATATGATGATCGACCTGCAGGTTCTGGCGATGCAGGCCGACATGACCCGCGTCGCCACCTTCATGATCGGACGCGAAGTCAGCGGCCGCTCTTATCCTGAGATCGGGGTGCCGGATGCCCACCATCCCTTGAGCCATCATGGCAACGATCCGGAGAAGATCGCCAAGCTGACCAAGATCAACACCCTGCACATGGAGCAGGTGGCCTATTACCTGAAGCGGATCAGCGAGACCAAGGACGGCGACAAGCCCTTGATCGAGAGCACCATGCTGCTGGCCGGCGCCAGCCTGGCCGATCCCAACCGCCACGACCATCGCGACCTGCCGGTGATAGTGGCCTCCGGCCTGATCAAGGGCGACCGCCATGTCAGCGTCGACAAGGACACCCCCATGACCAACATGATGCTGGCCATGATGGATACCCTGGGCGTCCATGCCGACAAGATCGGCGACTCCACCGGCCGTCTGTCTTCCTTCGCCGCCTAGAGTCATGATCGTCGCGCAATTGACCGGAAAATCAGTCCCGATTTTCCGGATTGCGCTCTAAGGACCATAACAAAAGCATGCGGACGTCAGTACCATCAGGGTTGGGAATATTGGGGGTTCTGCTTCTCGGCAGCGCAGCCTGGGCTGTGCCATCGGCACAGGAATTGACGGATGCGGTCAAGGCAGGTGACCACGCCAGGATCGAGGCGCTGATCACCGCCCATGCCGACGTCAACTCCTCTCTGCCCGATAAGTCCCGCGCTTTGTCATGGGCTATCGATCGTCAGGATGAGGCATCGATACGCCTGCTGCTGGATGCCGGAGCGTCTCCCAACTACGCCGATGTCGATGGCGCCACACCGTTGACCGCCGCCTGCGAGCTGGGTGATCCGCGCATTGTCGAGGACTTGCTGAAGGCTGAAGCCGACGCCAAGGCCGTGCGGCCGGATGACATCACCGCTTTGTCGCTCTGCTCCGGCACCTCGACACCTGAGGCTCTGGAAGCGCTGGTGGACAAGGGCGCCGACGTCAACACCCCCGACAACAAGGGCCAGACCGCACTGATGCGCGCCGCGATCCAGGGCAAGACCGACAACATCGCCTTTCTGGTCGCTCATGGTGCCAATGTGAATGCGGTGGAAGAAAAGGGGTTCACCCCGCTGTTCTTTGCCCTGCGAAGCAAGGTGCCGGAAGCTTCCGTGGCGCTGCTCAATGCAGGGGCAGACGCCAAGGCAGTTTTGCCGGATGGCACCTCCATCGTTGCCGCGGCCCTGCTCGAAAAAGACATTCCTTTCATCGAAACCTTGGTCTCGCGGGGCGCCGATGTGAAAAGCCGCGATCCGGAAGGCTGGCAGCTGATTCATATCGCCGCCGCCAGCGGCAATGCCGATTTAATCAAGCTGGTCATTGCCAAGGGGGGCGATCCCAATTCGATGACCGATCCGCCGGTCACACCGGAAAAGCCCGAGCCGCCCGCTCCTGCGCCGGCCGCTGGTGGCGGTGGCGGCGACGCCCCCAAGAAGCGCGCGCTGGAGGCGGCGGAATATCTGCTTCCGCCTCCCCCTGCGCCTACGCCGCCGCTGCTGATCGCGGCGCGTATTGGCTCGATCGACGCCATGAAGGCCCTGCTGGCCGCGGGAGCAAAGCCGGATGCGAAAGCTCAGGATGGTCTGACCTTGGCGCTGGCGGCGGGCGGCAGCGGCAATCTCGATGCCCTGAAATTCGCGCTGACGCTCGATCCCAACATCAATGCCCTGGCGCAGGGCGGAAAGAGCATCATGCACATGGCGCTGGCCAACCGCACCGCGCGGCCGGAGGATACGGAAGCGATCGTGACCTATCTGGCCGACAAAGGCGCAATGCTCAACGTCAGGGACGAGCATAACATCGCCCCAGGAGATTATATCAACCGAGTGGGACCCGAAGAGGTGCGGGTCTTCTATATTCAGCTGCTCAAGGATCATGGGGTGGCTCTGAGCAAGGCGCACTGAAATCGAGGCAAGCTGGGCATCGAGGCAAGATGGGCTGTTGCCTGCCTGTACGGCATCGCCTAACAACAGAGCCGCAACTCTGCGGGGATTAGTCATGCGCGGCACGCTTGTTTTGGTGACGCTTGTGTTTCTGGCGCAAGGCCCATTGGCGCAAGGCGCGCGCGCCGAACCTACACGGGATGAAGTTATGTCGGGCGCGGCTCGTTGCGCGGGCATTGCAGACAACCACACATGGTTGGATTGCTTCTATGGCTCCGCCCAGCCAATGCGCGCATTGCTTGGTCTTCCGCCGGCACCGCCCGCGCAGGTCAAACTCGTTCCGCCACCCGGCGCGGCCTATGTCAGTCCGGAAGCGGGCAGATACGCGCCACCCGCGGAGAAATCGCGCGGCCTTTTCGCCGATATTCTCGGCTCGGCCAAACCCATCGTCAGCAACGTGCCGATGGCGTCCTATCGTTTCGCGCGCGATGGGACATTCACAGTCGTCCTGAAGAACGGCCAGATCTATCGCCAGGAGGAATCCGATTTGGTCTTTGCTAAATGGAACAGGCCCGCCTCGAGCTACATGGTGACCATCACAGGCGAAGCCGATAAATTCGTGCTCAAAGTCAAGGACGAACCGGGCGTCAATTTCCATGTCCGCCGCCTCTAATCCGGTTTGAGCGTCGGCAATACTTCACGTCGCAGCCGCTCCGAGCCCGATCATAGCGGACCGGCCATCCGTGTCGTCGAGCTTCTGGACATTGACGGC
>Ga0335085_10010803_pt1 | contig 13615 bp, 8 predicted proteins | sample Lox_Sample_45_FD_206712 | JGI IMG/M metagenome (GOLD analysis project Ga0335085, IMG submission 206712) | Soil microbial communities from Loxahatchee National Wildlife Refuge, Florida, United States - Lox_Sample_4.5 | ecosystem: Environmental > Terrestrial > Soil > Wetlands | place: USA: Florida...
TCGCTCGGCTTGTTGATCGGCGGCGCCTGCGGCCCGCTGCCCAAGTCGGCCGCTCACCTGCTCGCCATCGCGCACTCGAATTGCCAGCGGCTCGTGCGCCTGGTCAACGACATCCTCGACATCAAGAAGCTCGAAGCCGGGCAGGCGCAGCTCGTCTTTCAATCGTGTTCGGCGCGCGCGCTGGCGGAGCAGGCGATCGAGGCCAATCGCGGATTTGCCGACAGCCATCATGTGCGGGTGGACCTGAGCGCCGCCGCCAAACCGTTCGACGTGCGCGTCGATCCGGATCGTTTCACGCAAGTCATCGTCAACTTGCTCTCGAACGCCTGCAAATTCTCGCCCGCGGGAGGCGAAATCGTCGTTGCCGTTGAGACGCGGGGGAGCGACGTCCGAGTCTCGGTGCGCGATCATGGTCCCGGCATCCCGCAAGCCTTCAGGCCGCGCGTCTTCGAGCGATTTGCGCAAAGCAGCGGCGCCGACGGCCAGTCGAAAAGCGGCAGCGGCCTCGGCTTGAACATCGTGCGGCAGATCGTGACGCAGATGCAGGGGCAGGTCGGCTTCGATGACGCGCCCGGCGGCGGCACCATCTTCTACGTGGATATGCCGTCGGCGGATCGCCGCGCGCAGGACACGGAGCGGCAGGCGTCCGCCGTCGACGCCGGACCGGCAGAACCGAGACGCCGGAGCGTTCGCTGACCCCTCGTCGGCGCTGCGTCGGGATTGGCTGGGGAACTAGGATTCGAACCTAGATTCTCGGAGTCAGAGTCCGATGTTCTACCGTTGAACTATTCCCCAGCAGCACCGCGGCCGGTTCGAAAACAGCCGCCGGGAGCCCCTGACATGGGGCAAATCGGGCGATTTGACAAGTCCAGCCGACCGCTGCCGTCTCGATCTATCGCGCCGCCCGCCGCGGGCGCGTCGCCACGGTGACGATGGCGATCAGGCTGAACGCCGCCACCAGGATGAAGACCAGGCGCGGGCTGCCGTGGTCCATGATGGCGCCGAAAATCAGCGGCGAGATGATGCCGCCGATATTGAAGCCGGTGGTGACGAAGCCGAACACCTTGCCGAAAGAGCCGGGCGGGGTGACCTCGCGGACGATCATGTCGCGCGACGGCATGATGACGCCCGAGCAAAGGCCGGCCGCCGACATCGACGCGATCAGCAGCAGCGCGCCGACATCGAATTCGGCGACGAGCGCGATGAACAGCGCGATCCCGGCAAGCCCCAGCGTCGCCACCAGCCCGTGCCGGGTGGTGCGCCCGACCAGCAGGCCGCCAAGCAGCACGCCGATCGCCGACAGCAGGAGGTTGCCGGTCAGCGCCGCGTTCGCGGTGGTGACCGGCGTGCCGTAGAGCGCACCGAAGGCGACCACGGAAAAATTATTGGTGCCGCCGCTGATCAGCGCGAGCAGCACGAAGAAGACGAGGTTGAGCAGGATCGGCGGCGACAGCAGCAGCCGCCATCCGACCGCCGCGTCGGCATCCGCTTGGCGCGGCGCCGGCTCCGCGTTTGCGTCGCCGTTTTCGCGCATCGCGACCAGCAGTACCGCCACGGCAAAGCCGATGAGGCCGGCGCCGATGAAAGCGCCGCGCCAGCCCCACAGGCTTTGCATCAGCAACAGGCTCGGCGGCGCCACCGCCGAGCCGAGCATGCCGGCAAAGGTGTGCACCGAAAACGCCTGGCCGATGCGTTCGGCCGGAACGTGATGCGACAGCATCGCATAATCGGCCGGGTGATAGATCGTGTTGCCGACACCGGCGAGCGCGAACATGGCGACCATCAACCAGAACGAGTTGGTCAGCCCGACCACGGTGAAGGCGCTGGCCCCGATCACCAGTCCGGCAATGAGCAAGATGCGCGCGCCAAGCCAATCGACGAGGAACCCGGCCGGCGTTTGCAGCGCCGCGGAAACAATGTTGAAGGCGGCGAAGGCAAATCCGAGCTCGGTATAAGTGACGCCGTAATCGGCGCGCACGAAGGGCAACAAGGGCGCCAAAATGATGATGTAATAATGCGACACGAAATGCGCGGCGCTGACAGCGCCGACCATGCGCAAATGGGGGCTGCGGCCTTCGGCCAGGATTTCGGTTGCTTGCGTCATCGATGTGCGGGGTCCGAGCGGGCGGGACTATGACCCAGCTGGTGGGGCCGATCCAGTGCATTTGCAGTGGGTTGGCCATGTGCGTCGGACACGGCGGGCGCCTGGCGATGTCTTTGCGCCGCGGCAATAAATTATCCCTAAATTGCGGCGCTCGCGGCGTGAACTGGCGCTGCCAAGTGCTAGACTGCAGGCCTTACGGTCATTGCGGCGGCTTCGGTCCGAGCGGGCGTCGACAAGCCGCCGCGCGCTAAACGGGCCCCGCGGGTATCGCCATGATCTCCATTACAGTCAACGGGACGGTGCACCGGCTCGATGTCGAGCCGGACATGCCGCTGCTCTGGGTTCTTCGCGACGAGCTCGGCCTGACCGGAACGAAATTCGGTTGCGGTGTCGCCTTGTGCGGCGCCTGCACCGTGCACGTCGACGGCGAGGCGGTGCGCTCCTGCGGCATGGTGGTCGGCGACGTCGCCGGCAAGAGCGTCACCACCATCGAAGGCCTGTCGCCCGACAGCAAACATCCCGTGCAGCAGGCTTGGCTCGCCGAGGACGTGCCGCAATGCGGCTATTGCCAGTCCGGACAGATCATGGCCGCCGCGGCGTTTCTCAAGGAGCATCCGCAGCCCAGCGACGCCGATATCGACAGCAATCTCAGCAATATCTGCCGCTGCGGCACCTATGTCCGCATTCGCCGCGCCATCCATCGCGCCGCGGCGCTGATGAAGACGTGAGGAGGCGAGCCATGAACCAGACCATTAGCCGCCGCCAATTCGTCGTCGCCGCCACGTCCGCCGCCGGCGGTTTGGCCATCAGTGTGACGCTTCCTGCGCTCGTCGACGCCGCTTTCGTCGGCCCGCAGGCCTGGGGGCCCGACAGCGTCGCGAACGAGGTCAATGCTTTCATCGCCATCGATCCGGATGGCGGCATTTTGATCCGTTCGCCGCATCAGGAAATGGGGCAGGGCGCCATCACCGCGCTGCCGATGATCGTCGCCGAAGAGCTCGAATGCGACTGGTCCAAGGTCAAAGTCGAGCATGCCTCGCCGGCGCGCAACCTGCGCGAACACAATGTCTATGGCGACATGCTCACGGTCGGCAGCCGCGGCGTGCGCACCTCCTGGCAAATGCTGCTGCAGGCCGGCGCCAGCGCCCGCGCGCGGCTGGTCGCGGCGGCGGCCCGGCGCTGGAAGGTCGCGGACGATGAATGCGTCGCGACCAACAGCACGGTCGTGCACAAGGCCTCGGGCCGCAGCCTCGGCTACGGCGCGCTCGCCGCCGAGGCAGCCGCGATCAAGCTCGACAAGGAGCCGGCGATCCGCACGGCGGACCAGTTCAAGCTGATCGGCAAGACGCTGCCGCGGCTCGACACGCCGCTCAAGATCAACGGTACGGCGAAATTTGCCATCGATACCAAGCTCCCCGGCATGGTCTATGCGGCGATCGCGGCCTGTCCGGTTTTCGGCGGCAAGCTCGCGAGCGTCGACGAGACGCCGGCCAAGGGCCGCCGCGGCGTGCATGAAGTGGTCAAGCTCGGCAACGCGGTCGCGGTCGTCGCCGACAGCTTCTGGCGGGCGAAGGAGGCGCTGGCGCTGCTCAAGCCGCAATGGAGCGTGGGCGAAGCCGGCCGGACCGACAGCGCGCAATTTGCCAAAGCCTATCGCGACACGCTCGACGGGCCGATGGTGACCGCGCGCAACGACGGCAATGTCGACGACGTCTTCGCCAAAGGCGGCAAGATCGTCGAGGCGGTCTACGAAGCCCCGCATCTCGCGCACGCCACCATGGAGCCGCTCAACGCCACCGTGCGCTTTGCCGACGACAAGCTCGAAGTCTGGCTCGGCTCGCAGACGCCGATGGGCAGCATCCGCCAGGCGGCCACCGCCTCCGGCCTCAAGCCGGAACAGATCGTCATCCACAATTGCTTCCTCGGCGGCGGCTTCGGGCGACGCTCGGTCAATGACGAGATGCGCCAGGCGATCGACGTCGCCAAACGCGTCGGCAAGCCGGTGAAGCTCGTGTGGACGCGCGAAGAGGACATGACGCAGGACCGCTACCGGCCGCAGGCGGCGGTGCGCATGAAAACCGCGCTCGGCAGCGACGGCATGCCGACGGCCTTCGACGCCAGGATCGCGGTCGGCTCGATCCTGCGCTCGGTCGGCATGAGCAAGGTCGACAACGGCATCGAGGCGCAAGCGGTCGAAGGCTTCGCCAATACCAACTACAAGATCGCGAACCTGCGCGTCGGCTGCATGCTCAAGAACACGCACGTGCCGGTCATGTTCTGGCGCTCGGTCGGCTCCTCGCAGAACGCGTTCTTCATGGAAAGCTATATCGACGAGGTGGCGCATGCGGCGGGCAAGGATCCTTACCAGTTCCGCCGCGCCTTGCTCGCGCACCGTCCCGATTATCTCGGCGTCCTCGACAAGCTCGCCGAGAAAGGCGACTGGGGCAAGCCGCTGGCGGCCGGGCGAGGCCGCGGCATCGCCGTGCACGAATGCTACGGCTCGATCGTCGGCCAGGTGGCCGAGGTCACGGTCAGCAAAAAAGGCGAGGTGCGCGTCGACCGCGTCGTCGCCGCGGTCGATTGCGGGCACGCGGTCAACCCGGGCATCGTCGAGGCGCAGATCGAGAGCGGCGTGATCTACGGGCTCTCGGCCGCGCTTTACGGCGAGATCACCATCAAGGACGGTCGCGTCGAGCAAAGCAACTTCGACAGCTATCAGGTCATGACGCTCACCGATACGCCGAAGATCGAAGTCTATCTGGCGCTGTCCGGCGGCAAGAAATGGGGCGGCATCGGCGAGCCCGGCACGGCGGCGACGGCGCCCGCCGTCGCCAACGCGGTGTTCGCCGCGACCGGCACGCGCGTGCGCTCGCTGCCGCTCAAGAACGTGAAACTGTCGGGGCCGGCCTGATCGCCGGCGTTCGTCGTCCTGCGCGGCCGCCTTTGAAAGGGCGGCCGCATCTGCTTTCGCGGTTACGCGGAGGCGCGAGCCGTGACGGCGCCGGCATAGTTGAATCGGTCGAAGTCGCGCTCATAGGCGCGCCGCACGCGCGCCGCCAAAGCGTCGGTGTAGTAATCCGGCCACGGCCAATGCTGCGAGGTATTGTGATAGACGCCGATCATGCGGCGGATACGCTGATCGGCCCCGACATGATCCAGCACGCGGCCAAAATCATGGGGCAGCGATTCCACCTTGCCGATGAAATCGAGGCCGAGCCCCGGCATGTTCAAGAGATCGTCCTGCGATTGCCAATGGGCGTTGATGCGCTGGCCGCTCGACGCGATGGCAAAGTCTACGAATTGGGCGAAGGGCAATGTCTGCTCCGGCCCCTGCGGCAGCCCCGGGTCGATCGCGGCGCGGTGCGTCAGGTAAAGATCGATGAACGAGTTGCCGGCCACCAGCGGCTTGCCCTGAAACTTGTCGGCCCAGGCGGAGACCAGCCGGGCGTAAGGGTTGCGCACGAATGCAAAGCTCAGCACCGAACGGCTGCTGGCAAGCCGATAAAAGGTCGACAATCCGACCTGCGTCGGCGAGTTCAATCCCGAGTGCCGGCGGATGTGGATTTTGTCGGGCGGTGGCGCGGCGCCGATCTGTATCCGGCTCAACGCCGACTTGATCGTGGTCGATGCGCATTTCGGCACGCTGACGTAGATCAAGCGCTGGCGCGGCAGCACGTCGATATGCGCGTCCGGATCGAAGCCGCCGGCCTGCATGGCCTCGAAAAACGACAGGGCCGGCCGGTCCAGCCAGCGGTCGCGCAAATTCACGATGCGCGACGACGCGCGGCCAGCCAAATATTGACAGGAACGGCGAATACGAACTGGAACGGACAGCAAAACACGGCTCGATCACGATCGAGTCGCCCCGTGCGCTTATACGGTCTCTCCCGCGCGCAGCGCATAAACACGGCGTAAATACGCCACCGGACTTTTTTGAAAATTTTTGCAGGCTTTTACGCTTTGGCGCGTTGAGCCCCGTCGATCGCCTGCCAGATGCACGCGGGCGTCATCGGCATCTCCAGATGGCGGATGCCGTAGTCGGAAAGCGCGTCGATGACGGCATTGGCGACCGCCGGCAGCCCGCCCGAGGTTCCCGCTTCGCCGCAGCCCTTGGCGCCGATCGGATTGGTCTTGGTCGGCACCGGACGATTGAAAACGTCGATCGCCGGCGCATCGTGCGCGTGCGGCATGGCATAATCCATGAAGGACCCGGTCACCAATTGCCCGTCGGCGTCATAAACCGCGCCCTCCAGGAGCACTTGGCCAAGCCCCTGCACCACGCCGCCCTGGATCTGGCCTTCGACCAGCATCGGGTTGAGCACGGTGCCGAAATCGTTGACCGCGGTATATTTGACGGTGCGGGTCAGGCCGGTCGCCGGATCGATTTCCACTTCCGCGACGTGCACGCCGTTGGGAAAGGTGCCGGGAACCTGCTCGGTGACATGGGTGACATCGAGCGTCGTCGGTACCCCGGCGGGCAGGGTCAGGCCGTCCCGCAACCGCTTGGCCAGTGTCATGACGTCGATGGCGCGGTCAGTGCCGGCAATCACGAAGCGCCCGCCGTGGAATTCGATATCCTCGGCCGAGGCTTCCAAGACATGTGCGGCGATCTGCTTGCCGCTTTCGATCACTTTTTCGGATGCCTGCGCAATCGCCGTGCCGCTCAACATGGCCGAACGCGAGCCGCCGGTGCCGCCGCCGGTCACCAGCAGGTCGCTGTCGCCCTGCACCAGGCGGATGCGCTCGAACGGGATTCCGAGTTTTTCGGTCAGCACTTGCGCGAAGGCCGAGGCATGGCCTTGGCCGTAATCGAGCGTGCCGGTGATGACGGTAACCGTGCCATCGGCATTAAAGCGGATCGCCGCCTGCTCGGTGGTCATCGCCGCCGTGGTTTCGACATAGCAGGCGACGCCGAGGCCGCGCAGTTTGCCGGCGCGCTTGCTTTCACGCTTGCGCTGCTTGAAGCCTTTGACGTCGGCGCGCGCCAATGCGTCCTTGAACAGACCGGGGAAATCGCCGCAATCATAGACCATGCCGGACGAGGTCTTGAACGGCATCTCGCGCGCCTTGATGAAATTGCGCCGGCGCAGCTCGAAGCGGTCGATGCCGAGCTCGGCGGCGGCGTAGTCCATCGTGCGCTCCATATTGAACGCGCCTTCGGGACGCCCGGCGCCGCGATAGGCCGACACCAGCGTGGTGTTGGTGAAGACGCATTTTGTCGCGACTTCGAGCAGCGGCGTGCGATACATGCTGACGATGTTTTTCGTCACATTGAGCGTCGGCAGCAGCGGGCCGAAGGCCGCGCAGTAGCCGCCCAGATTGCCGAAGCCGGTCAGCCGCAGCGCCTGGATGAGGCCGTCCTTGTCGAACGCGATCTCGACGGTCATGTCGTAATCGCGACCGTGATGGTCTGAGACAAAGCTACCCGAGCGTTCGTCGGTCCATTTCACCGGCCGCCCGAGCGCGCGCGCGCCGTGCAGGATGCAGACATATTCCGAATATGACGCGGCCTTCATGCCGAACGAGCCGCCGACATTGCCGGTGACAACGCGCATTTTGCCGGCGGGGGCGCCGAGAATGTCGGCCATCATGTTCTTCAAGCCGAAGACGCCCTGGCTGCACGAATAGAGCGTCCATTTTTCCGCGCCGGCGTCGAATTCGCCGATGGCCGAACGCGGCTCGATCGAATTGACGACGAGGCGCTGGTTGATCAGCGGCAGTCGCACCACATGCGCGGCCTTGGCGAAGGCTTCGGCGACCTTTTCCGTATCGCCGTGGTGATAGTCGAGCGCGATATTGCCCGGCACGTCGTCCCACACCTGCGGCGCGCCCGCTTGGGCGGCGTCGCGCGCACTCGTCACCGCCGGCAATTCCTCGATGTCGAGGGTAACGGCTTCGGCCGCGTCTTTCGCCTGGACGACGGTTTCGGCGATAACGCAAGCGACCGGATCGCCGACATAGCGAACCTTGTCGCCGGCCAGCGCCGGCCGCGGCGTGTAGCGGATCGGTGAGCCGTCGCGGCTTTTGAGCGGCAGGTTGCATTTGAGGCCGCCATAGCCGGCGAGATCGGCCGCGGTCAGCACTGCGAGCACGCCGGGCATGGCTTTAGCGGCGGCGGTGTCGATGCGGCGGATGACGCCATGGGCGTTGCGGCTGCGCACCATCACCGCATAGGCCTGCCCTGGACGGTTGACGTCGTCGGTGTAGCGGCCCTGGCCGCGCACCAGCGTCGGATCCTCGGTTCGCCGCACCGCTTGGCCAATGCCGAATTTGGTCAGCGACAACGCGTTTTCGGTGGTTTGATCGTCCATGCGGGGGGCTTTTCGGGTCATTACCGGGGTAGTTCACCAGATAGAGCAGCCCGGCCGCTTCTACAAGAACGGGCATTGGCCGGCAGGGTTGCGTAGGCGACGGGCGCTGTTAGACTTTTTGCGATTGTGGGAACATTTGCTGCAACCGAGAGCGCCTGGAAGGCGGCCAGGGGGCGGCGGGAAGGCTTAGAGCGATGAGCGGAGAGGCCGGGGACAGCCCGGGCCTCGACCCCGCCTTGCATCGGGCGCCGCAGGCGCGGCCCCGGTGGGGCCGGCGGTCGCCCGGACGGCTCGACCGTGGCGTCGGCAGCGACCGCGGCGGGCCGAGCTATGCCGCGCTCGACCTCGGCACCAACAATTGCCGCTTGCTGGTGGCGCGCCCGGCCGGCGACAGCTTCCGCGTCGTCGACGCGTTTTCCCGCATCATTCGCCTCGGTGAGGGCGTCTCCACCTCGCGCCGTCTCGGCGAGGCGGCGATCGAACGGGCGATCGACGCGCTGACGATTTGTCGCAACAAGATGAAGAACAAGGGCGTCACGCGTTCCCGCATCATCGCTACCGAAGCCTGCCGTGCCGCCGATAACTGCGATGAATTCCGCGCCCGCGTGGCGCAGGACGTCGGGCTCGATCTCGAGGTCATCGATCGCGAGACCGAGGCGCAGCTGGCCGCCACCGGCTGTACGACGCTGATCGATCCGCAAGCCGACGGCGCGGTGCTCTTCGACATCGGCGGCGGCTCCTCGGAACTGGTGTGGCTCAGCCGCTCGCAGAAAAGCGGCAGCGGCCCGCCGCTGCCGCAAATTCGCGGCTGGATTTCGTTGCCGCACGGCGTGGTGACGCTCGCCGAGCGGCATGGCGGGATCGATGTGTCGCCGCAAACCTATGCGGCGATGGTGGACGAAGTCTCGGCGATGATCGCGCCCTTCGCGCGCATGTATGGCGGCGACGGGCTGCATCGCGTGCACATGCTCGGCACTTCCGGCACGGTCACCACCATCGCCGGCGTGCATCTCGACCTCAAGCGCTACGACCGTAATCGCGTAGACGGTTGCTGGATGAACGCGCAGCAAATCACCGCGGTGATCGAGCGATTGCTGGCCATGAGCTACCAAGGGCGCGTCGCCAATCCCTGCATCGGCGCCGAGCGCGCCGATCTGGTGCTCGCCGGCTGCGCGATCCTCGACGCGATCCGCCGCGCCTTCCCGTGCCGAAAACTGCGCGTCGCCGACCGCGGCCTGCGCGAAGGCATGCTGGTGCAGATGATGCGCGAGGACGGCGTGTGGGACGGCGGTCGTCAGCCGGCGGCTCCGTGAGCGCGCGCGGCAAGCGCGGCGGCGGGCGGGCGATGAAAGTCCGCCTCAAGAGCGGCAAAGCGCGCAGCCTGTCGTCGCGGCTGTGGCTGGAACGGCAGCTCAACGATCCTTATGTCGCGCGCGCCAAGCGCGAGGGCTATCGCTCGCGCGCCGCTTACAAGCTCATCGCGATCGACGACAAGGCGCGCATCTTGAAGAAGGGCGCGCGCGTGGTCGATCTCGGTGCGGCTCCCGGCGGCTGGAGCCAGGTCGCGGCCAAGCGCGTCGCCGCCCCGCGGCAGGGCCGGGTGGCGGCCATCGATTTACTGCCGATGGAGCCCATCGTCGGCGTCGATTTTGCGCAGATCGACTTTCACGATGCGGCCGCCGTGGAGACGTTGAAAGCGATGCTCGGGGGTCCCGCCGATGTCGTCTTGTCCGACATGGCGGCGAACGCGACCGGGCATGCCAGGACCGATCACCTGAAGATCATGGCGCTGGTGGAAATGGCCGCCGAATTCGCCCGCGAGGTGCTGGCGCCCGGCGGCTCGTTCCTCGCCAAAGTACTGCAGGGCGGCACCGAGGCGGCGCTGCTCGCCATCCTCAAGCGCGACTTCCGCAGCGTCAAGCACGTGAAGCCGGCGGCGAGCCGCGCGGATTCCGCTGAGCTTTACCTTCTGGCGATCGACTTTCGCGCTCAGCGCTGATGCCAGGAGCCTTGCGGCCACACGTCGGTGAACAGCAGGCCGCGGTGCGGCGGCGCGTAATGGCGCGGAAGCTCCTCTTCGTAATAATAATAGCGGCGCGCCTCCTCGTAACGGGAATAACGGTGGCGGCGTTCGGCCTCGCGCTGCGCGCGGCGGCTGCGATGCGATGCGTGCTTTTCGTGCGCCGGTTCTTCGGCCGTGCGCGCGGCCGGTTTGCCCGGCTGCGGCGGCACCGCGGCCTGTTTGAATTCCTGCGCCGGCTGCGGCTGGGCGACGCTCGTGTCCGGCGGCGTGCCGGCGTGATCGGCGTCTGAATCCGCGACCTTCGGCTGCACGGCCGCCGGCGCGGCGGCGACGTCGTTCTTCTTCTGCTGCGCTCTTTTTTCCTCGGCCAATTTCTGCTCGTGCTTCTGCTTGAGAAGAGCGAGTTTCTGCGCTTCCTCGCGCGTCTTCTGCTCGGCGAGTTTTTGCTCGTCCAGGCGCTTTTGTTCGGCGAGCTTCTGTTCATCCAGCCGCTTTTGCTCGGCCAGCTTCTGCGCTTCCAGGCGTTTTTGCTCGGCCAGCCGCTGTTGTTCCTGTTGCCTCTGCAACAGCGCCTGCCGCTCCGCCTCGCGCTGGCGCTTCAGCTCGGCCTGCTTCTGTTCCTCTTGCTGGCGTTTCATCTCGGCGAGCTTCTGCTCTTCGAGTTTGCGCTGCTGCTCGGCAATCCGTTGTTGTTCCTGTTGTTTCTGCAACAGCGCCAGCCGCTCCGCCTCGCGCTGACGCTTCAGCTCGGCCTGCTTCTGCTCCTCTTGCTGGCGCTTGAGGTCGGCGAGCTTCTGCTCCTCGAGTTTGCGCTGCTGCTCGGCGAGTTTCTGGTCCTGCTCCTTTTTCTTCAGTGCAGCCAGGCGCTCCGCGTCCTCTTTCCTTTTCTGCTCGGCAAGCGCCTGCGCCTGGCGCTTGGCGAGTTCGGCCGCTTCCTGCTGCGTTCTCTTTTCTTCGGCGAGCTTTTGTCTATGTTCCTCGGCCAGACGAAGCTCGTCTTGCCGCTTCTGCTCGGCGGCCAATTTCAATTCCTGCTGCTTCTTCTGCTCTTGCGCGACCGCGAGCTCGTGCTCGCGCTTTTGCTCGCTGACGAGGCGCGCCAGCGCCGCGTGCGTTTCGCTCATGCTGCCGTCGCGCGCGATGGCTTTGTTGTAGTCGTCGATCGCCTTGGCGCGCTCGCCCTGCTGTTCGTAAACGAGGCCGCGCTGATAAAAGGCGCGGGCGTTCCGGGGATCGATGGCGATCGCCTGGTTGAGGTCGTCGATGGCCTTGGCGTAGTCCTTGTTGTGGCTCAGCGCGCTCGCGCGCGCGACCAGGGCGGCGACGTTTTTCATATCGCGGCCGAGCGCGGCGTCGTAATCGGCCATCGCGGCGGTCGTCTCGCCGCGCGCTTGCATGATTTGCCCGCGGACGACCAGGCTGGCGATATCGTCCGGTTCGCGCGTCAGTGCCGTTTTGATGTCGGCGAGCGCGAGATTGGTGTCGCCTTTCGCGTCATAGATGGCTGCGCGCGCGCGATAAGGCGCGGCGCCCGTTGCGCCGAGCGTGATGGCGTGGCCGAGATCGCTCAGCGCACGCGTATTGTCGCCTTTCGCAACATAGACTTGGCCGCGCTCGCTATAGGCCAGCGGGTTTTTCGGATCGCGCCTGATCGCCTGATTGAGATCGGCGAGCGCCTTGTCATATTGCTTCTTGGCCGCGAAGGCCGTGGCGCGCAAAGCGAGGCCGGTGGCGTTGTTGGCGTCGAGTTTGAGGCTTGCCTCGCCGTCGTGCTGCGCGCCGGCCATATCGCCGTCGCGCAGACGCAAGGTGCCGCGCAAATTCAGATAATCCGCCTGTGCCGAGAGCTTGATCGCGCGGTTGATGTCGGCGAGCGCCTGCGTGCGGTCGCCCTTTTGGTCGTAGGCGTGTGCGCGCAAGGCGTAGACGGCGGCGCTGTTGGGATCGGCGGCAAGCGCACGATCGTAGATCGCGACGGCGCGGGTGAAGTCGTCGGTCATGGTCGCGATCGCGGCCTGTCCGGTATAGGCGGCGATGTTTTTCGGATCGATCTTTTCCGCTTGCGTGTAGTCGGCGAGCGCTCCTGCGAAGTCGCCGCTATCCTGGCGCGCGCGTCCGCGCTGCAGATAATTGGCGGCGCTGGGCTCGAGCTTCACCGCGCGGTCGAAATCGGCGAGCGCGCGCGCGTCGTCGTGCTGGTGCAGATAGAGCTGCGCGCGGCCGCCATAGAGTCGCGCGCTGTCGCCGCCAAGCTCGAGCGCCGTCTTGTAATCGTCGAGCGCGCCGTCGATGTAGCCGAGATCGCGTCGCACCGTGGCACGATTGATGTAGGGCGCCGGCGATTTGGGGTCGAGCTTGATCGCCATGTCGTAGTCGGCGATGGCCTGGCCGTAGTTGCCGCGCGCATACCAGGCATTGCCACGGTTCTGGTAGGCGGGCGCGAAATCCGGCGCCAGCGTGATCGCGCGATTGAGGTCGGCGATGGCGTGGGTGGTGTCGCCGCGATCGAGATAGGCGAGCCCGCGCAGTTCATAGGCGACGCCTTCCTGCTTGCCGCGCAGGCGTCCGGACTTGAGCATGCTCGAGCACGCGGCGATCCGCGCGTCCGCTTGGCTTTCGGTTTGGTTGGCGCACGTCTGCGCCTCGCGCGGCTGCGCGTGGACTGCTGCGATCGCCGCGGCGCTCGCCATCAGCGCCAGCGATGCGGCCGCCAAGAGCCGCTGCGTTGCCGGCATGAGCCCTTTCCCCTCCACAACGGTCCCAGGCGCGGAAAATATGAGACGCGCCAATCCCTTGTCCAAGAATTAGGGCATAAACCATTAATTTGTAGCGAATAGGTGGCGTTATCCCGGCGGCCGATCCGCGGGCTCGCTCGGCGCCGGCGCGCGAGCGGTCATTTCCGCCCCGGCATCGGGCGAAAGTCGCAGGAAAATCAGGACGGAAAGGGCCGAGATCGCGGCGACCGCCAAAAAAGCGGGGGGAAAATCGCTGGCCGCCAAGGCGCCGCCGCCTTTGAGATGAACGGTGAGTTCCACCGCCGAGGCGCCCAGCGCCACCCCGCTCGAGACCGCCAGTTGCTGGGCGACGCTGACCAGCGCGGTCGCCCGGCTGACCCGCTCCGGCTCCACGTCGGCATAGGCCATGGTGTTGATGCTGGTGAATTGCAGCGAGCGGAAG
>Ga0335085_10010804_pt1 | contig 13614 bp, 9 predicted proteins | sample Lox_Sample_45_FD_206712 | JGI IMG/M metagenome (GOLD analysis project Ga0335085, IMG submission 206712) | Soil microbial communities from Loxahatchee National Wildlife Refuge, Florida, United States - Lox_Sample_4.5 | ecosystem: Environmental > Terrestrial > Soil > Wetlands | place: USA: Florida...
CGATCGCCGCTGCGCGCCGAGCGCTGTGCTAGCCGGGGGGACGACCCCCCGCACCCCCCGATCGCCGCTGCGCGCCGAGCGCCTTCTCGGCGGGAGCCCGCCGGAGGCGGGTCCCGCCTCGGCGGCGCGGGGGCTTGGCTGGGGATAAGCCGGCTCCGCGGGGGATACCCCTGCGGGGCACCCCCGGTCGCCGGCTTAACGCTCCTTGATGGCGGCGATTAGGGCCGGGATCACGTCCTTCAGGTCGCCGATGACGGCGTAGTCGGCGCGGGCCAGGATGGGTGCGCCTGGGTCGGTGTTGACCGCGACGATGTGCTTGGCGCTGGCGCAGCCCGCCATGTGCTGGATGGCCCCGCTGATCCCGCAGGCCAGGTACAGCTCGGGAGTGATCTTGGTGCCGGTCTGGCCGACCTGCTGGGTGTGCGGGCGCCAGCCCTCGCTGGTGACCACCCGCGAGACCCCGACCACGCCGCCGAGCAGGGCGGCCAGTTCCTCCAGCGGGGCGAAGCCGTCCGGGCCGCCGACGCCGCGGCCGCCGCCGACCACCACCCGGGCGGTGGCCAGCGATACCCCACCGCCCGCGGCTGCCGACACCTCGGCCCGGACGGCCAGGTCGGCCGGGGCCAGGTCGGGCTCGTGCACGCGCACCTCCGGCTCGGCCGCCGACGCCGCGGGCACCGGCGGCACCGCGTCGGTGGCCACGGTGAGCAGCGCGGGCGAGCCGTCCAGCACGGCGTCCTCGATCAGCAGCCCGGCCCACCGCTGCCGGGCCACGGTCAGCGGGCCGCCGGCCGCGGCTTCGGCCGAGATGCAGTTGGCCGCCATCGGCTGGCCGGTCAGCGCGCCGAGGTGGGAAAGCACCTCGTGGCCGCGTTCGGTGCCCGCGGCCAGCACCGCGCTGGCCACCGTCACGCTGGCCAGTCCTTCCAGGGTGCGGGCCCAGGCCTGGGGCGCATACCCGTCCAGCGCTTCCGGCTCGATGACGTAGACCTCGGTGACGCCGTAGCTGCCCAGCGGGGCGGCCGGCGCCTGGTCGGCCGGGCCGAACAGCACCGCGCACAGCTGGCCACCCGGGCCGGCCAGCGTCCGGGCGAACGTCAGCGCGCGCAGCGAAGCGTCGGTGGGGCCAGCCGCATCCGTCTCAACCAGGCACAGCACAGTCACTTCAGCACGCTCATCTCATTGCCTCCCTCGCGGGCGCTCCGCATGGTTGTGCCGGAGGCGCAAACAAGCAGCGCGGGAGGCCGGTCCTAGGCGCCGGGACACCGCTGCGGTCCCTGGGGGCCTTGCGGCGTTCGGCCCGGCGCCTACGGCACTCACTTAAGTACCCCGATTTCCGCCAGCACGCGGACCAGGGCGGGTACCGCGTCCGCTCCCTGTCCGAGCACGGTGGCCTGGTGCTGCCCGGTCTCGGGCACCCGGAGCAGTTCCTTGCGCAGGCCCTCGGGCTGCCACTGTGGCTGCTGCTGCTCGATGACCGCGCGCTTGGCCCGCAGCCGGCCCGGCAGCGACGGGTACCGAGGCAGGTTGATGCCCTCCTTCACGGTGATCACCGCGGGCAGCGGCACCTCGAACGTTTCCTGGCTGCCCTGGTACTCCCGGCTGGCCCGGGCCCGGTCCGCGCTGATCTCCAGGTGCTTGATCCCGGTCACGCAGGGCCAGCCCAGCAGGTGGGCCACCCGCACGCCGACCTGGTAGTCGCCGGTGTCCGCCGCCTCGTTGCCGAGCAGCAGCAGGTCATAGCCGGGGCCGGACCCGGCGTGCTGGCGGGCCTCGGCGGCGATCGCGGCCGCGGTGCCCATCGGGCCCCACTCCCGACCATCGGTTTCCAGCAGCACGGCCCGGTGCGCGCCCAGGGCCAGCGCGTCGCGCAACTGCTCGGCCGCCTCGGGCGGGCCCAGCGTGAGCACGGAGACGCTGCCGCCGAGCCGCTCGGTAATCTGCACCGCCTCCTCGACCGCGCACTCCTCATGCGGGCTCATCGCGAACCCGGACATCCGGGTGTCCACGTCCTGCCCGTCCGGGGTGACCACGATCCGGCCGCCCACCTGGGGCACCCGCTTGACGCAGACTCCGATCTCCATCCCGGTCAGCTCCGGATCCGGCTGTTGTCCGGGTCGAACAGCGGCGCGGCGCCGGCCACCGCCACCGTCACCGGGTACGCGTCGCCGAAGCACTCCACCTGAAGCTGGGTGCCCACGACGGCCTGGGCGGGCGGCAGGTAGGCGAGCAGCAGGTGCTGGCCCACCGACGGGCCGGACCCGGCGCTGGTCACGTACGACGGCCGCCCCTTGGCATCGACCAGCCGCTCCCCGGACGCGGACAGCACCGGCTCGCCGCCCAGCATGTACCGGTCCGGCCCGCCACTCTGCTCGCTGCCACGGGCGGCGTGGTGACCGTCCACGGTGAGCGTGCACAGCACGGCGGCGGGCGGCTCGTCCCGCTGAGCCAGGTAGACGTCCTTGCCGATGAACTCCTGCGCCTTGACCCGGGGCCGGGTCATCCCGGCCTCGACCAGGGTGTAGTCGGCGGTCAGCTCCGCTCCCATAGCCCGGTAGCCCTTTTCCAGCCGCCCGGTGGTGCCGTACACCCCGATGCCGACCGGGACCAGCCCGCGGGGCGTGCCCGCGTCCCACAGGGTGTCCCACAGCCGGGCGCCCTGCTCCATCGGCACGTGCAGCTCCCAGCCCAGCTCCCCGACGTAGGAGATCCGGGACGCGAGCACGGTGACCCCGCCGATCTCGATCTCCCGGCAGGTGGCGAACGGGAAGCCGGTGTGGCTCAGGTCCGCTGTGGACACCGACTGCAGCACCTCGCGGGCCCGCGGTCCCCACAGCCCCAGCGTGGCCTGGCCCGAAGTCAGGTCGGACAGCGCGGCCGTGCCCGCCGCGGGCAGGTGGTCGGCGAACCACTTGAGGTCGGACATGCCGGTGGCGCCGCCGGTCACCACCCGGAATCGCTGCGCGCCGAGCCGCATGATGGTCAGGTCGGCCTTGAAACCGCCCCGCTCCTCCAGCAGCGAGGTGTAGACGACCCGGCCCGGCTGCACGTCGAGCTGGGCCACGGCCAGCGACTGCACCACGTCCAGCGCGGCCGGGCCGGTGACGTCGAAGATGGCGAACGCGGACAGGTCGACCAGGCCGCAGGACTCGCGCATGGCCAGGTGCTCGGCGTTGATGATGGGCGACCACCAGCGGGCGTCCCACTCCGCGTCGCGGGGCATCAGCTGCCCGGCGTACCGCTCCAGCAGTCCCTCGTTGGAGGCGTACCAGTGCGGCCGCTGCCACCCGGCGGTCTCGAAGAACACCGCGCCCAGGTCGCTCTCGCGCTGATAGACCGGGCTGACCCGGGACCGGCCGGACTCCCACTGCTCGGCCGGGTGCACGATGCCGTACATCTTGTTGAAGCCCTCGCGCGCCCGGGCCCGTACGTGCTCGGTGGTCCGCTGCGCCGGGTAGAACCGGGCGATGTTGGCCTCGTCGATGTCCACCGTGGGCACCTGGCCGGACATCCACTCGGCCACCGCGCGGCCGACCCCCGGGCCTTCCTTGATCCAGCTGGCCGCGGCCGACCACAGCCCGGCCACCTCGGGGGTCTCGCCCAGCACCGGGTGGCCGTCCGGGGTCATCGAGATCAGGCCGTTGATGGCGTACCGGATGCCGACCTTCTCGTCGCCGAGCAGCTCGGGCATCAGCTCCAGCGCCTCGGCCAGCTGCGGGTCGAAGTCGTCCTGGGTGAACGGCAGCTCGGTCGGGGACAGCGCCGATTCCTCGATGGACGGGATCTCGTCCGGGCCGATGATGATCGGCCGGTGCGCGTACGAGCCGACCTCCATGTCGCCGCCGTGCTGCCGCTCGTACATGTTGGTATCCACGTCGCGGACGATCGGGTAGGAGATCTCCCCCGGCGTGTCCGCGAACAGCGGGATCGGCCCGACGCTGATCATCTGGTGCACGATCGGGGTGAGCGGGATCCGGGCCCCGGCCATCCGGGCCAGCCGCGGGCTCCATACCCCGCAGCAGATCACGCAGACGCCGGTCTCGATGTCCCCGGCACTGGTCCGCACCGCGGTGACCCGCGGCCGCCCGCGGTCGTCGGTGCCGTCCGTGCCGATGCCGAGCACCTCGGCCCCGGCCACTACCTGCAGCGCCCCGGACTGCTGCGCCTCCTCGCGCATCAGCGTGCCGGCCCGCAGTGAATCGACCACGCCCACGGTCGGGAAGTACCCGCCGCCCAGGATGACCGACTCGTCCAGGTAGGGCACCAGCTTGCGGACCTCGGCGGGCGAGATGACCTGGGCCGGGATGCCCCACGCCTTGGCCGCCGAGCAGCGGCGGCGCAGCTCGGCCATCCGGGCCTCGGTCCGGGCCACCTCGATGCCCCCGCTCTGCGTGAACACGCCGAGGGCCTGGTACTGCTCGGTGCTATCCCGGGTCAGCTCCATCATCATCTTCGAGTACTCGATCGGGAAGATGAAGTTGGACGCGTGGCCGGTGGACCCGCCCGGGTTCGGCATCGGGCCCTTGTCCACCAGGACCAGATCCCGCCAGCCGAGCCGGGCCAGGTGGGCGACCAGGCTGTTGCCGACGATCCCGGCGCCGATGATGACGGCGCTGGCCCGGCCCGGGAAGTCACTCATGGCGTGATCCTCTAGGTATCCGACTGATATATCAGTTGGTACATTAGAGGGCGTGAATCTGATGGTCAAGCCGGGCGAGCCGCGCTCGCTGGCCGACCGGGCCTACCGGGAGATCCAGGATCTGCTGGTCAGGCTGGCCATCCGGCCCGGCGCGCCGATCAACGAGGAAGATCTGTGCCTGCGGCTGGGGCTGGGCCGGACCCCGGTCCGCGAGGCCCTCAAACGGCTGGAGCATGAGCGGCTGGTGGTCGCCTACCCACGGCGGGGCACGTTCGCGACCGAGATCAACGTGACCGACCTGACGCACATCTTCGAGGTCCGGGCGGTGATCGAGCCGGCCGCGGCGGCCAGCGCGGCGCGGCATGCCACCCCGGCCGACCGGGCTACCTTCCAGGCACTGGCCGGCCAACTGGCGGCCGCCGCGGACCTGGCCGGGCAGCCGGGCGAGCTGATGACCCTGGACATGCGGATCCACCGGGCCATCTACGCCGCGACGCACAACCCGTACCTCGAGGACACTCTGGTCCGCTACGGCAACCTGGCCACCCGTATCTGGTGCCTGTTCCTGGACCGGCTGGCCGACATGGCCGCGCACGTCGGGGAGCACCGCGAGCTCCTGCAGGCGCTGACCGACGGCGACGCGGAACAGGCCGCCGGCATCGCCCGCCGGCACGTGACCGAGTTCGACACGGCTATCCGCGCGGTCATCTAGCCCGCACAGCAAGGGGGCGGGCCAAAGCCACCTATGCAGCTTTGGCCCGCCCTGCGGCTTTGCCAGCCCGGCTACTCGACCGGGATCTCCTTGTTGATCAGGCCCAGGTCGATGCCTTGCCGGTTGCGCACCACCCGTGCGATCACGTAGACCACGATGGCCAGCACGTACATCGCGCCCATGAAGATCAGCGAGTCATGGCTGTTCACGAAGTACAGGTCGTTGCTCAGCCACTCGTACAGGTTGAAGACGAGCAGACCAATCGTGATGACCCCGGCCACCGGGACGATCGGCACGCCGAAGACCTTCATCCGGCTAGCCGGCGAGGCCCGCCACAGGTCCGGCTTGATCCATGGCAGCAGAACCACGGCTATCGCGCTGAACAGGTAGGTGACCGCGATGACCAGGGTCGCGTCCAGCGTGTAGGTGCGGAACGTCGAGGAGTACGCGTAGATCGCGGCCAGGACGACCGCCGGCAGGAGCATCAGGACCAGCGAGTAGAACGGGACCTTCCGCTTCTCGGACACCTCGGCGGCGCGGTCGGGCAGCACGCGGTCGAACGCGGCCGCGAAGATGACCCGGGTCGAGGACAGGAACAGCGTGCCGACCCACGCGAAGAACCACAGGCTCAGTACCAGGATCAGGATGACCTGGAACGCCGTGTTGTGCACCAGCCAGCCCGCGAACATGAACGGATAGGGCCAGATGCCGAACTGCGGGGTGAGGTTGTAGTCCAGCGAGTTCAGGTTCTGGTAGAAGCCCCAGCCAATGGTCTTGTCCACCAGCAGGAAGAAGATCACCGTGAGGCAGACCGTGATCCACAGACCGGCGAACATCCCGATGAACACCCGGCGGAAGTCACTCGCGCCGCGGATCTCGCCGTACAGCGTGCTGCCCCAGTTCGGCCACAGCAGGAAGAACATGAAGGCCGGCACGAGCAGCATCGTCGGCCCGAGCGGGCCGAAGCCCAGCGGCGAGGTGGTGTAGCCGGCCTTGGCCGCGGCGTGGTTGGTGGCGGCGTAGGCGTTGTGCACCCCGAACAGCTTCTGGCCGTAGAGGTTGAACGAGCTGACGAAGTCGGCGTGCGAGTTGATCAGCAGCAGGATCACCACGACCGCGAACCCGATCATCCCGCCGAGGAAAGCCCACTTCTGGATCCGGGCGTAACCGGCCATGCCCAGCGAGACGAGCAGACCGGCGATGACGATCGTGATCAGCGTGACCACGAAGATCCCGTTGTTGGTGCCGAACCAGGCCGCCCCGCCGTTCGGCCAGGTCCACTTGAGCGTGGCCCAGAGCGGCTCGAACAGCTGAACCGACAGGATGTTCCCGTAGATGGGCGCCCACAGCCACAGGATGAACCACCAGCCGGTGGCGGCCATGACGAAGCCGATCCCGCTGCCCAGGATGCGGCTCTGCCAGACATAGTCGCCACCCGCGCGCGGGATCGTGACGATCAGGCCGGAGTACGCGACCACCAGAAACGAGACCCAGATACCCGAGATGATCGTGGCGGTGATGAATTGGCCCTTGGGGAAGGCCGGCCCGGCGAACGTGAACTCATAGAGGCCGAGCGTGACGAAGTTGGTCGCCAGGCAGGCATAGATGATGGAGTCACGGACGGACCAGCCGCGGACCAGGCCGGTGGCTTTGCGCAAGAAGAGTGTTGGCGTCTCGCCGCCAATTGCGTCAGTTGCCATGCTCATCTCCCAGTTGGGGGGGCTTTCGTGTAGCTAGGCAAGGGTATTGCCATCTGACGGTAAATGTTGGTAAAACTCAGCCGTTCACGAGAAGGTATTTAGTAACCTTCCCCTTCTTCGGATTCAGCTCGAGCACGGCCCCCTGCAAGACGCCGTCGCCGTAAACGCTTCCGGGGTTGATGGCCAGCGTGCGGCCCATCTTCTTGACGCCACGGCTCTCGTGAATGTGGCCGTGCACCGACAGCATCGGCTGGTAACTGTTAATCGCGTCGCGGACCGCCTTGGAGCCCACTGGCTTCATCACCGCGCCGCCATGCATGGGACGCATCTGCTCGTCGAGTGCCGGGGCCTCATCCAGCCCGGTCCCGTACGGCGGTGCGTGGAAATTGAAGATAGCCCGCTCCATGTCCGGAATCTGGGCGACGACTGCGTCAATCTTTTCCTTGAGCTGTTCTTCCGGGGCCTCACGGAACGTGTCCCACGGCGTCGGGTTGGTCCAGCCCATCGAGACCAGGTGGAAGCCATCGAGGTCGAGCGACTTGGCCTCGCCGAAGGTGACGCACGGCGAGGACTCGATGATGTCGTCGATCTCCCAGATGTCGTCGTTGCCGCCGTTCAGGATGCACGGGATCTGGCCACCCTTGAGCTTCCCGTCGGCCATGTCCAGCCAGCGGTCCAGCGACGCCGTCATCTCCTGGCTGAACCGGCGGTCCACCGCGCCCTCTTCGTCGCTCAGGTTCTGCAGCTCATCCGGAGTGACGATGGCCGGGTAGTAGCCCTTGTTGCGGATCTGCTTCTGGACCTCGTCCAGTTCCGTCTGGGTGTCCATCCGGATGGCCTCGCCACGGACCGTGGCCTGCCAGTAGCCGTTGTGCGCCACGATCGGCACCATGACCTTGCCGGTGACGTCGCCACCCAGCACGACCAGGTCGGCCTTGTAGAACGCGGCCGAGTTCAGGAACTTCCGCCAGCACACCTCGGAGCCGTGGATGTCAGTCGCGAAGAAGACCCTCATCTGTGCACCTTTGCCTTCCTCCGCACAGTTGCTCCGCCGGGTTCGCCGTGAGCCCACGCGCGCACGTTCCGGGCGTCTTGCGCAACTCGCGCGCGTACTGTGCAACGTCTAGCATCCGGCCGAAACCGCCGTCAAGCCGCACAGACTGAATTAGCGCCGCACCGTGACCGGCCGGTCGCCAGGGAGCAGGCTGTTACTGCTAGTGCGCGACTACGGCTAGTGCGCGACTTCCTCGGGCAGCTCATACCAGCGGACTCCGTCGCCGACCTTGGCCCGCAGCTTCCACTTCATGCCCTTTGGGACCGCGTCGGCGATCTCGCGCAGCTGCCGCGCTTGGGCCAGCGGGTCGTAGTCATGCGGCGTAGGAGAGGCGAGACCAGGGTCCTCGGCCAGCAGCGAGGGCAGTTTGTCCAGGTTTCCGGTGACGGTCCGCCACCAGCCCCAGTCCGCGGCCAGCACCTTGCCGAAACGGTCGGTGTCGATGGAGGTCGGGGCGCTTCCGCCAACCGGCAGGCAGGACAGCAACTGCACGATGTCCCGGGCGTCCTTGGCGTTAAGCTCGATGATCTGCAGCTTGGACAGCAGCACGTCCACCGAGTCCACGGTCAGCGGCTGCCGGCCGAAATTCGGCCGGAAGTCCAGCGTGTGGCACATGGCCAGCTGGTTCACCATGACGTCGATGGGCCGCCCGGACGGCGCATTGAAGTACATCTGGCGGTCGCCGTTGAGGTTGTTGAACCGGCGGTCCGGCTCGCAGCCGTTGTCGGCCAGCCAGGCGGCTACGTTCTTGCGGCCTTTGGCCGTGGTGGCGAAGTCCATGTCCTGGTCCCGGCGCAACCGCGGTGGGTAATCCGGGCAGAGCACCCGGACAGCCAAGCCGCCGAGCAGTTTCATGCCCAGGCCCGCGGCGGCGGCGGCTTTGGCCAGGCCGAGCGCCTCGGTCAGTGGGTCGTGCGGCGATCCGGGTTCGGGCGCGTCAGCGGGTTGGGCCATACCAGGCCTGCTCTCATCCTGGGCGGCACCGGCAGCGCTGACGGGCCGCACAATTCCTGCTAAGTCGTTAGCGAGTATGCCACGAACGCGCTGGACGGCCGGGTGCAGGCTAGTTGACGCACAACGGGCAAATTGGTCATTCTTGGTTGCGTGTCCACGAATTTGGTTGCGGGCAACGCAACCTATCACTCGGCTGAGCGGGTACTGGCACTGCTGGCGAGCTTCGAGGACGGCCGCCCGGAACTAAGTGTGACAGAGATTGCCGAAGCGCTCGGGGTGCACAAGTCAACCGCCTCGCGGTTGGCCGCCACCCTGGAGCGGACCGGGTTCCTGGCCCGCTCGGGCCGGCGGTACCGGCTCGGCGTGGAGATCATCCGGCTGGGCAGCCTGGCGCTGCGCGGCGCCGACATCGTGGCCCGGCTGCAGCCCGCGATGGACCAGCTGTCCGAGCTGACCGGGGAGACCATCAACCTGGCCGTGCCCGCGGGGCCGGACATCCTGAACGTGGCCGAGGTGCCGAGCAGCTACATCCTGAACAGCTCGGGCGGCTGGATCGGCCGGCGCACCAGGCCGCACGCGGTGGCCAACGGTAAGGTCCTGCTGGCGTTCGGCGTCATCCCCATGCCGGCCACCCTGGAGCGCTATACCGAGCACACGATCTGCTCCGTGCCCGCCCTGGCCGCGCAACTCGCCGAGATCCGCCGGGACGGTTACGCCACCGCGGTGGCCGAGCTGGAGGACGGGCTTGTCGCGGTGGCCGCCCCGGTGTTCAGCGCGGACGGCAATTGCGTGGCGGCGCTGTCCATCTCCGGCCCGGCCTACCGGATGCCCCCGGACAAACTGGACGAACTCGGCCGCCTCTGCGCCGCCGCCTACTGACCTCGCCAAAGCGGTGCCGCCGACTGGACAGTGAAGGGGGATGGGGAGGTGGGCGGGGAGGAACGAGCGAGGAGGGGAAGGAGCCGCGCCAAAGGGCGCGCGGCGCCGACTGGACTGAGGAGCGAGCGAGGAACGAGCGAGCGACGAGGGAAGCTCGGTGCCTCAAAGCGCGCCCGGAGGCGCAAGGAGATAGAGCTATGAAGGATTATCTGCTTTACGTCGACGGGAAGTTCCGGACGGGGCGGGCAGCGGGGGCGCCGGCGGTCAGCCCGTCTTCCGGGGAGACGTTCGCCACCGTGGCCACCGCGGACGCGGCGGACGTGGACGACGCGGTGCGCGCGGCCAGCCGGGCCTGGCCGGCCTGGGCGGCCAGCTCGGCGTTCGAGCGCGCGGCCTGGTGCGAGCAGGTGGCCACGGCCATCGCCGGACGGCGTGACGACCTGGCCCGGGTGCTCACCGAGGACCAGGGCAAGCCGCTGGCCAGCGAGGCCTACGACGAGGTGGACGAACTGGCGGTGTACTTCCAGATGGCCGCGGCGGACGCGCGGCGATCCGGCGGCGGCTATCCCCCGTCCACCTCGGCGGGCCGCCGGGTGATCACGGCCCGGGTCCCGCTCGGCGTGGTCGGCGTGATCAGCCCGTGGAACTGGCCATACACCATGGGCGCGGAACTGTTCGCGCCCGCGCTCGCCGCGGGCAACGCGGTGGTCTGGGTGCCGGCCCCGACCACCTCGGCGTGCTGCGCGCTGCTGGCCGAGATCATCGCCGGGGCCGGGGCGCCGGACGGCGTGTTCAGCTTCGTGCCCGGGCCCGGGCCGGTCGCCGGGGACGCGCTGGCCGGCCATCCGCAGGTGGCGGCGGTCGGCTTCATAGGTTCGGTGGCCACCGGCGGGCTGGTGGCCGCGCGGGCGGCGGGCAAGACCCAGCTGCTCGAACTGGGCGGCAACGGCCCGATGGTGATCCTGGACGACGCCGACCTGGACCTGGCGGCCGAAGCGGCCCTGGAGGCGGCCTACCTGTGCGCCGGGCAGAGCTGCACGGCCGGCGAGCGGTTCCTGGTGCACGCCGCGGTCCGGGCCGAGTTCACCGAACGCGTGGTGGCGGCCACCCAGCAGCGGATCCGGCTGGGCGATCCATTCGACCCGCAGACCACCATGGGCCCGCTGAACAACGAGGCGACCGCGGCCAAGTTCGACCGGCACGTGGCCGACGCGGTCAGCCGCGGCGCCAAGCTGGGCTGCGGCGGGCGGCGCGCGGCGGGCTTCCCGACCGGGCTGTACGCCGAGCCCACCGTGCTGGACGGGGTCACCCTGGACATGGACATCGCCACCAAGGAGACGTTCGGGCCGGTCGTCCCGGTCATCGAGGTGGCCTCGGCCGACGAGGCGCTGGCGCTGACCAACGCGTCCCCGTTCGGGCTGACCGCGGCGGTGTTCACCGGCGACCTGGAGCGCGGCCTGGCCTTCGCCGAGCGGGCCCGGGCCGGCTGGGTCAACGTGAACGCCTCCACCAACCTGTGGGAGTCGCACCTGCCGTTCGGCGGCCGGTCCGGCTCGGTGAGCGGGCGCGGCCGGGTCGGCGGCCGGTTCGCCATGGACGCGTTCACCGAGCCGAAGACGATTCTTTACCCGGCTCCCGAACTGCGCGGCTAAGCCACTACCGGTTGGCCTCAGCTCCCCAGGCGAACGCGAGCGGGGTCAGCGCGGTCAGGTCGATGGCGGGCTCAACCGTGGAGTAGGACTGCACGTTGTCCTGGAACACCGCTTTGTGCCCATTGAACGCGGCATAAGGCACGTCTCCGGGGCCGTTCGCGTTGCACGGCCGCATGTTCGGCACGGTGCCAGTCGCGGCGAACGAGTTCGGCCCCTCCACGGTCGCCCCGGCCAGCACCGGCGGCTGCCCGTTGTGCGAACCCACCAGGTTGGTGACCTGGTGCTGCATGCAGTCCGGGTACACGGTGCCGTCCCCGACGATCAGCGACACACCCCAGCCGTTGCCGCCCAGGATGTTGTCCAGCCAGTGCTGGGCCCAGCCGGCGTAGGCCGGGCGGCCGGTCAGCGCGTCGTACTCGTCGGCCATCACGGTCAGCCCAGCGCCGTGCGTGGTGGTGTCCCACTGGTCCCAGGCGAAGCCGAACCGGAACGGGTCGGTGGACGCGGTGTGGATGCCCAGCTCGATCTGCCCGCGCAGGTTGGCCAGCAGCTGGGCCCGGGTCACCGCCAGCCCGCTGACGTGCTGGCCGCGCAGGGCCAGGTCGAGCTCGTAGTCGGCCAGCGCGCTGACGTCGTAGAGGTTCAGCGTGTCGGACAGCGCCTGCTTGCTATGGATCCACGCGCTGGCCCAGTGGGCGGCGTCGCGCAGGTAGCCGGCGCCGGGCCGGCCCGCCTCACGCTGTGCGATGGCCAGTTCGGTAGCGCCCAGCATCATGTCGTCCTTCCAGCTCGTCTCCGGGTAGAAGTCGAACGGAATGGCCGTCATCAGCTGGCCTTTCCAGTGCGTGTTGGCCAGCGAGTACACGGTCCTGGCCTCGGTCAGGCAGCGGTCTGCGTAGCTGGGGTCGGTCTTGCGGAAAACCTGGTAGCAGAGCGCGAAGTCGGCGGTCAGCCGGCCGGCCAGGTTGGGGCTGAGCTGCGCGCCCGGCCGGGCGGCGCGGAACACCGGCGGGTGCCGGATGTAGGCATACCGCGGGTTCGTCCCTTGGTAATGGTCGTCGGCCTGGGGCAGCCGCCAGATGTCATGGTCGCCGAAGTAGTAGTTGTTGGCCTCGCCGGTGCCCACCTCGTAGTACAGCGTCTTGGTGTTCTGGTGCCACATCCGCTGCAGGAAGTCCATGCCGAACTTGGCCTCGCCGGTGAAGTCGGCGCTGGCCCCGGCGCCCAGCTGGCCCGGGAACGACGCGATGCCCTGCTCCAGAATGGCCTCGGTGTAGCTGGTCGTCTCCACGAAGTGCAGATAGTCGCCGGCGTCCCACCAGCCGCCGGTGGCGTTGATCCGCACTCCGGTGGCGTACTTGGCCAGGCTGCCCTTGAAGTTGCCGTTCTCATCGACCGGCGGCGTGCGGTAGGTCATCGCGCTGGCGTCGCTGCGGTGACCGGGCGCGGTGCGCAGCGCGGTGTGGATGAAGTCCGGGCCGTCCCGCTCGTTCTGGTAGAAGTACAGCGCGTTGGCCAGCGGCTTGGCGTAGAGCTGCGCGGCCGGCCCGACCGGGAACCAGGGCGAGGCGGCCGACGGGTCGTTGAGGATGCCGACCCGGTAAGTCCCGGGCGCATGGAGGCCGGAAAACTGGGCCGCCCACACCCAGCCGTACCGCTTGCTCCAGGATCCGAGGTCCTTGGGGGCCAGCCCGGACGCGGCCACCGTGCACGACCCGGCCCGCACCACCACCCAGTGCAGCGCACTGGACGGCTTCGACTTGGTCATGATCTCGGCCTGCTTGACCGCCCCGGCCGGGTAGCCGACCTGGTCCACCCGGATCGCGGCGGCGGGCGCACCGGACGGCGTCCGGTGCGACCCGGTGGTCAGCACCGAGCTGGGCGTGGGCTGGTGGCATATCTTCTGCACCGCGGTCTTAGGCACGGGAGAACCGCCCGCCGGCACGGCCGGCGCGGCGCTGGCCGGGCCGGCCGCCGCACACAGTCCCAGCACCAAGCCGAACGCGGCCACGGCCGCAGCCACC
>Ga0335085_10010805_pt1 | contig 13614 bp, 15 predicted proteins | sample Lox_Sample_45_FD_206712 | JGI IMG/M metagenome (GOLD analysis project Ga0335085, IMG submission 206712) | Soil microbial communities from Loxahatchee National Wildlife Refuge, Florida, United States - Lox_Sample_4.5 | ecosystem: Environmental > Terrestrial > Soil > Wetlands | place: USA...
GGTGTCTGCCTTTGGAGAAGTTCGGAGGCGCGTATCAGCTCAGGGCGCATTGCAAATAAGATACCCGGATGACCTGAGTATAGCCGTTTCTGGCGCGGACACTGAATGCCTCGATTTAGCTCAGATTTCAGATGCAAGCCGCTGCAGGGATTGGGATCAGTTGACTCCTGCGAGTGCAGAGGCTACGGGAGCCGGCGAATTCAGCTCTTTTGGCGTCCTGTCTGGGTGCTCGCAGTCCTCAGCTAGGAGACAAGGGCAAAGGCGACGACCGTCTGACCGGATTCGCCGCACTGGCCCAGCAGATCAGCTTCCATCTCGTGGGGGATGCTCATCTCGCACGCAGCGATCTCTGCCTCGCTCGCGCCGACAAAGCAGAGTTCGCAGCAGCCCAGGGCATCCCCTTCGGCCATTCGCACGGGTGGGCCGAATACTCGGCAGGTCATGGGGCGACTGGAGTAGACATCGCACAGACCGGTCACAGGATTCAGAGCCGGGCAAGGGGCGTCGTCTGCGAATTCTTCGAATCTTGCCTGCTCCTCTTCGCTCGTCCCCAGGGTCCCCGTGCGAACATTACCGGGATAATCGGGCCCAAACTCGTCAATCCACGCCAAAGCCCGCGCGCGAACTTCATTGGCGACAACGGGATCCAACTCGAGCATCGCCGCGCGCAGTCTTTCTTTGTCGAGCGCATTGATGGCAAAGGCCCCGTGACAACACTGGGTGCAACCCGGCCGACACGCCAGCCATGCCCCTGCCTTGCGTGACGCTTCAGCCAGCATCGCATCCATGATCTGTACGAGTTGCGCGTCGCCAGCCGACAAGCTCATGCCGCCAGCATACGACAAGGACAACTCTTCGGCATGCCTAACTTTCAAGCCCCGTGCTATAAAAGCCTTCGAGGTCGCCTTGCTTTATCTGGAGCGTATTCCCGCCGCCCCGCTTGACCGGTTTATTCGCGTGCTCTGGTATGCGCGGGCTGCCGATGTTCCCCACCACCGTGAGCGCGTTCTTCCCAGCGGATGCGTGCAGGTGATTCTCAACCTCGCGCGGGACTACCTGCTCGACTGCCCTGAAGGCGCAAATGATTTGCTCAGACCACCCGCCCTCGTGGTGGGTGCGCGCGCCGTCTACGAGATCATTGACAGCTCTGACATAGCGGATCTGATCGGTATCGTCTTTGCTCCGGGAGGCTTCTCCATCTTCGCATCTGACGCAGTCGACCTTTTCAGCAACCGCAGCGTTCCGCTCGAAGACGTTTGGGGGCAAGCGGCAACCGGCCTGCGTGACCGTCTGCGCGAGTTGCAAGGCTCCGACAACCGGCTCCACTGCCTTGAACACTTCCTGAGCCACTACCTTGCCGCCCACGTCACACGGCACGGCCCCTGGAGGCGACCCGAGGTGGCGTTTGCGGTGCGGCAGTTCGAAACGGCGCCACATATCGCCAGTGTGCGCGAGGTCGCGCGTCAGACGGGCTGGAGCGAGCGGCGATTTTCGACGGTGTTTCGTGAAGAAGTCGGACTCTCACCGAAGGCGTGGTGCCGGGTCCGCCGTTTCCAGCGCGCCGTGCAGCAACTCCATTCCGGCCGCGACGTTCCATGGGCCCAGGTTGCACTGGATTGCGGCTACTATGACCAATCTCATTTCGCCAACGAATTCCGCGCCTTCTCTGGCATCGATGCGACGACTTACTCTTCCCGACGAACTCTCTGGGCCAACCATGTTCGCGTCGAATAGCTACGTTTGCTGCTCGATTTCCGTTTTTTCCAAGATTCTCATCGCATCCGTCTGCCAAAGTGGCCTGGTAGTCACAAACCCCAGGAGGCTCTATGACGAACACTTCGATGAATTCCACGATCATGCCCACGCTCCGTTATCGCAACGCGCCCGCCGCGATCGACTGGCTCTGCCAAGTCTTCGGATTTGAACGTCACGCTGTCTACCCTGGCCCGGACAACTCCATCGGGCACGCCGAACTCACGCTCGGCGGCGGGATGATCATGCTCGGCTCGCACAAGAACGATGCTTATGGGCGCGGCTTCAAGTCGCCGGAAGACACCGGTGGGTTTGAAACACGCAGCGCTTACATCGTCGTGCCGGACGCCGATGCCGTTTATGCGCGCGCCAGGGCAGCTGGTGGGGTGATCGTTCGCGAAATCCAGAACACCGACTACGGCAGCCGCGAGTTCACCGTGAAGGATCCGGAAGGGCACTCGTGGAGTGTGGGCACCTACAACCCATGGGCTGCACAATCCTGAGCCAGGGTAGCAGCCGCTGCGCTATAGTCGTTGCGTAGCTTCCCGGAGGTCCTGATTGCAGCGGTTGTGCTCACTTTGCATCCTGGCCACATTCGGCCTTCTAGTTCCCTGTGCATCTGCCCAGCACGGAGAGCTTCTCGTCGCAGAAAAGGGGCAACAGAGTCTGGCTATCGTTGATTCAGCCTCGGGTCAAGTCGTCGCATCCGTGCCCGAAGGCGGTTTCACGGGGCACGAGGTGATCGCGTCCCCCGATGGCAGGCTGGCTTTTGTGCCGATCTATGGCAACTCCGGCGTAGGCAAGCCCGGGACCAATGGCCGCAGCATTGCGGTGATCGATTTAGCGTCGCACAAGGTTGTCCATACCATCGACTTTGATCACGGGGTGCGCCCGCACTGCGCGATGATCGGGCCCAAAGACGGCAAGCTCTATGTCACCACAGAACTCGACAAGACCATTACGATCATCGATCCCAAGACATTGAAGATCGTCGGCTCGATTCCCACCGGCCAGGAGCAGAGCCACATGCTCGTCCTTGCGCACGACGGCCGCCGGGGCTACACGGCCAACGTAGGTCCCGGCACGGTCTCTGTGCTTGATCTGGAGGCACGTAAGGTGTTGAAGGTCATTCCGATCTCAGGAAATACCCAGCGCATCGCCATCTCGCCGGATGACAAGTGGGTCTTCACCGCAGACCAGACCCAGCCGCGCATCGCCGCGATCGATACGGCAACCGATACGATTGCACATTGGATTCCGATCGACGCAATCGGCTATGGCAGCGCGCCCACGCCGGATGGGCGCTGGCTGCTGATGGCTATCCCTGACAAGAATGAGGTCGCTGTTGTGGACCTCAAGACGATGAAAGTGGTTCGCAACGTCCCGGTGGGTGCCTATCCGCAGGAGGTACTAGTGCGCCCTGACGGCAAAGCTGCGTATGTCAGCTGCGAGAAGGCAAATCAGGTAGCGGAGATCGATCTGGCGACATGGAAGACGACGCGCATGATTGCGACGGGTAAAGATTCCGACGGGCTGGCGTGGGCCACCGCGCACTAGGCGCGCCACTCTCTAGCCTGTCGGCTGACTCCAGTTTTCGAGCGTGCTTTTGAACTCCGTCATGAAGCGGCCCGCATCCGCGCCGTCAATGAGGCGATGATCGAAGCCGAGACAGAAGTATTGCACTGAGCGAATCGCGATCGTGTCGTTACCTTCCGTGTCAGTCAGTACAACCGGCTCCTTGCGCAAGCCTCCGATAGCGAGAATGGCTGATTCGGGCGGATTGATCACCGGCGTGCCGAACTCGCCGCCGAACAGGCCGGCGTTGGTCAGAGTGAAGGTCGATCCGCCAACCTCGTCGGGCTTGAGTTTCTTGTTGCGCGCGCGGCCACCCAGATCAGAGATGGCGCGGGCCAGGGCCACGAAGCTTGCCTGTTCAGCCTGCCGGATGACAGGAACAATGAGTCCCCACTCGAGCGCCACGGCGATGCCCAGTCCGATATTCGCGTGATAGTGAATGTTGTTTTCGGCCAGTGACGCATTCAGGACGGGGAAACGGCGCAGGGCATCGATTGTTGCCGCCGCAATGAACGGCATGTAGGTGAGTTTGACTCCGTGGCGCTGCTCAAAGCCGGCCCTCTCGCGTTCACGCAGACGGGCAATGCGCGTCATGTCTACTTTGTAGACGGAGTGCGCATGGGGGATCGTACGCTTGCTGTCAGACATGCGCTGGGCAATGATGGCGCGCATCTTCGACAGCGCCACCACTTCATCTTTCATGGCGGGCGCAGGCGCTTTCTCAGACGCAGATACCGCTGCCGCGGCGTCTGGCTGGCTCATGTGGCGCATGAGGTCTTCTTTATTGATGCGGCCGCCGGAACCGGTACCGGCGACCTGTCGAAGATCGATGTTATGTTCTCTGGCGATCCTGCGGACCAGGGGCGAGGAGCGGATTTTTTCGTTCGAGGATGGTTGCGCAGGGATCTGAGCGGGAGCTGAAACGGCGGCGACGGTCTTTGGCTTCTCTTTTGCGTCCGGCACTGGGGCCGCGGGCTGAACGCTTGAGGGCGCGCCAGAGCCGATAGTCGCTACCACCGTGTTGACCTGGACTGTCGCGCCCTCGGCTGTCTTGATTGCGGTGAGAATACCGGCGACGGGCGATGGAATCTCGGCATCGACCTTGTCGGTCGAGATTTCGAAGAGCGGCTCGTCTTTCTCGACCCTTTCTCCCAGTTTCTTGAGCCACTTCGTGATCGTACCCTCAAAGATGGATTCGCCCATCTGCGGCATGACGACGTCTGTGGCGTCTCCAGAGGCGGCTATGCTCGATCGAGACGCAGGTACAGGCGCGGGAGTTGGAACAGTCTCCGCGGCCTTTGGTTTCGCTGACAGGGCTGAAGACCTTGCCTGCGACTCTGAAACGACCGTCCCGCTTTCAGCCAGGACGGCAACTACCGTGTTGACCTGGACTGTCGCGCCCTCGGCAAACCTGATTTCGCTGAGAACCCCATCGGTTGGCGACGGAATCTCGGCGTCGACCTTGTCGGTTGAGATCTCGAAGAGCGGCTCGTCCTTCTGGACTGCGTCACCCGGTTTCTTGAGCCATTTCGTGATAGTGCCCTCAAAGATGGATTCACCCATCTGGGGCATGATGACATCCGTTGGCATGAGTCGTTCTCTCCGCGATGCGGGACCGTCCCGGGTTTCGAACTCCTGCCGGATTATAAATCGCGGCACGGCGCCTGGAGATGCGCCTTGCTAGGCGTCGACAGGCGCGCTGACGACACCGCGCAGTCGTTCAATCTCAGGCGGAATACGCAGGGGAGTATCCTCGGGCTGCGATGCGGTTGCCGCCTCACCCCGCTGCCCGGCCTGCTCTCTCAAAGCATCCAGGTTCTCCGCAGCCCATACCTGCTCGCGGAAGACCTGGCCGAACTGCCGTGCTGCCTGATGGGCTACTTCCTCGAGAGCGGGCAGCGAGGCTGGTTCCGCAACCTCCCGCTCAAGACTCGTCACGGGCCGATCGGTTATCCCGCAAGGATTAATGAGCTGAAAGTCCCGCAGGTCTGTCGTGACGTTGAATGCAAAACCGTGCGACGTGATGCCGCGTGAGACATGGATGCCGATGGCGCCAATCTTTCGGCCAACAATGGATGCACAGCTCCCGCCCGCGGAACAATCGTCGTCGAGTCCGCACCACACGCCTGTGAGACCGGTAATGCGGCCTGCGCGCACACCATATGCCCCACAAACCCGGATGAGAGCTTCTTCCATCTTACGGACAAAATCGACTGGGCCGAGACGGCCACCGTTGTCGTTGTGCAGACTGCGCAGATCGAAGATGGGGTAGCCGACGAGTTGTCCGGGCCCGTGATACGTTACGTCTCCGCCGCGATTGATCTCGTGCAGCGCGACGCCGCGCTTTGCGAGCAGTTCATCGGATGCCAGCACATTGGAGCGGTTCGCGTTGCGGCCAAGCGTGAGCACCGGCGGGTGCTCGAGCAGAAGCAGAACGTTGTCCACTTGCCCGGTTAAACGAAGTGCCGCGATCTCAGCCTGCAATCGCAGGCCATCCTCATAGGTCACCCGGCCGAGATAGAGGTACTGAATCATGACACGATCTATTGTAAGTTCAACCCCGAGTCACGAGATGAGACAAACTCACTGCCTTGGTAAACTTCCGGCGCTCCTGAATCGTCTATGCGACAGTGAACGCTCCGCGAACATGCTGGCGGGCGTCGCGTAGGCCAGTTTCTACCTCCCTGGTTTGGGTCTCAATCTGCGGTACGGTGCTCTCGGGATTTCCCCCTCCCTGGTCGGTCTTCGCCGCGACGATGCCGAATCAACAGAAGAACGGCGTGGCTGAGCAGAAAACTGCATCAGTTGCGTCGAACAGCTATGTCGGTTCAGCGGCATGTGCCGGGTGTCATGCCGACGAATATGAAAGCTTTGAGCGCACGCGAATGGGGCGCTCTCTGTCGAGCGTGACCCCGGCGCTCCTGCAGAGCTTTCACCTGCCTGCGACGTTCTCTGATCCAGGCATCAATCGAACCTTCTCCATCTTCAGCCGGCAGGGAAAACTCTTCGAGACTGAGGCCCAGCAGGGCACAAACGGCGAGGACATCTTCCGCAATACGCAGGAAGTGAAGTGGGTTGTCGGTGCTGGCGCGAATGGATACAGCGCGCTCGTTCAGCGCGGCGCGTATCTCTTCGAGGCGCCCCTCTCCTATTACTCAAGGGTCGATCAATGGCAGGTCTCGCCTGGATACGAATCGGCTGACAACGGATTCAATCGTCCGGTGTTGGCTGGATGCATCTCTTGCCACAGCGGCAGGGCCAATCCGGCCGACGAGACAACTGGGAAATTCGACCCTGTACCTTTTAGCCAGGTTGCAATCGGTTGTGAGAACTGCCACGGTCCGGGCGCAGCGCACGTACGGGCCATGCGCGCCAAGAGCCGTCATGGTTCGCAGATCGTCAATCCCGACAAACTCAGCGCCGATCTTGAAAACGACATCTGCATGTCGTGCCACGAGGCAGGCGACGCCCGCGTACTTCGACCGGGCAAGACGTTCCAGGACTTTCGCCCTGGCACGCCGCTGGACGACACGTGGGCGATTCTCATGGTTCCTCTAAAGCCCGGCGCCCCAGACAACAGAGACCACGTGCAGCACTACTTCGAAATGTCGATGAGCAAATGCTTCCGGGGTTCGGCGGGGCAGTTGCGGTGCACCACTTGCCATGATCCTCATGTTGAGCCGACTCGCGAGGAAGCACCCGCGTACTTCAACGCCAAGTGCGCTGAATGCCACAACAGCCGGGCCTGCACGCTCCCAATTGAACAACGGCGGAAGACTGCGCCTGCCGATAACTGCATTGGTTGCCACATGCCAGAACGTAATGCACCGGAGACGGCGCATACGAGTTTGACCAACCATCGCATTCTGGCGCGGCCTGGAGAGCCCTGGCCGGAAGAGGCATTCAATCAGACGACGAGTGAACTGCCTGATCTTGTGCATCTGAATCGGATTCCAGGCACTGCCGATCAGATTCCGGCGTTGTCATTACTTGAAGCGTATCGCGAGATCGCTGAACGCAAGCCTGAGTACAGGGAGTCGTATGACAAGACACTGACGGCGCTGGAAGGGAGCGATCCGAACGCGTTTGAGGTGCAGCTAGGTCTGGGCAAACGCGACCTTGCAAATGGTGAGACGATTGACGCGCTCACCCACCTGCGACATGCAATTCAAATCGATCCCCAACAGTCAACCGGCTACTCGTACCTGGCAGAGGCGCTTACACAGGCCGGCCGCGTAGATGATGCGGTGTCGGCCAGTGAAAAGGCCGTAAGCCTTGAACCATACAACGAGTTGATGCAAAAGGCACTCATCGATCAACTTATCGCCGCAAAGCAATACGGCAAGGCCGTTGAGGCGATGGAGCACTACCTCCAACTATTCCCCGAGGACGGATTCATGCGGAGAATGCTCGAGATCGCAAAGCAATAACTCTCCGAACGAATCAGGCTGCGCTGTGTGCTTGAAAGAGGCCCGCGAATGCGGTGCGGTGCCGGAAGAAGAGCAAGAACCACAAAATCACCAATACGATGGCCATCGGCAATGCGATGTGCGCCATGAGCAGGCCGACCAGCAAAATGTTAAAGATGACAGGTCCCAGAAACGTGAGCGCCAGGGGCACGTAGCGGTTGATCAGCAACAGAATCGCGGGCAGCACTTCGAAGAAGGCGACCACATACATATAGTGTGTCGTCATTAGCGCGCCCATGAACTGGCCCGCCGGTCCGGCGGGCATGGGGCCCGCTGGAATAAAGGGAACGAAGTGGTTGAATCCAAACACAAGGAAGATCAACCCGAGCAGGTAACGAGCGATGGTAGAGGCGATCTTCATGAAGTTTCTCCTTGGTGAGCAGATTTCGATTTGTTGAAATTCGTGCCAGATTTGCGGAAAGGACGTGTCTCAATCGGGCCGCGAAGGGGAAAGATGTTACGACGAATTTTGGATGGATCTTCAGGCTGGCGCGATGCAAATGATTCGGCTGTGAAGGAGATCTGGAAGGAACCTTCAAAATCATTTCGGGGTAAACTAATGTCTGGCAGGAGGACCGGGCGGTCGCTGCCGGAGCCTGGGAAACCGGGTGCCGGGGGAGGAAAGTCCGAACTCCGCAGGGCAGTGTGCCGGATAACGTCCGGGATGCGCAGTTAAAGCTGCGCAGACGGCCAGTGCCACAGAAAAGATACCGCCTCGGCTACCCCTCTTCGGAGGGCGCCCCGGAAAGGCCCGACAGGTTCGCCTGGCGCGCCAGTCCGCGCCGGGGTAAGGGTGAAATGGTGCGGTAAGAGCGCACCGCTCCGGCTGTAAAGCCGGAGGCAGGGTAAACCCCACACGGAGCAAGACCAAATAGGGAGGGAAACGCGGGCCAGGAGCCAGGCTCACGTTGCGCATCGGCCCGATGCGCAAAGGCGGCTCGAGTGGAGCTTTCCGGTGACGATGTACTGTCGCAGGTCTGCTCCATGCAATGGCCGAAACCTCCGGGTAGGTCGCTGATGAGTGTCCGCGGCAACGCGGCGCCTAGAGGAATGACCGCGTAGAACAGAATTCGGCTTACGAGTCCTTTTGCCGAATCTTGACGGCCCCACTCGAGAGCACCTCGTGTGGGGCTGACCATTTGTGCCGGATTGCCGGTGCGGTTCGATACCATCGACACATGTTGAAAGTGAAGTTGCTGGCGCCGGGCGCGCGGCTGCCCGAAGTGGCGCATCCGGGCGAGGACCTGGGCTACGATCTGTTTGCCCTGGAGGACATTGAGTTATGGGCGCGCGCGACCGTGCGCGTGCGGACGGGCGTTGCAGTGGAGGCGCGGCATCCGGAGACCGGCGCTGCGCTGGGGCTGCTGGTGCGGGACCGCTCGTCAATGGCATCGCGCGGCATCGCCACGACAGGCGGTGTGATCGACGCAGGATACAGAGGCGAGATCCTGGTGCTGATGACGAACCTGAGCGATACAGCCGTGCGGATCAAGGCAGGCGACAAGATCGCGCAGATGATACCGGTGCCGGTGCTGACGGGCGCGGTGTCCGCAGCCGAGGATCTGGGTGATTCGCAGCGCGCAGAGAAGGGATTCGGCAGCTCGGGCAAGTGAGACGCGGGCGGCAGTTCTCTCTTAAGAGCCCATTTTGCTTTGCGTAACTTTCAGCATCGTCGATTCCGCAAGCGCATCGATAACACACGGCCTTTTCACGCGGAGGTCTATGGCTTTCATTTCAGTGACGCGATTGCGGTTGCGGCGGTGGACGTACCTGCCGGCTTTTTTAATGTCGGCGATTCGCTGTAACGTGCAGGCGCAGCGCGCGCCAGGGAACCTGAGCGTACGAGTGCTGAACGACCGGCGCAAGACATTCTGGACCTGCACATGCTGGGTGAGCGAAGAGGCTATGCGGGAGTTCATGGTGGCCCAACCTCACGGCCCCGCAATGCGCAAACTGCTGGAGTGGTGCGACGAGGCGGCGGTCGTGCACTGGATCCAGGAGAGCTCTGAGCTGCCGACCTGGACGGAGGCGCACCGGCGGATGCAGGCCGAGGGGCGGGCATCGAAGGTGAACCATCCGTCGGCGGCGCAAAGGGCATTTCAGATTGATGCGCCCAAGTCACGGTAGCGGATCGGGCGCGCCCCCCCTGGGATTCTGTGCATAAATTCCGAAAAGCGCGTGGATGTGAGGGCTGGTCCACAGGTTCACACTTGCACTGGGTTGTTTTTGCTGTGTTGTGCGGGTTGAGTCGAGATGTGGAATGAGCGAGTTAAGGCGCGGCGCACACTTACGCAGGAACACAGGAACTGTGGAGAGGGTGATTTTGGCGGTGCGGGCGCACGTGTCCTGTGGCGCACGCCCGGGGCCGATTTGGCGGCGGGCGCCGACACCCGCATGGCAGAGACCGAGGCTATCGAAGATCGTAAGAAAACCTGCTTGACACGCGCGGCGGCCGGTCCTATATTTAAGCAGTCGGTTATTTAACCGTTGAGTTTATTACGATGCAGGATCAACTGAGCCATACTTTTGCCGCGCTGGCCGACCCGACGCGGCGCGCCATTCTTGCGCGGCTGACGCTGGGCGAAACGTCGGTGACGGAGCTGGCGGAGCCTTTTGCGATGTCGATGCCCGCGGTTTCGAAGCATTTGAAGGTGCTGGAGCGGGCGGGCCTGATTGCGCGGGGACGCGAGGCGCAGTGGCGTCCGTGCAGGCTGGATGCGGGGCCGCTGAAGGAGGCGTCTCGGTGGATCGAGGCGTACCGCAGTTTCTGGTCGCCGCACATGGACAGGCTGGAGCGGCACCTCGACCGCATGGAGCGGGCAGAACAGGCAAAGGGGAAGACACAGAAGAAGACGGCGCGGCGCAAACCGCGGAAGTGACAAAGGAGATGCGATGAAGATCAAGTTGACAAGCGTCTATGTGGACGACCAGGAGAGGGCGCTGCGGTTTTATACCGACGCGCTGGGCTTTGTGAAGAAGGCTGATTACAGCAATGGGCCGTATCGCTGGCTCACGGTGGCCTCGGCGGAGGACAAGGATGGAACGGAGCTGCAGCTCGCGCCGAACGACAATCCTGCGGCGAAGGCGTATCAGCAGGCGATCTTTCAACAGAACCAGCCGGCGGCCAACTTTTTCAGCGAAAACCTGCAGGCCGACTGCGAACGGATGAAGGCAAGCGGCGCACAATTCACCATGCCGATGACGGATGTGAAGTACGCGTGGATCGCGATGGTCAACGACACCTGCGGCAATCTGATCCAGGTGACGCAGTTGAAGGGCTGGCAGGGCTGAAGTGCGGGCGCCGGCGGCGCAGAACCAGACGAGGAGAAGACGGGGATGGAACGCGAGCGGTACACGCCGGGTCCGGCACACGCGGTGCAGGCGCGCAAAGAGGGCGAGATGTGGACGCTGGTGCTGGTGAGAGAGTTGCGCCATGCGCCGGAGAGGGTTTGGCGGGCACTGACCGAGCCGGAGCATCTGCGCGAATGGGCTCCGTTTGAGGTGGATGGCAACCTTGATACCGTCGGCGCCGTGGTGAAGGTGACGTGGGTGGCAACAGGGAGCGTGACCGAAGCGCGGGTTACGCGGGCGGATGCTCCCAGGGTGCTGGAGTTTCAAAACATCCGCTGGGAGCTCGAAGGGCTGGGCGGCGGCACGCGGCTGACCTTATGGCACAGCATTCAGCCGCGCTACATTGCGTGGGGCGCCGCGGGATGGCACATCTGCCTGGATGTGCTGGAGCGGCTGCTTGCGGGGGATCCGATGGGGCGCATCGTGGGGGCCGACGCCACGAAGTTCGGCGGCTGGCAGGGGCTGGTTGCCGAGTACGCGAAGCAGTTTGGCGTGGAGCCGACGAAATAAGAGACGCAGGAAGCGCAACGTCGTGCATGGTGGAGGTTGCAATGAAGTGGAACCTATGGATTCGGCTGGCACACCGCTGGCTGTCGATCCTCTTCACCGCGGCTGTCGTCTTCAACGGCGTGGCCGTGGCGAGAGGCAGGTATAGGCAATGGGAAGGACTGCTGGCGGTTTTTCCGCTGGCACTGCAGTTCTTCACGGGGCTGTATCTCTTCGTGCTGCCGTATGCGGCGAAGTGGCGGAGCGGGCGGCGGGCGGGGTGAACGCGGGTGAGCTGGAGAGCATCGGCGCGGATGGCGGCGCTTCGATCGCTACGAATTTAGACGGAGGTTCGATGGTTGCGATCCCGAGCCTGCGAGGAGAGCCGTTGCGGCGAAGAGCAGGGTGTCGCCGACGTAGTTGATGCCTTCGACGGCGAGCGGGGTGTGGAGTTCGATGAGCAGGATGAGGCCATAGAAGAAGATTGTGAGCAGAACGAGCACGGCGCCAGAGCCGGCGGCCGCGATACGAACCGCGGAGGGAATGAGCAGGCCGATGCCGGCGAGGATGAGAGCGATTCCCACGACCCAGGAGAGAAGCAGCGGCGCGGGGACCCATGATGGGATGAGCTTTTCGAGCGGAACGCCGGGCACGTTGTGTGGGAAGAGAAAGTGCACGGCTCCGTAGAAGACGAAGATGGGCGCGAGGATGGTGCGGCCGATGCGCATGAGCAGAGTGCCGGTCGAGCCTGAGCGTGGCCAGACGCTGCCGGCGAGAACAAGCGCACCGGATCCGAAGGCTGTCTCGCGGACGGTGAGGATCCAGAAGAAGCGATCGTGAAACTGCGATGCGAGGTTGGGCAGGTCGACGATGGAGACGATGAGGAAGAAGAAGAGCGCAAGGAGCGACGCCGACCAGCGCACACAGCGCCAGGCGATGAAGCTGAGGGCCGCGGCCAGCAGCGCTGCGCCGATGAAGTAGGTCCAGAAGAGCGGGCCGGGCAGCCAGTGGGGCACGATGGGCATGAGGTCGCGGGCGGCGGTGGCGTGCTCGGCGGCGAAGATGGCGAGGGCAACGGCTTCAAAGACAGGCCCGAGGACGATGAGCCTGCCTGGGCCTGACGCAGCGCGGAGGCGCGGGCGGACGAGGATGAGTCCGGCAACGAGCGTGGCGGCGCCGGCGCCGAGCATGGCCCAGACTTCAACAGACATTGCGGCCTCCTGCGGCCGGGGAAGGCAGGAGGATTCTAAGGCGGCGCAGCGGATGCGCGGCAAGCGGAGTTGCGAGCCGGTCGTGTGGATGTCTGGCCGGGTGTCGCGCAGCTACTCGACGGTGACGGATTTGGCGAGGTTGCGGGGTTGGTCGACGTCGCAGCCACGGCGGACGGCGATGTAATAGGCCAGCAACTGGAGCGGGACGATTTCGAGGAGGGGCGAGAGGAGTTCAAGGGCAGGCGGCACGTGGATGACCTGCTCGACGAGGGAGGCGAGGGTGGTATCGCCCTCAGTGGCGACGGCGATGACGCGGCCGGAGCGCGCGGTAACTTCCTGAATATTGGAGAGGGTTTTTTCGTAGCGGAGTTTGGAGGCGGGGTCGGCGTCGTCGCGGGTGGCGAGGACGACGACGGGGAGCGACTCGTCGATGAGGGCGTTGGGGCCGTGCTTCATTTCACCGGCGGGGTAGCCCTCGGCGTGGATGTAGGAGATCTCTTTGAGCTTGAGCGCGCCTTCGAGGGCGATGGGGAAGTGGATGCCGCGGCCGAGGTAGAGGAAGTCGCGCGCCTGGGCGAAGCCGGCGGCGAGCTGCTCGCACTGAGCGGAGCAGGACTTGAGGATCTCTTCGATCTTGGCGGGGATGCGGGAGAGCTCTTCCATGAGAGCGACGGAACGGGCGGCATCGAGGCGGCCGCGGAGCTGGCCGAGCTTGAGAGCAAGAAGAAAGAGCGCGGTGAGCTGCGAGGTGAAGGCCTTGGTGGAGGCGA
>Ga0335085_10010806_pt1 | contig 13613 bp, 9 predicted proteins | sample Lox_Sample_45_FD_206712 | JGI IMG/M metagenome (GOLD analysis project Ga0335085, IMG submission 206712) | Soil microbial communities from Loxahatchee National Wildlife Refuge, Florida, United States - Lox_Sample_4.5 | ecosystem: Environmental > Terrestrial > Soil > Wetlands | place: USA: Florida...
TTAGACGGAGACGCACGGGGCGAAGAGTATCTGGCGCCGTTGGAGAAGCAGTTGAGTACGGAGCAGTTGATGCGAGCAAAAGAAAGAGCGCTGGCGCTGAAGTCGTCACGGAAGCAAGCGCTGGCTGAACTTGCGTTCGTACGTTAGTCGATGTGATTGATCGAACGTTGCAAACGCGTCGAAGGAATCGAACGAAGAAACGGACTGGTTTCCTTGGCATAGTTGTTTTCGATTACAGCCGCGGGGAAGTGCGAGAGCGCAAGACAAAACGGTTGACGATGGCGCGAGCAGCCCGGACAATCGTTGAGACGACACAGTTGCTTTTTCGGACGAAAGCGCGTCCAGAGAGAGCTTTCCTCGATGGCATCCTTGAAAAGGTATTTACGACAGTGGTTTTTTGTTGTGAGCGGCCTGCTGATTTTTGGACTACTTCTGTTTTCCCTGGAACTGCGATCCCGAGCCATGCCGTTCGCCATGGGGCAACAGGCCTCCGCTCCCGCAAAAAGGCCGGGCGACGCGCTGCGGTGGAACACGCTGGGCGTGGCGATGATGAATCAGGGCAAATCCGCGGAGGCGCAGAAGAAGTTCGAGCAGGCGCTGGAGGTGGACCCGAATCTGGCGCAGGCTCGAATGAATCTGGGCATTTCCTTGCTGGCACAACAGAAGTTGGAGCAGGCACGCACAGCGTTGGAAGACGCTTCCAGTAAGCTGCCGGAGGATCCGTTCGCCTGGTACAACTTAGGGTTAGCGTACAAGGATTCGGCGCAGCCGGAGAAGGCCATCGCGGCATTTCAGCGGGTAGAGAAAATCGCGCCGGAAGAGCCCGACGCGTTTTATTTCGAAGGATTCCTGTACTCCCAATTGCAGAAATATGATGAAGCGATCGCCGCGTTTCGGAAAGCGCTGGAACTCGCGCCGTATCACGCTTCGGCGCAATTTGGGTTAGCACGGGCGCTGCAGAGGAAAGGTGACGCCGAAGGCGCGCGCGAGGGCATGAAACGTTTCCAGAAGCTCACTTCCGAACACCTGGGAACGCCATTCGGGGCGGGTTATGGGGACCAGGGCAAATATTCTCTGGCGGAATTTGTGCATGGTACAAAAACCAGTCCACCTGAGGAAATTCCTGTTCATTATGTGATGAAGGCTCTACCGGAGCTGAAAGGTGGAAGCACCGGAGTGTGCTTGCTCGATTACGACGGCGATGGAAGAGTGGATGTGTTTTTTGTGGGAGCAGGTGCAGGCAAAAGCCAACTGCTGAAGAATTTGGGTGGCGGGAATTTCGAAGACGTAACCGCAAAAGCCGGATTGGAGATCGGTGGGGGATTCGGATGTGCTGCCGGCGATTTTGACAATGATGGCGCGACCGACCTGGCGGTTTGCGAAGCGGATGGAGTCCGACTATTCCGCAATGAAGGTGGGAAATTCGCGGACGTGACCGAGAAAACGGGAATCGCGCGGGAGAAAGGCTGTGTGAGCACCACGTTCGTGGACTACGACCACGACGGCGATTTGGATTTGTATGTAACGATGGCGCCCGCGAACGGGCGGAAAAATAAAATGTGGCGGAACAATGGGAACTCGACATTTACGGATGTGTCGGCGGAATCCGGGTTGGGGGTAGATGCGACCGGGGAGGATGTAGCGATTACCGACTTCAATAACGACCGCGCTGTGGATTTCGTGATAGCGGGCGGTGACGTGGGCGCGGCGATTTACTTGAATCCTCGGGAAGGGAAATTTGCGCCGTTGCCAGCCATTGACTTTGCGAAAGAGAAGCTGCCCCCGGCGGTAGGCGTGGCGGTGTTCGACTTCAACAAGGATGGTTGGATGGACGTTGCGTTTACCCATGCGGGTGCTCCGGGACTCAGTCTGTGGCGGAACGTGCAGGGCAAGAAACTGGAGCGGGTGACGCTACCGGACTTGGGATGGAAACGGGGCTGGGGCGCGACGTCGATCGATTTCGACAACGATGGCTGGCTGGATTTGGTGGCGGTGGGAGAAGGTGCGAATGGCGGAGAGATTCGCGTGCTACGAAATTTGGGGTACGAGGGCTGGGCTGATTTCACGAAGAAACTGCAGTTGGATGGCGTGAAGTTGGGACAACCTCGGGCCGTTGCAGTGGCGGACTTTAAAGGCGATGGCAGCCCGGATTTAGTGCTTACGCAAGCGGCAGGACCACCTATGCTGCTGGAGAATACCGGCGCGAACAAAAATCACTGGATGCAGGTGGATTTGAAGGCGCTGAATGACAATAAGAGCGGCATTGGAACGAAGGCGGAGATTTATGCTGGCGCGCTTTACCAGAAATTCGAGGTGGCGGGATCGTCAGGGTACCTGGGCCGAAATTCGGGAATGCTGCTGGTGGGGTTGGGTTCTGAAAAAGTGACGGATGCGGTGCGATTGCTTTGGCCTACCGGTGTGCCACAGGACGAAATCGATCTGGCGGCGAATAAAACGCAGAGCATTGCCGAACTGGACCGTCGAGGAAGTTCGTGTCCGATTCTGTTTTCCTGGAATGGGAAGGAATACGAGTTCATAGCGGACATGATCGGGCCCGGAGTAGTAGGGCACTGGATCGCACCCGGTGAACGGGACGTGCCGGATCCGGACGAATACTTGAAGGTGGCAGCGAAGAGCGTGCAATTGAAAGACGGGAAGTTAAGTTTCCGGTTCATGGAGCCGATGGAAGAAACGGTATACCTGGATCAGGTGAGATTGGTGGCGGTGGATCATCCCGAGAATATCGAGGTCAATCCGAACGAGCGTTTCGTGAGCAATCCGCCGTTTCCGGAATTTCGTGTAATTGCGACGGAGGAAGCGCGCGTGCCTGCCGGAGCGTGGGACGACCATGGACATGACGTGTTGCCACTGCTAGCGAAGCATGATCGGAAATATGTGACCGATTTTGAGGGATTACCGTTTGCCGGATTTGCGAAGATGCACTGGATTGAACTGGATCTGGGCCAATGGGATGCGGCGAGGCCGTTGCGTTTGCTACTGGATGGTTACACAGACTATTTTACGGCAACGTCGATGTACGCGGCGGATCAGGCGGGAATCAAAGTGATTGCCCCCTACGTGGAAGCACAAGATGCGCAGGGAAAATGGGTGCGGGTTGTGGAGGATATGGGATTCCCGGCGGGGTTGGCGCGAACGATGGTAACGGACTTGACGGGGAAGGTTCCTGCGGGAACACGACGAATCCGCATAGTTTCGAACTTGAAGATCAATTGGGACCGTGTGCGGCTCGACCAGACGCCGCCGCAAGCGGATGTACGGGTGAGCGAAGTGCCGCTCGCGACGGCAGAATTGGCTTTTCTTGGGTATCCCAAAGAAATTCGCCTGCATCCGGCGAGTGACACGGTGTACTCGTATTCGCACCGAAGTGCGACGGGGCCATATGCGAGGGCGGCAGGGAACTATACGCGTTACGGTGACGTGAAAACATTGCTGAACCGGCCTGATGACAAGTTCACGGTGTTCAGTTCCGGAGAAGGCGTGAAGCTCGAGTTCGATCCCGTAGGATTGCCGGCGCTGCCCAAGGGCTGGGTGCGGGATTATTTCTTCTATGCAGACGGATTCGAAAAGGACCTGGATTTCTATGCCGCAGACGCTTTCACCGTGGAACCGTTGCCGCATCACGGATTGATCGCGTATCCGTATCCAGCCGGCAAGGAATATCCGATGGACGCGGACCATCTGGGATACGAGTTCGACTACAATACCCGGCAACGTTCGGATCGCATGCCGGCTACATTGCGTTACGAATATTCCGCGCCGAAGTGAGAAACATGCCGATACGTAGAAGCGGCGCTTCCACGATTCGCGATGTAGCCCGAGAGAGCGGCTACTCTGCGTCGACAGTGTCGATTGTCCTAAATAACGCGCCGCTGTCTCGCTACATTCCCGGAGAAACAAAAGAGCGCATCCAGACGGCGGCGCGGCGTCTGGGTTACCGGCCAAATCCGTTGGCGCGATCGCTGCGGAGCCGACGCTCGAACATTGTAGGGGTGATGGTGTTCGATATCACCGATCCGTTTTGTACGCCGATTTTGCGGGGATTGGAAAATGGGCTGTACCAGGCGAATTATCTTTCGTTGCTGGCCGACGCCCACAACGAACCGAACCGGTTCGAGCGTTATCTGGAGATGTTGCTGGACCGACGGGTGGAAGGCCTGATTGTGATTGCGAACTGGCTGGTGACGGATATCAAGGTGCTTGCGGATTTGACGGAAAAGCAGGTGCCCACAGTGATCGCCGGACGCGCCTTTGATATTGAAAATGTGAGTACGGTTTCCGTGGATAACGAGAGCGGAGCGGCATTGGCGCTGGAGCATCTTTATCAACTGGGGCACCGGGAGATTGCGTTTTTGCGCGGGCCAAAAGCACTGGCCAGCAGTGGACAAAGGTGGAAAGGTATTCGAAATTTTGCGCAGTCCGTGGGATTGCGGCTGGACGCGAAGAGGATTGCGGAGCTGCCGGAATCGTTAGATCCCAATTCGAGCTTTGAAGCAGGCGGGCAACGGACGACGGAATTGCTGAGGAGCGGGAATGCGTTCACGGCGTTGATGGCCTATGACGATGTCACGGCGCTTGGTGCCATGCGCGCGCTGCGAAACAAAGGGCTGCGGGTTCCTGAAGATTGTTCGGTTGTGGGCTTTGACGATGTCTCACAGGCCAGCCTTTCGATGCCGTCGTTGACGACGGTTCGTCAGCCGATGGAGACGATGGGCGCGATGAGCGTGGGAATGGTGCTAGAGGCGATTAAGGCGGTGGAGCAGAAGCAGGAGATGCCGGTATTGCGGAGGAAAATTCCCGCGGAGTTGGTGATGAGGGAGTCGACGCGGGAACTGTGAGCGGTAATTCGTGAATTGTAATTCGGTTCCCGCACTTTAATCAGTCGCAATGGAACAATTTAAGAGTCACTGCGGAGCACTGGCGACGGCGCGCGAAAATGCAAATGGGTGTACGGAATCAGGCGCCGACGGTGACCCAGGCTTTGTTTTGGGCGCTTTCGGCAATGGCTTCGCAAAGAGCGAGTTCCTCATGGCCGGTCTCGAAAGTGGGAAACGTGCGAGGCGCGCGTAAATCGCCGGCGGCCAGATAACCGTAAACATCCTTGAAGAGTTGCACGAACGTGTCGGGATAGCCTTCAGGGTGTCCTCCGGGATAGGCGGCGTAGCCGCGGGATTCCGGAGATTGGAGGGAAGGGTCCTTGGGAAGAATTTCGCAGGCACGATTACGCCGGCCAATCCACAACTGATTCGGGGATTCCGAGTCGAATGCCAGCGAGCCTTCGGAGCCGTCGATTTCGAACCACAGACGAGCCTTGCGGCCTGGGCTGACTTGGGAAACGGTCATCACGCCCCGCGCTTCATTTTCAAAATGAAGGAGCACGGAGGCATAGTCGTCGGTGGAAATCATCACCTCTTCGGTCTCTGCTGGGGCAGCTTTCTGGAAAGTTTCCACACGCCCCTTGGGGCGGTGCCGCGTGGGCAGCACGGTGGCGAGATCGGCGCAGAGTTCGGAGACTTTGCTGTCGGTCAGCCAGGTAACGAGGTCGAGCCAATGCGTGCCGATATCGGAGACGGCGCGCAGATCGCCGCCTAGCTTCGATTCGAGACGCCAGTTCCAATCGGTGGGGAAGAGCAGCCAGTCTTGCAGGAAGCTACCGTGAACCAGCTTGACTTGGCCGATGACCCGCTCGCGGATGAGAATGCGAGCTTCCTGACACAGAGGATAGTAGCGTAGGTTGTAGGTTACCGCGCCCACCAGTCCGGTTTCTTTCAGAAGAGAAACCAACGCAGCGGATTCGCGGGAATCGAGCGCCAGAGGTTTTTCGCAGAGAACGTGTTTACCGGCGCGGAGCAACTGACTGGCAGACTGAAAGTGCAGATGGTTTGGGGTGCAGAGATGAACGACCTGCACCGAAGAGTCGGCGGCAAGTTCATCGAGCGAATTGTACGCACGCGGCAGATGAAGTGAATCAGCCGCGGCCTTGGAACGATCGGGAGTGCTGCCGAGGACACCTTGGACAGAAATGCCCAGTCGCCGCAGAGCTTCCAGATGCGCGCGCCCAACAAATCCCAAGCCAACGATTGCCGCATTGAATTGCATGGAAGCTCCTCGTGATGTGGGGTGAAGGCAACGCTATTCTAGCCCGGATTTCGCGCCGCGAAAGAGCATGAGGCGAAGTGGTGACCCGCCCGTGCGCGCTATTTTGCGGGACGGAAAGCGTCCAGCGGATCGAGGGAAGACTGCGACCAGAACGCTTCGCGCGTCAGAGAGCCTGCGGCGTATTTTTTTATATTTTCGAGAGTCGTGCTGGCAATTCCTCCGTCGGCAGCGTCAAAGATGACCACGATACCGTCGGGAGTGGGAGTCACGGAGGCAAATTCTTTCAGGCCTTTCTGGAACAGGGCGAGCGAATATTCCAAGCGAACAGCTGGACCGGATTCCTTGGGGTTTTGGGAGATGGGCCGGACGGTGAAGATCTTCACGGACTTGCTTTTGAGCGGCGCCCAGTCGCCAGGGAAGTTACTGACCTCTTCACGTTCAATCTGGAAGCCGGTGAACTTTTCTTCGGGGCCATGTTCTTCCCGGGCAATTTTTGCTGCGACGAATTCAGGTATGAGGACGGCGCTCTGCCGAATGTAACCGCGAGAATCACCGGAAATGGAGATATGAATCCAACCGTTTTCGGAATCGAGGTATTCGAATTCGTCGTTGGCCGCAGCTTGAAACAGGACGTGAGATTGATCGGAAGCCTTGGAGTACACGGGGGTTCCGGATTTTGATACCGACACCAAATTCTCGGGATGCGCCTGGTTATGCTGGATATCTTGCAGATTCTTCAGTTCCGTAGTGAGTTGCTGCACCTGGCGCTCTTCGGCGACACGTTTATTCCGAAGGCTGGCCACTTCGTCGGGGGTCTTCTCGACAACGGGAGGAGGAGTGATGTACGTGGCGCCAGCCACACCGGAAAGATCCAGCTTGGGCCGCGGTGCTTGCACACTCGACTGCAGGGTGGCGGGGGGATCGACGGGCTTGCCCGACAATTGTTCCTGAAGACGATCGAGGAAATCCAGTTCGAGGCGGCCGTTCGAGGGAAGAACTTCGTAGCCCGATTTGGTGACATCGCGGTCCGCATACCAAGCGGTGATTTTGGCCGAGAGGCGAACGATAGTCGCCCCGGCATCGCCAGGAAGGACATCGATGGTGAATTGGTAAAAACCGCGTTCATAGCGGTCCAGAGGCTTGCTAACGCTGGCAACGAAGCCATCGAGAATCGGAATCTTCTGACCCGAATAGCCCTGGAGATCCTTCAAGGCCTGCTCCACTTGCGCCTTGCCATAGGGATAGCTGCGCGCGTAGGGAACGGCTTGGGCGTGAGAAATGGATGCGCATAGGGAGATCGCGAAAACGGAACCGACCAGGAGGGCGAACGGTCTGGTCACGGCAGCGGCTCCAGCTGTTGGACGGGGAGCCAGCCGCGTTGCCCTTCGGGCGTTTCGATGCCCAGCCAGTGTGGCGTGACGATAAGAACGACGACGGAGGTGTAAGCGGACAAGGTCTTCAAGTTGGCGGCAGATTGAAATGGGGCGGCTTTGAGATCGGCGCCAGGAGCTTTTACGCGACGCTCGAGTTCGTGGCGGAGCGATGTAATTTGTTGCTCCATGTCCTTCTCGGAGGATTGTGCGTTGCCGAGGCGGTTGGTTTCGTCTTCTTTTTGCCGCGCATAACTTTGCCGGACGAGATCGGCGCTAATGGCGCGGCGACGAGCATCGGCCGCTTCCATCGCGGCTTGCTGCATGTTGTCCAGGGTTTCCTTGATTTCCTGGAGCTCCGATTTTTCCACGGTGCCGTCCGAAGGGTGAGGCACTTTGTGAGAAGCCTCGATGTAGATCGCATCAACATGAACGCGGGTGCGATCGGGGCTGACGGGGACGATTACGTAGCGAACACCGATGGTGCCCATGTCTGCGCTCTCAAAGAAATGCCGGGGAGAAATTGCATTGGGACGCACTTTGTAATAGACCTCGCCGGGCCCCTGCCAGCGATCGAACAAGGGGGTAGAAGCGACGGCCTCGGCACCGGTTAAAGTGGGCTCTTTGTCAAAGACCAGGGTTCCGTGAATGATATGGTCCTGCTGAATGGCGACGACGGCTTGCCGAACTTCATCGAGCGAGCCGGAAAACTCGCGCGTAAGACCCGGGGTAGAGAGGTCTCGGTCCGGCGCGGAGAGAGCCGGAGACATTCCAGAAGCACCGAGAAACGTGCCAAGAAGTAAAGCAACAACGACGGGGAATCTGCCTATGGATTTTTTCTGCAGGCGGTTTGGTGGGAGGACGAACATCGTTGGTCGAGACCCTTTGTTAGCGCGAAGCGCAGTCGCTTGTCAAATTGCACTCGGTGATGGTGGAGGAAAAACACCTGGTACCGGAACTTATACAATCGACACGGGCGAATTATTTTTTGAATCCTTTGAAGAAAACTCTTGCATTGCGAGCAAAGGTGGGAGTAGCATCCACGCGGGTTCAGGGGCTGAAAATTTCGTCACCCTCTTTTGACGGAGAGACGAAGCGAGATTTTCGGTGGCATGGTAAATGCAGTACATTCCCCGCGCGCTTGGGGTAAGCCGCGGGCGGGTGGGCCGTGCTGGGTGTTTGTAGATACACTCCCTCCAAAAACTAGATAACAGAAGACCTTAGTTGTCTGCTCGACGTTTGTCTGCACACACGTTCGTAGGAGGCAGTATGGATTCTTTGCGCTCGAAGAGGTTGCAGCACGGCTGTGTGCGTGCTGCAAAGCTATTTGCCTATTCCGTCGTAGTGCTCGCGGTACTCTTGATCGATTGTCGGCCGGCGTCGGCAATTCCCGCCTTTGCTAGAAAATACGGACTGCCTTGTTCTTCCTGTCACGAGGCGTGGCCGAAATTGAGTCCCTTCGGGCAGCAATTCAAAGACAACGGCTATCAACTCGGGAATGACCGAGACGCTCCGATCTTTCAACAGGCGGCGTATTGGCCAATCGCGCTACGCATCACTCCAAACTGGCACCTGGAGCGGCAGGACAACACCATCGTCGACGGACCGAACGGACAGAACACGGCCTTGGCGACGGTGACCACCCATGGCTTCGACTACACCGGCATGGATATGCTGACGGCTGGAACCTTGGCGAAAAACTTCAGCTTCCTGCTGGTGCCTTCTTCGGATGAGACGGGCGCCTTCCACTTTGAGTCAGCGAACGTGAGGTTCGACAATCTGTTTGGCTCGAGCTGGTTCAACATCAAGGTGGGGAAATTCGAGCTCGATAACTTGTTATCCGAAAAGCGCATTTTGACACTCTCGAACAATGGCGGCTATTACCAGAACTACCATTTTCAACCTTGGCTAGCGCCGGGAGTGGCGTCACCCACATATGTATTCGGGATCGGCGACAATCAGTTGGGATTAGAGTGGATGGGGCATTCCGCGAACGATCGCACACGCGTTTCCGCGGCGCTCTTGAGCGGAACCGACGGGAATCCCGACTTTCAGTCGGGCATCGGTGGGGCGGCAGGCCGCGGATATGAAGGATTCTTCGCGGCAAGCCAAGCGTTTGAGGTCGGGAACTTGGGACTTCAGCGAGTTGGCGGATTTGCGTATTTCGGCCAGTCTCCTACTTACACTGAATATTCTTCTGGCGGGACTCCGATTAACGGAACCGGCATTGGAAACGAGCCGTACTACCGAGCCGGGTTCATTGGCATGTGGTATCTGAAAAAGCTAGACGTGACGACGATGTACTTCTACGGTCACGACAACGTCTACCTTGCGACCGGGACAGCTTCGAACCTAGGAAGCACGGGATTGCCGGTGGGAGCACATGCGCCATCCTGGAATGGCGCGCTGTTCGAAACCCACTACACCTGGAGCCCGCAACTCATTCTCGTCAATCGCTACGAACTGATTCGCATGAAGCAGCAAGCACTGGATTCGAGTCCGGGTGACTTGGGGAACGTAGACGCCTTGACGTTTGGGTTCCGCTACTATCCGTTCATCAACAGCCGCGCGGGATTTGCGTTCCATAACGAGTATTCGATCGTCTGGAACCGAAAGGTGCAAGTTTCTCCCGTAACTGGATTGCCTATCGATCTAACCAGCAGCAGTTTGTTCTTCGGCATTGACTTTGCGTTCTAAGGGGGAATGACCATGCGAAACACACAATTCGTCAGGTTTTGTCTGTTTGTTGCGTCCGTGCTCATTCTGCCCAGCGTGCTGCCCGCGCAGTTGAACGATCAAGCGCCAGCCGCGAAGCCGTCGAAGCACATGGAATCTCACGTTGGGGATCTCACCGGGCACTCTGAAGCGGGAGCTCAGCTTTATTATCGGTACTGCTGGGGATGCCACGGAGCGCGGGGAGACGGAAATGGCGAAAACGCTCCGTACATAAACCCACAGCCAAGAAACTTTGTGGCGGCAATATTCAAGTGCCGGTCCACGCCGACGGGTACGTTGCCGTTGGACAGTGATCTTTACAATTCGCTGATGCGCGGCTTCAACTTCACGAACATGCCGAGTTGGATCGCTCTCAACGCTCAAGATCGTGCCAATCTCGTGGCGTTCATCAAGACATTCTCGGCTCGCTGGGTGACGGAAAAGCCGGGAGACCCAATCCAGATTCCAGCGGAACCGAAGCTGACCGTGGACAGCATCAAGCACGGCGGCGAACTCTTCCAGAAGCTGGAATGCTGGAAGTGCCATGGACAGGAAGGACGGGGAGACGGACCATCCGCCTCGACGCTCACCGACAGCAACGATCAACCCATACGGCCGTATAATTTCACATCGGACAATCGCTCCAAATGCGGTAAGACGAACCAAGACCTGTATCGTATCTTCATGACCGGTCTTGACGGGACGCCCATGCCCTCCTTCGCTGATGTGGTTAAGCCAGGAGATGCCTGGGATCTGGTGCACTACCTTCGCACGCTGCAGTACAACAATCCCAGCCCGGAACTGGCGCTGTGGATGAGCACGCCGGAGGGCAAGGCGATTGTGGAAGCAAAGAAAGTGGAAAACACGAACACGGGCTCGGGAGTTCAGCCATAGAAGAACTCCAAATTTCAGGAGGGTTAGAGCATGGAAACGAAGCAAGTAGTGCTTGCCGGGATCGCGATGCTCGCGGCGTCTGCCGTGGCTATGGCGGGACCGACGCCAGCCGGCGGGACCATCAGTGGCAAGGTGACCTATGAAGGAACGCCCGCCAAGATGAAGCCCATCGACATGTCCAAGGAGCCGTCGTGCGCAAAGATGTACACGACCCCGCAACTGAATGAAACGGTCGTGACCGGCCCCGGAAACACACTGGAAAATGTCGTGGTGTTTATTTCCGCAGGCGCGCCGGACGACGCCGCGCCATCCACGGCCGCGGTTTTTAACCAAAAAGGATGCCGGTACATTCCCCACGTGCTGGCGTTTCAAGTGAATCAGGAACTGAAGATCGTCAACTCCGACCAGACTTCGCATAATATCCACCCGCTGCCGAAATTGAATCGTGAATGGAACAAGTCGCAACCCCCCGGCACGCCGCCCATCAGCGAGAAATACGACAAGGCCGAGATCTTCCCGGTGAAGTGCAACGTTCATCCCTGGATGCACGGAAATTTCGCGGTGCTGAAGAACTCCCACTACGCTGTGACGGGCGATGGCGGGACCTTCACGCTGCCGAATCTGCCGCCAGGCAAATATACAGTCACGGCGTGGCACGAATCCTATGGTGACCAGTCACAGGAAGTGACCATCACGGGATCCGAAACCAAGCCGGTTAACTTCGTCTTTAAAGCCAAACCCTACTAAGAAGGGTTTGGCATTTCCGGCGGTTCAGAGCGCTTTCATTAACCAACCAAATCAACAATGAAAGATCGCCCCCGTATTTGGGGCGGAGGCGAGGAGCAATGGGAAAGCTGTTAGCGGTGGTGTTGGTAATTATCGCATTGGCGTCGGCGTATCCGATCGTGACGCACATGTTTCCGCTGCCGGTTGATATTTCCACGCACGGACATGCGATTGACGAACAATTGAACGACACGATGTGGGAAGCGGGGGTCTCGTTCGTTGCCGCGCAGATCGTTCTCGCCATCTTTGTATGGTCATTTACCGGCCGTAAGGCAGGAAGTCCACTGAAGAACTTTCCCGGCGGCGCGCGGGTTATGGTGATTGGCGCGTTCTTGCTGGTGGGCACAGAAATTCTGGCGCTGGGAGTGTTGGGACAGAAGGCCTGGGCGAGCGTGTACTTTGCACCGGCGAAGCCCGACGCTATTCAGATCCAGGCACAGGCGGAACAGTTCGCCTTCTTTTTCCGGTATGCGGGGCCGGACGGAAAATTCGGAACCCTCCATCCGGACAAGATCGACGAAGGAAACCAGAACTACTTCGGTTTGGACCCTGCCAACGACGTGGACGCCCGCGACGACATCGTGTCTGGCGAGCTCGTGGTGCCGGTGAATCGCGAAATCCAGTTATTGATGCACGCCAAAGACGTGGGGCATTCGTTCTACGTGCGCGAATTGCGCATACAACAGGATTTCGTACCGGGGCTGGACTTGTCCGTGCATTTCACGGCGACGAAAATCGGCAAATACGAAATCGTGTGTACGCAGTTGTGCGGGCTCGGTCACTACAACATGAAGGCGTATCTGAACGTGATGTCCGAGCCGGATTACGAGAACTGGCAAAAGCAGCAGGCGAGCCAGTAGGGATAAGATTTCCGCACGGTGCGAGGAATTTTCGCGGCCGGTGCGGCTGTTTCGGAGCGAGGTGATTCGATGGAAGAAGCTTCGGTTCAACAGGCTCACGTACACGCGCCTCCGGAAGGTTTTATCCGGAAGCACGTATTCAGCCTGGACCACAAAGTCATCGGGAAGCAGTACTACGCTTTGGCGCTGGTGGCCGTGTTCACCGGGATGATTTTGTCCTGGTTGATGCGTATCCACATGGTGTGGCCGAACGCGAAAATTCCACTACTGGAGCATCTATCGAGTGCGGGCGCGCCGGGCGGAATTATCACTCCCGAATATTATCTTTCGTTGATGACCATGCACGGAACGCTGATGGTGTTTTTCGTGCTAACCAATGCGCCTTTCGCGGCGTTCGGGAACTATTTTCTGCCGATTCAGATTGGCGCGGAGGATATGGCATTTCCGCGGTTCAACATGATGTCCTTCTGGACCACGTTCGTTGCGTGGGCGGTGTTAATGCTGGCGTTCGTTATTCCCGATGGACCACCCATCGCGGGGTGGACCAGCTATGCGCCACTGAGTGCGGTTGGCAAAGACGCAGGACCGGGTATGCAATGGGGCATGAGCTTGTGGGGCTTGTCGATTGCCATATTCTGTATCGGGTCGCTGCTGGGCGCGCTCAATTTCATAGCCACCACGCTGGATTTGCGTGCTAAAGGCATGACGTTGATGCGCATGCCGCTGTGTACGTGGGCGTGGTTCATCACATCGTGCATCGCGCTGCTGGCGTTCGCCGTCCTGCTGCCCGCCTGCATTCTGTTAATCCTGGATCGCCATGCAGGAACCAGCTTTTACATACCGGGCGGGTTGGTGATTAGCGACCGACTGC
>Ga0335085_10010807_pt1 | contig 13612 bp, 15 predicted proteins | sample Lox_Sample_45_FD_206712 | JGI IMG/M metagenome (GOLD analysis project Ga0335085, IMG submission 206712) | Soil microbial communities from Loxahatchee National Wildlife Refuge, Florida, United States - Lox_Sample_4.5 | ecosystem: Environmental > Terrestrial > Soil > Wetlands | place: USA...
AACGCCTGCCGCATCAAGCAAGAACCAAACTCCGAGCGCCACAAATGCGCAGGCCCCCAGGGTGAGCAAGAGAATTTTCTTCTTGCTCAGTTCAATCCTTGTTTCACCGAGATTGTTTTGAGCCGCGCTCATCTCGCTTCCTACGCTTCCAGCTTCAGCTCATCCAGTTCCAAGAATTCGTGCACGATTTGCTCGTGGGATTGCTCCATCTCCTTGTAGGGGCCGAAGAAGATGGCGCGCGCTTCGTGGAGGAAGACAATGCGATCGGCGAGCTTCTTGGCCAAACGCATGTCGTGGGTAACGACGATCGACGTCAGGTGCAGTTGCAGCTTCAAGCGGGCAATCAGATCACCGAGCAGGTTGCCCATCAGTGGATCGACCATGGTCGTCGGCTCGTCGTAGAGGACGCATTCCGGCTGCGCTGAAAGCGCCCGCGCGATCGCTACCGATCGCTTCATGCCGGTGGAAAGATCCGAGGGCAGAAGGTCGGCCATTTCCTTGACTCCGACCATTTCCAGCAAGCCATCGACAACCTGAAAAATCTGCTGTTCGGAGAGTTCGCCGCGTTCGCGGAGAGGAAAAGCCGCGTTCTCGCGCACACTGAGCGAGTCGAAGAGGGCCCCGTTCTGAAACACCATCGTCACTTTCTTGTGGATTTCTTCCAGTTGCTCTTCGTTGTAGCCGGTGATGTCGTGGCCGGCGACGATCACTCGTCCAGAGTCGGGCTTGAGAAAACCCATGATGTGGTGCAGGGAAACGGACTTGCCGACACCGCTACGGCCCAGAATGCAGACGGTTTCTCCCGGCAGCACGTCGAAGCTGACATCGTCAAGGACAACGCGGTCTCCGAAGGCTTTGGAGACGTGCTGGAATTCGATGTACGGCGAAGGAGGTGTATCGGGCATCGAGGTTAGGATTTCATGAGTGATGGGATTTGCTCAACCTGTTAGTTGACCAGGATCATTATTGAGGTAGCTCAACCGGGAACTTGGCGGAGACCGTCTGCAAGTCTTCTGAATGCAGCATGGCTTTCTTCGTTCCCATGCGAGTGCTCTTCCCTCCTGAGAACAAAACTCATGCGCGACGGTGTTTCCTGTGAGACCATCATCCGCAACTCGGATTTCACCCAACTGTCCGGATGGCCGTGCAACAAAGCGCAGGTCCGGAGCAACCCATGCACGAAAGTAACCTACCTTTCGGAGCCAACTCGGCGGAAGATGAAGGTGGCACGAGTTCCTCGCCACTTGGTCATCATGCCGCAGAAGCTCATGGACGTTCTCATGCTAGGCCGTTGTTCGCACGAATTTTCCTGGCCCCGCCGCGCGGCGAATGGCGAGTACTACCAGGTGTGTCTGTTGTGTGCCGCTGCTTACCAGTATGACTGGAAAACCATGCGCCGCGGAGACCGGGTGGAAAATCCGGTGCCGGACACATCCGCCGGGCGTCGGCGTACTGGCACTACTCAAAAGCAACAGACATGGGTGCCGCGTGCCCGCCGGTTGAAACTCGATCTGCCGATTCGCTATCGCATCAAGAATCTGAGCAACTGGTATGAGGGCCGGGTGCAGAACATCAGCCAGTCGGGAGTGCTATTCCACGGCCCGCAGCAGTTGCCTACGAATGCGCTGGTCGAGATGGTATTCGAGATGCCGGAAGAAATCTCGGGGCAGAAAAACAGCGGCGTGCTCTGCCAGGGACGACTGATTCGCTCCAAGTCGACTCATGATACCGAGGCAGGTTTTGGCTTAGCTGCATCCATTCTCGACTACCGCTTTCTGCACCCGGAGTGAGTTTCAATCGACTGAGCACCCTGTGCACAGCCGGTTCATGAGGCGAACTCTAGTCAGCGCATCGCAGGAAAATTTCACGTGCAAAGCTTTTTTGTGCATCTAAACTGGGTAAGAATATTTCCCGCGTTGAGGTATGTATGAGATTTAAGGCAGCGATTTCTTTGTTGGCGCTGGGGCTGGTGATCCTCGCAATCGGCGTGGCCTGCAGCAAGGCGCCCGACGACAGCCAGTTGACCAGCCAGATTCAGTCGAAGCTCAACGAGGACTCGGGCTTGCAGGGAAAGCCGATCCAGGTGCAGACCTCCGGAGGCGTGGTCACACTCTCGGGGACGGTGGACAACGACACGCAACGGACAGCCGCTTCGCGTTATGCTGCGTCCGTTCCGGGAATCACGAAGGTTGTGAACGACCTGACGATCGCGTCGGCAACGGCCGCTGCGGAAGCACCGACCGATCAGACAATGCAAGAACAGGCTCCTGAGCCGGTGAAGCCCATGGCCAAGCCGAAGCCGAGCGTCACCGCCCAGAGGCCCAAGCCGACACAAACTGCCATGGCCTCCTCAGAGCCGCAGCAGGGCCAGATGCAGCCCGAACATCCAGTTGCCACCGAACCGGCGGCCCAAGCAGCGCCTCCGACACCTCCGCCTCCGAAAAAACTCATGGTACCGTCGGGCACGACGTTGGCGGTCCGCCTCGTAGACGGTCTAAATACAGAGACGGCCGTAGCGGGACAGACTTTTCACGCGACTCTCGATTCGCCGCTCGCGACCGAAGGTGAGACGGCCATTCCCGCCGGCTACAACATCGAGGGCCACGTAGTGGACGTTAAAAGCGCCGGGAAATTCGCCGGGAAGTCGGAGCTGGTCCTGCAGCTCGATCGAATCAATGTCGGCGGCAAGACCTACAATATTCAGACGGACCAGTACAAGCGCGAAGGCAGCTCTCGAAGCGTTAATACGGCGGAAAAAGTAGGGGCCGGAGCGGCCATCGGGGCGATTATCGGCGGAATTGCCGGCGGAGGCAAAGGCGCGGGTATCGGAGCGGCCGCGGGTGGAGGACTGGGAGGCGGGGTCCAGGCAGCGACGAAAGGTCAGCAGATCAAATTGCCGCCGGAGACCGTATTGAATTTCACATTGCAGTCTTCGCTGACTGTCATCCAGGTAAGCGAAGGTCCAAACGCCGGACGGCCAAAGCTCGAGCCTCCACAATAAGAATTCGCAACATCTTTGCGGAATAGGGCGCGTTAGAAGCGCCCTTTTTCGCGCCCCAATGTCCATGGTGCCCAGTGGTCACAGGTCCATCTTCTGTCACCCCTGCCGGTGATACCCCTCACCGTCATTCCGTTTTCTTCCAAACTATACTCGCGATTGCAGGCAATGAGAGTGTGTGCGCTCTCAAGGAGAAACATCATGGGCGCTCGGAAGAATCATAGGATCGTGCTGTTGGCTGTTATCGCGCTGGCGATGATGGCATGGGCGCAGGAATCAACGAAGACGGAAATCAAGCATGTCCCCATCAAGCCAACCTCCGCTGCTTCCGGTCAGGAGATGTACAAGAGCTACTGCGCCGTGTGCCACGGAATTGACGGTAAAGGCAAAGGTCCCGCGGCGGAGGCGCTGAAGGTTCCGCCGACCGACCTGACCACGCTCGCCGAAAAGAATGCAGGCAAGTATCCTGCGCTGCAGGTGTCTGCCGTCATTCGTGGAGAAAGTGCCGTAACCGCTCATGGCAGCAAAGACATGCCCATCTGGGGAAAGCTATTTTGGAGCATGAGCGGAGGACATGAGTCCGAAGTACAGCAGCGTGTCGCGAATTTGAACAAGCACATCGAGTCGCTGCAGAAGAAGTAGACGCTGCAACCCAGAGTGCTTGCGTTCGTTATCGCTGGTTACCTTGAGGGAACCATCCTCCCGGCGATTGCTGTACGCTCGACCGTTGCGCTAAAGTCCTGCTAGCAGGATTCTTCCCTCCGTTTGGATGCGATCACACGAGGACGCCCTTGCTCTCGGCACGGGCAGTTTAAACATGACCGAAGACCGGTCGAATCGGCGGACATGGACGGCGCTCCAGCGCTACCCAACCCTCATTCACTATGGCGCGGCCGCACTGGCGGCATGGGTCGCGCTGAGTCTTTGGGTGCTTACGCCGATTCTGCATCGCGATCCGTTCCTTGCCGCAGTAGTCATAACCGCCCGTTTCTGTGGATTTGGCCCAGCAATCCTCTGCACCTTGGTTTCTGCAGCTTGCCTGGATCTTGTTGTCTTCCCGCCGCATTTCTCTTTTGCCATCGCCTCGCAGCAGGATCTCGGCCGTTTGTCAATTTTTCTGGCGATCGCGCTGGTGGTGGGAAGCCTGGCTCGCCAGAAGACGCAGGCGCAGTTGCGAGCTGAAGATGCGACGCGAGAGATGGCGACCATCGTCGAATGCTCCGAGGATGCCATCTTTGGCACCGACACAAACGGCGTCGTTACCAGCTGGAACCGGGGCGCCGAACGACTCTATGGATTCTCCGCGGAGGAGGCGGTCGGGGCCCACGTGGAATTGTTGGGTCCGCCTGAAAGACGCGCTGAGATGGCGCGCAATCAGCGCGCCCTGAATCGAGGCGGGCGCGTAGAGCCGTATCAGACTGAGCGCATGCGCAAGGACGGAACACATGTGCCTGTGTTGTTGTCGATCTCGTCTCTGCGAAACGACCGGGGAGAGGTTGTCGGGGCCTACGCGGTAGCGCGCGACATCTCAGCGCAGAAACTATCCGAGGAAGCAATCCGGCGCAGCGAGAAGCTTGCGACGGCAGGACGGCTGGCGGCCTCGGTAGCCCACGAGATCAACAATCCGCTGGAAGCGGTGCTGAATCTCCTTTACCTGGCTCGAAATGACCCCGGTCGAGCCGAGCAGTACCTTTCGATGGCGGAACGGGAAGTAGGCAGGGTAGCAAGCTTGGCGCAGCAGACTCTAGGCTTTGTGCGTGAGGCAAACTCTCCGGCGCTGGCCAATCCCGCTCAAATCATGGACGAGGTGCTCGCCCTCTATTCCCGTAAGCTGGAAAGCAAGAAGATTTGCGTGTTGCGCGAATACGGTCCAGACTGCGAGATCATCGGTTACCCGGGAGAGTTGCGGCAGTTGCTCGCCAATCTGTTGGTCAATGCGGTGGACGCCTTGCCGCCGGGTGGGAATCTGCGGGTCCGGGTGGCCGCCGGACACGAGTGGCGCAACGGTGCGCCTGGAGTGCGCATCACAGTGGCTGACAATGGCCGTGGCATCCCGCGCGAGAGCCGGGACCGCATTTTCGAGGCGTTCTATACCACCAAGAAAGACGCCGGCACGGGGCTTGGACTATGGGTATCCCAGGGCATTGTGCAGAAACATCATGGCTCCATCCGTGTGCGTAGCCGAACCGACGGTGCCGTCAGCGGCACAGTGTTTTCGATCTTCCTGCCCCGCCCGGAGCACTCCGCCAGCCGAGTCGCCTGAGGCGCCAGTCGAAGTAAGAATGGCACTCTGCGGAGGTTCCACCCGAAACCTGCCAAAATCCTGCAGGACAGTGACTTTCGTGCCTTACTAACGCCCCACCCTCCCGGCCTATAATGAGCCAAACCCACAGAAATTGGGCATTTAGCGCACGTGGATCCGCTTCTCTCAATCGCGAGTTTTGCCTTCGGGCTGATTTTTGGCAGCTTCCTGAACGTGTGTATCTATCGTCTGCCTCAGGGCAAGTCGGTGGTCGCTCCCCGGTCGTCGTGCCCACACTGCGGCAAGCTGATTCCCTTCTACGATAACGTCCCGGTATTGAGTTGGCTGATCCTTGGCGGCCGCTGCAGAAACTGCAAGCAAGCGATTTCGCCGCGATATCTCGCGGTGGAGTTGGTGACGGCGTTGCTGTTCCTGGGCTGTTACGCCCAATTCGACCTGAGCTTCGAAACGTTGAAGTGCGCGGTTCTGGGATACCTACTTCTCGGACTGATCTTCACCGACGCCGAGACTCGGCTGCTGCCAGACACGATGACAATGCCTGGCCTCGCCTTCGGAATCGCATTTAGCCTCGTGGTTCCCGTCAATGATCTGGCAACGCAGATCCTTCCCTGGCTCGCGCCGTCAACCTTCCATCACACCGGAATGTGGCGATTATGGTCCTTGACGGATTCTCTGTTGGGAGCGGCGGTTGGAGCATCGTTCCTGTACGGCGCAGCGGTGATCTATCTCCGCGCCCGTGGCGTTGAGGGCATGGGCTTTGGCGATGTCAAGCTCATGGCGATGGTGGGTTCGTTCCTGGGCGCAAAACTTACAGTGCTGACCATACTCGCGGCATCCCTGGCGGGATCGCTGTTCGGCCTGAGCACTGTGCTAAACGTCTGGCTCAAGCGCACCCGGCGAAACAAGGCCCGGGGAGCGCCATCATCTCAGGCCCGCCGACGAGCCTGGCAGTCAGCCCGTCTGGCGTTGCGCTATTACGAAATGCCGTTCGGCGTCTTCCTCGGGATTATGGCCGCGCTCTCGTTTCTTTTCGGCAATCAGGTACTGCGTTGGTATTGGCACCAATACTGGGGTGCCTCATGAGACTGCTGATGAATCCGATGATGCTGCGCATGGCGTTTGTGCTGCTTACGGCTTTGGCAGCCTTTGTGGTGGGTGCATTCGTGATTAGCCGCATGCGGAAGAATCTGGCCCAGGAGAGCAACTCGATTCCCACGTCACCGCTTGCAGCCGATGGGCTGCCGATCCACAGTTATCACGCCGTCATTCAGGAACTGAAGCAACAGAAACACGAGTTGACCGCACAGCACCAGGCGGAAAAACGAAAGGCGAGAGTCGCCGACACGCTGAGTGCCGCCATGCTCGGCAATCTTCCCTGCGGTGTTTTGCTATTCAACACCAGCGGCCTTGTCCGGCAAGCAAATCCTGCCGCCCGCGAACTCCTTGGATTCGCCTCGCCGATCGGGTTGGCGGCGGCCGACCTGTTCTACACGGGGAAGTTGCTCTCCACCGACGACTGTCCGGCGCACGACAACCTCAGCGTCTTCGAGGCCCTGTCTCCGGCATTGGGCGGGACCGCAGCCATTCGGGGTCTGCTCATCGAGCATGTGCGGCCGGATGGTGAAATCCGAATGTTGGAGTTGAGCGTCGCCCCGGTGATGGCTGAGGACGCAAGTCTGCTGGGCACGTCGATGGTGCTTGCGGATAAGAGCGAGATTGCCGCGTTGCGCCGACATGAGGAAACGAAACGAGAAATTGCCGCGGAGATGGCGCTGAGCCTGCGAACCTCCCTGACGGCAATCGCCGGCTATGCCCAGCAGTTGGCGCACAGCCGCGATTCAGGATTGACGCACCAGTTGGCAGACGATATTGCGCATGAGACGGCGCAGTTGGATCGTACGGTCGGCAGTTTTCTGGCGGGAGCAAAGGCCGCCAAAGCTGCCGCTGGCTCTTAAGAATTCAGGATTCAGGCCGGAGGATATCGCTCGCCTGAGGAAGGATAACGTATGAAACGCATGTCATGGATCGCAGCGGGAATGGCACTCCTGTTGGGGGCGAGTGGAGCCTATGCCCAATCGCTCGGCGATGTCGCTCGATCGAATCGCCAGGCAAAAGCGCAGCAACCCTCAAGCAGCCGGCAGTTTGATAATGACAATCTGCCCACTGAAAATCCGATCAGCGTAGTAGGAAAGCCCGCCGACAGCGCTCCATCCGCGAATAAGAAGGCCAGCACCGGCCCTTCCACCGACAACGGCAAGACAGAAACCTCGGAGGCTAAGTCTGCATCCACGGCCAGCAAGCCAGTTGCAGTTGACTGGAAGAAGAAGATCGAAGAACAGAAGAAGAAGATCGAAGAACTCACTAGAGAATTGGATCTCAACGAGCGTGAGTACCGCCTGCGCGCCGTCGCGATGTACTCCGATGTCGGCAATCGCCTGCGCAACGCAGCGCAGTGGGACAAAGAGGACGCCGACTACAAGCAACGGATCGCCGGCCAGCAGCAGGCGCTCGACTCTGCCAAACAGGAACTGGCCGACATGGAAGAAAGGGCCCGCAAAGAGTAATTCACCGACTCGTGAAAAGGATCGCCCTTTCCGGGCTTGCGCTCGCTGCCTAATCGCGGATTGTCCGTTCCCTTAACTGACGGACGTGATGCAAACCATGCACAAGATGAAATTTCGACCATTCACGCGAAGTCAGCGGTCCAAGGATCGGATGATCCAGGATCTTGGTCCTCGCTCCGAATCGTCGTTGACACTCGGCGAGACTGGAACCCATTTGCCGAATCTCGGGAAAGATGACACGCAGTAGCTCATCGCTGGGCATGCCTCTCGGCGTTGCGCGCTCGGGAGATTTTCGCCCTGAAGGAAAGTACTGCAGGGTCACAACAGCGAACGTCTGCAGGCGGTTTTTGAAAGTAGCCCGGGTCGCGAGCGGGGCACCCGTTTCCAAGCACTTGCTGAGCCCTCGGTTCGTGCCTTCGTAAGTGAGATAGAGGTGCTCAAGGATTTGGACCGGTGTCCATTTCCCTGACGGGGCTGTTGACATCGCGGCCGGTGTTGCAGCAGCCAAGGCTTTTTCGAGTTCTTGCTGCAGCCGTTCGAGATGAGAATCCATGGGCGGTTTTCAGTACAATGATCGTAATCCGCTGAAAAACTACTACAGGAAACTTCGATGAAGAAGATGCTCGTCGCGATTCTAGGAATTGGCCTGATGGCAGGATGTTCATCGCAGTCGCCCGCACCGGCAACCACAGAGAAACCCCAGCCCAAGGCCATTGAGCCGATCACCGGGCGAAGCGCTTTTTATAAGTGTTATCCCGCAGCGCGAGGGTGGGCGGCGGATGCCCAGGCCTACCTGGTGGAATCGGAGCCAACTGCCGATGTGAAAGGTCACGACGGCAAAGCAAAATCGTGGCGGGTCGCGTTTGCGTCGGCACAGCGCCGCGCGAGCAAGCCTTATATGTGGGCGTCGGGCGACATTTCCTTCAGCCCGGATGACACCTACAGCCCGACGAATTCCAGCACTCACATATTTGACCCCGCGTTTTTCAAAATTGACACGGATCAGGCGCTTGATGTCGCCCAGAAGAATGGCGGCAGCAAGCTATTGGAGACTGAACCCGATACTTCGATCTTTTACGTTCTCGCCTGGGACAACAATCGAAACGCGCTGTTCTGGCACGTAATTTATGGCGCCAGCCGCGACGAGGCAAAACTTCGCGTTGCCGTCAATGCCAGCACCGGGGATTTTGTCAGGGTAGAGAAGTAGAAGCCAAAAGCGTCGTCAGCAGGGCCGTGACTTTGATTTTGCTGCGGCGCGCAGGAGAGCACCGACCAGCTTGAAATCGATTTTGTCCGGCTTGGAGAAACGAATGCAGCCCTTTCCGATCCGGCATCCGGTGAGCGCCTGCTTGTAGTCATTCACAACATCCTGTTTCATTACATAGAGCGAGACGTACTGCTTCTGGCTGGCGAAAGCGACCTCCGGCGTTCCATCTCTCTTGTAGGTTGGCATCCCATAGTCCATGCCTTCCTCGTAACCCTTCAGACACTCGCGACAGAGTCCACGCAGCTTCTTCAGGGCCCGGCGACGATCCTCAGGCAGTTCGGCCAGATACGCGGAGACGTTGGCAGCCTTGCTTTGCATGACTGGGCGTGGTGCGTGACGACATTGTACAGCGAGCTCTGAAAGGGTTATTTCGCTTCGTTCTTAGCCAGCCGATCCAGTGACACGTGGGCCTCTTTGGCAAATGGGCCCTCGGGCAAGATCTTCAAGTACTGTTCGTAGTGCTTGCGGGCCTCTGCTTTATCGCCAAGCTTCTCCTGGCATTGCGCCACGTGGAATGTCGCAATCGCGTCGTTGTCTTTGTAGTACAACGCTTCCTGGTAGCGGTCGAGCGCCGCGCGGTAGTTCTTGCGCTTGTAGTAGTAGTCGCCGACTTCTACGTCCTTCAGAGCTTTCATCGGATCCCAGGGACGAAACTCCTGGACGTCGGTCGTGTCGGGCTTGGCTGTTTCGTCGAGGTCGGCAACGGCGGACTTGCTGTCAGGATGGTCTTTGGCGTCGTTCTTCGGCGGACTAATATCGATTCGGGTATCGCGGCTAGAGCTTTCCTGCGCCTCGCGATTGCGATCGGAGGTCTTGTCGGAGGTTTGCTGACCAAAGCAGCAAGCACCGGCACCGAGGAGGCATAACGCAAGCCCAAGTCTCAACATGACTACAAATATTCTAGCGCAGGGTCTGCGAGCTACTGCACTGGATGCCTCAAGATCGTCTTGAGCTTGGCGGGCACTACCCGGCGCGGATCGGACAGGTAAATCTCGTGATGCGCGCCGCGAAACTTCAGCCCTTTACTCTCAGCGAAGGCCTTCATCGCGCCCATGGTTGTGCCCTCATCTTCGTACGGGCCGATGTGCAACGACTGCACGCACTGACCTTCCTCGATTGACACCAACTGGACGCGGTCTGCCGACGCTCCCTTGCCTCGCTTGTTGAGGACGGCAACTGCCTGTGTAATATCCTCCTGCCTAATGAAGTCGGGAGTACGAATCAGCATCTGCCAGGTCCATTCGACCTTGGGTGGCATCGGTTCGCCTTGCCTGCAATCGGGCCACAGGCCTTCGAGCTTTGAAACCACGTAGTCTCCCTTTCCTGCGAACTTCCGGGTCATCTTGACCGTGAATGCGACTCCGTAGAGAGCGCCGATCGCTTCGGTAAAAGCAGCTCCGCCGGGAGCGCCTTTTCCGCTGATCGAAAGGTACTTTGCCGGACCGACAGTCACCAGAGCAGGTGTAGGTGACGTGGCATATTCTTTGCTGTACTTCGCGTAGAGATCGAGTTTCTCTGCTGGCTTTGCTTTCGCTGCGGGTTTCTTTGTGGCTCGTTTTCCAGTCCTGATAGCCGTTTTCATGATCTCCTCACTTTTCATTGCTTATGGGTCGGAGCGGAGCGTAGATATCGGTCAATAGGTCTTCAGGTGCGGTGCTTTCCGGATCATTGAGATACACCTCGAAGCAGGGTGCGTTGCGCAGTTCGCGGCCGCTCCGAGGCAGCCATCCCCCTAAGAACTCAGCGTAGGTCCGACCTAGAGTGTTGTAGAGACCGGCATGCGTGGTTCTAGCGTACTCGCCGCCCTCGACCACCTGCACTTGAATCTCGCCGTTGGGACGGAAGTCGTCGTCAACCGTGACGCATGCGTCATAGCGGATTTTTGAGGGCGGCGTCACTTCGGGGTCATCACGACAGATCCCCAGCATCATCGGGCAGCCTCCCAGGTAGCCGTCCTTCCCCATGATGGTCAGCAGACGATCCCAGGTGGCTCCAACGGCGTTGTAAGGACCCACGTGGCGAAGAAATGCCACGCGCATTGGCTGTAACCTCTGAATCTCGACGTTCATACTCGTTCCTCCGCGAACCGTTCGGAAATGCTGAAGGGTCGTCCCGGGACGAAAGTGAACTCCGGAGATGACAGTTGCAGATTGCGCCCTTCGAATCCGGCGAAACTGCGAAGGGGCCGCGCCGAATGCAGCCTTGAAGGAACGCGTGAACGCTTCATGGCTCTCGTAGCCGGCGTCGAGGGCGATCTGAATGACGGATGTCGAACCGCGTCTGAGTTCGCCGGCGGCGCGCTCCAGACGCAGACGCCGGACATGCTCCTTGACCGATTCGCCCACCATGCCTCTGAAGACACGATGAAAATGATAGGGCGAAAAGCACGCCAGCCGGGCAAGGTCGTCGAGCGAGAGCGAGCTGTCCAAATGTTGCTGGATGTAGGTAAGCACATGAAGAATCCGGCGCTTGTAGTCTTGCAAAGTGACCGCTCTCATGGCCGCAACCTTAACCTACGTCGGTCGTGTGGGAGATGCTTGATGATTCTTGCGGAAGATGGCGGCGATGTCAGTGACGTGCAGCGAGCTTCGAGCCACGAGCTACGAGCGATCGGGAGTTGGTCGCGACACCGGTTTCTCCAAGAAGGTTGGTAGTCTGAAAGTTTGGAGATTTTGGCTCTCAGCTCATAGCTCGAGGGCTCGAAGCTAAAAAAACAGGCCACCCATTCCTGGGCGGCCTGGTTTGGCGAAGTCCTCCGGGGAGGAGGGAAAACTCTACATTGACGGCGGGTTCGCGCTTGCCGACGGAGACGGCGAACTTGCCGGCGCTTGTGCGGGAACTGCCCCGGTTGTATTCGTCATCAGGTGAATATCGACGCGACGGTTCTTCGCGCGGCCTTCTAAAGTTTTGTTCGATTCAGCCGGTTTATCTTTGCCCAGTCCAATCAAATAGATCTTGTGAGCCGGAATGTTCTTCTCCGACGCCAGATACTGAATCACGGCCTTGGCACGGCGCTGGCTCAAGTCGTAGTTGTACTGCGCATCGCCGGTCGAGTCGGTTCCGCCCTCCACCGTAATGATGTATCCCTTGGTGTTGGGCGCGTCCGCCGCGAGCTGATCGAGAGCTTCTTTGGCTTTCTTCGTCAGATAGTCTTTGTCGAACCCGAAGTGGACCGATGTCTCAGACACGGCATGATAGTTATCCAGGTTGGCGACCGCGCCGGTGAGCGCGTCTACGCGCTGCGCGTCGGCATTTGCCAACTGCTGCGCCTGGTCTGCCTGCTGCCCCGCCGCGAGCGCCTTCTTGTCAACTTCGCCGGCGCGGCTTTGCACGTCCTGAATCGCGGCTTGTGTGCGCGCGTCAACGTCCTTGATGTCCTTCGAATTCTTTGCCGTCAGGTCATCAAGTTCATTCGTCTTGTTGATCAACGGCGTTGTTTGCTCGCGAACATACTTCTTGCTGGTGCAGCCGATCGAGGCGGCAAGCGCGCCAACCAACATTAGGGTCAAAGAAATGCGGTTCATTGTGTTTTAAGGGCTCCTTCCCTCAGTACTGCGGATCCCTGTGCTCTCAGGATCTCTCCATGCCCGCCCTCAGAATGAGCACGGGGGATGCCAACCTGATTTCCCCTTTTATTTTACATAAGTGACTTAAAACACATGAGTTATTAACCACTCTGCCTAAGGTTGCCGGCAGGAAATTGCGCAAATGAGGGTCGGAGAGAGGAATTTTTATATGGCTGCAAACAGTTGCTGCAATTCACATGACAGACGGCACGCCGATGCCCATGGCGGAAAGCACGCGGATCAGTTCGCGTCGAACCACGGCGGCGGTCGTAAGAAGGAACCTCTTCCGTCCTTCATCCGGTTCGATCAGAATCGGATAGCGATGGTAGAAGGTGTTGAAGAGCTGCGCGAGTTGAAAGGCGTGTTTGGCGAGATAGGCGGGCTCGGTCGTCGCGATGCATTGACCAACGACATAGGAAGTCTTGGCGGCGGCCAGCCAGAGTTCCCAGACGTCGTTGTTTTCTGGGCCGGTCAGATATTTGCCAAATTCGATTGCAGGCAAGGCTGCCACGCCTCCGCCGGGCCCGGACGTTCGGGTTGTTTCGCCACAAAAGCTCTCCGGCTCATACCCACCCTTGCGAAAGATGTTCGTGGCGCGCACCACGGCGTACTGCGCGTAAGGCCCGGTCTCTCCCTCGAAGCTCAGCGCGTCCTTGAAATCAAATGCAATCACAGACGGCTTCGTATACTTCAGCATGAAGTATCGCAGCGCGCCAATCGCGATTTGCGTCGCAATCGAACTGCGCTCCCTGTCGGGCAGTTCCGGATGGCGGGAGTCCACTTCCTTGCGGGCGGCTGCGATGAGCGCATCGAGCAAGTCGTCGGCTTTCACGCCGAAGCCCCTGCGACCGGACACCTCAATAAACGCACGGGCTCTATCTTCCTCGCTAAGTTCATAGCCAAGTTCGGCAGCACAGCGTGGGGTGAGCGCGACCATCTCGTAAGAAAAATGGG
>Ga0335085_10010808_pt1 | contig 13610 bp, 13 predicted proteins | sample Lox_Sample_45_FD_206712 | JGI IMG/M metagenome (GOLD analysis project Ga0335085, IMG submission 206712) | Soil microbial communities from Loxahatchee National Wildlife Refuge, Florida, United States - Lox_Sample_4.5 | ecosystem: Environmental > Terrestrial > Soil > Wetlands | place: USA...
CAACGGTCACATCGATGTCGTCCCGTGGCGTGCGCATCGCGAGCATTGCCGCGTGCGCCGGTTCTGGGAAGGGCAGGACGACGAAATCGGCTTCCTGGTGCACAAGCCGGGGGGTCCCGAGCATGCGCGCTGGGTGTTCGATTATGATGCGAGCTCGGAAGACGACGATGAAAGCGGCTATCGCTTCGGCACCCATGCCTTCCGTCGGGGCGAATATGTTTCGATCCGGAATGAGGATGGTGAGACGCACACCTTCGTCGTCGTTTCGGTGGAACCGGCGACCTGAGCGGCGCGTTGTGCTAGAGTAAGCGGCGGGGCGGCGCTGACAAGAGCGCCCCCATGCGCGCATTGACCGTCATCCCCGGAAAAGCCAATTCCATCAATTTGAGCGAGGTCCCGCCGCCGCCGGAAAGCGATGGTGCGGTGCTGGTGCGCGCAATCGCGCTCGGCATTTGCGGCACCGATCATGAGATCATCGAGGGGGGATACGGGTGGGCGCCGGCGGGCGCCGAACACCTGATCATCGGTCATGAATCGCTCGGCCGCGTCGAGGAGGCGCCGGCCGGCTGCGGCGTCAAACGCGGCGACCTGATCGTCGGCATCGTGCGGCGGCCCGACCCGGTGCCGTGCCCGGCCTGTGCCGCCGACGAATGGGACATGTGCCGCAACGGCCGCTATACCGAGCGCGGCATCAAGCAGCGCAACGGCTACGGTTCGGAGCAATTCCGCATCGAGCCCGATTTCGCCATTCCGATCGATCCAACGCTCGGCCATCTTGGCGTTTTGCTCGAGCCGGCGAGCGTGGTCGCCAAGGCCTGGGAGCAGGTCGAGCGCATCGGCACGCGCGCGGCCTTTGGGCCGCGGACGGTCGCGCTGATCACCGGCGCCGGGCCGGTGGGACTGCTGGCAGCCCTGATCGGCGCGCAGCGCGGCTATCAAATGCATGTTCTTGACCGCGTGCGCGAGGGCCTCAAGCCGGACCTGGTGCGGGCGCTGGGCGCCACCTACCACGTCGGCGGTTTCGACGGCGTCAAGCCGGATATCGTCATCGAATGTACCGGGGCCGGCGCCGTCATTCTCAACGCCATGCGCGACACTGCGGCCAATGGGATCGTCTGTCTCGCCGGCGTATCCTCCGGCGGTCACAAGCTCGCCTTCGATATCGGCGGTCTCAACAGGGAAATGGTCCTGGAAAACGACTTGGTCTTCGGTTCGGTCAATGCCAACCGCCGCCACTATGCCGCCGCCGCCGCGGCGCTGGCGCAGGCGGACAAGGATTGGCTTGCCCGCTTGATCACGCGCCGCGTGCCGCTCTCGCGCTGGCGCGAGGCGTTTGCGCCGCAGCCGGACGACGTCAAGGTCGTCGTCGATTTCACCGCTTAAGCCGGATCGCGCGCGCCATGGCCTCCCGCATCGAAGACTACGCGCTGATCGGCGATCTCGGCACAGCCGCGCTGATCGGCCGTGACGGCTCGATCGATTGGCTGTGTTGGCCGCGATTTGATTCCGACGCCTGTTTCGCCGCGCTCCTGGGCAAGCCCGAGCACGGCCGCTGGCTGATTTCGCCGAAGAGCGGCGTGCGCGACGTGACGCGCCGCTACCGGGGCAATACGCTCATTCTCGAGACGCAATTCAAGACCACGGACGGCGAGGTGACCCTCATTGATTTCATGCCGCCGCGTGAAAACGACTCCTGCATCATTCGCATCGTCAAGGGTGAGCGCGGAAGCGTGACGATGTCGGGCGAGTTCGTCCTGCGTTTCGGCTACGGCGCGACAGTGCCGTGGGTCTCGCGCATCGACGACCATACGCTGCGCGCGATCGCCGGACCGGACATGGTCGTGCTGCGCTCGCCGGCAAAGCTGCACGGCGAGAACTACAAGACGGTCGGCGAATTCACGATCAAAGCCGGACAAACCATTCCCTTCGTCCTGTCCTACAGCCTGTCGCATCGGCCGCTGCCGGCGCCCGTCGATCCCGGCGAATACTTGCGCAAGACCGAAGAGTTCTGGACCAATTGGACGGGCAAGAACGAGATCGACTGTCCGTGGAACGACACGGTGACCCGCTCGCTCGTCACGCTCAAAGCATTGACCTACGCCCCGAGCGGCGGCATGGCGGCGGCGCCGACGACATCGCTGCCGGAGGCGGTCGGGGGCAAGCGCAACTGGGACTACCGTTTCTGCTGGCTGCGCGACGCGACGCTCACTTTGCTCGCGTTGATGAACGCCGGCTATTTCGACGAGGCGCGGATGTGGCGCGAGTGGCTGCTGCGCGCCGCCGCCGGATCGCCCGCGCAGATCCAGATCATGTACGGCATTCGCGGCGAGCGGCGGTTGACCGAATGGGAGATTCCCTGGCTGCCCGGCTACGAAAACTCGAAGCCGGTGCGCATCGGCAATGCCGCGCACAACCAGCTGCAGCTCGACATTTTCGGCGAGGTCATGGATGCGCTGCATCAGGCGCGGGAAGAAGGTCTCGCGACCGAAGAGTCCGGTTGGGACCTGCAATTGGAATTCCTCAAGCATCTGGAAAAAATCTGGCCGGAACGCGACGAGGGCATCTGGGAAGTGCGCAGTGGGCGCGAGCATTTCACGCACTCCAAGGCCATGGCTTGGGTCGCGTTCGACCGCTCAATCAAGAGCGCGGAGAAATTCAAGCTGCCGGGGCCGATCGACGAATGGCGCCGGATTCGCGACGAAATTCACGCCGACGTTTGCGAGCGCGGCTTTGACAAGGACATGAACAGCTTCGTGCGCGCCTACGGCTCCAAGGAGCTCGACGCCAGCCTGTTGATGCTGCCGGCCATCGGGTTTCTCCCGCCGGAGGACCCGCGCATCCTCGGCACCATCAAGGCGATCGAACGCGATCTCATGGTCGACGGCTTTTTGCTGCGCTACGACAGCGAAAAATCGGAGGACGGCCTGCCGGCGGGCGAGGGCGCGTTCCTCGCCTGCAGCTTCTGGTTGGTCGACGCCTATGTGATGATCGGCCGCCACGAGGACGCCGAGCGATTGTTCGAGCGGCTGATTGCGCTCTGTAACGACGTCGGCTTGATGAGCGAGCAGTACGATCCGCGCGATCGCCGTCTGATCGGCAACTTCCCGCAGGCCTTGTCACACCTGGCGCTGGTCAACAGCGCGAGCAATCTCGCGCACCACCGCAAGCCGGCCGAACAGCGTGCCGAGGTTCGGGTCGCCGAAAATCCGCTCAGCGCGGCCGCCGACCGCTAGGTCTATTGACCGCGGCGCGGTGGGCCGGGAGAGTCCGCGCCGTGCCGCGTTGCCGCGGTCATTCAAGGGAGGCGTTCAGTGCTACTCGATGTCCGAACCTACAAGTGTCTGCCGGGCCGCGTCCCGGCGCAGCTCGAGCTTTACAAGAAATACGGCTATCCGGTGCAGCTGCGCTACATGGGCGAGCCGCTCTGCTACGCGGTGGCGGAAACCGGCGAGTTGAACACCTACACCCATGTGTGGGTCTACGAGAGCGCCGCCGATCGCGAGGCCAAGCGCGCCAAGATGGCGCAGGACCCGGACTGGAAAGTCTTCCTCGCCGAGAACGTCAAGGCCGGCAACATCGTCGAGCAGCGCAATTGCCTGATGGTGCCGACCGCGTTTGCGCCGCCGATCCCGATGCCGAAAATCCACCCCAAGAGCTAACGGCGCGCGGTTTCGGTGAGACCGGTGGGCGGACCGTCGATCGCGGTCCAGCCGCCGTCGACCATCAGCGCGCTGCCGGTGATGTAGCTGGCCGCATCCGATGCGAGGAAGGCGACCGCGGTCGCCACCTCGCTCGGCTCGCTCCAGCGGTTGAACACCGTGTGCGCGGCGAGCTTGTTGAAAATGTCCGGTCGCGCCTTCAGCGGGGCGACCAACGTGGTGTCGACGATGCTCGGCACGACGGCATTGACACGCACGCTCGATGCGCCGAGTTCGGAGGCAAGCCCGCGCACCAATTGGATAATGCCGGCCTTGGTGGCGCCGTAGATCGCCAGTCCGGGCTCCAGCGTAATAGCGCGCATGGAGGAGGTGGCGATCAGGCTGCCGCCGCCTTGCGCGCGCATGATGCGACCGAAGGCGCGCAGGAACAGGAACACGCCGCGCAGGTTGAGGTCGACGATTCGATCGTATTCTTCGTCGCTGTAATCGAGGAACGGTTTGCGGATATGCATCGCCGGCGTGGTCACGGCGACGTCGATGCGCCCGAATTTCGCAGCCGCGCCCGCGAGCGCCGCGATGTCCTCGGCCTTGCCGGCATCGACGACAAGCGCCGCCGCTTTGACGTGGTTGCCGATCTCCGCCGCCGTGCGCTCGACGCCCTCGCGGTTCTTGTCGGCGCAGATCACATCGGCGCCGAGCGCGGCGAGGGCTTCCGCCGACGCCTTACCGATGCCCGATGCCGCACCGAGGACGACGGCCGTCTTGCCGGTCAGGTCGAACAGCGCCAGGTAGCGGTCGAGCCGGGCGGAAATATTGGCGCTTTCGTCACTCATGCAGGGTCCGCCGGCGTCTCGAAATATTTCGGATTGAGATCGCGTACATCGCGGATGCTGGCGCTCAGGCCGTCGAGATGGGCGGCCATGGCGGCGCTTGCCGCCGCGCCGTCGTGGGCAGCGATCGCCGCCACCACCGCGGCGTGTTCGTCGACCACCCGGTTCATGCGCCCCGGCACCGGCAGCGTCAGCCGGCGGTAGCGGTCGAGCTGCAACTTCACCTGCGAAATGAGCCGCCAGATGCTCGGATGGCCGGAGATGCCGGCGACGTCCGCATGGAAGGTGTCGTCGGCTTCGTGAAAAAGATTGCGGTCGCCCGCGCGGGCCAGATTTTGCTGGCGGTCGATCGACTGCCGCAAGGCGGCCACCTGATCGGCATCGGCATTCTGCGCGGCGTCGCGCGCGGTCAACTCCTCGAGCGCCTTGCGCACCAAAATCGCCTCGGGCAGGGCGGCAATGGGGATGCGGGTGACGAAGGTGCCCGACTGCGGAAAAATCTCCACCAAGTGCTCGCCGGAAAGTCGCAGCAACGCCTCGCGCACCGGCGTGCGGCTCACGCCGTATTTCAGCGCCGCCGCCTTTTCGTTGATCGGCTCGCCCGGCGGCATGCGCATGGCGACGATGTCGTCGCGCAATGCCTGGTAGATCAGATTGGCCGCGGTGTAGCTGCGCGCCGAGACGGCCGGGCGCGGCAATGGCGGAGCGAGTTTGCGGCGACTGAGCGACACGGGTCTTCCTTCGGTGCGGCAGCGCCCTTTCAGAAGCTGATATATTAGTATATAAGCGATCGCAAGCGCCGTCGCGGCGAAACAAAATACGAGACGGTTTCAAGCCGGTCGTCGCACGAAACCGGCGCGCGAAGATTTGCAAACGGGAAGGAAGACAACAATGAAACGGAGAGCCTTTCTAACCGGTCTCGCCGGAACTGGTGCTTTGACCTTGGCGCCGCGGTTGGCGCGGGCAGAGACGGTTCTGAAATTCGGCCACTACAACGCCGAAACGCATCCGATCCACAAGGGCGCGGTGCAGTTCAAGGCGAATGTCGAGAAGCGCACGAGCGGTGCGATCAAAGTCCAGATCTATCCCAACAACACGCTCGGCTCGCCGCCCGAAATCCTCGAGCAGACACGCAACGGCGTCGTCGATATCGCGGTGCCGACCTCGGGCCAGCTCGACAAATACGACAAGGCTTTTGCGGCGCTGATGCTGCCGTTCGTGTTCAGCGATCTCGATCACGCGCGGCGCGCCATGGACGGTCCGATGCTGCAGTGGCTCAGTCCGGTCGCGGAAAAAGCCGGCTTCGAGATCGTCGGCGTGTGGGAATACGGCTTCCGCCATCTCACCAATAACAAGCGTCCGATCAACTCGCCGGCGGACGTCAAGGGACTGAAGATCCGCACGCCGCCGGAAATCCAGCTCTCGGCGGCGATGGCGGCCCTCGGCGCCAATGTGCAGAAGATCGGCTTCCCCGAACTTTATCTGGCGCTGTCGCAGGGCGTCGTCGACGGCGAGGAGAACCCGATCGCCACGATTGCCAGCGCCAAATTCTACGAAGTGCAGAAGCACCTCGCGCTGACGCGCCATGTCTACCAGGCGATCTATCAAGTCTTTAATTTGGAGACCTGGAAGAAGCTGACGCCCGATCAACAGAAGATCGTGAAAGAGGAAGGGCACTCGGCCGGCAATCTGGTGCGGCAGTTGCTGCAGAGCGAGGAGAAGGGCCTCATCGAGCAGCTCAAGGCCAAGGGCATGCAGGTGACCGAACCCGATCTCAAGCCGTTCCAGGCGGCGATGGGTCCGGCGAACGCCGAAATCGCCAAATATGCCGGGGCTGACAACGTCGCCAAGTTCCAGAAATATGTGGAGGCGGCAGCGAAGGCCTGAGCGTTCGAGCGGCGCGGGGAGCGGAGCGTCATGCTGGTTTTGCTGATCTTCAGCGTCCTCGTTGTCATGATCCTGATCGGATTTCCGATCGCGGTGGCCATGGGGCTCACCGCGGTCGGATTTTTTCTCGGGCTCGGCGAGCCGCGCATGATCGGCGCGATGGCGCAGCGGATGTATTCCGCGGTCTCGTCGTTTCCGCTGCTGGCCATTCCGTTTTTCATTCTCGCCGGCAACCTGATGAACACCGGCGGCATGACCGACCGCATCTTCGGCTTTGCGCGCACTTTGGTCGGCCATGTGCGCGGCGGCCTCGCCCATGTCAGCGTGCTCGCTTCGATGCTGTTTGCCGGCGTCTCCGGCGCGGCGCTCGCCGAGGCGATGGGCCTCGGCCTCATCGAAATCAAGGCGATGAAGGACGGCGGCTTCGACGAGAAATTTGCCGCCGCCGTGGTCGCCTCGTCCTCGACCATCGGCCCGGTGATCCCGCCCTCCATCCCCATGGTGATTTACGGCGCGCTCGCCGAAGTGTCGGTCGGCAAGCTGTTCCTCGGCGGCGTGATCCCGGGCGTGATGATGGGCGTCGGCATCATGGTCATCATCTACGTGCTCTCGGTCAGGCGCGGCTATCGCGCCGAACAGCGGGCAAGCCTGGCGCAGGTGATGCGCTCCGGCATCGACGGCTTCATGGGCCTGTTGGCGCCCGGCATCATCATGGGCGGCATTCTCGGCGGCGTGTTCACGCCGACGGAAGCGGCGGTCGCGGCGGTCATCTACGCGCTGATTGTCGGCTGCCTCGTCTATCGCGAGCTCGATGTGAAGCGCCTGACCGCGATTCTGTGGGACACGGTCGACCAGACCGTGCGCGTGATGTTCATCATCGCCGCCGCCGGCATGTTCGGCTGGCTGCTCATCTATATCCGCGCGCCGCAGGAGATCGTCACCGGCCTGACGGCGCTGACCTCGAGCCCGGCGGTGATCCTGTTGATCCTCAACGTCGTCCTGCTGGTGCTCGGCTGTTTCATGGAAGGCATCGCCATCATGTTGCTGACGGTGCCGATCTTCATGCCGGTGTTGGCGCGCTTCGGCATCGATCCGGTGCATTTCGGCGTGGTGATGACGTTGAACCTGATGATCGGCCTGCTCACGCCGCCGGTCGGCATGGTGCTCTACGCGGTCTCCACCATCGCCAAGGTGCCGGTGGTGAGGCTCGCGTGGGAGCTCGTGCCGTTCATGATCATCCTGTGCGTGGTGCTGATCCTGATCACCTATATCCCCGGCCTGGTCACCTGGCTGCCCAATCTGGTTCTAGGAGCGGGCAGTTGAGCGCGATCGAGAAATATATCGGCCGCGCGCTGCGCGCGGTCTCGGTGGCGCTGCTGGTCGGCATCCTGCTGCTGATGGTCGCCAATGTCAGCAATCGTTTCGTCAACTTCGCCAGCCTCGACTGGAACGATGAGATCATCGAGCTGATGACGGTCTGGTTGATCTTCTGCGGCAGCGCGGAGGTCTGGCGGCTCAATCAGCATTTCGCCGTCGATATCGTTCCGCTGCTGATCGAGCGCACGCGCTTTGCCAAGCTCTTCAAGGCGTTCATCGCGTTCGGTTGTCTGCTTTTCATCGTCATTTTTACCTATCGCTCCTTCGATCTGTTTGAGCGGGCGAGCGACGTTTCGCCCTATTTCTCCTGGTCGCGCCGGCTCTGGTATGGCGCCATGCCGTTCAACGGGGCGCTGATGGCGCTGTTTTCGCTGCGCCAGCTTATCGCGATTTTGCTCACCCCGGCGGCGGACCTGCGGGCGAAAAAGACCGGCGTGCCGGCGGACGAGCTCGCCGACAAGGTGTCGACGGCGATCTAGCCAGGTCTGCGGATATGCCGCTCGCGTCTGCTCCCGCGATCGTCTATAGCTGGCGCCGTTTTTGCGGCAACCCCGGGACATGAACGACATGCGCAGCAATGACGGCACGCGGACCGGCGGCGAAATCCTCGTCGATCAACTGGCGATCCACGGCGTGCGTCACGCCTTTTGCGTGCCGGGCGAAAGTTACCTCGCCGCGCTCGACGCTTTCCACGACAGCGAGATCGCGCTCACCGTCTGCCGGCACGAGAACTGCGCCTCGATGATGGCCGAGGCGGTCGGCAAGGTCACCGGCCGGCCCGGCATCTGCTTCGTCACGCGCGGGCCCGGCGCCACCAATGCCTCGGCGGGCATCCATATCGCGCGGCAGGATTCGACGCCGATGATCGTCTTCGTCGGCCAGGTCGGCCGGCCCATGCGCGAGCGCGAGGCATTCCAGGAAATCGACTACAGCGCCGTCTTCGGTCCCTCGATCGCCAAATGGGCGACCGAGATCGACGACCCCACGCGCATCCCCGAACTGGTCTCGCGCGCGTTCCACACCGCTTGCAACGGCCGCCCGGGGCCGGTGGTGGTGGCGATCCCCGAAGACATGCTGGTCGAACGCGCGCTGGTGCCGGATGCCGCTCCCTTCGAGCCGGTCGAAAGCTGGCCGGGGCTGACCGACATGAGCCGGCTGCAAAAGCTTCTGTGGGCGGCCAAGCACCCGATCGCGCTCATCGGCGGCAGCCGCTGGTCGGAAAGCGCCTGCGCCGCGCTGATGCGCTTTGCCGAGCGCTTTGCGCTTCCGGTCGCCACCACCTTCCGCCGCGGCTATTTGTTCGACGCGCTGCATCCCTGCTACGCCGGCGATATGGGCATCGGGCCCAATCCGAAACTGCTGGCGCGGGTGAAAGCGGCCGATCTCGTGTTGCTGATCGGCGGCCGCCTGAGCGAGATGGCGTCGCAAAGCTACACGTTGCTCGATATCCCCGAGCCGCAAATGAAGCTCGTGCACGTGCATCCGGGGCCGGAGGAACTCGGTCGCGTCTATCGCCCGACGCTCGCCATCCAGGCGGCGCCGACCGCCTTCTGCTCGGCGCTCGAGGGCTTGCAGCCGCCCAACGAGATTCCGTGGAAAGGCGAGGCGGCGACCGCGCATGCCGATTATCTTGCCTGGTCGGAGAAGGCGACGGCGCAGCCCGGTCCCGTCAATCTCGGCGAGGTCATGGTGTGGTTGCGCGACCATCTGCCGCCCGAGGCGATCATCACCAACGGCGCCGGCAACTTCGCCGGCTGGATCCATCGCTTCTACCGCTTCCGCAAATACGCGACGCACGTCGCGCCGACATCCGGGTCCATGGGTTACGGCTTCCCGGCGGCGCTCGCCATGAAGACGCTGCACCCCGAGCGGCCGGTCGTGTGCGTTGCCGGCGACGGCGATTTCCTCATGACAGGACAGGATTTCGCGACCGCGGTGCAATACAAACTGCCGATCATCGTCGTGCTCGCCGACAACGGCCTTTACGGCACCATCCGGATGCACCAGGAGCGCGAATATCCCGGCCGCGTCATCGCGACCGCGCTGCATAATCCGGATTTTGCCGCCTATGCGACCGCTTTTGGCGGTCATGGCGTGGTGGTGGAGAAGACCGCCGATTTCCCTGCGGCTTTCGCGCAGGCGGTGGCGGCCGGCAAGCCATCGATCATCCATCTCAAGATCGATCCGGAAGCCGTCTCGGTTGGCGCCTCGCTCACCACCATCCGCGACAAGGCTTTGGCCGGCGCCGGCGGCAAGCACGGGACGCATCGGACCTAGCGGAGTTCTTTTATCGCTGCTCGCGTGGCGGCCATGAAACGCCTTGCATCGCTTGCGTGAATCATCGTTCACTCATTCGATGCCTTATCGCCGCACCGAGAACGTGGTTCGCCGTCTGGCCGAACGGGAGCAGGCGATTTTGGCGGCAGCGACGGCGCTTGCCGCCGAAGGTGGCGTGGCGGCGGTGCAGATTGCCGCGGTGGCCGCGCGCGCCGGCATCGCGGCCGGCACGGTCTACCGCTACTTTCCCTCCAAGACCCATCTCATCGCTGAACTGGTGGCGGCGGTCGCCGGCCGCGAACTAGCCACCATAAAAGCCGCCGGCAATGCCGCGCCGGGACCGCTGTCGGCGCTGGCGGCGTGCATCGCCACTTTCGCCATGCGCGCGCTCAGCGAGCGGCGGCTTGTTTGGGCCGTGATCGGCGAAGCGGTCGATGCCGAAGCCGACGTCTTGCGGCTTGATTTCCGCCGGTCGCTCGCCGCGGAATTGGAGACGCGCATGAACGCCGCGATCGCCGGCGGCCACTTGCCCGCGCAGGATGCGCGCATCGCCGCGCCGGCCATCATCGGCGCCCTGATGGAAAGTCTGCTCGGGCCTCTGGCGCCGGCGCGGCCGGACGCCGCCGCGCATGCCGCCGTGCAAAGCGCGACGCTGCTGGCACTGCGCGCGCTCGGCGTGGTCGATGCCCGCGCACGCGGCCTCGTGGTGCAATACGCCGTGCCGTCGGACGATTAGACCAGGCTTTCTTTTGCCACTTCGGCGAGCGGCAGCGTCACGACCTTGACGCCGCGTTCGTCGGGGTCGTCCGCGGCATGGAAACCAAGCTCTCCGCACATCTGCAGCATCGTGCCGTTTTCCGCGAGCACCTGGCCGCGGATCGTCTTGAGCCTCTTATCCTTCGCATAGGCGATCATGTGCTTCATCATCAGCCAGCCGAGGCCGTGCCCCTTGAGCCGCGAACGCACGATAATGGCAAATTCCGCGTTCTGGTCGCCCGAGTCGTTGTGCAGGCGCACCACGCCGAGCATCTTCCCCGTCGCTTCGTCGATCGCGATCGACGCCATCGCGTGCTGCGTATCGTAGTGCACCAGCTTGTCGATGAGCTCGGAGCTGACTTCGCGCATGGCCGCGAAATAGCGCAAGCGCAGATCCTCGGGCGTGATTTCGCTCAGGCAGTCGGGATAGAGCGCGGAATCCTCCGGCCGCAGCGGGCGTAACAGCACCCGCATCCCGTCTCGCAAAGTGAGATGGCGAACGACGTCCAAACCGCGCTCCTCTCGTTGCCGCGCAGGCGGGAACCCATACCCTCTGGCCCTGTGGCGGACCAGCAACTATGGGTTCTGAGCGCCGGCAACGCTCGCCCGGTGGGACAGAAAGATCAATGCGACATCAGCGCCGGCACCGTCATCGATTCGAGGATGCCACGCGTGGCGCCGCCGAGAATGAATTCACGCAGGCGCGAATGACCGTACCCGCCCATCACGATCATGTCGGCGGAACAATCCGCGGCGTACGACAAGATGGTGGACGGCACATCGATATCCGGGGACGTGATCCGTTTGACGTCGACCTTCAAGCCGTGGCGGGCAAGATGCTGCGCGAGATCGACACCGGGAAGCTCGCCGACCCTGGCCGCCTTGTTGGCAACGATGATGATCTCGACCTGCTTGGCCTTGTGCAGGAACGGCATGGCGTCGGCGATGGCACGCGTGGCGGCGCGGCTGCCATCCCAGCAGACCAGGACGCGCTCGAGCTTGAGACCGGTTTTTTGGATGTAGGGCACGAAGATCACCGGCCGTCCCGATTCGAACAGCACGCCTTCGTCCACCACCTCCACGGGCGCCGATTTGTCGCGGTCGGGCTGGCCGACGACGACGAGATCGAAACGCCGGGCGATGCGGCCGAGCCGCTCGGCCGCGCCGGCGATGCTGGCATTGACGCTGCGCGTCTCGTAGGAGATGCCCGCGCGCTTGGCCGCCTGCTCGAAACGGCCGACCGCCGCGCTCACGGCCTTCTCGGCCTCGCTGCGCTGCGATTCGATGAATTGCGGTGGAATGCCGCCCATGACCGAGCCGGGAATGACCGGATCGTAGACGAAGGCGATGCCCAGGACGTGCGCTTCGAATGCTTCGGCCACCGAAATAGCGAAGTCGCCGGCGGGATCGTGATCGCCTAACCCGAGATTGACGACGATATCCTTGATCATGATTGTTTCTCCTCACACGGCGGCTGCAAGCTGGCAACCGGCGCAAACGGATTTGCAAATCAGAAGATGCGCGCGCACAGCATTTACCGGCAATAATGGCGGCGGCGGTTTTCGGCGGTTTGACCAAGGTCAAATACCGCCGCGGCTATCCTGCACCGCTGTGCCGCCAAAATGCATGCTTGCGCGCTTACTTTTTCTTACCATCGGGGCCGAACTGCTTGAGATAGGCCCAGAGATTGCCGATTTCCGTTTCATTCTTGATGCCGGGGAAGATCATCTTGGTGCCCGGAATCTTGGCGCGGGGATCCTTGATGTACTCTTTAAAGGTTGTCTCGTTCCAAACGATGCCGGAATTCTTATTGGCATCGGAATAGCTGTAGCCGGGGGCGGTGCCGGAATGCCGCCCGTCGATGCCATTGAGTTCGGGGCCGATCTTGTTTTTTGCTCCTTCGCCGATGGCGTGGCACGGGAAGCATTTCTTGAACGATTGCTCACCGGCGGCCACGTCCTGGGCTTGGGTCGCCTGGGTCATTGCCGCCACGGCCAAGGCCGCTAACGCTAGTGTTGCTTTCATCGATTTGTCCTCATGACTTAACGGTCGCCCATGCTGGGGCCAATGCCGTCCGGCGCCACCCCGGCTGCGGAGAGTTTTGCCAGCCCTATGTGTCAACCGTCAAATGGCTGATATCGTGACGTCTGCTTGAGAGCCGGAGTGACCGCAATGTCGGTACGGATGCCCGAACTGGACGAGGCCGTGCTGGCGCGGCGCCAGCATATCGTGGCGGCGCTGCGCAGCCTGGTGCCGGGCGAGGGCGTGATCGCGAACGAGCGTGAAATGAAGGCCTTCGAGACCGACGGGCTGACCGCCTACCACCAAATGCCCATGGTGGTGGTGCTGCCCGAGACGACCGGCCAGGTCGCCCAGGTTCTGCGCTATTGCCACGACGAGGGCATCAAGGTCGTGCCGCGCGGCGCCGGCACGTCGCTTTCGGGGGGCGCGCTGCCGCTCGGCGACGGCGTCTTGCTTGGCATGGCCAAGTTCAACCGCATCCGCGAAATCGACCTCGAAAATCGGATCGCCGTGGTCGAGCCCGGCGTCACCAATCTCGCGGTGTCGAACGCGGTCGCCCATGCCGGCTTTTATTACGCGCCCGACCCGTCCTCGCAGATCGCCTGCACCATCGGCGGCAACGTGGCGGAGAATTCCGGCGGCGTGCATTGCCTGAAATACGGCATGACCACCAACAATCTGCTCGGCTGCGAGATCGTGCTGATCACCGGTGAGGTGCTGCGCATCGGCGGGCGACATCTCGACAGCGAAGGTTACGACCTGCTCGGTTTGATCACCGGTTCGGAAGGTCTGCTTGGCGTCG
>Ga0335085_10010809_pt1 | contig 13609 bp, 14 predicted proteins | sample Lox_Sample_45_FD_206712 | JGI IMG/M metagenome (GOLD analysis project Ga0335085, IMG submission 206712) | Soil microbial communities from Loxahatchee National Wildlife Refuge, Florida, United States - Lox_Sample_4.5 | ecosystem: Environmental > Terrestrial > Soil > Wetlands | place: USA...
TCGTCACGGTCACCACGGTGGGCTACGGCGACTTCTACCCGGTCACCGCCGGGGGGCGGGTCACCGCGTGCTGCATCATGGGCACCGGGCTGCTCACGCTGGCGGTGGTCACCGCGCAGGTGGCGTCCAGTTTCGTCGCCCAGGGTCCCAGCCGGGCCAGGCCCGCCCTGGAGGACGAAGCCGCCCGGCGCGAGGTGACGATGGCCGAGCTCGACCAGCGGCTGGCCCGGATCGAGCACCTGCTGACCGTGGCCCAGCCAGGAAACGCCCCTGGCGCCAGCGACGGCGATTGACCCCAACAGCGACGGCCGTGGCCGTATCGGCGTGGGATACGCGCGGCTGTCGGTGCCGGCGGGCACAATGGGGCATGGCGCGAGGACTGGAGGAACCGTGGGTGAACTGACCTGTCTGGAGATCTGCGCCGGAGCGGGCGGGCAGTCACTCGGGCTAGAACAAGCCGGGTTCGCGCACGAAGCCGCGGTCGAGCTGGATCCAGACGCGTGCGAGACGCTCCGCCTCAACCGCGGCTACGAGTGGAAGATCATCGAGGACGATGTCCACAACGTTGACGGCCGTGCGTACTCGGGCGTCGACCTGTTGTCCGGCGGCGTGCCGTGCCCGCCATTTTCTATCGCGGGCAAGCAGCTCGGCCAGGAGGATGACCGCGACCTGTTCCCGCAGGCGCTCCGGCTGGTCGCGGAGATCAGCCCGCGCGCCGTGCTGCTGGAGAACGTGCGCGGGCTGGCCACCCGTCGCTTCGATACCTACCGGGCGCAGGTGCTTGCGCAGCTCCACGGTCTGGGCTACCAGACCTGGTGGGACCTCGTTCACGCCAGCGAGCACGGGGTACCGCAGCTGCGGCCGAGGTTCGTGCTGGTGGCCATCAAGGAGCCCTGGGCGGCTCACTTCCGGTGGCCCTCGCCGTCGCCGGTGCCGCCCCCCACGGTCGGTCAGGCCCTGCATGACCTGATGGCCGAACGAGGCTGGCCAGGAGCTGACGCGTGGCGCGAACGCGCGCACGGGATCGCGCCCACCATCGTTGGCGGCAGCAAGAAGCACGGCGGACCCGACCTGGGTCCCACCCGGGCCCGCGAGGCGTGGAAACTGCTCGGCGTCAATGGGCTCGGCGTCGCCTACGACCCGCCCGGAGCCGATTATCCGGTGCACCAGATGCCCAAGCTGACCACGCGGATGGTGGCCCGTATTCAGGGGTTCCCCGACAGCTGGGAGTTCTCCGGCCGTAAGACAGCGGCCTACCGCCAGGTCGGCAACGCCTTCCCGCCACCGGTGGCCCGGGCCCTGGGGGAGGCGATCCGTCGTGCGCTGGAAGCCGCCAGCCCGGCCCCGCGCGCTACCGATCTCGGTCACCACGCGAGCCTGGCCGTGGCCTGACTGCGGGCTGGATGTGACCGCGCCGTTTGCCCGTTCCCTGCTCGGCTGGAAGCCGAGCGCGAAGAACAAGCTCGGCTGGCCGCTGGTGCCGAACTTCGCCGACGTGGACAACGCGGAGTCGATGCGGATCAGCGCGGGCGTACTCGGCGAACTCGCCGTGACCAGGGACGAGGTCTCCGATGTCCCGAAAGATCCTGGCGGCCCGCTGGAACTTCAGGTCCGTGACCACCTGGCCAGCACACTCCCCTGCCTGCATCCCGATCGTCGCTGGATGGTGGCCCGCGGCGTGATCATTACCAAGTTCGACCAGTACGCTCACCTCAGCCAGGTGGACGAGCTAGTGCGTGGCCATCCCGAACTGCGGATCACTATTGGCACGGACTATCTCATCAAGCCCGACGTAACCGTCGCCCTCGGCGACCTGTCCACCGCTTCCGGGCTGCCGCCGCTGCACGCGGCGATCTCGTGCAAATGGACCATCCGCTCCGACCGAGTGCAGAATATCCGGCACGAATGCTTGCAGATGATCCGCCACCGCCGGGGCCGGCAGCCACATCTCGTGACGGTGACCGCCGAGCCGCTTCCCAGCCGGCTCGCCTCGATTGCCCGGGGAACCGGCGAGGTAGACGCCGTGTATCACGTCGCTTTCGACGCCCTGGATGCCAGTGTGGCCAGCAACGCCAACGCCGATCAGCGCGATGCCTGGCGGGAAGTCGTCGGTCAGCGCCGCCTGCTCAGTTACGAGCTCCTGGCCGGTACGCTCGCGTCCTGGTGAACCGTGGAGAAACAGGCCATCGACGGGCGGTGGAATGAGGCGTAAAATTGGTATCCCCGCTGGTCATAGGAGTCGTCATGATCGGAGCAATCCTTCTCGGCCTCTTCTGTGGCATCGTGGCGCGCATGCTCGTTCCCGGCGATGCCTTCAAGAACATGAGCGGACCGAAGTCCTGGCTCGTCTCGCTCGCGCTCGGCCTGGTCGGAGCCCTTCTCGGCTACCTCATCTTCACGGTCGGCCTCGGTATCGGCGACACCAACATCTTCGACTGGGGCGGCGTGCTGAGCGCCCTGATCGGCACGCTTATCGTCCTGATCATCGTGACGTGGGTGGTGCGACGCAGAACGCGCCAGGCAGCCGATACGGCGAGCAGTACCCCAGCCCGGTGATCTAGCGCAGCACCGCCAGAGGGCTTCCCGGGCACGCTATGCGACGACCGGGCCGAGGCAGTCTCATGGAGGTTGCGAGCCGACCTCACCCCGTTCGGCACCCGGCTAGCGGTTGCGGGCAGGGCGGGCACAGTGTCCACAACAACGGTGTCCCACAACACGGTGTCCCACAACGAGACGGCACGTGGCCTGGCGCGTCGTTAGGCTTGGACCATTCGTTGTCTTGAATCATTTGTGTTTACGAGAGTAAGTTTGGGCGCTATGGCCGCATCCCAGACGCCGACTCCCGCCGATGAGCTGCGGGGGGCCGGCCTGCGGGTGACGGCCGCCCGCGTCGCGCTGCTCGAGATCGTCCGGGCCGGCGACCACCTCGGCGTCGACGCGATCGCCTCGGGCGTGCGCGATCGCATCGGCCATATCTCCCTCCAGGCCGTGTATGACGCCCTGCACGCGCTCACCGCGGCCGGACTCCTGCGCCGCATCGAACCGGCCGGCGGCCAGCCCCGGTTCGAAAGACGCGTCGGGGACAACCACCACCACATCGTGTGCCGGTCGTGCGGTGCCGTCGCTGACGTCGACTGCGCGGTCGGCGAGGCGCCCTGCCTGACCGCATCCGATGACCGCGGCTTCTTGATCGACGAGGCCGAGGTCATCTACTGGGGCCTGTGCCCCGACTGTTCCACCGCCCGCAGTTCCTGGGCGCCGTGATCCGCCTATCCCGGAAGGATTCCCATGTCCGAGAACCATGATCCCGTAGTCGCCGAAGGCTCGACCCCGGAAGCCGGGGAATGCCCGGTCCTGCCCGGCCGCATCCACCCCACCGCGGGCGATGCCAACAGCCAGTGGTGGCCGAACCGGCTCAACCTGAAGATCCTGGCCAAGAACCCCGCCGAGTCGAACCCGATGGGCGAGGATTTCAACTACGCCGAGGCGTTCAGCAGTCTCGACCTTGCCGCCGTGAAGCGTGACATCGCCGCGGTGATGACGGACTCCAAGGACTGGTGGCCGGCCGACTTCGGCCACTACGGCCCGCTGATGATCCGGATGGCCTGGCACGGCGCGGGCACCTACCGGATCAGCGACGGCCGCGGCGGCGCCGGCGGGGGTCAGCAGCGCTTCGCGCCGCTCAACAGCTGGCCGGACAACGTCAGCCTGGACAAGGCCCGGCGGCTGCTGTGGCCGGTCAAGAAGAAGTACGGCCGGAAGATCTCCTGGGCCGACCTCATGGTCCTCACCGGCAACGTCGCCCTGGAGTCGATGGGCTTGGCGACCTTCGGCTTCGGCGGCGGCCGGGTGGACACCTGGGAGCCCGAGGAGGATGTCTACTGGGGTCCGGAGACCACCTGGCTGGGTGACGAGCGCTACAGCGGTGACCGCGAGCTCGCCGACCCGTTCGGCGCGGTCCAGATGGGCCTCATCTACGTCAACCCGCAGGGCCCGAACGGCAACCCGGACCCGCTCGCCGCGGCCCGCGACATCCGCGAGACGTTCCGCCGGATGGCGATGAACGACGAGGAGACGGTGGCCCTGATCGCGGGCGGTCACACCTTCGGCAAGACCCACGGCGCGGGCCCGGAGAGCAACGTCGGCCCCGACCCCGAGGCGGCCCCGCTCGAGCAGCAGGGCCTGGGCTGGAAGAGCAGCTACGGCTCCGGTGTGGGCCGTGACGCGATTACCAGCGGCATCGAGGTCACGTGGACCCCCACGCCGATCACGTGGGACAACAGCTTCTTCGAGACCCTGTTCGGCTTCGAGTGGGAGCTGACCCAGAGCCCGGCCGGCGCGCACCAGTGGCAGCCGAAGGACGGCGCCGCGGCGGATGCCGTCCCCGACCCGGAGGACCCGTCGAGGCGCCGCCCGCCGACGATGCTGACCACCGACCTCTCGCTCCGGTTCGACCCGATCTACGAGCCGATCTCGCGGCGTTTCCTGGAGCACCCCGATGAGCTAACGGACGCCTTCGCCCGCGCCTGGTTCAAGCTGACCCACCGCGACATGGGCCCGGTCGTGCGCTACCTCGGCCCGGAGGTCCCGTCCGAGACGCTGATCTGGCAGGATCCGGTCCCGCCGGTGACGCATGAGCTCATCGGCGCCGCGGACATCGCCGCCCTCAAGAGCCAGGTCCTCGCCTCGGGCCTGTCGGTGTCCCAGCTCGTGTCGGCCGCATGGGCGGCGGCCTCGTCCTTCCGCGGCAGCGACAAGCGCGGCGGCGCCAACGGCGGGCGCATCCGCCTCGAGCCGCAGAGCGGGTGGGAGGTCAACAACCCCGACCAGCTGGCGATCGTGCTGCGCACCCTGGAGGGGATCCAGCAGTCCTTCAACGCCGCCCAGGCCGGCGGCAAGCAGGTCTCGCTGGCCGACCTGATCGTGCTGGCCGGCGCCGCAGCGGTCGAGAAGGCCGCACAGGACGCCGGGGTGACCGTCGAGGTCCCCTTCACGCCGGGCCGCAGCGACGCCTCGCAGGACCAGACCGACACCGAGTCGTTCGCCGCGCTCGAGCCGAAGGCGGACGGGTTCCGCAACTACCTCGGGAAGGTAAACCGGCTGCCCGCCGAGCACCTGCTGATCGACCGGGCGAACCTGCTCACCCTGACCGCTCCGGAGATGACGGTCCTCATCGGCGGCCTCCGCGTCCTCGGCACCAACTACGACGGGTCCAGGCTCGGTGTCCTTACCGCCACCCCCGGGTCGCTGACCAACGACTTCTTCGTCAACCTGCTCGACATGGGCACGACGTGGAAGCCGGCGTCGGAGGACGCGAACACGTTCGAGGGACGCGACGTGGCCACCGGCGAGGTCAAGTGGACCGGCAGCCGCGTCGACCTCGTGTTCGGGTCGAACTCCGAGCTGCGCGCGCTCGCGGAGGTCTACGCGAGCGACGACGCCAAGGAGAAGTTCGTGACCGACTTCGTAGCGGCGTGGAACAAGGTGATGAACGCCGACCGGTTCGACCTGGCTCGATAGTACGCAGTGCCCAGGCCGGCCCGCACGGGCCGGCCTGGGCACCCTCATCTCGCGGAGTCCCGGCATGGCCATCCGGCTCGGCAGCACCGTGATCAACTGCGCGGACATGGAGCTCATGACCGGCTTCTGGTCCGCGGCCCTGCACCTGGAGCCCTCGTCACGAGCCGTCGGCGACGACTTCCGGGTGCTGCGTGGCGGCCACGGCCGCATTTCGCTGCAACGGGCCAGCACCCCGGTCACGGCCCGGGACCAGATGCACCTCGACCTGTTCACCGACGACCAGGCCGGCGAGGTCGAGCGGCTCACCGGGCTCGGGGCGGCGTTCGTCCGGCACAACCAGGACCCAGAAGACGACTACGTGGTCATGGCCGATCCCGAGGGCAACGAGTTCTGCGTGTGCGCGGTAACGGAGCCCTGATCATACGGCGTGGATGCCGCCATCATGCACATAGAACGACATGAACGCGGCATCCACATCGTATGAACCATCGGCCGACCGGTACCACCAGCCACACCACGACTCTCGGAGCACACCAGCACCAGCAGTCACGACTGGGCCCGCCCCTGGCCGCCGCGGTCAGCCCGGGCGGAGGTGCAGCGGGTTTGTCAGCGTGACGGTGGGCGCGGGCACGCATCACGAGTCACGGCAGCCTGGCCGGAGCGCAGCAGCACCAGGGGTGACGGCGCGGAGCACATGCCGACCCACCCCCAGGGCGCTTATGACCCGCAGCTGGTGATCTCTAGTGCGGGATCCCCGAGATCAGGTCGCCCACGCGAGCCAGCGCGGACGTGCGCGGGGTCGGCCGGGCCGACTCCAGCCGGTCCGCCGTCCGGTAGAGGGCGTACAGGCCGTGCACTCCCGCCCAGCGGGCCGGCTCCGGTTCCCAGCGAGGTGAGCGGTGGCCGACCCAGGGCAGGGTGGTGAGCGGGCTGGGGACGCGCAGCACCAGGTCGGCGAGGGTCCGGCCGGCCAGGTTGGAGGCGGCCACCCCCTGGCCCGTGTAGCCGCCGGCCCAGCCCAGGCCGGTCTGCGGATCCAGGGTGACGGTGGCGCACCAGTCCCTCGGTACGCCGAGCACGCCGCACCACGCGTGGTCGAGGCCGGCCCCGGTGGCCGCCGGGAACATCCGCCGCAGGATCCGGCCGAGCTGCGCGATGGTCGACGTCGGGATCGCGCCATCGTGGTCCACCCCGGAGCCGAAGCGGTACGGGACGCCGCGGCCGCCGAGCGCGATCCGGCCGTCCGCGGTGCGCTGGGCGTACATGTACGCGTGCGCGTCGTCGCCGAGCGTCTCGAAGCGATCCCAGCCGATCGTTCCCCAGGCCTCGTCGCCGAGCGGGCCGGTGATGATCATCGAGCTGTTCATCGGCAGCAGCGTGCGGTGCTGGCCCGGGATGTCCGCGGTGTACCCCTCGGTGCAGCGCAATACAAATGGTGCCCGCACGTCGCCGGCCGGGGTGCGAGCCCGCCCGGCCGAGATCGACGTCACCGGAGTGGCCTCGTACAGCCGCACGCCGGCCCGGGTGACCGTCTCGGCCAGCCCGGCGACCAGGTCGGCGGGCTGCACGCGGGCACAGTGCGGGGAGTAGAGGGCGCCAACCGCCCCGGCCACCCGCAGCCGGTCGTCCAGGTCCGTCTGGTCCAGGTACCGAACGATCCCGGCGTCGTCTCCCCACGCCCGTTCCTGCTCCAGCCGGTGCCGCAGCCTGGCCTCCTGGGCCGCCGAGGTGGCGACGGTGAGCGTGCCGCCTTTCACCAGGCTCGCGTCGATGCCCTCGGCGGCGCAGACCCGGGCTACCTCGTCGACGGTGTCGCGGAGGTACTGCTCGAGTTCGCGGACGCCGTCCTTGCCCCGCGGGTGCCTGGCGTAGCGCGCCCGGGACCCGGGCAGCCCGGCCGTCACCCAGCCGCCGTTCCGGCCGGACGCGCCGTACCCGGCGAAACTCGCCTCGAGCACGACAATCCGGAGCGCGGGATCGGCCCGGTTGAGGTAGTAAGCGGTCCACAGGCCCGTATAGCCCGCGCCGACGATGCATACATCGGCCTCGGTACTGCCCGGCAGCGAGGGCCGCCGCGGTGGGATGCCGCGTGCGCGCCACCAGTACGACACCTCCCCGTTGTGCATGATTCACCTTCTCGTAACGTTCTCGGGTGCGGTCCGGGATCCCCGGCCTAACCAGGCGTTTCCGGTCATGGGCAGGGTAGCGTCAGAGTATGCGACTTGGGGTGCTGGACGTGGGCTCGAACACGGTCCACCTGCTCGTGGTGGATGCCTACCAAGGGGCACGGCCCATGCCAGCCTTCTCGCACAAGACCGAACTCAAGCTCGCGGCCCACCTGGAGGACGGCAGCTCGCTGTCCGGCCCGGGTGAGGCCAGCCTGCGCGGGCTGGTCGAAGAGGCGCTGCGCATCGCCGAGGACAAGGGCGTCGAGGAGATCATCGCGTTTGCCACCTCGGCCGTCCGCGATGCCGTGAACGGCGAGCAGGTCCTGGCCAGGATCCGGGAGAAGACCGGGGCGCAGATCAACGTGATGACAGGGCATGAGGAGGCCCGGCTCACCTTCCTGGCCGCGCGACGCTGGTTCGGCTGGTCCTCGGGCCGTCTGCTGGTGATTGACATCGGCGGCGGCTCGCTCGAAGTGGCCTCGGGAATCGACGAGGAGCCGGAGGCGATGGCTTCGCTCCCGCTCGGCGCCGGGCGGCTCACCCGCGACTGGATCAGCACCGATCCGCCGTCGCCGCAGGAGGTGCGCCGCCTGCGCAAGCAGGTGCGAGCCGAGATCGCCCGGCAGACCGGCGGAATGCTCCGTCATGGACCCCCGGATCAGGTGGTGGGGACCTCGAAGACCTTCCGGCAGCTGGCCCGGATCGCGGGCGCGGCACCGTCCGGCGAGGGCCCCTACGTCGAGCGCATCCTCCGGCACTCCGACGTAGCAGTCCTGGCCGAACGGCTGCCGAAGATGACCCAGGCCGAACGGTCCAAGCTGCCGGGCGTTTCGGTCGCCCGGGTGGCTCAGCTGCCAGCCGGAGCCATCGTCGCCGACGCCATCATGGAACTGCTGGGCGTTGATCAGATCGAACTGTGCCCGTGGGCCCTGCGCGAGGGGGTCATCTTGCGACGCCTGGATATGCTCGCGCAGGGCCTGGGCGCGTTACCGGTACTGCATTACCGGTAACGGGGCGGCAGGCGTTAGTTGTCGCCGCGGGGCCTGATCCGGACTCCCTCGCTCTTCTCGTCGGGGTCGATAATCGTGGCCCGGGCCGGGGGCTGGGCCGGCTTCTCCGGGGACTGAGCTATCGGGGACTGAGCTATCGGGGACTGAGCTATCGGGGACTGAGCTATCGGGGACTGAGCTATCGGGGACTGAGCTGCCGGGGACTGAGCTTGCGGGGACTGAGCTTGAGGGGACTGAGCTGGCGGGGTCTGGGCCGCCTGCGGCTGAGCGGGCCGGCCCGGGGCCGTCTGCGACGGGGCCGCGGGCCGGGCGGGCCCTCCCGGCGCAGCCGGGCGCGGTCCGCCCGCGTTAGCGGGACGGGCGGCCGTCGCGGATCCAGTCGGATCAGCGCCCGGCCGGGGTGTGCCATTGGACTCCTGCGCGGCGATCGTCTTGGCGGTGGCCTGGTCGACCTCGTCCTCGAGCGAGCTGCGGGCCGTCTCGGCGGCCACCAGGCTGGAGACACCGTCCAGGATGTCGGTGAGCCGCTTGATCGTCTCGGCGTGCCTGGTGGACAGGAGGTTCAGGCGGCGTTCCGCGCCGTCGTGAATGGCGGTCGCCCGCGCCGTCGCCTCGTCCAGCGCCTTCTTAGCCTGCGCCTTCGCGCTGGCCAGCGCGCTCTCCGACTTCTTCCTGGCGTCGGTGGTGGTGCGCTCCGCTTCGTTCCGCGCCGCGGTGAGGGTCTTCTCCGCCTCGTTACGGGCGCCGGTGACCGTCTTCTCCGCCTCGGCGCGAGCGGAGGTGATCGCCCGTTCGGCCTGTTCCTGGGCCGCGGTGAGCATGCGCTCGGCCTGCTCGCGGGCCTCGGTCCTGATCTTCTCCGCCTCAGTCTGCGCGTCGTTGCGCTGCCTGGCTATATCCTCGTGGGCCTTCGACTTCTGGGACCTGGCCTCGTCATCGGCCAGCTTGAGGATCTGGGATATGCGCTCGCTGACTTCCTCGTGCGCGGGCTTGGCGCCGAGTGCCTGCTGGCGCGTCGTGGCCAGCTCGCGTTTCAGCCCCTCGCTCTCGTCGAGGGCCCGGGCCAGGCGCTGCTCCAGGTCTCGGATCTGGCCGCGGCAGCGGGTGATGAACTCATCCACCTGACGGCGGCTGTACCCGCGCATCTGAACTTCGAAGGCGTCCTCGTGAACGAGGTTCGGCAGGAGATCACTGTTGTCATTCATGGCTTCCCGAGATCATCTTTGTCTGAGTAGGCGGGAACGGTGTCAGGACACTAGCGGGGCGAACCGACGCCGGGTCGTCAGGGTGATCCGGCAAGACGCTACTTCTGTAGTATGCGGGCTCAGAGGGGCAGACGGGGTAAATACATGATGACTCTTGTCCGTGACCACCCGGAGCGCAACCCGAACGGCCCAGTGTCCCGGTTAGTCCCATTTTGCACACATGTGGGCGATGTTGTAGGTAATGCGCTTTTCGAGTAGAGTTGCAGATGTGACTCGTGTGGCGCCTCATTACCTGATTGCCGGCAACTGCGCAGCAGTTTCCTGGAATCGTTACCGCCCGGGTGGGTAAAACCGCACGTGAAGGTGGTAGCTGAATGACCCTGATGGGTCATGCGGAGGAGCTGTGTCGGCACGTAACCTGGGGCGCAAGCGGACGGAGACTAGATCAGCGCCGGAGGTGAGCACGATTCCCAGGCAGTTGGATCTTCGTGTCCACGACCGCGTCGCCCTTGATGAGATAGAACTGTACGCCGAGGTGCTGAGCGCGGTGGCGGCCACGGACCGGCCGTTGACGGCGGCGGAACTCGACGAGGCACTGGGCATCCACAGCAGCTAGCCCGCCAGGGGGCTAGCACTGCGGTACATGGCGTCGACCGTGGCCCGGGTGAACCCGAGCGCCTCGTACATCCTGATGGCGGGGACGTTGTCCTCGTCCACGTAGAGCATCGCCTGGGCCACCCCGAGATCGCGCAGGTGCTGCAGTCCGGCCAGGGTGAGCGCCCGGCCGAGCCCGGTGCCCTGCTCGTCGGGGTCGACCCCGACCACGTAGACCTCACCCAAGGTGGGGTTGTGGACCTTGGTCCAGTGGAAGCCGGCCATCCGGCCGTCTCGTTCGGCGATGAAGAAGCCAGCCGGGTCGAACCACGGCTCCCGTTCCCGCAGTTCCAGGTCGTGCCTGGTCCAGCCGCCCTGTTCGGGATGCTTGGCGAAGGCCCGGCCGTTCAGGCTGAGCCAGCCGTCTTCATCCTGGCCGGGCACGAAGGTGCGCAGCGTCAGGTCGGCCGGGAGCACGGGCTGGTCCAGCGGCTCAGCCAGCGACCGGCGCATCTGCCACAAGGCGCGGAAGCGGTCGAAGCCCGCCGCCCGGGCCAGCGCGGCGGCCGCGGGCAGGTCGCCGTGGGCCCAAAGGCGGAGCACTCGCCCGTCGGCCGCGGCGGCGAGCTCACCGGTCAGCGCGCGGCCGAGTCCCCGGCGGCGGCGCTCCGGGTGGACCACGAGCTCGCCGGTCACCTCGCCGTCGTCCCGTTGCGCCGACGGCGGATCCAGGTAGGCGTAGCCCGCGATCTCGCCGTCCACGGCGGCGATGAAGTCCCCGGCCGCTGGCTGGCTGGCCCCTGATTGGCTGGCCCCTGATTGGCTGGAGCTGTCGTAGCGCAGGTGCAGCATCCCGTGCTCCGAGAGCGGCGCCACGCCGTCGGCCCGGCGCGCGGCATCGACCAGGGCCAGGACCTCGCTGATCTGGGCGGCGGTGAGTTCAGTTCTGCTGATCCGCAACTCGGTCATTGAGTCATCGGGCCGCGGCCGCGGAGTGCCCTCTCGGGGCTCCCAGCTCCTGCCTGCCCCGGGCGCGGTCGTCGCCCGCGGCCCTGTCGCCCTTGACCGGCACGAACCGGTAGCCGACGTTGCGCACGGTGCCGATCAGGGCCTCGTGCTCGGGGCCGAGTTTGGCCCGCAGCCGCCGGACATGGACATCAACCGTGCGCGTGCCGCCGAAGTAGTCATAACCCCAGACCTCCTGCAGCAGCTGCGCGCGGGTAAAGACCCGGCCGGGATGCTGGGCGAGGAACTTGAGCAGCTCGAATTCCTTGAAGGTCAGGTCGAGGACGCGGCCGCGCAGCCGGGCCGCATAGGTGGCCTCGTCGATGGCCAGTTCGCCCGAGCGGATCTCGTCGGGCGCTTCGGCCGCCACGGCCACGGCCCGCCGACCGATGGCCAGCCTGACCCTGGCCTCGACCTCGGCGGGTCCGGCTGTGTGCAAGATCACGTCATCGACGCCCCACTCCGCGTTGACCGCGGCGAGGCCACCCTCGGTCACGATCGCGAAGAGCGGGCAGTCCAGGCCCGTGGCCTGCAGCAGGCGGCAGATGCTCTTGGCGTGCACCAGCTCACGGCGGGCGTCCATCAGCACGGCATCGGCGGGCGGGGCCTCCACCAGGGCGGACGCGTCCGCGGGGAGCACGCGGACCGGGTGCAGCAGGAGCCCCAGCGCGGGCAGCACCTCGGCGGATGGCTCGAGCGCGCTCGTGATCAGCAGCAGGTCGCTCACTCGGCGGCACCTCCACTACCCGGTTACTTGTATAAAAACAGACAAGGACCCGGGGGCAACAGCGCCCGGGCCCGTCTAGAGAAGGATATCCCAGATGGCCAAGGTAACAATCCAGTACTGGGCTGCGGCCAGGGAGGCCGCCGGCGTGGAGCTGGAGTCGGTCGAGGCGGGGACGCTGGCGGAGGCGCTCGACGCGATCGTCACCCGGCGCGGGGGGGACGACCGCCTGCGCAAAGTGCTCGCCGCGTCCTCCTTCCTGGTGGACGGCGCGGCCGCCAGCCGCGGCGCGGCGCCCGGCGTGATCCTCCCTGACGCTGCCGTCATCGAGGTCCTGCCCCAGTTCGCGGGGGGATGACCTACTGTGGGGCCGGGGGATCTGCCGTATTGCGGCAGACTGGGCGATAAACGCCCTACAGTGTCCGTACCAGCACGTTCCGAAGTCACATAGCGGTGCCACATGAGCCAGCACGGACCCCCGCCCGGGCCCCCGGTACCAGGGGCCGCACCCGGTGACAAGAATTTTCCTGGTCGTTTGAACCGTCAGGCACCGGCAGACGTTCCCAGTGATGTGCCGAACGCGGGAACCGCACCCCGTTCAGGGCGGGTGGCAGATGAGGCTTTTGTCCGGGCGCTGTACGCCGAGCACGGCGGCGCCCTGCTTCGCTATGCCCTCCACCTCACCGGCGGTGACAGGCAGCGTGCAGAGGATCTGGTGCAGGAAACGATAGTGCGGGCATGGCGCCATCCCGAGGCGCTGGCCGACCGTCCGGCGAGGCCGTGGCTGTTCGCCGTGGCGCGCAACCTCGCGGTGGATTCCTACCGCGCCCGGCAGGCCAGGCCGCCAGAGACCGGGCAGGCGGCGCTGGACCTGCTCCCTTCCGACGACGACGCCGACCGGACGCTCGAGTCCTGGGCCGTGGCGGACGCCCTGGCGTCACTGCGGCCGGACCACCGGCGGGTGATCGTGGAGACCTACTACCGGGGATGCTCGGTCGCCGAGGCCGCGGCTACGCTGGGCATTCCGGCAGGTACCGTGAAATCCCGGACTTTTTACGCATTGAAGGCGCTCAAGCTGGCGCTGCAGGAACGAGGGCTGGCGCCATGACCCAGATCTGGGACTGCACCGACGCCAGGCCTTCGCTTGGCGTGTACGTGCTCGGCGCTATCGATCCCGCCGAGCGCGCCCTGGTTGACGCGCACCTGGTGGCCTGCCGGGACTGCCGGGACGAACTGGCCGGCCTAGCCGGCCTGCCCGCCCTCCTGGCCCGGGTGAATCCCGACGAGGTCAGCCGGATCTGCGCCGATGACACCGTCCACGCCGGCGCGTACGCTGGCGCCGACGACCAGCCGCCGGACGAGCTGATCGGCACCGTGCTCGAC
>Ga0335085_10010810_pt1 | contig 13609 bp, 9 predicted proteins | sample Lox_Sample_45_FD_206712 | JGI IMG/M metagenome (GOLD analysis project Ga0335085, IMG submission 206712) | Soil microbial communities from Loxahatchee National Wildlife Refuge, Florida, United States - Lox_Sample_4.5 | ecosystem: Environmental > Terrestrial > Soil > Wetlands | place: USA: Florida...
CCGTTTCGAGGTGCTGGAGTGCCGTGCCGCCATCGACGCCGTCGGCGAGAATGCGCAGGACACGCCGCCGCTGCGCATCGGCGCGCTCGACGTCTTGGCGCAGCATATTCTGGGCCGTGCCGTCGGCGCGCCGTTTTTGGCCGACGAGCTCTATGACGAAGTGTGCGCGACCGCGCCCTATGCGAGCCTCGCGCGTTCCGATTTCGATGCCGCGCTCGATTTCGTCGCCACCGGCGGTTACGCCCTCAAGGCCTACGAGCGCTTCGCCAAGATACGGCAGGGCAAGGACGGCCGCTGGCGCATCACCCATCCGCGCGTGGCGCAGCGTTACCGCATGAATGTCGGCACCATCGTCGAGGCCGATATGCTCAAAGTGCGGCTGGTGCGCTCGCGCGCCTCCGGCGCCGTGGTGCCGCGCGGCGGCCGGCTGCTCGGCGAGGTCGAGGAATATTTCATCGAGACGCTTACGCCGGGCGACACCTTCGTCTTTGCCGGCGAGATTTTGAAGTACGAGGCGCTGGTCGAGGACGAGGTCTATGTCTCGCGCTCGACCGCCGCCGACCCGAAAGTGCCGGCCTACGAGGGCGGCAAGTTTCCGCTCTCGACCTATCTCGCCGCGCGCGTGCGCGCATTGCTCGCGGCGCCGCAAAGCTGGCGCGCGCTGCCCGAGCAGGTGCGCGACTGGCTCGAGATCCAGCAATGGCGCTCGCTGCTGCCGAAGCCCGGCGATCTCCTGGTGGAAACCTTCCCGCGCGCGGCCAAATATTATCTCGTCTGCTATCCCTTCGAGGGACGCCTCGCGCACCAGACGCTGGGCATGCTGCTGACGCGGCGGCTCGAGCGCGCGCGCCTGCGCCCGCTCGGCTTTGTCGCCAATGAATATGCGCTGGCCGTGTGGGGGCTGGGCGACGTCGCCTTGCGCGTTCAGCGCGGCGAACTCGCGCTCGCCCAATTGTTCGACGAGGACATGCTGGGCGACGATCTCGAAGCCTGGCTTGCCGAATCGGCGCTGATGAAGCGCACCTTCCGCAACTGCGCGATCATTGCCGGGCTGATCGAGCGACGCTTTCCCGGCGAGGAGAAATCGCGCCGCCAGCTCACCATCTCGACCGACCTCGTCTACGACGTGTTACGCAAGCATCAGGCCGACCACATCCTGCTGCGCGCGGCGCGCGCCGACGCCGCGTCCGGCCTCTTGGACATCAAGCGACTCGGTGAGATGCTCTCGCGCATTAGGGGCCGAATCGTCCATAAAGCGCTCGACCATGTCTCGCCGCTCGCCGTGCCGGTAATGTTGGAGATCGGTCGCGAAATGGTCTACGGCGAAGCCGCGGATACGCTGCTCGCGGAAGCTGCGGACGAATTGGTGAAGGAGGCGATGCGGTGAATTTTCCCGCTCATTCCCGCGCAAGCGGGAATCCAGCGCAAGAAAATACTGGGTCCCCGCTTGCGCGGGGACGAGCGGAGCATGTTGTCGTCATGACCGGGGTTGCTCTGCACATCGACCCCGCCGGCGCCCTCTACTGGCCCGAGCAGGGCCTGCTGGCGGTCGCCGATCTGCACTTGGAAAAGGGCTCGAGCTTTGCCGCGCGCGGCCAATTGCTGCCGCCCTACGATACGGCGGCGACGTTGGCGCGGCTCGCCCGCCTGATTGCGCGCTATGCGCCGCGCTGCGTCGTCGCGCTGGGCGACAGTTTCCACGACGGCGGCGGACCGGCGCGGTTATCGGCTGAGGACCGCGAGAACCTGCACGCGCTGCAATGCAGGCGCGACTGGCTCTGGCTCACCGGCAACCACGACCCTGAGCCGGCGGTAAATATTGGCGGCGCGTTTCAGGCGCAGCTTGCCGTCGATGCGCTGACCTTTCGCCATCGGCCGACCGGGAGTGCCGGCGAGATCGCCGGCCATCTGCATCCGGTGGCCCGCGTCGCCCATCGCGGCCGCGCGGTGAGCCGGCGCTGCTTTGCCGCCGATGCGACGCGCCTGGTGATGCCGGCCTTCGGCGCTTTCACCGGCGGGCTCAACATCCGCGATGCCGCGTTTGCCGACCTGTTCGGCACGCTCAAGTTCAGCGCGCATATGCTGGGCGAGGATCGGCTCTATGCCTTTGCCGCCAAGCGCTGTTTGCCGGATTAATGTCTAGTCGCGGCGGAACACCACGCTGGCGAACCAGCCGGTGAGCAGCGCCATAAACATGGTGGTGAAACCATAGAGCAGCCCGTGGTCGCGGGCGGCATCGGCGACATATTGCTCGAAGCCTGCCTTGGTGACTTGTAGCGCGGTATTGGTCCGCGCCGCCAGTTTGCCGTCGGCGAACAGCTTGACGTCGATCGGATATGGCCCGACCGGCGCGTCGGCCGGCAGCGCTATCGTGGCGCGGAACACGGCCGGCGTGAGAAAGGTCACGGCGTTGCCGGCTTCGCTGTACAGGCCGTGATCGCCTTGCAGATGCACGAAGGCCTTGCGAAAGGGATCGTCGCTCACCGTATCGGCGATGTCCGGCCCGATGCGCTGCGTGAGCAGGAAATTGGCGAGCCCGATCTGCAAACGCCGCAGCGTATCCGGAGGCGCGATCTGGGCGACCGGCCGGTTGCTGAGAATGGCAAGATAGACCGGCACACGCAGGAATTCGCGCGAATCGACATTGACCCAAATGCCGAGCACCCGCTGCTTGCGACGGGTGCGCAGCGTCTGCCGCGGCCCGACCACGGTGACGACAAGATCGTAGGACGGCCGCAACGCGGCCCCCGCAGTGGGCTCGATGGTGCCGAACAGGACGAGCTGCTCGCCGATGAAATTCGAGGTGATCGCCACCCGCTGGTTGGACAGCGACACCACCAGTTGTTCGGCGTCGGCGGGCCGCGCCGCGCCACCGATCGCCAACACGACGAGGAGGAAGGCAAGCCGCAGCATCAGCCGTCTCCGACATGGCGGATCGAATAGAGATCCTCCGGCTTCACGCCCAGCTCGTAGGCAAAGCGCAGACCGACGGCGAACACCAAGATGCCCAGCAGCAGGCGCAAGCGTTCGCCGCGCATCTTCTGTCCGGTGCGGGCGCCGAATTGCGCGCCGACGACGCCCCCGACCATCAGGATCAGAGCGAGCAGCGCATCGACCAGATGATTGGTCGCCGCGTGCATCACCGTCGCCGAGGCCATGGTCACGAAGGTCAAGACCATCGAGGTGCCGATCACCGTCGCGGTCGGCACGCGCAAGAAATAGATCAACATCGGAACCAGCAGGAAGCCGCCGCCGATGCCCATGATGGCGCCGACGAAGCCGATCACGAAGCCGATGGCCAAGACCGGAATGGCCGACACGTAGATTTTCGAGCGCTTGAAACGCAGCTTGAACGGCAGCCCGTGAAACCAGGTATGGCTGCCGGGACGGCGCACCGTCGCCGGCATGCCGTGGTGGGCGCGGGCGATGGCGCGCACGCTCTCATTGATCATGATGGCGCCGACGACGGTGAGCAGCGTCACATAGGACAGCCCGATGATCAGATCGAGCTGGTCCAACGCGCGCAAGGTCGTGAACAGCCAGACGCCCGTGGCCGTGCCGACGATGCCGCCGGCGAGCAGCATCAACGCGAGCGCGAGATCGATGGCGCGCCGGTTCCAATAATTGATAGCGCCGGAAAACGACGAGGCGGCGATATGCCCGGTCACGCTCGCCACCGCCACCGCCGGCGAAATCCCGATGAAGATCAGCAGCGGCGTCATCAGGAAGCCGCCGCCAATGCCGAACATGCCCGACATGTAGCCGACCGCCAGCCCCATCCCGAGGACGAGGAAGACGTTCACCGACAAATCGGCAATCGGAAGATAGATCTGCAAGCGACGTCGTCCCCGCTGGCCGGCCAATAGCCCGCTTTCCAGGGTCGCGCTTGCGTGCCGTTGACCTTTGCGGAAAACGTCACGCCTGGCGCGCCCAGTCGGCGGCTCTTGGCCGAAGTTCGGTCGATCTTAGCGATGAAAGGCCTTGCGATCACGCTTTTGCGCGATCGCACGGTCTTATTTAGCGCGGGCCCTTCTGGAAGTCGCCGAGCGCCAGGGGGCTGGGCGACTGCGCAGCGGGATGCGCGGCAGCGGCGGCATGATCCCAGCCGCCGGCCGGCTCGCGTACGTTTACGGCGTCTTGCGGCTGCGGCAGGGCCACGAAGCTCTTGATCGCCTGCTGGGCGGCGGCGATCGCCTTGGCATCGAGCTGAGGCGCGATCTCGTCGCGCTTTTTGGCGGCTTCCGAATCGCCCTGGGTGGCCGCCAGCGCGAACCACTTGTAGGCCTCGCTAAAGCTCTTCGCGATGCCAAGCCCGCGGGCGTAGAGGACGCCGAGATTGTATTGGCTGTCGGCAATGCCGTGTTCGGCGGCCTTGCGGAACCATTGCGCGGCGGTAGCGTAATCCGGCTTGCCATCGACGCCTTCGGCATAGAGCACGGCGAGGTTATGCATCGCCTTGCTGTTACCCTTCTTGGCGGCGGCCATGTAGAAGTTGCGGGCCTGCGCGAGGTCCTTTTTCACGCCGACGCCTTTTTCCAGCAAGCTGGCATAGCGGAATTGCGCCGGCGCCAGGCCTTTGGCCGCTGCGCGCTCGTACCAATGCGCGGCTTCCTCCATGTTGATCGGAACGCCGCGTCCCTCGGCATAGCGCTGCGCCACCGCGTAAGCGGCCGTGGCGTCGCCCGCGGCCGCCGCATTGCGCAGCTTCGCCGAACCGATCGCGGCGGGCAGGTTATCGGCGGCTTGCGGCTCCGGTGACGGCGCGACCGGCGGCGCTATGGCAGTGATGGGCGGAGGCGGGGGGATCGAGCCGGTGATGTCGCCGTTCGGCGGGAACACCGGCGGACCGAACAGCGACGGCGTCATCGACTGCAGCGGGCTCAGCACCGGCGCGGTCGCCACCGCACCGTTGGCGGGCGCTGTGGCCAAAGACCCCGCGGCCGGCGGTTCGCTGGGCGGCGCCGGCTGGGCGGCAATGCTCGCGGTGGCGTCGGGCGTCGCCGGTTGCGCTGCCGCTTCGGCTTGTTCGCTTTCCTGCGCCGGGACCGTCAGCGGGGCCGTTGCCAGTTTGGTCAACGGATTGCCGAAGTCGAACTTGTTCGCCGCGATTTCGACCGAACCGACTACGATGGCGATGATGCTTGCCGCAACGAACAGCGATTTGACCCGTTTGATGACTTTCGCCGTCAACGATGCCTTCTTGCCCGCGGCGGCCGCCGCGTCTGGGCGTTTCGCGCGGGGATCGCCCTGTTGGCTCGCCGCCTGGGCGGCACGGCGCGCAGCGGCAATGAAGCTGGATTTACCGGATGGCGCGGCAGCCGGCGCCGCGCCGCCGAGTGCGGCGTCCGAGGCGGCGATGCGCGCGCCCGGATTGGCCTGCAAATGCGGCGGCCCGGAGCCCGGCTCGAGCGGTTCGTTGTCCTCAAATTCGGGTTCGCCCGGCGCTCCGGCGTCCGGCGGCATATACTGCGGCTCGGGCGACGGGGGAGCAGCGATCGTCGCGGCGGTGTCGTCGAGGTGCGCGGCCGGCGCCATCGGGGCCGCGGCGCTGTCCGGCGCGGCGATCGGGTGCGCCTGGTCGTGGATGTTGGTTTCGATCGTGGCAAGGCGGCCGACGACATGGCCGAGCCGGTCGTGAATTACTTCCAGCGCGTCGTAGGTGCGTGCGATATCGTGTCGCAGGTCGTCGACGCCCGGCAACGCGTTTGCGCGCAAGCCGACCGCGGCGGAGTCGGCGCGCAGGTCTTCGATATGCAGCAGGAGATCGGCGACGCCGCGCTCGATCCCTTCCAGATGCCCAAGCCGGGCGTCGGAGGCGTCGAGCTTCTCCACCAGGCTGACGATGCGATCTTCAAGGTGCGCGATAGCATCGCCCGCGCTCTGTGCGCCATGCAACTGAATGTGGTCGATCTTGTCCGCAAGCGCTTCCAGCAGAGCTTCAAAGCGCTGCGACGTTGCGCCGTCGTCGTGCACGACTTCCGCCTGCAGATGGTCGATTTTGTCGTAAAGCGCTTCCAAATGCGCTTCGATCTGCGAGGTGGCCTCGACCGGCGCGCTCGGAAGCTGGAGATGGTCGATCTTGTCGTAGAGCGCCTCCAGGTGCGCTTCGATCTGCGACGAGGTTTCGGCCGGCGCGCTCGGAAGCTGCAGACGATCGATCTTATCGGCGAGCGCTTCCAGGAGGGCTTCTAGTTGCGGCGAAACGTCTTGCGGTTCGCTCGGAATCTGCAGGCGGTCGATCTTGTCGGCGAGCTCTTGTAAGTGCGCTTCGATCTGCGGCGAGGCATCATCAGCCGTGTTTGGCAGCTGGATGTGATCGATCTTATCGGCGAGCGTCGCGAACAACGCCTTGATCTGCGGCGAGGCGTCATGCATCGCGCTCGGCAGCTGGATGCGATCGATCTTGTCGGCGAGCGTCTCGAACAGCGCCTTGATCTGCGGCGAAGCGTCATGAGGCGCGCTGGCAAGCTGCAGGCGATCGATCTTGTCGGCCAGCGCCTGCAGGAGCGCCTCAAGCCGCGGCGACGCCGCGGCACTCGCCCGGTTGCGCTCGGTGATGGCGTCCGACAGCGTGGCGATGCGTTGCTCGAGACTGCTGAACGCGCCGTCGTTCCTCGCGCTGCCGGCCCGCGCCACCGTGTCGATCTTTTCGCTCAGCTCCTGCACCTGCGTCGCCAGCGCGCGCACGGTCTCGTTCGAGGCGATATGATTGCTCATCTCGCGCAGCGTGGTGATCGAGTGCTCGAGCTGGTTCATCGTCGCCGGATCGTTGTGGGCGACGATGAGCTCGATCTTGCGCGCGAGATTGGCGATCGCGTCCGTATAGCCGACCAGATTTTCCGCCGGCATCAATCCGCGCGTGGCGTCGCGAATCTCGGCGAGCCCCTGCTCGATGCTGCGCAGTGCGGAGGCATCGATGCCGGCCTGGCGGCTTTCAACGATGCGGCGGTCGAGGTTATGGATCTGCGTTTCGATGGCTTCGAGCGCGCGGCGCGGCAGCGCATCGCGAATCGAGCGGCCGATTTCGGCGAGCTCCTCGCGCAAGGCGTTGATCGCCTGTTCGACGCCCGGCTTGCGCAGCGTTTCGATCTGCTTGTTGATGCTGCGAAGCTGCTCTTCGAGCCCCGCCAGGTTCTGCGATGGGCTGGGTGTTGCGGCCGGCGGTTGCCAGCGCGGCGCCGCGGTGCCGCCGTTGAGTGTGCGCTGGCGCTCGGCGATTTCGGCGACGGCAAGGTCGAGACTGGGCGGCAGCCGTACGCTCGGCATGTCCGGCGGCAGCGGCGCAGGCTGATCGAGCGCGCTGCGGCTGTGCTTGGGCGCATAGGCGGCAAGCCCGGCGTAAGCGAGATGTTCGATGCGTCGCGCCGGCTCGTTGCGCGGCTGCTGCGGGGCGGTGAAATTGCCGCCGTGGAATGCGCGGTCGGGGATCGGCGGCGAGGGCGCCTGCCAATGCTGGGCCTGCTGGGCGATCGCCGCATTGAGCCAATCGCCAAGCGACACGCCCGAGCGCCGCGCCGCTTCTTCCGCCGATTCGCGGGCTTCCGGCCACACTCCTTTTACACGCCATGAGACGCCGAGTTTCATAGCTCGCACCTGCGGTTGAGGCGGCGCCGAAGGAGCATCACGCGTCCCCCGTGGAGCCGGCACGACTTAACAACGGGTGGATGCCGGTACGGTCCGCGGTCCATCCGCTGACTTTTTGCCGGTTACGGTAAATATGCGGTTAAGGATTGCCCCGCGAGCGGCCGAAAAGCATTGGCGCTCCTTCCGATCACGTGTGGCGCCATTTAACGCGGCTGTAATTCGGATACGCCAAGCTTGCGGCCGCCGCGGTGGCGTTTTGGGGGTAAGCGGCGGCCGTTCTTGCGGGGGCTGCAGCGCCTCAATAGTTAACGATTCGTTAACGGCGTGCCGGACGCCGGGAGGAAGCCATGCCGATCTATAAGCCCCCTGTGGACGACACGTTGTTCCTGCTCAACGATGTTTTTCATCTCGACCGCTACGGCAATCTGCCCGGTTTCGCCGAAGCCTCGCCCGATCTGGTGGAAGCCGTGCTGCGCGAGGCCGGCAAGTTCGCCGAGGAGGTGCTGACCCCGCTCAACCGCGTCGGCGACAAGCAAGGCTGCCAGCGCCATGCCGACGGCAGCGTGACCACGCCGACCGGCTTTAAAGAAGCCTTCAAGCAGATGGTCGACGGCGGCTGGATCGGCATTTCAGTGCCGACCGAATTCGGCGGCCAGGACCTGCCGGCGACGCTCACCGTTGCGGTCAACGAGATGCTCTGCTCGGCCAACATGGCCTTCGCCATGTATCCGGGGCTCACGCAAGGCGCGATCGCCGCGCTGCTGGTGCACGCTGCGCCGGAGCTCAAAGCGAAATTCCTGCCCAAGATGGTCGCCGGCGCCTGGACCGGCACGATGAATCTCACCGAGCCGCATTGCGGCACCGATCTCGGGCTGTTGCGCACCAAAGCGGTGAAACAGGGCGACGGCAGCTACAAGATCACCGGCACCAAGATTTTCATCTCCGCCGGCGAGCACGATCTCGCCGAGAACATCGTGCATCTGGTGCTGGCGCGCATCGAAGGCGCGCCGGCCGGCGTCAAAGGCATTTCACTTTTCGTCGTGCCCAAGCGCGCGGTCAATGACGACGGCACGCTCGGCGGGCCGAACGGCGTTTCCTGCGGCTCGATCGAAGAGAAGATGGGCATCCACGGCAATTCCACCTGCGTGATGAACTATGACGACGCGCGCGGCTGGCTGGTCGGCGAGGAAAACCGCGGACTCAACGCCATGTTCGTGATGATGAACGAGGCTCGCCTCGGCGTCGGCGTGCAGGGTCTGGCGCTCTCCGAGGTCGCTTATCAAAACGCCGCGGCCTACGCCAAGGAACGCCTGCAGGGCCGCGCGCTCACCGGCGCGAAATTTCCCGACAAGCCGGCCGACCCGATCATCGTGCATCCGGACATACGCCGCACGCTGATGACCATCCGCGCCTTCAACGAGGCGGGCCGCGCGCTGGTCTTATGGACGGCGCTCAAGGGCGACGTCGCCCGCCGCTCGCAGGACGCCAAGGAGCGCGACAGCGCCGACGATTACATGGGCCTGCTCACGCCGGTGATCAAAGGCGTGCTCACCGACCAGGGCTTCGCCAATACGGTGATGGCGCAGCAGGTGTTCGGCGGCCACGGCTACATCGCCGAGCACGGCATGGAGCAGTTCGTGCGCGATGCGCGCATCCCCATGATCTACGAGGGCGCCAACGGCATCCAGGCGCTCGATCTCGTCGGCCGCAAACTTCCGAAAGACGGCGGCCGCGCCGTCATGATGTTTTTCAACGAGGTCGGTTCCTACATCAAGGACAAGAGCGCCGACGAGAGGATGAAACCCTACGTCACGCCGCTCGGTGCCGCGCTCGGCCACCTGCAGCAGGCGAGCATGTGGTTCATGCAGAACGCCATGGCCAAGCCCGACAACGCCGGCGCCGGCGCCACCGATTACATGCATCTCTTCGGGTTGGTCGTGCTCGGCTACATGTGGTGCCGGATCGCCGAAGCCGCGCTCGGCAAGGCGGACGATGTGGCGATGAAGACCAAGCTCGTCACCGCGCGTTTCTTCATGGAGCGCGTGTTGCCGGAGACGGCGACGCGGCTTGCTCGCATCACCGCGGGCGCGGGCAGTACGATGGAATTGCCGGAAGAGGCGTTCTAAGCGGCGCGGGGCTCAGATGCGCGAGTTCCACGGCAACCAAGAGTTCATTGCGGTCACGAAGACACGGCCTTCGTGTTTGGCCCCGGACCAAGCCGCGCCGAAATAGCGCCCGTCAAATGCATACGCGTCAACGGCCCACAGGCCGCCGAGCAAGACCGCCAATAACAGCAAGCGTCGCATACATTCAAAATAGCGCGCGAACGCAAATAGAATATTAATTCCAGGTTGCGTCGCGTGGAACCGTGACGAACAGCCAGGCCATCAGCGCGGTGCCGACGATGAACAAGATCGAGGCCGCCGCCACCAGCGGAACGCTGCCGCTGGTCACATAGAAGTAGCTGCCGACGATAATGCCGATCGCGCCGACCACCGCGATCCAGAATTGCGCCCGCGCCAGCGGCGCCTTCTTCAGCATCGGCCACAAGCGATAAAGCATTCCGAAGATCGCCAGCGCGACGAAGCCCGGCAGCATGATCGCCACATGCATCGTCACCAGTTTGTTGTCGGCCGCGATGCCCATATAGAGGCCCAGCAGCATGCCCAGCACCGCCAGCACCAGGGCGACGGCGACGTAACCGCGATCGATCTCAAGCATCACCCCCTCCTTGCCTGAAAAGACGACGCTCCAGTTTAGCGGCGTTCGCCTCGCGCGGCATCAGGCAGACCCGGGGCCCAGGCGGAAGGGGCGATCTTCGCCGACAGGCGCAAGGCGGGCGGGATGGCCGGCATTTTCATCAGCGCTTGGCGGTCAAAACCACCGTCGGTGCAGACGAATTCGAACGCGGCCAGGATGTGATCGACGTTTTTCCCGTCGCGGCCATAGGGCAGCAGTAGTCGCTCATAATGCACCAAACGGCGGTCGCGGCCGGTCACATCGTGGATGGTGTAAATGGGCTGGCCGCTCTCCAAGGCCTGCTGATAGGGCGCCAGATGCGCGGCCGTGCCGTCGTTCCCAGGAACGACCTCGTCGAGATATTTGCCGGTGCAGTCGGGGGAGCCATAGGCCTCGGCGATGGCCTTGCCATGGAAGCGGATCAAGAATCGCGTGCCGCCGTTGACGCCGACAACCTGCAGAATACTGAGGCTCCCCGCGAGGCGCGAAAGGTCCTCGGCGTCGACGCTTTGCCAGAGCGGAATGCGGTGCGACCCTTTGTCGTGAATCCAGGCTTTCAACAGCCAGCGTTGATTGATCGCGCGAACGACGTCCGGCCGCGCCAGTGAAAATTCCATGCAAAAAAGCCCCACCTTGCTCGGCCGCGCCGTTCGTGCTCGGCGCGCCGTTCCCCGTCAGCTTGACTCCGCGAGCTGGCCTTTTATTCCCCGGGGCCGTCTCTCGAGCGGGCATGACATAGGGGAAATCAGAGGCTCGAGGCAAGGGCCGCCCGCTGCGGGGTGCGCAGCAACAGCCACGCGGCGATCGAGACGTTCAACAGATTCCAGCCGAGCCCGTTGAGGAACGCCGCCTGATACGAGCCGGTCACGTCGAAGATCGCGCCCGACAGCCAGCCGCCCAGCGCCATGCCGAGAACCGTTGCCATCACCACCAGACCGACGCGCGTACTCGCCTCCTTGGGCGAGAAATATTCGCGCACGATGATGGCGTAGCTCGGCACGATGCCGCCCTGGAACAGGCCGAACAGACCTGAGATCACGTAGAGCGAGGCGAGCCCGTCGAAGAACAGATAAAGGACGAGCGCGACCCCCTGCAGCAGCGAGCCGAGCAGCAAAGTGCGCACCCCGCCGATGCGGTCGGCGATGAAGCCGGAAGCGATACGGCTGACGATGCCGAGCCCGAGCATCAGCGACAGCATTTCGGCGCCGCGCGCCGCGCCATAGCCGAGGTCGCCGCAATAGGCTACGATATGCACCTGCGGCATCGACATCGCCACGCAGCAGGCAATGCCGGCAATGAACAGCAGCACCTGCAGGGTCGCCGCCGAAAACGGCAACTGCGCCTGCCGCGCCGCCGCCGATTGCGCCGCGCCGATGGTGTGATCGCTCTCCATGCGGCGGCGCATGAAATAAGTGAGCGGCAGCATGGCCGCGATCACGAACAGCCCGACGCCGCTATGCGTCGCGCGCCAGCCGACGGTGGCGATGAAATGCTGCACCACCGGCGGCCACACCGTGCCGGCGAGATAATTGCCGGCGGCGGCGAGCGCGACGGCGATGCCACGCCGGCGCAGGAACCAATGCGACATGTCGGCCATCAGCGGGCCGAAGGTCGTCGAGCAGCCGGCGCCGATCAAAAGCCCATAGGCGAGGGTGACCTGCCAGAGCGTGGCGGCGTGGCCGACGGCGAGGTAGCCGAGGCCCATCGCCAATGCGCCGCAAACAAGCGGCATGGTGATGCCGAAGCGGTCGGCGAGCTTGCCGGTGATGACGCCGCCGCCGGCAAAGCCGAGCATGGTGAGCGTATAGGGCAGGGAGGCGTCGCCGCGATCGACGCCGAAATCGGCCTGGATCGCCGGCAGCGCCACCACCACCGACCACATGCCGACGCCGCCGATCGTGCTCAGCAGCACGGCGACCGCAAGCCGCAGCCAGGCTGTAGCGGAATCGGTCGGGTTGGCCCGGCCTCCGGCGGCACGTCTCTCGATCACGGCAATGAAGGACCCGGCTACTGGTTCGTCAGCGCTCCTAGCATTGCGGAACCCTGGCGCCCAGCCCTCGGCCACCCGGCGCGTTCCTTATAATCATTCTAAGCTGCTGAATTATTTTACCTATTTCTCTTGATTTAAATCATGGAGCGATCCAGATGAAAGTGGAAATGATAATCACACGCAAATGCAGGACGCAGCGACCATGAGCGAGAGGAAGGTTTCGGCGACCACGGCGCCCCTGGGCCTTGCTCGCAAAGGTTTCCGCGGGCGCATCGACGCCATCGCCGCCGATCACAGTTCGGATCTGCCGAAGGGCGAGCTCGAGCGGCGCTTGGTCGAGCTCGGCTTCACCGAAGGCGCGAGCGTCGAAGTCCTGCATGAAGGCGCGATCGGCCGCGATCCGATCGCGGTGCGCGTCAACGCCGCCACCGTCGCGCTACGGCGCCGCGAGGCAATGGCGATTTTGGTGATCTGATCGCGCGTTGACTGGACTGCACGATGAGCGCAACTGCCGCTGCCGGTGTCCGACATTTTGCCCTGATCGGAACGCCGAACAGCGGCAAGACGGCGCTGTTCAACGCGCTCACCGGCAGCCGGCAGAAGGTCGCCAATTATCCGGGCGTCACCGTCGAGCGCAAAAGCGGACCCTTGCGCACGCCCTTGGGGCTGAGCGTCAACCTCATCGATCTGCCCGGCACCTATTCGCTGCGCGCGCGCAGCCCCGATGAAGAGGTCACGCGCGACGTCGTGCTCGGCCGTCTGGCGAGCGAAAACGCGCCGGATCTTCTTCTCTGCGTCGCCGACGCCACCAATCTGCGCCTGGCCCTGCGCCTGGTGATCGAGCTGAAAAAAGTCGGGCGGCCGATTCTCTTGGTGCTCAACATGATCGACATCGCGCGCCGGCGCGGCATGGAGATCGATCTCGACGCCTTGGCGGCGGAGCTCGGCGTGCCCGTGATCACGGCGGCGGCGGTGCGGCGTGGCGGCACCGACGAATTGATGCGCCGGCTCGAGCAATTGGCGGCGGCGATGCCGTCGCATGCGCACGCGACCAGCTGGGAGCCGCCGACCGCGGCCGACCTGCGCGCGGCCCAGCGCGAAGCCGACCGGCTGATCAAGAGCGCCGTGCGCATGCCGGAGAAACCGGACACGCTGACGACGCGGCTCGATGCGGTGCTGCTGCACCCGGTGACCGGCCTCGTCATACTGCTCGGCATCCTGTTCGTGATGTTCCAGGCCGTGTTCAGCTGGGCGCAGCCGGTGATGGATCTGATCTCGGGCGGCTTCGACGCACTC
>Ga0335085_10010811_pt1 | contig 13609 bp, 11 predicted proteins | sample Lox_Sample_45_FD_206712 | JGI IMG/M metagenome (GOLD analysis project Ga0335085, IMG submission 206712) | Soil microbial communities from Loxahatchee National Wildlife Refuge, Florida, United States - Lox_Sample_4.5 | ecosystem: Environmental > Terrestrial > Soil > Wetlands | place: USA...
AGACATGAACATTGCCGGCCAAACTTTCACGGTGGTTCAATCAGGCGAGAATTGTTCTTTCACACTTTCTCCGACGTATGGCAGTTTTGACAGCAACGCTGCAAATTCTAGCGTGACAGTGACCACAAGTAGCGGATGTAGCTGGAGTGCGAATAACGGTGGCGCATCATGGATTACGATTACGTCAGGCAGCAGCGGCACGGGCAGCGGGACGGTCTATTACTCAGTAGCCGCAAACACGGGGACTAGCGGCCGGACGGCAGACATGGCCATTGCCGGCCAAACCTTCACGGTGGTTCAATCGGCTGGCACGAGTGGTGGGTCAGCCCCAACAATCACAACACAACCGCAAAATCAGACGGTTCAACCTGGAGCCAATGTCACATTTACTGTTGTTGCCACCGGCGCATCACTCAATTATCAGTGGCGAAAAGATGGTGTGAATATTTCTGGAGAAACAAGCTCGACTCTGACTTTGAATTCTGTCACTGCCGCAAACGAAGGCAACTACTCCGCTATTGTTTCAAATCCGTATGGTTCGGTTGTTAGCAGCGTTGTATCACTTTCAGTTCTCATTGAGGGTTCAAGTGGAAACACACCAGTTCAAATCTCGGTCGCTGGTGTGGTAGTAAAAGAAGCAGGCAAAGACAATTTGGTTGTTATCACACATGGATGGCTCCCAAGTGAAATTTGGCTCCCATCCATTTATCAGCCACCTTTGCTTCCGGCTTGGGTAACAACGATGGCTGATGACATTCAGTCAAAGGTTGCGACCGATTGGCAAGTCGTTGCAGTTGATTGGTCGCTAGAAGCGTGGACACCCACGCCAGATCAAGCTCTAGCGAATGCTCAAAATATAGGTGCTCTTCTCGGAAAAGAACTTGCCGGTCAGGGATGGAAAAGCATTCATTTTATTGCGCACAGTGCAGGCTCAATGCTGATAAATGCTGCCGCAGCAGAAGTCAAAGCAGCTTCCCCGTCAACTGTTATTCAGACAACATTTCTCGATCCTTATACTGGAATGCATCGGGATGAGCGCGATGTTTATGGCGAATACTCTGCTTGGTCTGATAACTACTACGTGGTTGACTTTTGGACCGACATTTTTCCAACTGCACTGGATATAAATCTTGGGGGAATTATTGGGTTTACTTATTTGCCAAATACGACATCTGGCCCACTAAATTCGGCGTTTAATGTAGATGTTGGTGGTGCATTGCAAGCGATATATGTTCCATTCACTACTGGAAACGATGTCGCCGGTTCAACTCCCGCATATATTGCAACCCCGGAACACGACACTCCAATTAATTTCTATATGAGCACAATAGATAACACAGAGCCGGGTTGTGCAACGGGTTATGGATTCCCGTTGAGTATTGAGGCGGGCGGCTCCGGCCATTGGGCAAGCGATTCAACAGGTAATCAACCGATTCCGCTTTGTGCAACAGCTACTATTTCACAAAACCCACAACCAATCCGTTCGGATGCTCCCTTTATCTTTTCAGCGACTCCTTATAACACAAGCAGTTCAGGAGTGAATTTAATTGGGGATAGCGGCGCCAACTTAAACAGCAGTTCATCGCCACAAACGCAGGCGAAATCTAACGGCATGCAACCTTTAGGGCAAACCGATTCAACAGATACCCCGTCGTGGATTGCGATTGGTGTGAGCGTTAGCAATGAAATCAACTTTGTCCAGTTTGATGCGAGTTTCATTGACACGAATTCAGCGCAAGGCCTTTTGACAGTGTATTGGAACACAAATGAAATCGGCGTAGTGGATGAGCGCGTGGCGTCGACCAATTCACAAACTTATCGCTTTGCGTTGCCAGCTACGGTGACGGGTGGTCTTTATACTTTGAGTTTTCGGCTGGACTCTTTCACTAATGCGTCCTCCATCGCGGTCACTAATGTGACGACCGGTTTTGTTGGTGCAATCGTGCCAGTCACATTAGGCATCTCAATCACGAACGGCGCACCACTCCTGCAATTGGCAGCGTCAAATAACTTTACGTATCTCGTGCAAAGCTCGACAAATCTTGTGGACTGGACACCAACAGCGTTGTTGTTGAACACGAACGGCACTGTGCAATTTTTAGATTCCCCGGTAAATAATGCCAACGCGCGGTTTTACCGAGCTATGCCGTGGAGTGCCAATAGCAGCAGCGTTACCAACGTCATTTTTTCCGACAATTTCAGTGGCAGCACGATAGATACAAACAAGTGGACAATTTCTGGAAACACCGTGCTGCAAACCAATCAAACGATGGAGGTATTGACGACGGTGACGGATCATCCCGGAACTTTGACCAGCACGCCATTTGTAATATCAGATACCGGCTTAATAACCATCACACGTCAGGTCTATTTGCACCACGATGGCAGCATCTCGTATCTGGGGAACACGAACTTTTTCACTGGTTTCTTTACGATCAATGTTTCGGGAGTCCCTCCATTCAGTGTTGAATACTGCGATTACGATTACAGCGGCAATGGGTTACAGCCGACTTATGGATTCTTCATTACCCGGAATGGGGCCAATGCAACAAGCATTGCGAGCCAGGCCGATGTAAGTCCTGGAATCACGGCCATTTGGGATACATGGTTTAGCGAAAAAATCACTTACGACCCGAGCAGTGGTCAATTGCAGTATTTCATCAACAATACGCTCCAAATAACGTTTAATGTTGGAGCCATGCCAGTTGAAGCATCACCGACCATGTCACTGTACTTCGAAGCCTATGGCTGGTGGACGGGACATGAGCAGCTATTCCAAAATCTTGTGGTTTCACAAGCGCAGTAATTGGACAATCCCACCGCGCGGGTTCTATCAAATGGTCATGCAATAAATTTCATCAAGATGAAAACCCGTTTTAGCAAAAGGACCGACGGGAACACCATAACACCGCTTCACTCATTTCCGGCAAATGAATGTTTAAATCACAAAAGTCACGATGATTCGCTGCGCCTGGCCGTTTCAATTTTCCTTCCACGCAACCCAAAAAATCGGCGACATTTTTGGCGAGCATTGTGTTACACACAACCGTGCTCAACCCATTCATGGAACTTGATCCGCTGAAATTTGCACCCCTTCCAGATAGCATCTCGGTAGATTTTCTTCACCCGTCCGGGATTCACCACCAAAATTCGCCTGTTATGATGATGGGGCGGGCCAGCTTTTCTTAAAACGAGCCGCGCCAGTCTGTCGGCGGCTGGAAGCGAATAACCGATTATTTCCAAGCGCGGAGTTGCATGGATTGCCGAAGAAAACGATGCCCAAATCCTTTTGAGGTCTGGATTTTCAACCTGCTTCATGGGTGTTGGAGGGATGATTACCGGCTCTTTCCATTTTCGAAAGCCAAGTAATTTGGGACCGAGCGTTAAACAGACCTGTATGCAATCGTCAGGATTACTCTCCTCCATGCCTCGTTGGTCCACATGCGTTCCAAGATCGAAAACCTCCACGTCGTCACGTAATTTCGTCCCTTTTTTGAACCAGTTGATTGAACCGTGTGGCTTCAAAATCGCAACTTCATCGGAGTTAAATTGCAAAGTGTAGGAAAATGGAATCTGCTCTGCGCTCAATGCGCTCTCCAGCAAGAGGTCGTAATTGAAAGTGATATAAATGACCTTTGTGCCATTCGCGCGCACAAATTCCCGAAACAGAGAAAATTCTTTCAAATGAATTTTCTCTTGGAACGACCAGAGATATTCGCATAGCAGTCGAAGAAAAGTTGACCGCCGGTTTCTCACTTCATCATCGCGCCAAAAGTTGCCCCTGCTGATGGGGCTTCTAATTTTGTAGTATTCCAACGCAACTTCCATCATGGCGAGGACATCTTCCGCCGGAGGAAACCATGAGCGATCGCGTTGAAACGCAGGGTAAAAGTATTCGAGAAATTTGAATATGCGTTCCAGTTGGGAATTATTGCCACGTACCCTGTGCCACGCGATCATGTCCTGAAGCAGTTTGTCCGCAAGTGGGAGGCCAAAGGATTTGGAAGCTCCGGCGCCAAGAACGATCACCTTCCGAACGCTGTGTTTAACAAGAGGGCTGCGAGAGCCAAGCTGTCTGCGAATAAGCGTGCTCTTTAGCTGGCACAAGCTGGGATTGGCTTCGCTCATGGCGGCAAAGCGCGGGCACAATCACTTGTTTTTTGCGGCTTTAACTTTTGCCCAGCGTGCTTTCGCAGCGAGTGAGATTTTTCGTCTGGCAGCGGCGCTCATTTTGCGTCGTTTCTTTGGGCCGGCGGCAGCAGGAGCCGAATTTGAACCTCCCAAAATCCGAGATAAGCGATATTGGAGCGATTCGATTTTTTGTTTGATACTGGCTGCATGACGCAGTTGCCTTGGTGTGAGACTTATCAACGATGATTTCATGCCCGGCAAATAAAGTTTTCAATTCAGAAAGTCAAATTCTTTAACGACACCAGCCTTTGCGCAATCTGCTCGTCCAGAATTTCTTTCACGGTGCCCGGCGCGTGCAATGCGGACACGTCCGCGCATGGTCGCTAACCTGTCCGCTGCATTCGCGACATTGGATGAGGGGTATTTTCTAAAAAGGCGCCTTGGGCACTATCGAATCAGTTTTCCAAGTAATGGCATTTTTTGAAGCGCCAGTTTCATAAGCAACAAAAAATTCTTCTCTTCGATTTTACTATCGTTTCGCAATTGCAATGCCCCAATAATTGTGATTGAAAGCAGCCCGCCGAAAAACACCAGCGGCAAGACCCATATTGGCAGCACCTTGGCTAAAGCCGCCAGCAATACGATCACAGTCGCGAAAGCGAATAGATAAAACGATCCAGATATCCAAGGACTGTTGCTCGAACCATTATTGAGTTCCTGTTCTTTTTTTGGCTCTGAATAGGCAGGTGAATCAGAATTGGCTGGTGTGCTCAAGTATTCAAAAATGTTACTTTTAGCAGGAATTCCCGAACGCAGAGCAGCATTCCGGTCTTCAACAAGAACCTTCCACTCCGGATGGTATTGCTGAACTAGCATTTTTTCATGATAGGCTGAAAACGGGGCTTCGCGTGGGATTGACTGAATCTCTTTTCTTGGAAATTCGATAGCCCAACGGTCGCCTTCAGATGAAGTGTGATAGGTTCGATACACATAATCGAACTGACTAACCTTGCCTAGTATCTTTCTGTCATTTTCATTCAGTTGAATTTCCGCAGCAACTTCTTCGTCAGAATAACGACTTTTCCGATCTTCCCTCTTTGTGTGGTAATATTTTTTGCTCAAAAATTCCAATAGGCGGATGCGCATTTCCTCGTAATGTTTGCCATCTTTCGTCAACAAAATTCCAATGAGGTCCAACTCATAATGCTCGTCTCCTCCGCCGTTTTGTTCCCTAACAATACTTCCATTTAGCGGCGGTGCCCCTAAGCTTTCGTGAACCTCCTTTATATCGTGATCTCGGTGGAAATCGATAGTCTTTGGCCATTGCCCATACTCTAGGTAATGTTCCCAAAAAAGGTTGAGATATTTTTGCTGCGAACTGCTCAGTTCAGCGCGGAGCTTATCCAAAAACGATTTCTGCTCTTGCGGCATGGCTTTTTCTGTTTGTCGCGTCTCGCGCTTTCCGGTTTGTTCCCCTGGCACGCTGATTGCCTGCGATAGTTTAATTTTCCCTTTATAATAAGGCGGTGGTAATGGAATTGCCGCACCCGGCGGGCACATCACTCGTGGAGGAAGCAGGGTATTGCCATTATTGAGTGGCCGGAGTAATGAATCCAAACTGCTAATCAAAGCTAAATCTTCCTTTGGACAACCAATCCAGCCATAACGCACCATCAATTCACGCCAGACAGCATTATCCTGTTTCGGCTTTTGGAATGTATTCTCGGCTTGTTGTCTGATAATTTCAACAAGTTCACTGGTTGGCGTTTCTTGAAAACTCATATTGGTCACGCCAGCTTGCGGGCAATCTGCCCATCCAGAATTTCCTTCACGGTGAGCGGGATGATGACGGCGTGGTCGTCTTTGAAATAACGGTCTATCTCCCACAGCGCGTCGGCAGAGTAATCGAAGGCGACGAAGAAGCCCTTGTCGCGCTTGCTCCGACGCATGGCGGTTTCAAAGGCGTCAATGTCGGGCCAGCCCGCCTTGTCCTTTTGCTTCACCTGAATGGGATACCAGCATTCTTCCAGCGTCAGATCGCCTTCCTTGAAGCCGGCCGATTCGGTGCCGACGGGGAAGATGCGTCCATCAATGCCTTTGTCGCCGACTTGCGTTTTGTGAATTAGATTTGCGCTCACTTTGGAGTTTGTCGCAGCCGAATTTTGATACGTAATACTGATTATTGCTTCGCGGCGAATTTCATAAACATTTGGTTTATTCGTGGTGCTCCGCCAGTTCATGGGACCACCCGCATCGTTGGTTTCCGCGAGATAAACAAAGCTGTTGTTCGCATCTAATAAAATGAGGTTGTTGGATTGAGAATCATTCATTATCGGCTGTGGTATTGAAGTGACGAAATTCGTGTCAAATGTCAAATGAATGGGAATTGATGCAGTGTAATCGCCGCCGCCTTTTACTGCTGGAATATATGGATAAATGTTCCGCGCGAAGCTTAAAATGGAAAAATAGAACATGACTCCCAAAAAACAAAAAATCGAAATGATGTTCCGCAGATTGATGTCCGGAATGCGCTTTATACGATAAAAAGTCCGAACGGCAAAAAAGATCATCAGCAGAAACAGGAGCACGAAACTAAAAGCGCCCCTTGGGAAAACCCAAGGGAATTGAATCAAATGCCAGTTCTCACCGACGAAAACTTCTCTTAAACTGATTCTTAAGTTGTCATAGATAATCACCCGTAAAAAGACCCACAATTGCATCAGAAATAACATCCACTGGATTGCAAAAAAGGCCCAACTGGTGGCCATCCGACGTTGCCTTTCTGTTTCATGGCCGTTGTAATGGGGACGGTTTCGATAAAGCCGACACCAAGTGATTACGATGACAATAAAAGGGATGAGGAAGTAGAGAAGGATAAAATACCTCAAGCGACTATCAAAAGAATCCCGGAACAAAAAAAACCAAACCAACAAAAAGAGACCCAGTAGCGTCCAATAAAATTTCAGGAAACGTGCGCCCCCGCTCATGATAGGTGATTCTTTGTATTCACCCTTAATCCAATCAACAGGAATGGCCAATCCAAAGATCAATAGCGGAAATAAAAGATTCCAAAAAATCAATTTTGGGTGTGAATATGAAAAGTCCGGCCTAGCAAATGTCAAAAGAATCAAGAAACACCACATCATGCAGGTCGCGCTTCCTGTCACGGGAAATGTTCCATGCAATCCATGCTCGTCGCTTATCTGCCAATCAGTCAAAAAATATTTTCTCCCCATTTTACGAATAATGCGTCCCGCTCTTCCGTGTAGAAAATCCACCTTCAGTTCAGAGATCCAATTTCTATTTTTCTCATTTTTATACCATCTTTCAAGACCGATATAGGCCCAGCGAAACGGAATAATAATGGTAATTCCAGAAAGCAGGAAAAGGCTTCCGGTATAAATATACTTCGCTTCAATAAATTCAACCGTGCTGATTCCGTAGCTTTTTAAGAAGGTGAAAACAATCAGAAAACCGCAAGCGTATGTTAATCCAACCACCGGAAGAAACCATTCTGCCATCTTGATTGCAGCTTCTTTAAGCGATTCGTCAAATGGCGTTTTTTTTGCCTGCAGACCTTGTTCTTCTTCTGCTGATTTTTGGTTAGCATTCATTTTCAATTAAACTGGGAAAACGATTGTGTTTGAAAATTATTTTCGTCGAAAATCTGGTCGAGCATGACTTTGATGTAGTGGCTGGCGTGCCAGTCGCAGTGGTAATAAAAGCTGCCGGTCTTTTTGAGGACGCGGGCCAGTTCCACGCAGCGCGGGCGCATGAAGTCTATGTAGGCTTGCGTGCTGGCGTGGCGGTCTTCAAAGGCGCGCTTCTCCTTGGTCTCGCCCCAAAAGACCTCGTAGTTGCGGTTGGAATTGAACGGCGGGTCAATGTAAATGAGGTCAACGCAGGCATCGGGCAGTTTGGCCAGTTGTTCCAGATTGTCGCCGCAGTAAATGACGCGGGTGTCAATGAGCGTGGAAGGTTTGGCAGTCTTGGTATAGCGCGTTGGTTGGTCTGCGGCGGCGGGGCTATCCAATCCATCCAAAATTTTCGCTCGGGCGCGACCTGATCGGTGTATTACGTCATCCTCGTTCGCAGTTTCAGCGGGCAGGGAATTGCCCAGCCTACCGGCTGATTTCTTTGCCATGAGGCCAGATTATGAAACGCCAGTTGATTCGTCAACGATCTGTACGGCAGAAAACTATGCAAATGGTAATTTGGCGCTGGTCAACGTCGCTAAACGATTGTTCCATTCGACATTGATTTCTGTCGTGTTCATCCGTCCGTTTCCCGCCGTGACCAACGCGCGGTTTTCTTTGCTTCACGGGCTGTCCGTCGCCTTCTTCCCCTTCGACGATGCCTGTTCCGTTCCGCAATTCCGCACGTTCGTCACGAGCGACATTTACGTTGAACGCAGGAGCGGCAGGCTTCCGTCTGCGGCTCGGCAGCAGGCATTGCGCTGCGGCTGCATTTCGCTCGGCGCTCCATTCCGCCCACCGCTCCACTCTCCCGCTCGCCGACCGCAGATCGAAGCTGGGATAAATCGCAAGGTGCGAATATTGCGTTACAAGATGACATGGCCATTTTGCCTGTATCGCATCTGACGTGTTGTGAGCTTACACTCCGCGCCACCTATGGATACACTTAATGACTCAATCGAATGGTTTCTCGGACACTGTGCCGACCACCGCAAGCTCAGTTCTCACACGCTAAAAGCTTATGAACATGACCTCGCCCACTTCCGTAAATTCACACCGGACCTCCCTGCCGACATGCCAATTTCAGGGGTTGATCGCAATCTCGTTCAGCGTTGGCTGAAAAACATGAACGGGGCGAAACCTCGCACTGTCCGCCGCCGTTTGGCCACGTTGAAATCGTTGTTTTCCAGTCTTGAACGATATGGACACCTTAACAACAACCCGCTGGCTGGATTTCGCAGTGAGGTAAAAGTTGGTATCAGTCTTCCGCGCATTGTAGGGCGCACCACGGTGAGGTCGCTTCTTCGCTCACCGCGTAAATTGTCCACGGCCACGCCAATTTCAAATCGTCAAAAAATCCGGGACACCGCGTTAATCGAATTGTTATTTTCGACGGGCATGCGGGTAAGCGAGGTGGTTGCCACAAATCTTGGTGACGTTGACATGGAACGGCTCGTAATTTCTGTGCGTGGTAAAGGAAACCGCGAACGCGAAATCCCAATTGTGTGCGACGCATTTCAGGAAGCATTGTCACAACATCTGGCTGAACGATTTTTGACCGGGGCGACGTCAGATGCCCCTCTTTTTGTGAACCGACGGGGCAACCGAATGTCGGACCAATCAGTTCGTGCGGTGTTGCGACGACATGCAACTCGTATCGGCACGCGCCGAATCACACCCCACATGCTCCGTCACACCGTAGCCACCCTGCTCCTAGAGGACGGCGTAGATTTGCGGCATATCCAACGACTGCTTGGCCACAGTTCGATAACCACAACCACAATTTACGTCCATGTGAGCGAGCGCAGCCAACGAAAGGCACTCACCAGCCGGCATCCGCGCAACAAAATGAATGTGTGATGTTGAAGGATAAAGCAGGAAAATTCTGACGGTCGGAGCCAACAAAAAGTTGCCATTGGGCCTCAAAATCGCAACAATGATGGATAATTGAAGATTATCCATATTTGAAAACGGTTCCGTTGGAGAAAACACAACGATACCCCTATTAACCAGCAATGCAGGCACTTCGACAACTGCGTTTAAGAACAAAATGTGAATCATGCGTGAATAAATGCTGTAGCCAGCCGTATGACTGGATTTTTCTGACATCACGTGAGATTTGCCGTTTAGAAACCTCTTCTGGTCTTTCCAAGGACGAGTTCGTGGTGGAGCAAAGGAATGCGAACAACGGCCATGTTTTTCTCACACTAAGTCTGCCTTGTCGCTTCTTGGACCCCAAAACTGGTCAGTGCACAGTTTATGAATCGAGACCCCTTGTTTGCCGCTTGTTTCCCTTTTATCCTGAACCGTTGACTGGTTATGCAACACTCCTGCCAGTGCAATGTGGAGATAACCTTAAGCTTTTGGATTCCAATTCGCGCGATGGATGGGGATTAAAAGATTTTGAGCAAGACATTCGCCAATGGTTGTCGGAATTGTGGAGAGAGGCGAAAACCTAGTTCGGGAGAGACACGTCAATTGCGCGAGCGGTGGGGTCTCCGTAGAGAACTGCCGACGACCATGTCAAATCATTTGGGTGATTTGCATGTCGGCACTGAATTCTCGCAAGTCGCAGGGATTCTCCGATTGTTTGACCTTGCGCCAACGATTCGTAGAAAGAAATGGCGAATTGGGTTGCCGATTCGTCCGGGATTGGAACAAGGTAGCCTAGAAATGCCGTCACGCCGGCATAAAGAAAAGTTCGTCCCAGGCCACGCATCATGGGAGAAAAAGAGTGTGGGTCTCTCAATTCTTCGGCAGACCAACAAGCATTTAGGAATACAACTGAGGGAGAGCGGCCAGCAATAAAGCGAGCAATTTCGAACGCTTGAATTTCGCCATCAACAAAATGAAGACAGCTCTCGTCCGGGCTGCTTGCACGATGTGACGCATGCCCTGCAAAATGCACAATGGCGTAATCCCTCAACGACAAAAGAAAATCCTTTTTGCTAATTTTGACTGTCGTGTGTTCGTCAACATTCATTTTGCACCTGTCCCGAAGAAGTTTGGCAAGTTCCTTTCCTTCCTTAGCTGCGGCGGGCAGGTCACCAGTTGGGTCTGCTACAATCAGAACGCGTGCATTCTGCGCTGACGACGGATGACGATGCGGTGGCTGAAAGCCTTGGTCTGACATCAAGAGCCTGCCAACTGCGTACCGAAGGCACAGGAATTCCCTTCCGTCATGGATTAACTCCCAAGGCAGATCAATCAACCGTTCATCAATATCCAGCCTTAAGTGATCAGCGGGCGAGGATTCCAGCAACAACTGAATTCTAGCGGGAACCAAATGCCCGTAAGCGTATCTGCCGGCCCTTTCAAGTTCCTCCGAAAGCGGAGTTTTCGTTGGGGTGGACCTGCGCACGCGGGTACCACTACGACCTTTGCTACGAGCCAACCCAAGAGCAGTGACAAGTAATTGTTGGTTGTGGCTCAGTTCTTCCCGCACTTGGTTTGATATTTTCAACTTCTCCGCAGGGGCAATCGCTCCTGCGTCAGGGCCATGAAAACTAACTCGCATCGTACCATTTTCTCTACTTGCATTGAGAACCGCAGTGCGAGGGACGGAAATATCCACCAAGGGAGTGGTCAGCAATGCTGACATCACCATAACAGCCATTGCCGTATCGTGAATCGCTGAGACCTGGCTCCATTTGCCGTCCCCATCCTGTGATTCGAGAAACCACTCGACCGCCTTTGCAACTTTGGGATCGTCGAGGCTCAATCCAGAATCTAACAGAGCTTTGAGGGGATAATAATTTGACCACGCAGCGCCTGTCCAAATCGTCTTTCCATCTAAATCGCGCCCAATATAACCAATGGCCTGCTTCATGGCGCGGCCGGCTGTCGCAAATCCGAATTTTTGCATCTTACAGAATAGGGAAGCAGCCATTCCGGTATAACGGATTCCAATGATGCAACCTTCAGAATTCTGTAGGGACGCAACCCATTGCAGGGGTCGCTCCGAAAATGCACTTAATCGTTCGGGGCAGATCGTAATGACGAGGTCCAATACAAGCATTGTCTCAAATGGCTCTTCATACCAAGTCCCACTAATCGTGTCTTGTGTGGCCTCCAAAAACCGGTAAGCCGTCCGCAAAGAAGAGCTATTGATGCCGTGCCCCACATCGCTTAATGCTCTTGCAGCCCAAGTTGTATCCCATAATTCATCGTTCCAACTGCCATTTATGGTCTGTTGTTGAATGATTGAAGATGTCAGTCTCTGGACAAGATTCGAATGCGGGTTCCGTTCTGCAGCTACTAGCGCCGATACCGTAATTGCTAGATCACGGGTCTCAGTGAGGTTATCGGCGTGTTGCTTTAGCCATCGAACCCCACGTTGAACCGATTCCACAATTCGCGGTAGCAAAATCGCACTCAAATTATGGCTCCCGGTTGGAATGGATAATCTTCAATTATCCATGATTCAGGCAGTTTTGGGCTGATGCGCAGTGCTGCAAAAGCGACCGGACGGAATGAGACAAAGTCGCACGATTCGGATTGGGGAAAAGGTTGCTTAAACACGGAAATTCCTTAATAATCACCGATAACTGTTAATTATGCGTGGAATCTGTGGTCCGAGATCCATCCCTTCGCTGGGACCGTTAAGGGTGCTTTTCCTTGCGAATTATGCGCCGGATTTCCCTGATTTTGCTGTAAAGCCATACGACGGAGACGGGGGTTACCCAGATTATCACCACGACCTGTTCACCGCCTTGAAGAAGATTGGCCTCAAGGTCTGGTCAACCTCTAAACCATACGCCATCCATTTTGCTCGTGGAAACGTAGATTACGTATTTTCCCTGATGAACCGCATGCCAATCTTGAATTCGGAAATTTTTGTGTCTTCATATTGCGAGTTCGCCCGAATTCCTTATCTGGGAGCTCGACCAAACATTCGAGCACTTGCCGAGGACAAGTACTTGACCAAGTTGTCAGCCCAGTCCCTCGGCCTGCCGGTAGCGCCGGGGTTGCCATTCGCCTCGGGAGGAATCCTGCCCAAGGATGCGCCCTTCGAAGGTTCTTTTTTTGTGAAGAACCGATTCGGCGCTGCATCTGAAGGCATCTCCGAAAAGAACTTGTGCCGGGATTGGAGATCAGCAGCCCACCTAGCACAAAAGATGGCTGCCAACGGCGACGAGGTGCTTGTCGAGCGCTTCTGTGAGGGTATAGACATTACTGTTCCTGTCTTGGGTGGCCCAGAACCAATGGTCTTGGGTTTTATCCATACCAAGTCTAATAAAATCGAGAACATTGTCACGGAGGACCTCAAGCTTGATGATCCTCTCGGCAATGAGGTCGTAGATGTTGGGGGAATGCAGGATGACTTCTTGTCTGACATCGCAGCCCTCTGGCGTGCATTTGGCCCAATGGACTATTTCAGAGCTGACTACCGAGTGGACCTTGAGACAAAACAAAGATGGCTACTGGAAATCAATATCTGTTGTTATCTTGGGAATGAGGGAGCAATCTGCTTGGCCGCAGAGCAACACGGGTTATCCCAACTCGATGTTCTCAACTACGTTATTGGCTATAGCCTAGAGCGTCAAAAGTTCATGCGGCAGCAGTGCAAGTGGGTTCTGTGACCAGTACTGGCAGTAATCCAGGTTCCACAATTCATGGATCTTCTCTTTGGAAATAGTGCCATGATTTGCGCTTTCCTCCAGGGAAGCGATTTCATTTTCCGTCGTCCAATGAGCAGCGCGTAACTCATGAAGCAGTTGTTTGAATTGGGGGCTTACTCCGTTTATAGCCGCCTCAATCAAAGCAGTATTAAACAGAGTTCT
>Ga0335085_10010812_pt1 | contig 13608 bp, 16 predicted proteins | sample Lox_Sample_45_FD_206712 | JGI IMG/M metagenome (GOLD analysis project Ga0335085, IMG submission 206712) | Soil microbial communities from Loxahatchee National Wildlife Refuge, Florida, United States - Lox_Sample_4.5 | ecosystem: Environmental > Terrestrial > Soil > Wetlands | place: USA...
TCCGGCGAGCCGGTCAGCGCGCGGATCGCCCACGTCGGCATGCCCGCCGGCGAGGTCTGCTTCTTGATCGGAGCCCAGTTGCTCATGCCCGAAGCGGCAAGCGAGCAGCGAGCCGCGGAGGCGGGGCCGAGCGACGACAGTCTTGCGCGGGCCTCAAGCCAAACCCCGTAACCGCCGATTCTGTGGTTGGACCACGGGGTAGGCTCGGACGACATGCACGACGAAGGACTTCTCGAAGATCGCGGACTGACGATGTGGGGGCCGGCCAGACCCACGCAACCCCGTCTCGTCCTGGTAGCCGCGCTAGTGACCGTGCTGATCAGCGCCGGCGTGTGCGTCGCCGCGATCCTCGCTCCCGCTCCCGCCGAAGCGATTCCGCTGGTCGTCGTGATCTGTATCGGCTGCCCGATGTTCGCCGGCTGGGAGGTCCCGAACGCGCTTGCCGCGCTGCGGGCTAACCGCGCCGGCAAGGCGCTGGCCAAGCTGCGTCGAAGCCTTGACCGGCTTCCGGAGACCGAGCACCCGCTCGGCTTCTGAATTCGTCATCTGTTCGGGGTGATGCGCGCGTCGTGAGCGCGCACGAACCTCACGACCGTGCCCGCGCTTGCGCTCGCGGTGGTGGCGATCGCACTGCCTGACTCGCTCAACCCCTCGCTGATTGTGGCCGCCGTGTATCTCGCACTCGGGGGCAGCCCGATCCGGCGCACGATCGAGTTCACGGTCACGACGTTCGTGGTCACGCTCGCGGGAGGGCTCGCGATCGCGCTCGGTCTCGGCGATCTGATCCTGTCACTGGTCCCGAAGCCGTCCCGGACGGTCAAGTACGACATCATCGTGGGCGTCGGGATCCTCCTCATGGCCGGTGCGGCGGTGCTCTGGTGGCGCCGCGACGCGCTCGCGTCGAAACCTTCGGACTCTCCCCGGGAACACAGTTCGGTCGGTTCACCGGTGCTGCTCGGCGCCGGCATCGCCGGCGTCGAGTTGCTGACGGCATTCCCGTATTTCGCCGCGATCGCGATGGTGCTTGGAGCAAGGGTGTCCGCGCCCGGCAAGGTTTTCCTGCTCGTCCTCTACAACCTGATCTACGTCCTGCCGCTGATCGCGGTCGTGGTCGTCCGCGCGACCATGGGCGAAAAGGGGGCGGACGTGCTGATTCCGGTCAGCAACTGGATCCAGACACGCTGGCCGATAGTCGTGGCCCCGCTCGCTGCCGTGGCGGGCGCCGCGCTCACCGTGTACGGGATCCTCCAGCTGACGTGACCCGAGACCGCGACCCGGCTCACGTGAGCCAAACCCGCGACCCCGCTGACGTGAGCCGAACCCGCGACCCGGCTCACGTGAGCCGAACCCGCGACCCCGATAACTGATCATTCGCCGCCTCTCCGGTGCCGAATGCATATTCGTCCCGGCATGGCAACGACGAATATGCATTCGGCCCCCCGGGGGTGGCGAGTGGCGGGTTATTGGGGTGAAAGCGGTGAGAGCGGCGCGGAGCGACTCCGTCGGGCCGGGGCCGCTCCCAGCGGGGATTCCTACCGTGAGCGCGGCGGGGGCGAACCCGGATGGGTCGGGTCGTCGGGACCGCCGCGATAGGGGTCGTCGGGACCGCCGCGATACGGGTCGTCGGGTCCGGGGCCGCGATAGTTCGGGTCGTTCGGGTCAGGGCCCCGATACGTGCGGTCGTACGGCCCGGGAGCTTGCCCGGCAGCGGCCTGCGAGCGGCTGCCGCTCCCGCGGCCGAGCTGGAAGATCGCGACCGCGACGCCCACCGCACCGAGGCCGATCAGCACCCACACCCACCACGCCACGTTGCTGCCCGACTTGCTCTCGGTCGTAGGCGTGGTCCCGCTGATCACGCTGGTCGTGTTGTTCCTGATCGTCTCGGTCTGAGTGAAGGTCTTCGTCGTGGTGTCGGTCGTGGTCTTCGGCGGCTCGGTGATCGTCGTCGAGACCGTCGTGGTAGTCGTCTGCGTCGGCGTCGACGTGGTCGTCGGTTGTGCCGCCGCGGGGACCGCCCAGGCCACCAGCGCCCCGGCGACGAGCGCGACCGTGACTGCAGCCGCGAGCTTGCGGGCGGGCTTCACGACGCGAGGGTCCCACTCGGCGGCGGCGGGGGCAACACGGCGACCATGCGTCACGCCGGGGAAGTCTGCACCACCGTTCCGGGCGTGGTCTGGACGCGCGCCCCCATCCCTGCGAGAGTTGTAACGACGCCCATGACCACCGAGACAGCGGAGAATCGAACCGGTTGGTCGGCTCTGTTCCGGGACGCATTCAACCAATCGCGGAACGCGATGGTGCTGCTCGACGACGAGCGCCGCCACGTCGAGGTCAACGGCGCGTACGTCCAACTGCTCGGATACAGGCCGAGCGACCTGATCGGACGGCCCGTCTCGGAGCTGCGCGCGGACCGCTCGCCGGTACCGGCCGAGCAGTGGAACGCAGCCCTGCGCCAGAAGCAGTTCACCGGCACGATCGAGATGCTGCGTGCGGACGGCGGTCATGTGACCGTCGAGTTCGCGGGCCACCCCGAGATCGTCACCGGCCGGCAGCTGGTGCTGTTCGTCGCCCTGAGAGCCGCCCGCGGAGCGCGGATTCGCGACGAAGGTCCAGAGGTGAGCGTGCGCGCCGATCTCTCCCAGCGGGAGCTCGAGGTGGTGAAGCTGCTCGCCGAGGGATTCAGCGGCCCGGAGGTCGCCGATGAGCTGCGGATAGCGCACAACACCGTCCGCACCCACACGCGCAACGCGATGACCAAGATGAACGCGCGCTCGCGCGCGCAACTCGTGGCCAAGGCGCTCGCCGAGTGCGCGTACTGGTAGCCGCGTCGGTCTTACCCATTTTCTCATCCGATTCGGGCGATGCCACGGCCGCGACGCGCGGGGACGATGCCGAGAGCGCGATCATGAGCGAAGCCCGGGATCTGCTACGACGCCTGGCGGCACACGATGAGCCATCGCTGCGGACGGCGATGGCGCCGACGCCGGAGTTCGAGCGCGGCCATTCGTTGACCCAGCCGGCGCTCGACCGCAGGACACAGGTTCTGGTTCGTCTCGCCGCGCTGATCGCGGTCGGCGCGTGTACCGAGTCGTTGCGCTGGGCGGTCGAGCTCGCGTCTACGACCGGCGCCGATGACGCCGCGCTCGCGGCCGTGCTCGTCGCCACCGGATCAGCGGCCGGCACGGCTCAGCTGGTCGAGAGCGCACCACGGCTCGCCCTCGCACTCGGGTTCGATGCAGTTCCGGGAGACCCGGCGGAACCGCTACTGACCGAGCAAGCCGGCGTCCGACGCGCGCATCACCGCCTCTGACCGAGAGGCGGCGCCGAGCTTCCGGTAGACGGCGTGCGCCTGAGTCTTGACGGTGTTGGCCGACACGCCGAGCTGAGCCGCGATCTCGCGGAACGAACGATGACTCGGCAGGAAGCGAAGGATCCGCAGCTCAGCGATCGTGAGCGAGGATGGACCCGACAGGCTGGTCTCGGCAAGCGCGTCCATGTACGACCAGGCGTCGTCGAACCAGTGCTCGAAAATCACCGCGCCGGACGCCCTGCGTGCGAGCCGCGAGGCCTCGGCCAGCAGCGTGCGCGCGCCGACGACGTCGGCCAGCCACAGCGACGCGTGCGCGAGCAGGATCCGCGCCTCGGCGCCGTACCACGGGATGAAGTCGCCCAGCACGGTGAGTAGCTCGATCCCGCTCCGCAGGTCGCGCTTGGCCTCGTCGGCGCGTCCGTGGTGTGCGCGCACCGCGGCGCACGCGGCGAACGCGAGCGCGCAGATCGGATGCTCGGCGAGGCCGCGCTCCTCGATCACGCGCCCGGCCCTGTCGGTGAGCTCCGCGGCGGTGTCCCAGTCCTGCTCCTCGATCGCGGCCATCGCGGCCTGCGCGAGGCACAGCGACGTGACAGTGGGGGCCGTCGCGGCGCTCAGATCGGCCCCCTCGTCGAGGAGCTTGACGGCGCCGGCGCGGTCCCCGGCCAGATGGAGAGCGGTGCCGCGTAGGAACAGGCACATCGGACGCCACGGGCTGTCCTCGGGCTCGAGCTCGTAGGCACGTTCGGCCGCCTCCCCCATGCCGACGACGCCGGTTCGACCGACGATCGCCTCGATCCCCGCGAGCCCGGCGCGCAGCGAGCGCCGAGCGCGCGCGCCCCGGCTTCGTTCGGCGGCCGCGGCGGCCGCGACGGCGAGGTGGCGGGCCTCCGCGGCGTTCCCCGCAGCGAGGAAGCTGTGCGCCGCCGCGAGGGCAAGCGGCGCGTGGCTGCCGAGCTCGTCGCGGCTGAAGCTCTGAAGCCAGCCCTGGACGATCTCGTTGCGACCCTGAGTTACGTAGGCGACGATGTTCGCCCACAGGAGATCTCCCGCGCGTACGAGATCGCCGGCGGACACGGCATGCCCGATCGCCCGGTCGGTATCGCCACGGGTGTCGTACCACGCACACGCACGCTCGTGGAGCGCGTTCACAAGCTCTGGCGCGGTCCGCCGCAGCTCGGCGCCCAAGGCGTCTCGGAACAGTGCATGCCAGCGGTACACCTCGTGAGCCGGATCGAGCGGGCGCAGCAGCGGGCTTGCCTGCTCGAGCCGGCCCAGCGTCAGCGCCGACCCGCGGGTCTCGAGCACCGCATCGCAGACCGGCCCCGACAGCTCGTCGAGCACGGAGGTCTGAACCGCGAACTCGACCAGATCGGGCGCCAGCGCCGACAGGACCTCGTCGCGGAAGTACTCCGCGAGATGGTGATCGTCACCGCGCACGCGGCTGAGCGCGCCCGCAACGTCGGCCTGTCCGCGGACCGCCAGCGCCGCCAGATACAGCCCTGCCGGCCAGCCCTCGGTCCTTCTGACGAGGGCCTGCACGGCGGTGAAGTCGGGCTCGAGGCCGGCCTGGCGTAACAGGATCGAAGCTTCTGCGGGCATCATCGCCAGGTCCGGAATGCGCACCTCGATCAGCGCGCGGCGCGCCCGCAGCCGTCCCAGTGGCAGGGGAGGTTCGGTCCGTGAGCTGAGCGCGATCGTCGCGCCCGCGGGCAGTTTCGCCAGGAGCAGCTCGAGCAGCTGGCGCGCGCTGTCGGACGGAGCCAGATGGGCGTCGTCGAGCACGACCACGAGCTCGCCACGATCCTCCGCGCCCGCGAGGATCGAGCCTGCGGCCGAGGTGACGTCGCCGCATACCAGCGCTTCCGGGGCGACCCAAACGAACTGACGCTCGTCGTGCTCGGACCACTCCGAGAGCAGGCTCGACTTGCCGTACCCCGGTGGGGCGACGATCACGACCAGCGACGCATCCCGCGAGGCGGCCAGCCGCCGGACGAGCGCGGTTCGCCTCACGAGCCCATCGCGGGTCGGGCGCGTACGGCTCCCCGGCTCGGACCCCGGCTTCGCGCGATCGACGGTTGTCTTCGTCGAAAGCCGAGGGCGCAGGACTGGGGCTGTAGCGGCGGGTGGCATCGGGGCGCACGGCAGAGCAACGGGCGCTGCTGCCGGTGACAACCTCTCCGAGCGGCCGTCCCGAGGCAAGGAGGCGCGCCCCCGTGTTCGAGGAAGCGCGCACCACGGTCCCAGTTCACGTGCGCAGGCGGATTATGCGCTCGCCTCGGCCATCCGCATCACCCGGATCGGACGATGAACGCCCCACCGTCGCGGCTAGCTTCGCGGCTGTGGATGAAACGGAACGCCTTCTCCGCCGGTTGGCGCTCAACGACGAGGAGTCCATCGGGATGGTTCTCGCAAGCGGATCCGACGCCGGCGGGAGCGCGGCGCTGCGTCCGAAGGTTGACCTGCTCGTCCAGCTGGGCGCGCTGCTGGCCCTCGGCGCTGCCACAAGCTCGCTCCGAGCGACGGTCGATCGCGCGGTCGAGGCCGGCGCGACGGAAGCCGAGATCGTGGGAGTGCTGATCGCCGTGGCCCCGGCGGTCGGACTCGCCCGGGTCGTGTCCACGGCACCCCGGCTGGCGATGGCGATCGGTTACGACCTCGAGGCCGACGAGTGAAACGCATCGGCCGATCAACCACGCGACGATAGGAGGCGTCCATGTCCCCCGCGACATACCAAACCATCAAGCTGAGCAAAGGTAGGCACAACTCGCCCGAGGAGGGAGCGTGCGTGATGGAGCTCGCGTCGATGCTCGCGGGCGAGCCCTTCAGCGACCATCCCATGTCCGTGTGCCCGGTGATCGGCTCGTGCCTGAGGGCGTACAACGACTGGATCGACGACGACCGCCGCCAGGACCTGTACCGCTACGCATCGACGATCGTCGGGACGCGCGCGCCGCAGGACATCCAGCGCGCTCGAGCCGATCGCGTGATCGAGTGGGCCGGTGACGCCGCCCGCCGGCGCTGGACCCGGTTCCTGCTCGTCCGCGGCATGTTTGCGCTGATGCTCTGGCCACAGCCCGACGATCTCGGAAGCCGGATGGTGCAAGCCGTCGCGCGGCGCCGGCGCGGCTCCCACCAGGAAGTCCTCAACCTGATCGACGAGCTCGTGCGGATGGGCGCCCGCCGACCAGCTCAGCCGCGCCGGGCGTCGAGCGCTCCGGCCGTGACGTCGGCGACCATCGCGCCGATCAAGGCGCCGGCGAGCACATCGCCGGGGTAATGGACCCCCGTGTGAACGCGCGAGTAGCCGACCAGCGCGGCCAACAGATGTAGCGGGACGCCGGCGGCGGGGAGCACGCTACCCACGCCGCCGGCGAACGCCACCGCGGCGGCCGTGTGGCCGGACGGGAATGAACGCGAGGTCGGCATCTTCACGTGACGCTCCTCGGGTACCTCCTCGGCGGCACGGTCCGGTCGGGGTCGGCGCCCGAGCGGCTTCACGATCAGGTTCACGAATGCGGAGGTGGCGGCCACCGAGGCGAGACCGGTAGCCGCGGCGCGCCGCCCCTTCTGTCCGCCGAAGGTCGCCAGCAGCGCGCCGGACGCGATCGACAGGCGCGAATAGTTGGCGGCATGTGACAGCCGTCGCATCGCGTTGTCGAGCTGCGGCGTCGGCGTGCCCGCGATCGCGGCGTACACCGCGACGTCCAACCGCTCGGCCTCGTCCAGCCAGGACACGACAGGAATACTCGAACCGGTCCGCTCATGGCGCATCGCCCGGATCGGATGACGCTCGCGGGTTCGAATCAGGCGGGGTCTTCGACGACGGGCAGGTCGAGCTCGTCGGCCGGAAGCGTGCTGTCGGCGATCAGCACCCCGACGAGCACGCCGGCCGCCATGGAAGCGACCGCCGTCGCCTCGACCAGCGGCACTCCCTTGATCGGAACGAGCTCGCCCAGCACGCTCTCGAGCGTTTCGCGCATCTCCGTCTCGATCCCGAGCGCCTCGTACACGGCATCGAAGCTGGCCGATGCTTCGCGGTGTCCGCGCAGCCGGTTGAGCAGGAACAGGTCGCGCGCGCGGTCGCAGCCGTCGCGAAGAGCGTCCTCCGATATCTGGATCATCTGGATAGACCTCTGTCTGGCAGGACAGCCGGGCCTTCTTACCCGGAAATCCCCAGCGTAAGCAGAAGCGGCGGGTCCTACAGCGTCGTGGGCTGCCCGGGCTTGAGCATCGTGCGCTGCCCCGGCTTGAGCACTCGCACGTCGACCGCGGGCGCGTATCGCTTGGTCAGCTCCGCGAACTCGCGCGCAGGCCGCTCGGGATCCGGCGCACGCCTCGCCGGGCGGGCGAGGGCGAACGTTCCCCAGTGAATCGGGATCGCGATCGCCGGCGCGATAAGAGCTGCCGCCTCGGCGGCGCTCTTCGGGTCGAGATGGCCGGCGCCGACGCTGGCCCCCCACCCCCACACCGGAAGCAGCGCGACGTCGACCGCGCCGCGCAGCTCCGCCATGCCCGCGAACAGGTCGGTGTCGCCGGCGAAGTACACAGCCCGCGACCCACGGATGACGTACCCGACCGGCTCGGCGGCCGGCCCGAAAGGGCGGCGCCGATGGTCGTGGACCGCCGCCGTGGCCGAGATCCGAAGTCCGCCCACACCGATCTCGCCCCCGGGATGGAGCTCGCGTACGTCTCGCAGCCCGTTGCGGGCGAGCCACTCCCGCGCTGGATACGGAGCCAGCACCGGCCCGCAGCGCTCGAGGGCGCGAAGTGTCGGAAGGTCGGTATGGTCCGCGTGCAGGTGCGAGAGGAGCACGCAGTCGACCGACCCCGCGAGCTCCACACTCGGGACGATCCGCACCAGCGGACCAACCCGGTCGCGCAGCACGGGGTCCGTGAGCGCCCTCACCCCGTCGATCTCAACCAGCACGGTGGCGTGACCGAGCCACGTGATCGACAAGGCGCCTGACGTCGCTTCCGATTCCGACGCACGGGACACCGGAGAGCTCATGACGGTGGATCGCATCGAACCGCCCCGGGCTCGTCATCGTCCGATCGGGATGATGATGCACCCCCGGCGGGCCCAACTGTGGTGCATGCCAGGGGCAGCGGGAGAGGCGGACGCCCTTGTGAACAACTGGTGACCGAACCACGATTGCGCGACGGAGGAAACTAGTGGGCACGACCGTGCAGCCAGACACCCGACCGGCAAGTGAGGGCGCCACCCGGCAGATCCGGGTCGTCGTCGCGGAGGACTCCTATGTTATCCGGGAATTCCTCACCGCCACGCTGAGCGCGGCGGCCGACGTTGAGCTGGTCGCGGTCTGCACCAACGGCAAGGAGCTCCTCACCGCGATCAGTACCTGGGATCCCGACGTTGTCCTGACCGACATCCGGATGCCGCCGTCTGGCGCCGAGGAGGGCGTCCGGATCGCGCGGTCACTGCGCGACACGCGTCCCGAGATCGGCGTCGTCGTGCTCAGCCAGTACGCCGAGCCCGCCTACGCGCTGAGCCTGCTCGAGCAGGGAACGGGCGGCCGCGCGTATCTGCTGAAGGAGCGAATCCGCAACAAGGAACAGCTGCTCGACGCGATCAAGGCCGTCGCCCGCGGCGGCTCGGTGATCGATCCGATCATCGTCGACGTCCTGATCGAGGCCCGCTCGCGCGCGGCGAAGTCACAGCTCTCTCAGCTGACCGCGCGCGAGCGCGAGCTGCTTGCGGAGATCGCCGCGGGCAAGAGCAACAGCGCGATCGCCGAGTCGCTCGTCCTCACCAAACGAGCCGTCGAGAAACACGTGAACTCGATCTTCTCGAAGCTCAACCTGCCCGAGACGCAGGACGTCAGTCGACGGGTGAAGGCGACGCTGATCTTCCTCTCGGAAGAGGGAGTCGACGGCTCCTGAGCGTGCTTGCACCCCGGGCCGTGTGGTGTCTGCACCACAAGTTCCAGGGCCACAGAAACGTCTCGTAAACGCGCTAATTTAGGACCCCCATCAGGGGCTGAAGCTGCAGAGGTCCAGGCGCCGTGACGCATCCGTCTGTCCAGCCTTCGTACGAAGGCCTCCACCCCAAAAGGCACATTCGGGTCGTGATCGGCGAGGACACATTCCTCATGCGCGAGGCGCTCAAGCGGATCGTGTCCGGTTTCGACCACGTCGAGGCTGTCGCGTTCTGTGGCGATCGCGATTCGCTGACCGCCGCGATCGAACGCGAGCGGCCCGACGCCGTGCTGACCGACATCCGCATGCCGCCCACCGGAACCGACGAGGGCATCCAGGTGGCCCGGGCGCTGCGGGTGAGCGACCCGGACATCGGCGTCGTGGTCCTCAGCCAGTTCGCCGACCCCAGCTACGTGCTCGCGTTCCTCGATTCCGGCAGCGCGGGCCGGGCGTACCTGCTCAAGGAACGAGTGAGCGATCCGCATCAGCTGATGGCGGCGATCGAGGCGGTGGTGGCCGGCGGATCCGTGATCGATCCCAAGGTCGTGGAGGTCCTCGTGCGAGCACGCAGCGTCGGCGCGCGGTCGCCGCTGTCGGTGCTCACGCGGCGCGAGCACGACGTGCTCGCCGAGCTTGCCCAAGGCAAGAGCAACGCGGCGATCGCGGAGTCGCTCGTCCTCACCAAGCGCGCGGTTGAGAAGCACATCAACGCGATCTTCACCAAGCTCGAGCTCGACAGCCCCGACGACGTCAGCCGGCGCGTGAAGGCGGCGCTGCTCTTCCTCGCGAGTGGGAACAGCGCGTCGCCGGATTAGCCGCGGCGGCGCCGGCGCGTTCGCCGGCGACGAGTGCTGTCGCTATCGGGTGACGCCCCGCGGGATCTCGGCCCAGATCCGGGTGCCGGCGCCGGGCTCGCTGTCCAGCTCGAACCTGCCACCGGTAGCCTCGACCCGGTCTCGGAGCCCCTGAAGCCCGCGGTCATTGCGCTCGACCGCGCCGCCGATGCCGTCGTCCTGGACCTCGACGGTGAGGCTCGACCCGTGGAGGTGAGCGCGGACCCGGATCACCGACGCGTTCGCGTATCGCTCGGCGTTCGTGATTGCCTCGCGAATCATGTAGAACGCGGTGGCCTCCGTCGTCTCGTCCAGCCGGAGGCGGGGAAGCTCGACCAGCTCGATCGGGGTCACCGATCGCGCGGCGAAGTCCTCGACTGCGCTGGCGAGGCCGAACTGCCGGAGCGCCGCCGGCTGGATTCCCTGGACCAGCTCGCGGAGCTCGTCGATCGCGACCAGCAGCTCGTCGTGGGCGGTCTCGAACGACCCCGCGGCGGTCTCCGGCGCCTCGCGTGCCGCTTCGGCGGCCAGCCCAAGCCTGGCCGCAAGCGCGACGAGGCGGCCCTGAGCGCCGTCGTGGAGGTTGCGCTCGAGCCGTCGCCGCTCGTCGTCGGCCGCGAGGACGATGCGGGTTCTGGACGCGCGCACGCTCCTGGCGAGCTGCTCACGCTCCGAGGCCAGCGCGCCCACCGCCAGCGTCGCCAGGGCCGCGACCGCGAGATAGATCTGGGTCGAGGGGATGCTGTCGTTCCCGTTGACCATGAAGGGTCCGGGGAAGTCGGTTGCCCCCCAGATCGTGAACGCCGCGCTGATCGCGATCGCGATCGTCGCGCCGCGCGGCCCGAACCGGAACCCGGCCCAGATCAGCACCGGAAACGCGAGGTAGGTCGAAGGTCCGCCGACCTGCGCGGCCACCGTGCTGAGACCGATCAGCGTCGCCAGCAGCAGGCTCGCCTCGACGACGTGCCCTCGCAGCCACCGATGCGACGACGGAGCGCTGAACGCGAGAACCAGCGGGAGCACGATGACCGCGCCGCAGAAGTCGCCGAGCCACCACGTGCGCGCCACCCGCAGAATCGATCCCGAGGGGATCACGTGATGGATGGCAAGCGACAGCGGTCCGATGATCGCGCTCACCGCGGTCGCGACGGTGAGCGCGGCGAACACACCCACGACCCCCGTGGCGGTGTCGAGCGGCGCTCGGCGCGAGACGTACCGGCGCAGCAGCGCCGCCCCGATCATGACCTCGAGCAGGTTGCCGAAGCTCTGGCCCACGGCCGCGCCGACCGGCAGCGCCGAGTAGTTGTTGACGAGGAGATCGCCGATCACGACAGCGGGCCATAAGCGGAGACCGAACAGGTACAGGCCCGAGATCCCGACGCCCACCGGGAGCCACACGATGGAAGCAACCGGGCCGGAGAACCGGAACGCGTAGCCGATGTGGGCGGCGGCGTAGTACGCGGAGACGAGCAGCAGCGCTTCCGCCGCATAGCTGCGCCGGACGTCAAACCGCGGTATCGACAGGCGGGCGCGCGCGAGGAAACCGTCCGGTGCCGTGCGGACGGAATGCCCCATCAACGTGATGCCAGCCAGTGTCTGATCGTCGCTTCCAGACATGACTCAGGGTCCCGTTGCAAAGAAGAGAGACCAATCTTCACGGGCGCGGGCCGCGAAATCAACCGCCGCAAGCCATGGCGCACGAACGGGGCATCGGCCCCTGATCGATCATCCGCGTAGTGGAGCGGCCAAATCGGCATCGAACATTCGTCCATTTTTGGATCGGCGGACTCAAGGTGTGGGTAACGAAACGGCTGGAGAGGTTGGACATTGTCCCGCGAGGCTCGAGCTGTGGGAGGGTGCACCGGTCACGGTCCGGTCCATGGCCGTGAGGCAGGTGCGAGTCCAGGCGCACGAGCGCGCGACGTCACGCAGGACGTCGCGCCGCTCGTCGCGACGACCGGCGCTCCATGAGCGTCTTCCTCTACGGCGTCGTCGAAGCCGACCAGGGCCACGTTTCGGGGACCGGGATCGACGACCAGCCGCTGCGGGGCATCGCCGACGGGCCGCTGATGGCGATCGTGACGGATCACGACGATCCAGCCCCGCTGGCCGCCGCCGAGGCGCTGGACGAGTACGAGTCGACCGTGCAGCGCCTGATGGATTCGTTCGCGATCCTCCCGGCGCAGTTCGGGCGCATCCTCGACGACGACGACGCGGCCCGCGCGATGCTCCGCCGGCGCCGGCGCGATTTCGTGGCCAAGCTCGACGACGTTCGCGGAGCCGTCGAGCTCGGCCTGCACGCGTGGTGGCGCGACGGCTCTGCCGACGCCCCGGATGCGCGGTGGGAGTCGGACGCGGCGTACCTGCGCCACCGTCTCGAAACTCGCCAGAGCGCACGGCGACTCGCGAGCGAGCTCGGTCCGCTCGGGGCTCTGTCGCGCAGCATCCGCCGCGCGCTCAGTCCCCGCCATGACCTGCCCGTGCTCGACGCCTACCTCGTCGACCGCGCCCGGGTGGGCGAATTCGTCGCGCTCGTCGCCGAGCTCGGCGACCTGCTCGATGGCGTCGAGCTGGTCTGCACGGGCCCGTGCCCGCCTTACTCGTTCGCCGACGGGGGGGTCATCCGCTCGACCGCCTGACCGCAGCCGATCAGCACCTCGGCGACCATCGAGGCGGGAAACAAGCCGTGCTCGACCACGCCGGGCTGCGTCGACAGCCAGGTGGCGAGCTCCTCTGGCTTATCGAACTCCGCCAGGTAGTCCGCGATTACGCCGCCGTCAGGGCTGTGGGCGACGTCCCGCAGGCGCGCCGGCTGGACTCGCTCGAATGTCGCGGCGAGACCGAACTCGGCCAGCTCGAGCGGGATCGGCGGCGTCAGCCGCTCCACCACCTTGTTCGATGACACGATCACGACGAACCGGTCGGCCGCGGCCGCGACCGCCTTCTCCCGCGTGTGAGCGGCCCCGCCGCCCTTGACCAGCCAGCCCGCCGGGTCGACCTGATCCGCCCCGTCGATCGTCATGTCGAGCCGGGTCGGCGCCTCGAGTCCGGCGAACGACACGACCTCGATCCCGAGCGCCCGCGCCGCCTGCGACGTCGCCGGCGAGGTTGCGACGCACGTGATGTCGAGGTTCCGGGCCGCCAGGGGCGGCAGCAGGTAGGCGGCCGTCGAGCCGGTCCCCAGCCCGACCAGCATCCCGTCCTGTACGAGCTGCGCCGCCGCCTCGGCGGCGATCTGCTTCTCGCGCTCGATTGGGTCCGCGGTGGCGGTCAGCTTGCGGCCTTCTCGTGGTGGCCGCCAAACATCTGGCGCATCGCTGAGAGCACCTTGTTCGCGTAGTCGTCGAGTCCGCGAGAGGCGAACCGCGAGTACAGGGCGGTGGTGAGAACGGGCGCAGGCACGCCCTCGTCGATCGCCGCCAGCGACGTCCAGCGCCCCTCGCCCGAATCCGACACGCGGCCGGAGAAGCCGTCCAACGCGGGCGATTCGAGCAGCGCCTCCGCGGTCAGGTCGAGCAACCAGGA
>Ga0335085_10010813_pt1 | contig 13608 bp, 4 predicted proteins | sample Lox_Sample_45_FD_206712 | JGI IMG/M metagenome (GOLD analysis project Ga0335085, IMG submission 206712) | Soil microbial communities from Loxahatchee National Wildlife Refuge, Florida, United States - Lox_Sample_4.5 | ecosystem: Environmental > Terrestrial > Soil > Wetlands | place: USA: Florida...
ACCGGGTCAACGGCGAGCTGGCCGACCTGCTGACCGGGGGCAGCGGCGGTGAGCGGGTGCTGCAGGACCTGGAGGCGGCGGGCGCGTTCGTGGTCCCGCTGGACGTGCGCCGGTCCTGGTTCCGGTATCACCGGCTGTTCGCGGATCTGCTGCAGCTGGAGCTGCGGCGCGCCGAGCCGGGCCTGTTCCGGGCGCTGCACGGCGCGGCGGCGGGCTGGTTCGCCGGGCACGGGCACCCGGTGGAGGCGATCCGGCACGCCCAGGCGGCACACGACTGGGACCTGGCCGGCCGGCTGCTGGCCGACCACTGGCTCGGCCTGGTGCTGGACGGGCGGGGCGGCACCGCGCGGGAGTTCCTGGCCCGGTTCCCGGCCGGCCTGGCCGCCGACCCCGAGCTGGCCGCGCTGCGCGCCTACGACGAGCTGGACCGCGGGTCACTGGAACAGGCCCGCCGGTACCTGGCCCTGGCCGAGCATGGATCGCCGTCGGTTCTTGTCGATCGGCGCGAACGCTTCGGAGAAATGCTCGCCGTGCTGCGGCTGCGGCTGGCGCGGCAGGGCGGCGACCTGCCTGCCGCGGCCGAGCAGGCCCAGCGGCTGCTCGCCCCCGCCGAAACCGGGGGGCCGAGCGGGCTGAACCTGCATGCGCTGGCGCTGATCAGCCTGGGCACCGCCGAGCTGTGGGCGGCCCGGCTGGATGACGCCGAACGGCACCTGAAACAAGGTGCGGCTCTGGCGCGCCGGATCGGGCAGCCGTACCTGGAGACCGACGGCCTGGCCCATCTGGCCCTGGCTACCCACTTCCGGTCGTTCCCGCACAGCGTGGAGCAGGCCAGGGAGGCGATCGAGCTGGCCGGGCGGCACGGCTGGACCGATGAGCCGGCCGTCGCGGTCGCCTACCTGGTGCTCGGCACCGAGCTGTTCTGGCAGGGACAGCTGGACGAGGCCGAGTCGTGGCTCAGCCGGGCCGAGCATGCCTTGCGCGCCGACGTCGAGCCGGCCGCCGGGATCCTCCTGCGTATCATCCGCGGTAAGCTCGATCTGGCCCGCGGCCGGGACGCAGAGGCGCTGGCCGCCTTCCTGGCCGCCATGCCGCTGGCCGATCTGCTCGCCGCGCCGGACCCGCTGGTCGCCCGGATGCGGGCCCGCATACTGCAGGCCCTGGTGCGGCTGGGAGACACCGCCCGCGCCGACAGCATCGTGGCCCGGCTGAACGCGCGCGACCGGGAAACCCCGGAGATGCGCATCGTCCAGGCCGCGCTGCGCCTCACCCAGGGCGACCCCGAGGCGGCGACGGCCGCCCTCACGCCCGTCCTTGACGAGTCTGTCCCGGTGACGGACTGCCGCGGCTCGACCGGACATGTGTCTCCGGTGGAGGCGATCGCCGGCAGCGGATTCGGCGACACGGACCCCGCGCGCGGCTGGGTGGCCCATGCCTGGCTGCTTGAGGCGGCCGCCCGCGATGCGCTCGGCGAGACGGGCGCCGCCGAAGACGCCCTCGAGCATGCGCTCGGCCTCGCCGAATCCGGTGGTGTCCTGGTGCCCTTCCTTTTCCACCGTGCGCCTGAACTGCTCGAGCGCCATGCGCGGCATTGCCCCGCGCATGCCGCCCTGATCTCCCGGATCCTGACCCTGCTCACCCAGGAGCCCGGACCAGTGAGGCACGGCGGGGCGGCGATCCTCCCGGCGGCAGCCGGAACTTCACGGGAGTCATCCGCCCCGGACATGACGCAACCCCTCAGCGAGGCCGAAATCCGCGTCCTGCGTTACCTGCCCCTCGACCTGTCCGTGCCGGAGATCGCCGGACAGCTGTCACTGTCGGTGAACACCATCCGGACGCACATGCGTCACATCTACGACAAGCTCCAGGCACACCGCCGCCGCGACGTGGTGGCCCGCGCCCGCGCCCTCGGCCTGCTCGCATCGCGCTGACACAGGAGAACCAGTCATGACCTCATCGTCGCCGGAGCCCTTTGACGTCGTAGTCGTCGGCGCCGGACCTGCCGGTATGGCCGCGGCGCTGCGCGCGGCCCGGCTCGGAGCCACCACGGCGCTGACCACCCGGGATCAGTACGGCGGGATGGCGGCGAACGACGGGCCGGTGCCGGTGCGCACGCTGGCCCAGGCGGCGCGGCTGATCCGCGAGGCCAGGCAGCTGCCCCGCTACGGGATCGCCGGCCGCGAACCCTCAGTCGACTATCCCCGGCTGCTGGCGCGTGTCGGCGAGGTGACCGCGGCTGTACGCGAGCAGACGCTGCTGCGCGGCGATCTCGAGCAGGCCGGGGTGAGAGTCTACGAGAAGGCCGGCGCGGCGCGGTTCGCGGACGACCACACCTTGGAGAGCGACCACGCGCCGCGGCTGCGGGCAGGCAAGGTCATCCTGTGCACCGGGGGGACCTCGCGGCCGCTGCCGGTGCCCGGCTCAGAGCTGACCGTGACGCACAGCGACGTGTGGAATCTGTCCGCGGTGCCGCCGTCGATGCTCGTCATCGGGGCCGGCGCGACCGGCGTGCAGGTGGCGTCGATCTTCAACGCGTTCGGCTCCCGGGTCCATCTCGTCGAAGTCGGTCCCCGCATCCTGAGGAGCGAGGACCGTGAGGTCTCCGAAGCCGTTGCCGCGGCCATGACCGCGTCGGGCGTCCGGGTCGTCGAGGACGCCGGGACCATCGACCGCTTCGAACGCTGCGCGGCCGGCGTGCGCCTGCTGCATTCATCAGCCAGCGGCCAGCGGAGCATCAAGGCCGCAGTGGCGGTGGTCACCGCCGGATCGGTGGCTGACACCGGCGGGCTGGCCCTGGACCGGGCCGGCGTGCGGACGGATCGGCGCGGATATGTCCAGGTGGACGCGCAGTTGCGCACGACCGCGCGGCACGTCTTCGCGGCCGGCGATGTCACCGGCCACGGGATGGTGGTGCACGAAGCGGTCCGCCAGGGGGTGGTGGCCGCGACCAACGCCGTGCTGGGCGCGACCACGGTCCTGCCGGCCCAGGTGAGCCCGATCGGGAGCTACACCGACCCGGAGTACGCCTCGGCCGGGCTGACCGAAGAGGCCGCCCGGCAGGCTCATGAGACGGCGGTGGCAACGGTGCGTTTCGACTCGCTGCCGCGGCCGATCATCGACGGCCGCCAGACGGGGTTCTGCAAGCTGGTCATCGACCGCGAGCGTCATGCCATCCTGGGCTGTCACGTGGTTGGTGAGCGGGCGGTCGAGCTCGTGCAGCTGGCGGCGACGGCGATGGCCGCCCAGATGCCGGTCGAGCAGTTCGCGCTGGTCCCGTTCTCGTTTCCCACGTACGCGGACGCACTGGGCCGCGCGGCCATCCTCGCCGCGATCGACCTCGATCCCACCGGAACGTGGGCGGCTGATCACCTCGACACGGCCGTCAAGGCCGGCGTCGCCTGACCTCGCCGGAGAAGGGGACTTCCGCGCTATCAGCGGGGCATGATCCGGGTATGGGGAATTCTCCCGATGCGGGCTCCGGCCAGAGCCCGGCTCTGGCCGCTGAGCAGTCCGCGCTGCGCCGGGTGGCGACGCTGGTGGCCCGGGCGGCCTCACAGGCGGATGTGTTCGCGGCCGTGGCCGAGGAGGTCGGCCGGGTCCTGCAGGTCGACCGCACGTTCCTGACCCGGTACAACGACGACGACACGGCTACGCTCGTCGCCGCGTGGAGCGCGACGGGCGAGGCCGCGGCGGTCAGCTACCACGGCCCCCTGCCCGAAAGCGGCCCGGCCGCTCGCGTCCGGGCCGCCGGGCGCCCGGTCCGCATCGATCGGTTCCCGGACGATTCGCTGCTGGCCTCGCACGGTGTCCGGTCCGGCGTCATAGCGCCGATCACCGTCGGGGGCCGGTTGTGGGGCTTCATGACCGTGGGGTCGGTGACCGGGCAGCGGCCGGCGCCGGGAACGGAGACGCGGCTGGCCGGGTTCACCGAACTGGTCGCGGCCGCGATCGCCAACGCCGATGCCCGCTCCGAGCTCCGCCGGGTCGCCGACGAGCAGGCCGCGCTGCGCCGGGTGGCCACGCTGGTCGCCCGCGGCGCGCCGCCAGCGGAGGTGTTCGCCGCGGTAGCCGAGGAGATCGGCGCGCTGTTCGGCGCCGACATCACCTCGATCATGCGGTTCGAGGCGAACGGAGACGCGACGCTCATGGGCGGGCACGGCGTGGTGTGGCGCGAGCAGGGAACGCGATTCAAGCCCTATCCCGGCACTGCGGTCGCCTCGGTCCGGGATACCGGCCGCGCCGCCCGGATCGACGCCGACGATCTGGCCGCGGCGGTCCTCCCCGAGGTTTTCCGGGCCGAGGAAGTCCATTCCGCGGTGAACGCCCCGGTCGTGGTGGAGGGAACGGTCTGGGGCACGGTCGGCGTCGCCTCGCGGCGCGGACGGCTTCCGGTTGACACCGAGCAACAGCTGGCCGGATTCACGGAGCTGGTGGCCACCGCGATCGCGAATGCGCAGGCGCGGACCGAGCTGCGCGGCTTCGCCGGCGAGCAGGCGGCGCTGCGCCGGGTGGCCACGCTGGTCGCCCGAGGTGCGTCCCCGGAGGAGGCCTTCGCTGCGGTCGCCACCGAAGTCACCCGGGTGATCGACGTGGACGTCAGCTTTCTCAGCCGCTACGCCCGCGACGGCACGGCCACGGTCGTCGCAGTCTCCGCCTTGCCCTCGGCTGTCTCGGTCGGCACCCAGTTCACTCAGGGCGGGCGGAACATCCACACTCTCGTGTTCAAGACTGGCCAGTCGGCCCGGATCGAGGGATACGCCGAGGCTTCCGGTCCGGCCGCCGGCGTCGCTCGTGAGACGGGTGTCCATTCGGCCGTGGGCGTCCCGATCACCGTCGAGGGCCAGCTCTGGGGGGTGATGGCCGTCGCGAACACGCACGACCAGCCGCTGCCGACGGACACCGAGGTGCGGCTGGCCGGGTTCACTGAGCTGGTGGCCACCGCGATCGCGAATGCGCAGGCGCGGACCGAGCTGCGCGGCTTCGCCGATGAGCAGGCGGCGCTGCGCCGGGTGGCGACGCTGGTCGCCCACGGGGCAGCGCCGGAGGAGGTGTTCGCGGCGGTCACCGCGGAAGCGGGACGCGCGGTGTCCGCCGATTTCACCAGCCTGTGGCGGTATGACCCCGACGGCGCGGTAACGGCCGCCGGCAACTGGGGGGCTGCCAGGCCGTATCCCATGCCGGTCGGCACCTGGCTTCCGGCCGGCGGAGCCAACGTGCACACGGACGTGTTCCGCACCCACCGGCCGGCCCGGCTGGACAGAATCCAGGAAAATGTCGGCCCAGGCCTGGCACCCTCGCTCGCTGCTGGCGTCCGGTCGGGGGTCGGCGCGCCGGTCTGGGTCGAGGGCCGGCTGTGGGGCGTGATAGTCGCGGCGTCTACCGGTGAGCCCCTACCCGCCGATACCGAGGCGCGGCTGGCTGGGTTCACCGAGCTGGTGGCCACGGCGATCGCCAACGCCGAGTCGCAGGCCGCGCTGCGGGCCTCGCAGGCGCGGATCATCGCTGCCGCCGACGCCACCCGGCGGCAGATCGAGCGGGAACTGCACTCCGGCGCCCAGCAGCGGCTGGTCTCGCTGGCCCTGCAGCTGCGCGCCGCCCAGGCAGACGTGCCGCCTGGCGCGGCGGCGCTGGCCGCCGAGCTGGACCAGGTGGCCGGCGGGCTGACCGGGGTGCTGGAGGAGCTGCGCGAGTTCGCCCGCGGCATTCACCCGGCCATCCTGGCCGACGGCGGCCTGGGCCCGGCGCTGCGCACGCTGGCCCGGCGCTCGCCCATCCCGGTTAACCTGGACGCGCAGGTCCACGGTCGGCTGCCCGAGCCGGTCGAGGTGTGTGCCTACTACGTGGTATCCGAGGCACTGGCCAACGCGGCCAAGCACGCCCGCGCCGCCGCCGCCATGGTGCGGGTCCTGGCCGACGGTGACGCGCTGACCGTCCAGGTGCACGACGATGGGGCCGGCGGCGCCCGCCTCGGCGCCGGGGCCGGGCTGATCGGCCTGAAGGACCGGGTCGAGGCCCTCGGCGGCCGGTTCACCCTGCACAGCACGCTAGGCGAGGGCACCACCGTCACCGCCCGACTCCCCCTCACCGCCGCCAAGGAGTGATCGTGGCCGCTTCGGTTGAACTGATCGCGTACGCCTCCAGGCTGGGAGGTGATCTGGGTCGGCTGCGGGAAATCCTGGCCGGTCCTCTGGCGGGCCTGTTCGGAGGGGTCCACGTCCTGCCCTTCTACGTGCCATTCGACGGCGCGGACGCCGGATTTGACCCGCAGGACCACACGAAGGTCGATCCCAGGCTCGGCTCGTGGGATGACATCGCCGCGTTGGCGCGAGACGGGTACATGGTCATGGCCGACCTCATCGTCAATCACGTTTCCTGCACGTCCCCGCAATTTGCTGACTGGCTCGCCGAGGGGCCGCGATCGGCTTACGACGGGATGTTTCTCACCTTCGGATCCGTCTTCCCCCGGGGGGCCCGGGAGGAAGATCTGCTGCGCCTGTACCGGCCCCGGCCGGGGTTGCCGTTCACCGCCTACACCCTCGCCGATGGCAGCAAGCGCCTGGTCTGGACCACGTTCACCCCGCAGCAGATCGACATCGACGTCGGGAAGCGGATCACCCGCGAGTACCTGCTGAGTGTCCTGGACCGGTTCGCGGCCGCGGGGATCTCCCGGGTGCGGCTGGATGCCGTGGGGTATGCCGTCAAGACCCCGGGCCTGTCGTGCTTCATGACGCCGGAAACGTTCCGGTTCATCGGCGAGATCACCAGCTGGTGCCGCCAGCGCGGCCTGAAAGTGCTGGTCGAGGTCCATTCCTACTACCAGCGCCAGATCGAGATCGCGCAGCAGGTGGATCAGGTCTACGACTTCGCCCTGCCGCCGCTGGTCCTGCACGCCCTGACCACCGGCGACCCTCAGCCGCTGCTGGCCTGGATGAAAGTGCGACCCGGCAACGCCGTCACGGTGCTGGATACGCACGACGGCATCGGCATCATCGACGTCGGCGCGGACGGCAACGACCGGTCCCGGCCCGGCCTGCTCACTCCGGCCCAGGCCGACCGGCTGGTCACGACGATCCACGACAATAGCGGCGGCACGTCCCGTCTCGCCACCGGCACCGCCGCGTCGAACGTGGACCTGTATCAGGTCAACTGCACGTTCTACGATGCGCTCGGCGCGGACGATCACCGCTATCTGCTGGCCAGGGCGCTGCAATTGTGGGTGCCCGGCACGCCCCAGGTCTACTACGTCGGATTGCTGGCCGGACGCAATGACATGGAGCTGCTCCGCCAGAGTGGTGTGGGCCGTGACGTCAACCGCGGCTACTACCCTGCGGCGGCCGTGAGCGACGAGCTGCGCCGACCGGTGGTCCAGGCGCTGTGCGGGCTGATCCGGTTCCGCAATACCCACCCCGCCTTCGACGGATCCTTCGACATCAGTGCGTCGGGCCCGCACTTGCAGGCCGCCTGGACCAACGGTGATCAGATCGCCCGCCTGATCGCCCGCCTCGACAGCGGCGAGGGGCTGCTGCAGTGGACCACTCGTACCGGCGACCGCCAAGCCGCCCTGACCGATCTCGCAGACCATACTGGCTAGCTGGAATGCGGATATGCCCGCCAGCGTCCCCTGCAGATGGCCGATGGCGGCAATGCCGGCTAGCGGCCTTTGCGTCATGCTGCTAGGGAAGGCGAGAAGGGCGTTGCCCTTCTCCCGCCGGTGTCACGGGGCTCCGTCGTCGTTCGTCATTGACATGACAGCGCGCAAAAGCAGCGAAAGGGACAACCATGCGGCAAGTCCGAGTCAGGATCAAATCTCGGCCGCGTCGGGCCAGCGCGTCCGACGCGCCAACCATCAGCCGGAAGATAGCGCGGATTTGGTTTCCCGAATCGGCGTAGTTACAAGATACTTAGTATCTCGTTACGTTTCGTAATGGGAGGACTGCGATCGACAAGCGCGTGCGATGTATAGTCGCCTTCACCCTCGATCGAGGGTAATCAGGATATGAGGTGGCTCCGGCCGTGCGTGGAGGTGCGTGTGGTGGCAGGCGGGGTGCTGCCGGGCAGGAATCCGCCTGACCGGGCCGAGGTGGTGCACGAGAGCACGCGCACGCGGGTGACCCGGCTGTTTCTCCGCGAGGGCGCGGTCATCAGGAAGGAGCCGCTGGGGCCGGACGCCGACCGGCGGCTGCGGCATGAGGCCGCGGTGCTGGAACGGCTGCGTGGCATTGAAGGGGTCGCGCAGCTGGCGTCGGTGCCCCGGTATCCCGGGTCGATCGTGCTGGCGGATGCGGGCGGCATGAGCCTGGCCGAGGTGGCCACGCCGCTGGCGGCCGGTGAGCTGGCCGAGCTGGGCTTGGGGCTGGCCCGAGCGGTGGCGGGGATGCACCGGGCGGGGGTGCTGCACCGGGACATCAGCCCGGCGAACATCATGATCTCCAGCGACGGTGCCCCGTGCCTGGTGGACTTCGCACTCGCAACGTCGCTGGCCGAGATCCGCCCCGGGTTCACCCATCATGCCGAGATCGCCGGGACGCTGGCCTACCTGGCGCCGGAGGCCACCGGGCGGACAGCCCGGCCGGTGGATCAGCGGGCCGATCTGTACGCGCTTGGCGCGGTGCTGTATGAGCTGGCCACCGGCGAGCCGCCGTTCGGTTTCGGGGACCCATTGAGGCTCACCCATGACCACCTGGCCCGGGTGCCCGACCCGCCGGCGCAGGTGAACCCGGCCGTGCCCCAGCTCTTGTCCGAGATCATCATGCATCTGCTGGAGAAGGAACCGGACCACCGGTACCAGACGGCCGATGGCGTGGTCAACGACCTGGAGCGGTTGCGGGACGCGGGCACGCGCCCCGGAGGTGCGGCATGGCGGGTCGGCGAGCGTGATGTTCCAATGCGGCTGCTGCCGCCGTCGCGGCTGGTAGGCCGCGACAGCGAGGTGGCGGGGCTGCGGGGGGCGTTCGCGGATGCGCTGGCGGGCAGGTGCCCGGGGGTGCTGCTGGCCGGTGCGCCGGGAGTAGGCAAGACCGTGCTGGCCGACGAACTGCGGCCGGTGGTCACCGGCGCCGATGGCTGGTTCGTGGCGGGCAAGTTCGACGCTTACCGGCGTGATCTGGAGTTCGACGCGGTCAACCAGGCGTTGCGGGCGCTGGGCCGGCTGCTGCTGGCCGAGCCGGACGACGAGCTCGCCAAGGTTCGCGAGCAGATCCTGGATGCGGTCGGGCCGAACGCGGGCCTGCTGGCCGCGACAGTGCCGGAGTTCGCGGCGCTGCTGGCGGTGCCGCCGGATCCGGGGGATCCGATGACCGCGCAGGTCCGGGCGCAACGAGCGGTGGTGGCGGTGCTGCGGGCGCTCGCCTCGCCGGACCGGCCGCTCGTGGTGTTCATTGATGACCTGCAGTGGGCCGGGCGCACCGCGCTCGGCCTGGTCGACCTGGTGCTGAGCGGCGAGCCGACCTGCGGTCTGCTGTTGGTGGGTGCCTACCGGGAGGGCGACGTTAACCCGGCGCATCCGCTGGCGGCGCCGCTGTCCAGATGGCGTGATCAGGCCGGAGTGCGGCACCTGCGGCTGGCCAACCTGCCCGTGGCGGGCCTCGTCGCCATGGTGGCGGAGATGCTGCATGTCGACCGGGCCGCGGCGGCCGGCCTGGTCGAGGTGATCGGCCCGCATACGTCCGGCAATCCGTATGAAACGGTGGAGCTGCTCAACGCGCTGCGCGGCGACGGAATGCTGGCCGCGACGGCCAGCGGATGGCGGTGGGACGCGACGGCGGTGCGCGCCCGCCTGGGCCAGTCCGAGCTGGCTGGACTGCCGAGTGCGCGGGTTGACGCGCTGCCGCCGGCATCGCGGCGGCTGGTGGAGGCGATGGCCTGCCTGGGCGGCCGGGCCGGGCTGAGCCTGCTGCAGGCCGCCACCGGCGAGCGCGCAGCCCTAGTGGACCATGCCCTGGCGCCCGCTCTGGACGAGGGGCTGCTGGTCATGGAGCCCGGTGCGCATCAGGCGGTGCGGTTCCGCCACGACCGGATCCGCGAGGTGATCCTCGGCGGGCTGAAGCCGCGGCGACGGCGCACCCTGCAGCTGGCCATGGCGCGGCGGCTGGCCGCCGCGCCCGAGCTGTTCGCCGCCGCCGCGGAGCAGTACCTGCCGGTGATCGACGCGGTCGATGACCCCGCGGAGCGGCGTGCGGCAGCGGAACTGCTGAGGCGCGCGGCTGGCCAGGCCACCTTGATCGGCGACTACGCGCTGGTGGACACGCTTCTGGCCGCGGCGCTGCGGCTGATCGACCCCGGTGAGACCGCCACGTTGGTCCAGGTGCATACCGGTCGGCACGCCGCCCTGTTCAGCTTGGGACGCCTGGAGGAGGCGGACGAGGAGTACGGCACGATCGAGAGGCTGTCGGCCACTGCGCTGGACCGCGCGGAGGCGACGTGGGTGCAGATGAGCAGCCTGACCCAACGGAACCGTTTTGCCGAAGCGTTCGGCCTCGGGCTGGACTCGCTGCGCGAACTCGGCATCACCGTGCCGGCCACTGACCTGCTCGCCGGCCAGCTGGACCGCCAGTTCGGCTACTTGTACCGGTGGCTGGACGATATCGACGGCGCCGGCGAGCTGGCCCGGCCGGATATCACCGACCCCGCGCTGCTCGCCGCGATTCGCCTGCTCAGCGTGGTCCCGTCGCCGGCCTACTACGCCGGGGACCTCGCGACGTACGGCTGGCTGAGCCTGGAGGCGCTGCGGATCTGGCTTGAGCACGGCCCCGCCCGTACCCTGGTCGGGCCCGCCGGTCACGCCGCCTTCGCCGCTGTGGTCGTGCGCGGTGATTATGCCGCCGGGTACCGGGCGGCGCGGCGGATCGTGGCCCTGGGCGAGGCGCGCGACTATGAGCCCGAGACCTCGCAGGCGCGCTACGTGCTGGCTGTCCTCAGTTGCTGGTTCGGGCCGATCGAAGATAGTCTAGCCGCCGCCCAGCGCGCCCGGGAAGGGCTGATCGCGGGGGGCGACCTGGTCTACGCCGGACACGTCTACCACGAGGCCGTCTACTACCAACTGGAATGCGCGCCGTCGCTGGACGCGTATGCCGCTGAGGTGGAGGCGGGGCTGGCTTTCCTGCGGCAGACCGGCAGCGAGCACACCGGGCAGGTCCTCGACAGCCACCAGTGGCTGGCCGGTGTGCTGCGCGGCGAAAGCTCCGCTGCAGCGGGGGATGCGGCGGTCCTCAGCGACAGGTACGCAGGCAACCCGCTGGCGCTTCTCTTCGCCCATGTCACGCGTGCGGTCGCCGCGGCCATCTTCGGTGATCGTGCCGCCCTGGCGTGGCATACGGCGGCGGCGATGCCGCTGCTGGCGGCGGCCCCCTGCAGCTACCCGACCGCCGGGACCCGGTTGCTGCGCGGGCTGGCGCTGGCCGGGCAGGCCCGTGCCACCGATGGTGACGAGCGCGACGGTCTGCTGTCCGAGCTGGACGAGGTGACGCGGTGGCTGGCCGAACGCGCCGCGGATGCGCCGCCCAACTTTTCGCACCTGCTGCGGCTGGTCGAGGCCGAGCGCGCCTGGGCGGTCGGTGACCTGCAGGCCGCCGAGCTGGCCTTCGACGCCGCCCGGCGCGAGGCCGCCCGGCTGCAGCGGCCATGGCACCGGGCCCTGATCGCTGAACGCGCGGCCAGCTTCTACCTGGCTCGCGGCGTCGAACACGTCGGCTATGACCTGCTCGCCCAGGCCCGCCAGGAATACCTCGGCTGGGGTGCGACGGCGAAAACCGCCCAGCTGGACCGCGCGTTTCCCGCCCTGCGACCCGGACCAGACGCAGCCGCCCCGCACGGCCCCGGTCAGCCCGCTGATCGTGCCAGTGGCAGCTTCACCGTCACGGCCGGGGCCATCGACCTGCTCGCAATTCTGGCTGCGTCGCAGGCGCTGAGCTCGGAGACCAGCGTCGAGGGGCTGCATTCGCGCGTGGCCGAGGTGCTCGGCGCGATGACCGGAGCCACCGGCGTGCGCTTGCTGCTGTGGAGCCAGAACAGGCGCGACTGGCTGCTGCCGGTCCCCGACAGCAGCGGTAGCGTCATCGGGATCAGCGGCACCGCCCACGAGCGCGCGGTGCCGATGTCGGTGCTGCGCTACGTCCAGCGGACGGAGGAGCCGCTGGTGGTGGACGACACCACCGCAGACGACCGCTTTGCCCGCGACATCTACTTCGCTGACGTCGCCTGCTGCGCGCTGCTGGCCGTGCCCATCCTCGGCCGCGGGACCCTGCGTGCGGTGCTGGTACTGGAGAACCGCCTCATCCGCGGCGCGTTCACCGCCGAACGGCTCGACGCGGTCAAGCTCATCGCCGGCCAGCTCGCCGTCTCCCTCGACAACGCCCAGCTGTACACTCAGTTCCGCCGGATCGCCGACGAGCAGGCCGCACTGCGGCGGATGGCGACGCTGGTCGCCCGCGCGGCGCCGCCTGAGGAAGTGTTCGCCGCGGCCACCGCCGAGGTCGGGCAGCTGCTGGGTATCGACCACACCAGCCTGCTGCGGTACGACCCGGACGGCGGGGCCACGGCCGTCGGCGCGTGGACCCGTACCGGCGGCCCCGCGCCCGTCCCCGTCGGCAGCCAGGTACGTCTCGGCGGGCGGAACGTGACCACGCTGGTGTTCCAGACGGGCCGGCCGGCGCGGTTCGACGCCTACGCCGACGCCTCGGGCCCTGCCGCCGATCTCGCCCGCGCGACGGGAATCCGCGCGTCGGTCGCAGCGCCGGTGAACGTCGAGGGCCGGCTGTGGGGTGCCATGACCGCGGTTTCCGCCAGTGAGGAGCCGCTGCCGGCGGACACCGAGGCACGGCTGGCCGGGTTCACCGAGCTGGTGGCCACGGCCATCGCCAACGCCGAGGCCCAGGCCGCACTCACCGCCTCGCGGGCGCGCATCGTGGCCACCGCCGACGCCACCCGACGACAGATCGAGCGCGATCTGCACGACAGCGCCCAGCAGCGGCTCGTCTCGCTCGCCCTGCGGCTGCGCGTGGCGCGGGCCGTGGTGCCGCCTGATCTCGGCGAGCTAGCGAAGGAACTGGACAGCATCGGCGCGGAGCTCACCGGCGCGCTGGACGAGGTGGGCGAGATCGCGCGCGGCATCCACCCGGCGGCCCTGGCCAAGGGCGGCCTCCGCGCCGCCCTCAGGGCGCTCGCGCGCCGCTCACCGATCCGGGTCGACCTCGACCTCCGCTTGGAGCGACGGCTGCCCGAGCATGCCGAGGTCAGCGCGTACTACGTCGTGGCCGAGGCGCTGACCAACGCGGTCAGGCACGCACGCGCCTCGGCGGTCAGTGTCGAGGTGGAGACCGTCGGTGAAATCCTGCATGTGCTGGTCCGCGATGACGGCGCGGGCGGCGCCGACTTCACCGGTGGCACCGGCCTGGTCGGGCTCAAAGACCGGGTCGAGGCGCTCGGCGGCCGGATCTTTCTCGACAGCCCGCGCGGGGCGGGAACCACCCTGCGCATAGAGCTCCCGCTCGCCGCCACCGACGGTGACGTCACCTCCGCTAACGCGGACTAAGACCGAGGCACTAGCCGCCCGCAGCCCAGTAGCCGAACTCCTCCCGGAGCGGCTGCTTCAGGATCTTACCGGTGGCCTTC